>Ga0210390_10001228_pt1 | contig 25087 bp, 20 predicted proteins | sample IncBWH11OmetaG_FD_161050 | JGI IMG/M metagenome (GOLD analysis project Ga0210390, IMG submission 161050) | Forest soil microbial communities from Barre Woods Harvard Forest LTER site, Petersham, Massachusetts, United States - Inc-BW-H-11-O ... | reverse complement strand
ATCCACTTCGCGGTGCATATCTCTGCATTGCCATATCCACAATTTCGCCGATCAGTTGAGCGTAGGATCGGCCCGACGCTTTGGCAGCCATGGCAAATTCCTGTTTGCTCGAAAGCCACGGATTCGGGTTTGCCTCGATGACGTAAACCTCGCCTTTCGGGGTGAGCCGCATGTCAATACGGCCATAATCTCGTAACTTGACGGCGTGATAGGCGGCCAAGGCGGTCTCCTGAAGCCGCGCAATTGTCGCCTCCTCGAGGTCGGTGGCCAAGTGCGATTTGGTCAACTTGTGGGCCTGCGTCTCCTTTTCGAACTTGACGTCGTAGCTGGCAATCTTCGGAGTGCCCTTCGGCAGCCGTGAAAGGTCAAGTTCGACCAGCGGCAGGGTTTGGGCATGCTCATAGCTACCCAGGATGGCCGCGTAAATCTCGCGGCCTTCGATGTATTCCTCGATCAAAGCCGGTGAGTCGAACTCGTTCTGAATGTATTCCACTCGCTCCATGAGTTCCTTCACGCTGTCAACGACCGCATCAGCACTGATGCCGATGGAACCATCCTCCGACACCGGCTTCACGATCAGCGGGAAGGAGATGTCGTGGGCGTGCTCGATCCGGCCGCGATAGGAGGTCGCAAAGAACGGCGTCTTGATGCCGTGGAACTCGAACATCTTTTTTGCCGTACCCTTATCCTGAGCGAGGAAGTGCGCATGCGGGCCGCCGCCGGTATACGGCATATCCAGCAGGTCCATATAGGCAGCGACGTTCATTTCCTTGGTGTCGTCGCCGGCAAAAGATTCGGTCAAATTAAACACCAGATCCGCGTCGCACTTTGCCAACGCGGTTAGACATTGCGGACGACCGTCCAGTATTTGATAGAACGGTTGATGACCAAGTTTTTCAAGGGCTTCGAAAATCTCTTCCCGATCCTCTTTTTCGGTTCGCGTCTTGCGCTTTGGTTTTGGCTTCGGCTTGCGCGCGGAAGTTTTTTCCTCCGCGACCACCTCGGCAGCCGCCGTTTCATCTTCCCAGACGTCGTAAAGCACGGCGACCTTGAGCTTCGCGCTGGTCATTGCAGCCTCCACCTTCTGAAAGAATCATAGTTCTTCATTCTGGTCGTGTTCATAAAAAATCACGATTCATAAAAATCATGGTTCACAAAAATCATGATCTGCAAGAATCCGTGATCTGCAGAATCATGGATGCACGAACTTTCCTCGAGCCATATAGTTCATTGCCAACGCGGTCACATAAACAGTGATCTGGATCAGGTGTTCCGACTCCCGCGCCGTGTCGGCGAACAAACCGAGTTCATCGATTCTCTTCTCAATCACCTCGATCAACTTCTTGATCAGCGGACGCTGTGCCCCGGTCCAGTAAGCAACTTTGTCTGTAACCGCCTTCCTTTGCGCATGCAGAAATTCGTGCGCGGGCCTGGCAGTCTTGCGTCGTTTGGAGGCGTCGAAAATGTCGCGTAAATCCGTATCCAGCGCGAGGTCCGCAAGCGGGGTGTCATCGTTGGTTCGCTGGTAGAACTCCGCAACCGTGGCTTCCATTTCGTCGACGGTGATGTCCGTACGCCCTCGGCGGCGAACCGGATCCACGTTACCCAACTCTCTCGCGATCCGATTCATGTACCGCAGCTTCGCCATCGCACCCCAACCGCGGTACCGCTTGCGCCAGGCAGAGCGTGGAGTCAGCCACACAGCGAAGGTTTCAGCGAAGTCTTCGTCCGGATGCTTTTGCGCATACCAGCCGGCCAGGTGACGCACAAAATTTCGGGAAAACGGAATGGGCCGATAATTGTCGTGATAAGGGCGGCGAAACGGTCCAAAAAGCTGTTTCCACTCCGGTGTCCGGTGCAGTTTGTAAGCGTAGTTGAACGCGTGCCCAGCCTCATGCCGGAGATACATCATAACCTCACGGGTATCCTCCAGGTCATTCGTCTCTTTTTCGAGATGAGCCAGGTCCGCGTTCGCCAGATAGAAAGGAATGCCGATGACCGGCTCTCCGGACGGGCAACCCCATTCATCCGTGAGATAACAAAGCGGCCGGAACTTCGTCAAAGCTTTTTGTTCGAGCTCACGATACAACTGCTGCACCAGACGCTGCAGTGGCGAACCTTCGATGGTTAGACCAAGGTCGCGAATGGGTTTGTTCAGGATCTCCTGCAAACCGGGCCGTGATTTTTCAAGTTCGTTCACGATATCTAAGATGTAACTTTAGATTAAACCGCGAAATAACGGGGGAGAGGAAGGGATAGTCTTGCTGTAATTGTAAATGTTATCAAGTTACACAACATAACTTGTAGGTCACGGCAGATCACGGACTAAAGATTTACTTCTTGGGACAGGGAACTTCCTTGAGTCAGAAACGTTTCATCAATCCTTTTCGGAAAACCTGATCTAAACGCAAAACGCTCGCCCTCTCAGTCCCGATATTTTTTTCTTCCTATCACAGGCAAACTGCCCGAGTTGCCGAACTCGAATGATCACTCAGGCAACAAACGGGTTGAAACACATCCTGTCCGACACTGTGTTGTGAGACAAAGACTCCGCACGCCAATGATCATTTGTAATTTTTCTCGTGACACGATATATCACGCTACCGATTCTGCGAGTGGTGCGTCCATGGCGCAAGGGTTGAACGCACGCCCGGCCCGTTTTCCTGCGAGCTCGAACGATGCTAACCCTCCGCGAGGCGATTATGATGCGCCGTGTGGTGGTTCTCTTGACCTCGTTCCTTATCCCCTGTATGTATGCTCAATCGGGCTCCGGCTCGCAAGATCGGACAGGCAGCATTCGAGTTCGCGTCACTCCGGGGGACGCACGCACCTGCAACATTCGAGCCACGGTTTCGCTAGTGAGCACGTCGGGAGCTCATATCGCGGAAGATCTAGCCAACAGTGATTGCGAAGTCTACTTTGTCAATGTGGCGCCGGGAAGCTACCGTGTAACCGTTTCCGGTGCCGGGATCGAAAACGCAGACAGCGGAAGGTTCGACCTTGATTCCCACCAACGCCAGGATCTCGACATAAACATTACATACACAAGAGAAGCAGAACACGGTAGGATCGGGCCGGCCGGTTCATTGGTGGCGGCAGTGGACCTAAACATTCCGGAAAGTGCAAAGAAGGAGTTCGACAAAGCCAATCAGTTTGTAGCCAAAGGAAACTGGCAAAAAGCCATCGAACGGCTGAATAAAGCGATCGCTATTTATCCGGATTACGCCGAAGCCTATAACAACTTGGGAGTCGTCTACGGCCGCCTTGGTGATCGGACGCGAAACCTCGAGGCGTTGCAAAAGGCAGTTAGTTTGAATGATCATTTCGCTCCCGCATACCTGAACCTGGCGCGAATGGCGATTGCGGATCGTGATCTTGTCCAGGCGGAGTCTTTACTGGATAAGGCCATCGCCATCGAGCCCACGAATTCCCAGATGCTGGTTCTGCTGGCCAATACCGAACTTCTCAATCACCATTACGACCAGGCCTTGGCCAACTGCCGCAAAGCTCATTCCGGTGCACAAGGGCCACACGCGGTGGCTCATTACGTTGCGGCGCGCGTGTTCGAGTATGAAAACCGTCCCACGGATGCAGTGGCTGAACTGCAAATCTTCCTCTCGGAAGAAACGCCCGGGCCGCGGGCGGATGTGGCGCGCAAGGAAATGACCGCCTTGCAACAAAGTAGTATTGCAACCCAGGCAGCCCGATAATATTTGCACCCAAGGATTAACCTGTGGCATCTGAACAAGCACGAATTTGACAGTTGTGGGGCGAGCCCCTAGAATCGACGACATAATGTTTGACCAGTACCAGAAGAACTTCGACTGCATGTGCTGTTGTACTTGTTGTTGCGCAGTCGTGTCTTCTGGCGCCGGGAGGTTGCTGACCTAGTTTCTTAGTTCCAGCACTTATCAACCCACCGCCAGTAGAAAGCTGGCGGTGGGTTTTTCTTTTTATGGCACAAACTGAAACCGAGACCAAGGCACAGCGAGTCGAGCGCCTCAAGCGGGAGAAAAATCCGTGGGATGCACTCGACGAGATCCGAGGCTTCGCGCGGACGGGTTTTGCTTCTATCCCACCCGAGTGGCTGGGAACATACTTCCGCTGGTGGGGAGTTTACACGCAGGGAGACGGCGCCGGCGTGGTTGGTGGAAAAGGCGGCGAGGGCAGGGCGTTGTCGTGCTTTATGCTTCGCATACGGATTCCGAATGGCATTCTGAATTCCTCCCAACTCCGAACCATCGCCGACTTGACCCAGCGTCATGCTCATGGGATTGCCGACCTGACCGTGCGGCAGAATATCCAACTGCACTGGATAACCATAGAAGCGCTTCCGGAGATTCTGGAGGCTCTGTGGCAGTGCGGCCTGAACACCATGGGCGCTTGCGGGGACGTCACACGAAATGTCACCGGCTGCCCGGTTGCCGGAGTGGATGGCGACGAAATTTGCGATGCGTCGCCGCTCGCACTGGCTGCCACACAGATGCTTGCCGGTAATCCAGACTTTTACAATCTGCCTCGCAAGTTCAAAATCTCGATCACCGGGTGCCGGGTCTGGTGCGCTTACCCAGAGATCAACGATGTCGGGTTGACCGCGATCACGCGCACACTTAACGGAAAACCTGAAACCGGCTTCTCGTTACGGGTGGGGGGCGGTCTGTCGGCCGAACCGCACCTTGCGACCCGTCTGAATGCGTTCGTGCGCTGGAACCAGGTCGAGCCAGTAATCAGAGGCATCGCGGAACTCTTTCGCGAGTCGAGCCAGTTGCGGGAGCATCGTGAGCGGGCACGGCTCAAGTTCCTCTTCCTACGCCACGGATGGACCGCTGACAATTTCCAGGAAGAAATCGAGCGTCGAATCGGATTCCGTTTGGATCCGTCGCAGCCTGAAGAAGCGCCTGTTGATGTTTATCGTGACCACATCGGAGTCCACGCCCAAAGGCAGCCTGGCTTTTGCTACGTGGGAGCGGCGGTCTTACGTGGACGCATCACAGCTGAGCAAATGCACCACGCCGCCGATCTCGCTGATCGTTTTGCAAACGGCGAATTGCGAACCACGAACATGCAGAATCTCTTAGTTGTGAATGTGCCGCAATTGCAGGCCGAATCTCTGGCCAAAGAACTAGATGCGATCGGATTACTCGTGGGCGGCTCACCATTCTGGCGTGGCGCCGTTGCCTGCAGCGGCACCGAGTTCTGCAAGCTCGCGATCACTGAGACGAAGAGCTTTACACGATGGCTGGTCGAGGAACTGGAAGAGCGGCTTCCTGGATTCGAGCAGCACCTGAAGCTGCACGTTACCGGATGCCCGAACAGTTGTGGCCAGCACTGGATTGCTGACATTGGGATCGAAGGCAAGAAGTTGAAAGTCGGCGATCGCATGTTGGATGCGTATTACTTCTGCCTCGGCGGCGCGGTTGGCCTGCACCAGGCGATCGCAAGGCCGGTCGGGTATCGCTGCCTTGCCAACGAAGTGCCGGACGCGATTGAGCGTCTCCTTCGCCGCTATTTGATCGAGCGCTCCAGCGGTGAGAACCTGCGTCAGTTTTTCGCGCGCCACGACGATTCGGAGTTACGCGCATTTCTGGCTGGAGATGTAGTTGAACCCGTGCCTCGAGATCTGTCACCGGGACGCGTGCCGCACGGAATCGAAGGCTAGTCATGGCCAAAAGGTGAATTGTATGAAGAGTCTATTCCCAATGTTCGTGAAACTGGATGGGCGCCAGGTGCTGGTCGTCGGCGCCGGACAAATCGGCGAGCCCAAGATTCGTGGACTCTTGTCGACCGGAGCCAGGATACGCGTGGTCGCGCACGACGCGAGCGCAGTCGTGCGCGGGTGGGCCCGGAACGGCGAAATCGTACTCGAAGAGCGTGGTTTTGTGCTTTCGGATTTGGATAACGTTTTCCTGGTTGTGGTGGCAACATCTTCTCGTGATCTGAATGAGTTCGTATTTGGCGAGGCACGAGCCCGCGGCATTCTGTGCAACGTGGTGGATGTCCCCGAGCAGTGCGACTTCTATTATCCAGCGGTGGTCCAGCGCGGCGATCTTCAGATTGCCATTTCAACTTCAGGACAGAGTCCGTCGCTAGCTCAAAGAATCCGGCAACAACTGGAGCGTCAGTTCGGACCGGGATATGCCCACTGGGTTGCGGAACTGGGTGAGACTCGACGAAAAGTCCTCGCGAGCGATCTCGACCCGGAACGCAAGCGATTTCTATTGCAATCGCTGGCGAGCGTCGAGGCATTCGAGGCCGCGCTCGCGGCTGACTCAAACACCAACAAGAGGGGTGCCGCAGTATGACAGGCAAGGTTTATCTGGTCGGTGCCGGACCCGGCGATCCCGAACTACTCACTCTCAAAGCGGCTCGGGTGCTGAAGCAGGCGGATGTCGTATTGCACGACGATCTGGTCGGCCCGCAGATTCTCGAGCTCGCCCCGGCACACGCTCATATCCGCAACGTTGGCAAGCGCTGCGGGACAAAGAACATTAGCCAGGAAGAGATCAATTTTCTCATGGTCACTCTGGCTGCATCCTGTTTGCAGGTAGTGCGGCTCAAGGGTGGCGATCCGCTCATCTTTGGACGCATCGGCGAAGAAATTGCAGCCTTGCGTAAGGCGAACATCGAGTTTGAAATTGTTCCGGGCATCACGGCCGCTCTGGGGGCTGCGTCGACTACACAAATTCCCCTGACCCATCGCCAGTCTTCCCACGCCTTGGTTTTCCTCGCGGGACATTCCGCTAGTGGCGACGATCCGACCAACTGGCGCGCTCTCGTTTCTCTGGAGGCCACCATCGTGATCTATATGCCCGGCCATAATTATTCCGAGATTGCTCGCAAGCTCCGAAGTGCTGGGCTACCAGATGAGACACCGTGCGCGATCATTTCGCGCGCGACAACATCGGAGGAACAACTCTTTTCAACCAAGGTAGAAAACCTGGGCGACGCTCCCCGCCTGCCCACTCCGACGCTGCTCGTAATCGGAAAGGTCGTTCGCCATGCCGAAGATCGGTTCTCGACCGAAGAACTAGCGGCTTGGAACTGTTGGGCTTCGAGTGAACCTTCTCTTGCGATGTGTGCAGAATCAGAATTTTCACGCAGTTCAAGCGTCGGACCCGGAGATAAGGAGCAGGGAGCATGAAAGAGAACGTGGACAGAATTCATCAGTTAGTCGAGCAGTGGAGCCCCGAAGATTTGTTGCGGTGGGCTTTCGTAACGTTCGGGGGCTACGTCGAAATCGCTTCAGGCTTCGGACCTGAGGGCATAGCGCTCATTGACATCGCCGCCAGGGTGCAACCAGAGTTTCGTGTCTTTACGCTCGATACCGACTTCCTGTTTCCCGAGACCTACGAGCTTATGCAGCAAATCGAGAAGCGCTACAAGATCAGAGTCGAGAGGCTCAAGTCCGCCTTGACGCCGGTTGAACAGGAACGCCTGCATGGACCGGCGCTGTGGGGGCGCAACCCGGACGCCTGCTGCAATCTTCGAAAAGTCGAGCCGCTACGGAACAAACTTTCGCAGCTGCGCGCGTGGGTAACAAGCATCCGTCGCGAACAGACCCCGGCGCGGGCAAGTGCACTCAAGGTAGAGTGGGATGGGAAATTTCATCTGGTGAAGATCAATCCGCTCGCCGATTGGACCGCCGGAAAAGTCTGGAAGTACATTCACGACCACGATCTGCCCTACAATCCTCTGCACGATCGTGGTTATCCCAGTATTGGCTGCACGCATTGCACGAGGAGCGTGCGGCCTGGAGAGGATGCACGAGCCGGCCGCTGGTCCGGATTCAACAAGACCGAGTGCGGACTGCACACTCCCCAGCAAACCGGTAGCTTGATTTCAATGATCGATCCTGCGCCGGGCCAGAGTGCAACCGAGGCCTGATCAGCGCGTCAGGACAATCGCAGGAGCGCCCTCACTTGCCTTGGTGTCCCACTTCAGTATCTTAAGATTCAGCACGAAGGTCGCATACATCACCGGAACCTGGAGTTTGGTGATCAAAGTCACCAGCAGAACTGAAATCATAGAACTGCCCAGGCGTTTGTCACTTCTCTCCGGTGCCCCGTCAGGCTGCTACCAGATCGGCGTGCCGTCCTTGTCACGGAAGACGAAAGTCTCGCTGCCGCGTGTGACTTCCCGAGCAAAGATGGTTTCCACACCTTCAAATTGCACTTTGGTGCCAACCACCGTGACTTCGTCGCCCTTGTTGAACACAAGGTCGTAGGCCTTTACGAATTTTGTGCTGGCAAGGTGGACCTCAATCGTGGTGCTGGGAGACAACCGCAAAATCAGATGCGAGCCCATACCTCCGCTGACCGGGCATGGACGGTCTCTCACCTCTTCCACTGTTCCCTTGAACGTGGCTTCGGCCGCCCGATCATACTTCGGAACTGCAACGCCTGGCTGGGATTTCTGCGCCGCAGCCGCCGTGGGTATGGTTAGGACAAGTGCTACAAACGTAAGAATCAGAGTTATAATGCGCGAGGTCTTCATAGCCACCTCCTGCTAAACGTCCAACTTCTGGTTTAAGTGTGGCCCTCTTTCCCCGAGCCCGCTGTGACGACCGTCACAGGATGGTGTGAGGCGAGGCAGGGAGGGCAGCAGGTGTATCATTCAAGTTTGTCAGACGGTCCAACAGAAAAAAGCCCTGGCTTTGAAAGGTCAACCATGAAAGGCGACGCCAACGTCATTGCACTACTCAATCAGGTGTTGAAGGCCGAACTGACGGCCATCAACCAATATTTCCTGCACGCCGAAATGTGCGAGAACTGGGGTTACGAGAGAATGGCAAAGCATACTCGCGCTGAGTCGATCGAAGAGATGACCCATGCGGAGAAGTTGATGGAGCGCATTCTCCTGCTCGACGGCACTCCCAACATGAGTGATTACTTCAAGATCAATATCGGGCAGACCGTGAAAGCTCAACTGGAGAACGACCTCAACCTGGAGTACGAGGCGGTTAAGCGCCTGAATGGCGGAATCCAAACCTGCGTGAAGGCAGGCGATAACGGATCGCGCGAACTTCTGGAAAAGATTCTGACAGACGAAGAACACCACATCGACTGGCTGGAAGGCCAACTCCACGCCATCGGTGAGATGGGCGTCGAGAACTATTTGGCGCAGCAACTGCACCAGAACGAAGAGGAGTAGCTACAACCATTTGCGTCGCCCGGAAGTAAGCCTGGCCGCATCCCGAATAATCCAGCTCGAACCTGTGTGCTTTTGAAGAGAAAGCAGAAGACGAGTGCCTGTGCGAAGATAGACTTCGGACACTAGAGACACCCGGAGCACATGGATAGGTCAACTCTTCGCAGGGTATTTAAAGCTTTTCAATATCGAGATTTCCGGCTCATGTGGTTCGGCGCCTGTACGTCCAGCATAGGCACCTGGATGCAGATCGTGGCGCAGGGCTGGCTTATCTATCGTCTAAGCCATTCGCCGTTTTTGCTCGCTCTGGATCAGTTTCTCGGCGGCATTCCCATTTTCCTGTTCTCGCTGATCGGCGGCGTGGTGGCCGACCGCATCGAGCGCAGGAAGATTCTGCTCGTCTCTCAGTACATGCAGATGGGAAGCGCGGCGCTGCTCACGATCCTGGTGGCGACCGGAGTTGTCCACGTATGGCATATTCTCTGTCTTTCGTTCGTCTCCGGATTGGCTCAGGCTTTCGGCGGGCCCGCGTACCAGGCGCTGATTCCTACCCTGGTTGACCGAGAGGACATGCCGAACGCCATTGCCCTGAATTCGATCCAATTCAACATGGCGGTAACGATTGGACCTGCGCTCGCCGGTCAGGCTTTGGCAAAGTTGGGTGAGAAGTGGTGCTTTGGCTTGAACGCGATTTCCTTCCTCGCCCCGATCATTACGCTTTCCATTATCACTACCCGATTCCTCCCGGTGAGTACCACCGAGTCGATGTTCAGCAGCCTGAAGGAGGGCATCAAATTCCTTCGCAGACAGAACTCCATGGAGGCGCTGATCGTGCTGGCGTTCTGCATGACCGCTTTGAGCATGCCTATGCGGACATATATGCCTGTGTTCGTCAAAGACATCTTTCATCGCGGCCCGGAAACCTACGGCAACCTGCTTTCGCTGATGGGACTCGGTTCGATCTGCGGCTCACTCTTTGTCGCGGAGCGGGGAAACATACGGCACAAGGGCCGGTTCGCGATCAGCGTGCTCATTTGCCTGGGAGTGGGGATTTCAGGGTTTTCGTTTTCGAAGTCCTTGCCCTTGAGCTATGCCATGCTGGTGCTCGTGGGCGCTTCGATGATGGCGGTCTTCGCCACGGTGACTTCGCTAGTGCAGCTGATCACGACCAACGAAATGCGCGGGCGCGTGATGAGCGTATACACCTGTGCATTCCGCGGGGGCATGCCTATGGGAAACCTTTTGTCAGGATGGCTCGTTCCCTTGTTTACGGCACCAGTGGTTTTGGGCGTGAACGGATTGCTATTGATTCTGGTGGCTTTGTACTTCCTGCTGGTGCAACGGCGAGTCGCTATGCTTTGATCGGCTACTGAATTTACCTTCCTCGGAACTGGATGATTTTGCGCCGATCGCGTTTGGATGGTCTGCCTGCGGGCAACTCCTCGAATTGCCTCGTCGCCTTGAGCTCAGCTTCCACCTTGAGGCGCAGCTCTCGGCTCGCCTCTGTCTCGCGGTAGAGAGTTTGGGCAACCGGAGCGGGGCCGCGCACTTCGCTGGGAAGCACGACTTCCACTTGAAAGGTGCCGCTGTCGTTTGTTACTTGCAACATGTCGCCAATGTGAACCTCGCGCGCAGCCTTGGCGAGCTGCCCATTGGATTGAATCCTGCCAAGTTCACAGGCTCGTGCAGCCAGGCTGCGCGTCTTGAAAAATCTGGCAGCCCACAGCCACTTGTCGATCCGAACGCCGGCCATGATCCATCTTAAATTGCGCGGTTGAAAAATGTCGTTGTGTCCTGCAAGCTGTTTAACATGCCGGAACTACCGGATATCGCCGCCTACATTAGTGCGCTTGAGCCACGAATCCTGAGACAGCCGATCGAGCACATACGGTTGGGGAGCCCTTTTCTGCTTCGCACCGCGCAACCACCGCTTGCGGATGTCGAAGGCCGCATTGTGCGCGAACTGCGGCGGATCGGCAAGCGAATTGCGATTGGCGTAGAAGGCGATCTCTGGCTGGTGCTGCACTTGATGATCGCCGGCCGCCTCCACTGGCGGCCGCGAGGAGCAAAGCTTGCGGGGCGCCGAAGCCTGGCGGCTTTCGATTTTCCTAATGGCTCCCTCGTGCTCACGGAAGCTGGCACAAAGCATCGCGCATCGCTGTATATAGTCAGCGGCGAGGCGGGTCTGCAATCAATGGATCCTGGAGGAATCGACATCTTCAGCAGCAATCTGGGCTCATTTCGTGACGCGCTGACCGCCGAAAACCGTACTCTCAAGCGGGCGCTCACCGATCCACGCATACTGAGCGGCATCGGCAATGCGTACTCGGACGAGATCTTGTACGCTGCCCAATTGTCTCCTATCGCGGTAACGCAAAAGCTAAAGCCGGATGAATGGGAGCGCCTGTTCGCCGCGACCCAAGAAACTCTGAAGCTCTGGATAAACCAGCTGCGCGCAGAAGCGGAAACTGGCTTTCCGGAAAAGGTGACTGCCTTTCGCAAGGATATGGCCGTTCACGGACGCTATGGGGAATCGTGTCCGAGGTGTGGCGAAAAGATTCAGCGGATTCGCTACGCCGACAACGAAACCAACTACTGTGCCCGCTGTCAGACCGGCGGAAAGGTTCTCGCTGATCGGAGTTTGTCCCGCCTGTTGCGCTCGGACTGGCCGCGTACTCTGGATGAGCTCGAAGCCCTTAAGCGCCGGTAGCCATCGAATATGGTCTCACGACCTGACCGAAGCCCGGCCATGGTCGCAGGGCTCGGGCTAAAACGAAAGCAAACATAAGCTTTCGTAATATATTTCGAAGACGATTTCCGTCGAAGCCTCCTTCGATTCGAGGCAGAATGTCTGGAGCAGAAACCGCGGGATGTCTGGAGAAACCTGCGTTCGCCCTGCATTCCGGGTGGCTTGAATTTTTCTATTGACTTTCCGGCAAGATCGCAACTATTAATATCAAATCGTAATAATACGAAAGAGGCTCCCATTTCTCCGCGGACCAGGAAAACTGAGATGAACCGATTCACGCGCTGCTCTTCTTCGCGACGGTCAGGACACTTCGGCCAGCTTCGATCGTGCCTCTGGATACTGGGGATATTGGTCTTCGCCTGCGGTGGTGCGATCGCCCAGAAAGACAGCGGCGGTCTCGCAGGGGTGGTGAAGGACCCGAGTGGAGCGGTCATCGCCGGGGCGAAGGTCACGATTGTCGACACCGAACGCGGAGGACAACTCGTCACCGCTACCAACGCGCAGGGTGAATTTGTCGTCAGCCCGCTCAAAGTTGGTCGCTACCAAGTGACCGCGGAAAAAGCTGGATTTAAGAAGACGGTCGCCGGCCCCATCACCGTGAACGTCAATGCGCGGCCCGCGGTAGACATAACTCTTTCGCTGGGCGATATCAAGGAAGTTGTGACCGTCACCACCGAGGCGCAACTTCTGGAAACGCAAACATCCGATCTGGGGCATCTGGTGGACAAACGCCAGGCAGAAACGCTTCCTCTAAACGGACGCAACTATGCGCAGCTTGCGCTTCTCGGCGCCGGAATTGCCCCCAGCGAGCCAGGCTCTCGTGTCGAGACCAGTTACGGTTTCAGCTCGAACGGCGCGCGTTCTCTGCAGAACAACTACCTCCTCGACGGCATTGACAACAATTCTAATCTGGGGGACGTTCTCACTGGCCAGGCGTACGTCATTCAACCTTCGATCGATGCAATTCAGGAATTCAAGGTCCAAACCAACGCTTACAGCGCGGAATTCGGCCGCGGCAATGGCGCAATCCTCAACGCAGTGCTCAAGTCCGGCACCAATAGTTTTCACGGTGATCTGTACGAGTTTTTCCGTAATGATGTTCTGGACGCGCGCAATGCCTACGACGCATTCGGCAGGCAGCCCTACCATCAAAACCAATTCGGAGCTACCTTCGGCGGCCCCATCATCAAGAATCGGACCTTCTTTTTCGTGGATTACGAGGGCTTCCGGGTAGTGCAGGCGCTGCCCCAGCTGTCAGCCATCCCAACACCGGCCGAGATTGGCGGCGATTTCTCTTCTTTTCTTACCACGACGGTGGCGCCGCAGGTGGGTGTGAACGGAAACGTCCTGTCGGGCACGACGGCACTAGATTGCAGCGGTCACCCAACCTATTACGGAGAGATCTTCAATTCGCGATTAACGCAAACGTCGACCGCGAACGCGAGCGGGTATTGCGGCGTGCCCATCGGCATCGATGGAGCCGGAAACCCTACGAATATTTTCCCTAAAGGCTTGATTGATCCACTGGCGGCTCGGCTCTCGGCTCTCTTTCCCGCGCCGAACGTCAATATCAATGGCTCCAACTTTCTCGCGGAGCCAAAGAAAACCTATAGCCGGAACAACGCCGACGTTCGCATCGACCAGAAGATCACTGATCGAGATAATCTTTTCGGAACCTTCAGCTACGAAGATCAGCCCAGCTTCACGCCATCGCCGTTTCAGAACGAGCTCGACGGCGGCGCATTCTCTGATGGCTATGAAAACGATTCCTTTCGCGCCATCGCTGTGAGCGAGACGCACGTCTTTTCGCCCAACCTGGTCAACGAGTTTCGGCTGGGTTACAACCGCATCAACACCCATCGCTTCCAACTGAATTACGACACGAACGTTTCCGCGAACCTCGGATTTCCCGGCGTTCCCTTCGGACCAAATATCGGCGGGCTGCCGCAGATCAGCATCAACGATGGTACGGCGACTTTGGGAAGCGCCAGCTATCTTCCCGCGATTGAGAAGCAAAACACCTACATCCTGACGGACAACTTCACTCTGGTTCACGGGCGGCATTCTTTCAAGTTTGGCGCGGAAATACGGCACGAAGAGTTCACCTTGTTCGAACCCGCCGCGCCCCGCGGGACACTCGGCTTTGGAAGCGACTTCACCGACAATCCGGCTTCGCCAACATCAGGTGGCGAGGCTTACGCCACTTTCTTGTTAGGCGTACCTGACTCTGGCGAGATCACCAGCCTGCATACCGTTGATTACCACCGCCCGGTCTATGGTTTCTATGCAGAGGACGATATCCGCGCGACCCAGCGGCTGACGCTGAATCTGGGATTGCGCTACGACTTATTCACCACGGTGAAGGCCAGGGGAAACGAGCAGGCGAACTTCGATTTCTCCACCGCCTCGCTGATCGTTCCCGCCGGACAGACAGCAACCCTCACGCCATTCCTTGCTGCGAATATCCCGATTCAAAGGACTGCGTCGAGTGGCTTGATTTCGCCCGACGCGACCAACTTCGCGCCTCGCCTCGGCATCGCTTACCAAATTACCAACAAACTAGTAATGCGCGCGGGATATGGCATTTTCTACGGCGGCGACGAAAATGGACCGTATTCGAATCCCAGCCCCGGATTCAATCCTCCATTCTTCGTGACTCAGTCGTACGCGGTTCCATGTTTTCTGTCGTCGGCGAATCCTGCTCTGGGCGCGAATAATTGTTCGATTCCCGGCCTAAGCACGCTCGCCGAAGGCTTCCCCGCGAATGCTCTGACTGATCCCAACACTCCGTTGCTTTTTGCCGTGAGTCCGAACCTGCGAACGCCTTCCGCGCAGCAATGGCATTTCGGATTCCAATACGAACTTCCGCTACAGAGCGTGCTCGACATCTCCTATGCTGGCTCGCACGGGAGCAACCTCTATAATTATTACAACGGCAATCAAGCGGTGCCGGATTCGACGTTTTGCCTTACTCCGCCGAACACAGCGGGCAATTGCCCGACCGCCCCACGCCGCCCCGCCAAGATTTGCGATGACTCGGTGTTTCCACCGAACTGCAATGGAGTATTCGACACCGCTATCAACCAGCTGCGCTCTGACGGCTACTCAAACTACAATTCTTTGCAAGTAAGCTGGCAAAAAAACTTTACCCACGGCCTGCAGTTTCAAGCCTCCTACACTTATGCGCACGCCATGGATGACGCTTCCAGTGCGAACCTGGGGTCGCTCAATAACGGCGACTTCCGTGACCAGCGATATCCCTATCTCGAGTACGGCAACTCCGACTTCGATGTGCGCCATCGCTTCGTCTTCAGCTACATTTACCAACTTCCTTTTGGCAACGGAAAAAAGTTTGGTGGCGGCGCGACCGGCGTGCTCAACCAGGTCATCGGAAACTGGCAAGTCTCGGGTATCGTAACCGCGCAGACGGGCAATTGGTTCACTATTACCGATTCGCTGACCAATGTCTCCACCAGCGACGGCGGAGGAGGTGTTGGATTTTATGAGGTGCGGCCGAACCTCGTCGGCAATCAGAACGGGAAACCCTGCATCCCGGGAACGATCTTCAACACTTGCGCCTTCGTGGACAACACAATCCCCTTCACCTTTGGCAATGCAGGACGCAACATCGTTCGCGGTCCCGGACTCCAGAACTGGGATTTCTCCGTCTTCAAGATGTTCCCCATTCACGAGCAGATGCGCCTGGAGTTTCGCTCGGAGTTCTTCAACATTTGGAATCACGTGAACCCGGTATTCGAGCCGGTGGGCCTGATCGGAGCAGAACCGCAGCCGCTTGAATTCGGAACTTCGCAATTTGGGTTTCCGCAAGGCGCTCGTGATCCACGCTTCATCCAGTTTGCGATGAAGTTTTACTTCTGAACCCGCTTTCGACAAATCGAAGTCACGCTAAGCGGCTCTTCCGCTGGCAAACGCGTTCCCTAGCTTCGTGAAACGATGAACGAAAGCCACATGGGACATTTCTCCCCCTTCCGCCTCATCCTCCTGGAATTCGCTGGCTTCGACGACCGAAAAGTGAACGTAATCGTACATATCCACATCTTCTACTCTGACTCGCAAGCCAGTTGGATCTCCGCAGATATCACCGATAGCAATTTGAACATCACGCATCATCTCTAGCCTCCAGTTTTTTGGCATTTGTTCGAAGTCCACTGTTCGAAATCTAAGGCCCTTCTCACGGTCAACAACAGGCAAGAGCTGGAACCCCTGTATTTAACGGGTTCCCAGCGCACTGAGTCAGACCATAAATTATGCCGACATCGCTCGACGCGGCGAGCGGCTCTCACGAATCGACGCTACCCCTCGTCGGATGTTCAGCCAGCCGTTTTCCTGAAAGAGATGGAAAAGGTCGTAGCTATAGGGAGCCTCGCCAGTGATAGTCTCTTCCTTTCCCTGATCATCGATGACCGCGAAAGCAACCTGCACCGGCTCATCGGGTGAGTTTTGTTTGGTGAAGTGAACAAGTTTTACGTTGAGGGTGCTTTGGTCCTGAGATTGCATTGGCATGTTTTCTCCTCCGTCTTTGTATTTTGAACGTACATCTTGGGAAGGATCGAACATCCAAGTGATGCGCATATTTTTGTAAAACTTTGTCCTCACCGGGTGACACTTTGTACGCTCTCCGCCCAGACATTTGAAAGCCGCTCGTAGCACCGCTTGCCTTGTACAAGTTGCCGCGTTCTCCTCGCGAATATGTTCAGAGAGTTTCGCGTGTTCTTTGAAAACATAGAGGAAAACGCACCTTGAAGCTATGCGTTTCAATGCAGCACCAAACATTTTTCAATCACTTCAACCAGAGCTCCGAACGAGTAACGCCCCTACAGTTTTCCCTGTACCCCTTGCTCGCTATTATTTAATTATTTGCCGATGTTCCGGATTGACGGACGCCTCGACCCGAGAGGACAATGGTGTCGCTTGTCGGAGGAGTTTATGAACCGACCTTCCCGACTCTTTCTTGTCACTTCTGCCCTCTTGCTGTTGCCTCTGCTTGGTGGCACACAGGAAATCCGCTCCCACGGTCATCCTCCGCCGCAACTTTCATCGAGGCCAACCATTTGGCATCCGCCTCTGAACACCAGCTGGCAGTGGCAGCTCACCACGCCTGTCGATCAGAACGTTAAGGTGCAGATGTATGACATCGACATGTTCGACAATGACGCCAGCGTCGTCGCCTCTCTGCACAATAAGGGCCGCAAGGTGGTGTGCTACATCGATGTGGGCACATGGGAGAACTGGCGTCCCGATGCCAAGAAGTTCCCCAAGTTTGTATTAGGCAACCACAATGGCTGGCCGGGAGAAAGGTGGCTCGACATTCGTCGCATCGACATTCTTGGCCCAATCATGCAAGCGCGAATGGACTTGTGCCAGGCCAAGGGCTTCGATGCGATGGAACCGGATAACGTGGACGGCTATGCCAACGATACCGGCTTTCCTCTCACTTACCAGGACCAGATCGCCTACAACACATTCGTTGCGAAGGCAGCCCATGATCGCGGCCTTTCGGTCGGCCTGAAAAACGATCTGGACCAGATTTCGGATTTGCTGCCCTCGTTCGACTGGGCACTGGATGAGCAGTGTTTCCAGTACACCGAGTGCCACAAACTACTACCTTTTATCAATGCCGACAAGGCGGTGTTCGAAGTCGAGTACTCTCTGCCTACGAGCAAGTTCTGCCCTGAGGCAAACGCCCTCAACTTTAATTCCATGAAGAAGCATCTCGCTCTGGATGTCTACCGCGTGCCCTGCCGCTGAGTCTCCGGTACGAACCGCGTCTGCGCGAGGAAATGAGGAATTTTGCGGGAAACGAGTTTTTTTTTGAGACAACAATTTGCTGGCGCCACACAGTCGCACCCCAACCTCAGGAGTGCGTTCTGCACACCGCGAACAGCGCCTACATTGGCTGGCTAAGCGTGGCTTCTATCTCTCGACCGATTGCCGTTGCCGCCGCGCGGCCGATGTGTTGCCCTAACGCCCGATAGCTCTCGAATTGCAATTCGTCGAACCACTGGTCCGCGGTGCTCTGATGCGGGAACGTCTGATGTTTTTCGGAATATTGCCACACGTCATCGGGAAGCGAATTCTTGTTCACGGCACTTTTTTCCTGCCTTAGTGGTAGGCTGGCCTTTATGTAAAAGAGCGTACCGCGGTCAGTGGGGTTCTCCGGATCGTAGAAAATGTCTCCGACCGCAAAGTTGTATTCACTTTCACGTCCGTCTTTCGGACGGATTTTTGAAAAATCGATCTCGATGCGTGCGCCGAAGTCGGTGCGTGCTTTTTCGATCAGGCTCAGAAGATCGTTAAACGCATAGCTGTCATCGCAGCCCGCGTCGCAGGCTACAATCACCTGGCAGTGCCGCTTCATCAATTCGTAGACCGCCAGATTCTCGAAGTGTCCGCCATCAGAAAGATAAACGTAGTCCTTGTTCTGGTCGCTCTGGGCGACTAATTCGGAAACCAGGTAGCCGAGCCCCGACGTCGGCCCGGCGCTCTTCCATTTGGGCGTGAAGCGCGAGTTGCCCATCCACCACCCCAGCCGCACGTCGAACAGGGTCATGAAAAGGCCCGTAGCTGGCGAGGTGAAGTAACCCATGTTGGGACTGGCTGCCGCGCCCGAGATCGCCATAGCCGTGCCCAGGGCAATCCCGTCGTCCGCGGACATTAGAGTGAGCGATTCCGCCGTACGCCCCAGTTCGGTTTTCGAGAAGCTGAGCTCACATGCATTTTCCAGCTTGAAGCGGTTTTGGCCATCGCCGGGGAAGATTACGTCATAGCCGCAATACAGCGGAGTAAACACGAACGACTTCGCTCGCCGTGTCGCATAACCCAGCTCTGCGCCGCTGGTGATGTTGATGGCTGCATTCAGGATAGGGTAGGGCCCGGGGTAATTCGCGGCGAGTTCCTTCAGTGGGAGATCGTCATTCGGATCGAAGCCGGTGAAGGGCTGCGGTGTGCGGTTCGGGTTCGAGGCTCCCAGATAGCAGCGCACCAGGCGGTTGCGGTAGAAGTGATGGAGCGAGAAGTCATTTACATCCACGCGGCGCGATAACAACAGCGACGCGATCGCAAGAATGATGCCCGCGCCCAGCAAATATAGAGACCATCCTCTCCACTGGATTATCCAGTACTGAGCGGACAAAACAGCCCAAGCATTTCCAGGTGTCGCGTCCGGCATCGAATGCCAAAGTTTGGACGTCTGTTCCGGGGCGAAAACCATACCGGCGCCGATGTGAACTGCCGTGGCTAAAAGCAGAACCAACCCCATCCCGAAAACGTACGGCGCCAACAGCGCGATCGCATCCAGAACACGGGCAGACTTGAACAGCTGGACGATCCACCGGCCGCCGGAAGTATCCGCCGACGCGATTTTCTCAATCTTCCCGCTGGTCTTGGCGCTGCTGGCGGCTTTGACGCCCAGATAATTGTGAGCAACCCACAAAGCTGCGGGAACGATACTTGCCCACTTCAACTTGGCAATAACCCAACGCACGAACAATGGCCCGAAGGCGCAGGATCCAGCCAGTAACAGCCAAGCCATTGTGAGCAGCATCATGTATCCCCCAAGGCGGGCCCACCATTCGCGCACCAGGTCTTTGCAGCCACGGCCAGCGAATCCAAGATGCAGAGCGCCGGCGAGCAACATGATTAGCATAAAGACGCCGGTTCCGAAGACCCCCACGATCCAATGAGCGCTGTGAGAGACGGGTCCTGGCCATGGCAAGATGCGGTTCAGGAGCCTTATGTACACGCAGCCCAGAGCACCACCGACCGCTCCCGCAGCAACCGAAGACAGCGAGAAGGCAGTGAGAGAAAGCATCCGTTCTTCCGGGCTCTTCTTCTCGCACTTCTCTCTCCACAACCTCATCAATCCAGCCGCCGCCGACCAAGCAAACAAATAGGCGCTGCCCCAGGCGAGCAACCACGCCCACAGCGGCAAACTCGCTGCCTCACTCCTCCATCGCCATAAGCCGGAGTTCAACAGCAAGCAGGCTAGGAAAAATGGCAGAATGACCGTGACCGTCACCTTGACGCGTTGAAATGCCGTTAGCAGCATTTCCTTTGACGGAATGTGGTCGGCCACGTTCACAGCCATAGAAACAGCGGCGATGAACCAAGCCAGCACGCCCGCCAACAAGAGGCCAACGGCACCGAGCTTCGAAGATCTCATCAGCCCCAGCAGCACGCCGTGGCAAGAGACAAAAACACCGAGGAAAAGCAAACCGAGGACGGTCTGGTTTAGAAATACATTGCGAAGCCAGGTGCCGATCATGGCCCAGGTATCGCCGGAAAGCAGGCCGGTATGGGGAGTCAGATAATTGCTGTACAAACGGAGCCAACGCAAGAAGGTTCGTTCTTCGCGTCCACCAGGCTGACGCTTTCCGGGAACGAGCGCCTTTTCGACGTCTCGAAATGACGAATTCGGCAAGGTGTTTAAAAGTCTGTGAGTGAAGGCTGCCAGCCATGAGCCAATGTATCCGCCGCCCGATACAGTGGAGAGGTAATCGAACTTGTGTAGCAGCTGGCTTTCCGCCAGCGCTTGCAGGATGCCGAGGTTAAACGTGGCGCTGCGGATGCCGCCCCCGGAGAATGCCAAGCCGATCAGGTTGTCGGCGGTAGGTTTCGAGGTGCTGACCCCGCGAGCGCGGCGGGCCTCCGCAATCTTCGACAACTCGTCTTGCAAAACTTCCTTAAATGTAACCGGGAGAGGATCTTGCGGTGGCGGTTCGACGGGTGGGATTGCCGCTTTGAGAGGTGTATCTCCGGGCATATAAGTCCCTCGCTCCCCCTCATGAGCTTGTGGCCGAGGAATCTACCAGAACTGCGGGCGAAGTCAAGGAGATTTTGCAGATCCGGCGCTGGAGGCCAGCTCCGCAGAGCCAAATACTATGCCCTGATGTCGACGATGCCGTCACAGACTAACTGCACCGCGATCGCCAGCAGCAGGAAACCGAAGATGCGATTAATCGCGCCAGCGGCGCCCGGCCCCAGACGCTTGACCAGTGGGCCACCGAGTTGAAGAAACAGATAAACAACGAGACCCAGCCCGGCGATGCCGATGACCATACCCAGATACGACACCGGGCTGGTTGCGTCTGCAGCCAATCCCATCACCACCCCGATTGATCCAGGGCCGGACAGCATGGGCATCGCCATTGGCGTTAGCGAGATATCTTCTTTCGTGCTTGCTTCTTTGCTTTCTGCTGCGGTCATGCGGCTGCTTCCGGTGACCATGCCCCAGGCAGTATTGGCAACGATCAGGCCGCCAGCAATCTTCAGGACGGGCAAGGAAATGCCGAATAGGATCAACACGAAACGTCCAAAAAACAAAAAGACTATGAGAATTGTGATTACGTAAACCGCGGTCTTCAACGCCGTGCGCGTGCGCTCGGCGTGCGGCAAGCCCGCCGTGAGACTAAAGAATATAGGAACGGCGCCAAACGGATTGACGATGGGGAACAACGCCAGAAATGTTGCCACTGCCGCCGAGGGTAGATCTCTTAGAATTTGTTGCACGGCGTGGCCGGGTGTCATGGGGAGAAAGCTTAACAGTGAGGAGTCATTTCGAAAAGCCTGTACGCGAACCGCAGATCTCGAGTTGCTCTCAGTGAGCGCTTTCCAACACCTTAGCGGCGCGATTCAATGCCGCCGCGAGAAATGGAATTTGCTGCCGGGTTCGAGCGAGATCGTGCTTATCAATGGCCTCGTTAATTCCAGGAATCACCACCGCCGCATATCCGGTGTACTGGCCGGGAGCGTAGATAGCGTGCCGAAACCAGGGACGATTCGGCAATCCCTCGGGAATGAGCAGCGCTCGCTCCGTATCGCGCAAAGCCTGGTTCAGCTTGGCGGCGTCGTGTGGAGGATCTTGTTGCTGCACAAGAATCTTCGCCGCGGCTTGCTCGAAGTGATGCGCTGCTTGAGTAGCCTCGGCAAAGTCTACTTTTTGGCCAGTGAACTCAGCCTGCGCTTTCTTTTTCGCGGAATCGATGTACGAGACGATTTCCTTGGCATATTCTTCGTAGTCGTATGGCAGGATGTCGGCGTCGGCCATGCGGATGATTGAAATCCCGAAGATGCGCGCCATCTGCTGCTCGTAGAGGAAATCAGGATCGCCAAATTTCTTGAACCAGTTGAAGTTGTCGAAAGCGGAGTGGTACACACCGTAGGATCCGGTCGAACTTACATCGGCGGAGGGCACGCCCAAGTGTTGCAGAAAGACCGTGTAGTCTGATCCGCTGCCCAAGTCGCCCACGGGCACGTCGGCTTTCGATTGCGCGGCAGGGATGCGCTTGATGTCGCCAATAGCTTCGGTTGGAGACTGGGCAGACTCGGCCCCAGGCTGATTTTCCTTTTTCCAGTTGTCGTAGACAGTTCCTCCCTTGGGAGCGGGAACAGCCTTGGCCACGTCTCGTAGAAACTGTTTCAGGCTGGGTACGGAGGCCGCCCCGAATTTCGGCCCTGACACGGCGACGTCCATATTGAAATAGGCTACGGCGTTGGCCAGTTCACTTTCGTGCTGCTCGCCCCACTCGGTGGAACCGATCAAGCCCTCTTCTTCCGCGTCCCAACTCCCGACAATGATCGTGCGCTTCGGCCGCCACCCCGATTTCAACAGCTCGCCAAACCCATGCACGGTTTCCAGCATGGCCGCAGTTCCACTGTTCGGATCAACCGCTCCGTAAACCCAAGCATCGCGGTGATTGCCCGCGACCACCCACTCGTCGGGGAGTTCAGTTCCGTGCACTCGCCCGATCACATCCCAGACGGTCCGGAACTGGTAATCCTGTTTGAGATGCATCTTCACCTTCACCGGCCCAGGCCCGAGGTGATAAGTGAAGGGCAGCGCACCTTGCCAGTCCCGGGGCGAGTCTGGCCCTCCGAGATGCTCAAGGATGGGCCATGCATCGCCGTAGGACAGTGGCGTGGTGGGAATTTTTGGCAGCTGTGCGGATTGCTCAGGCGGCGTGCGCTTGTCGTCGGGAAGCGACGGAACAGAGGCAATACCGGGCGTCGTGGGATCGCCGGGGAACTGGAACATATAGCCAATGGATCCGCGCTGCACGCCGGTCGTGGGGCGCCACGGACCTTCGGGATACTTATCACCGCGGCGCCAACCATCGTCGGCGGGATCGGAGTAGATAATCAGGCCAGCGGCGCCATGCTCCTGCGCAACAAATGCTTTCACGCCGCGGAAGTTTTGTCCGTAACGGACCATGACGATCCTGCCGCGCACGTCGACTTTCATCTGCTCCAGTTTCTTGAAATCCTCCGGCGAGCCGTAATTAGCGTAGACGACCTCCGCCTCGGCATCGCCCGACGGCGACATTGCATTGAAGGGTGTGATGACTCGCGGGTCGTCAGCAAGTGGATCGCCTTCGACGTGCTCGCGCGTGGGACCGTGCATATGAACCCCGGCCGGCGCGGTCACATCCACGCTTATTTCCGAGGGGTAATTCAGCCATACGCGGTATTCAACGATCTCTGCTTCCAAACCCGCCTCGCCGAATTTTTGCGCGACGTAGTCTGCGGTCGCTTTGTCTTCGGGCGTGCCGGCGACATGTGGGGCTTGGGTCAGAATGCGCAAATGTTGTTCCGCAAGTTTAGGGTCGGGTACGGCAAGAAACCTGCTTTCCTCGGCAATTTCCGCCGCGGCGTCGCGAAACCCGAAAATGGTGGGAGTGGGTTGACTCGATGATGATCCTGAGGACTTGGCGCCTCCGTGCTCAGTTGCGGCAACGGTGAAAAGTAAGAGAGACAGAATGAGAAGCGGGAGAACCTTCATCGAGCTCCTGTGGCCCTCCTTAGTAGTTGCTGGCCGGGCCGTAAAATGCTTCGCCCTCCATCTTAGCGCAACCCTGAAACACCGCAGTCCAGACGGCGTAAATGACTTGACGGTTTCAAAGAAGTTAAACTGGGTTCATGGCTGTGACCAACCCTACGCAGCGCTTTTCCTCCCGTGTCGACAATTATGTTCGTTACCGCCCCGGATATCCGCCCGAAGTTCTCGATCTCCTGAAGAACGAATGCGGCCTCACGCCTGATTCCGTAATCGCTGACATTGCCTCGGGCACCGGCATTTTTACCCGAATGCTGGCGGAGAACAGCAATTGCGTCTTCGGGGTTGAGCCAAATGACGAAATGAGGCGAGCCGGGGAACGGCTCCTGGAAAGTTACTCAGGTTTCACGAGCATCGCTGGGACCGCAGAAGCAACGACACTTGCAGATCACAGTGTGGACATTGTTACAGCGGCGCAGGCGGCGCACTGGTTTGATCGCGAAAAAGCTCGGCGCGAGTTTGTCCGCATCCTCAAACCCGGCGGCTGGCTGGCGCTTCTCTGGAACGAACGCCGCACCGATTCGACACCTTTCCTTCGCGAATACGAGCACCTGCTCCTGGCCTATGGAACTGATTACCGGGAAGTCCGGCACGAGCGCACGACCGCGGAGATCGCTGATTTCTTCTCGCCATCGCCGTTTCGGTCGAGTGTGTCGGAAATGCGCCAAGAAGTTGACTGCGCCGGTCTGGAGGGCCGGCTGCTGTCCTCGTCTTACACGCCAACTTCCGATGAAGCAAACTATGACGCGATGTTGCGAGAGCTACGACGAATCTTCGACGCCCATCAGATCGACGACCGTGTGTCACTCGATTACAACACGCTGGTTTATTACGGGCGTCTGGGATAAACCCAATGGCATAAACCACAAAGAACACGAAGTTACACAAAGGAAATCTGGCTGGTTCAAATGCGAATCTTTCGAGAAGTCGGAGACTGAATGCCTGACGAGAGATCCTTTCACATGACTCCCGAAGAGTTCCGCCAAAATGGCCATGCGGTCGTGGACTGGATCGCGGACTACTACTCGCGCATCGAATCATATCCCGTGCTATCACGTGCGGAACCCGGTCAGGTGCGGGCTTCGCTGCCTGCGAAGCCTCCAGCGAGAGGCGAGCCTTTCGATACGATATTGGGGGACATCGAGAAAGTAATTCTTCCCGGCGTGACCCACTGGCAGTCGCCAAATTTCTTCGCTTTCTTCCCCGCTAACGCGTCAGGGCCGGCCATTCTGGGCGACTTGCTTTCCTCTGGATTGGGAGTCCAGGGGATGCTTTGGGCAACCAGTCCCGCATGCACAGAACTGGAGACGCATGTTCTGGCTTGGTTGGTTGAGATGCTT
>Ga0210390_10001225_pt1 | contig 25126 bp, 19 predicted proteins | sample IncBWH11OmetaG_FD_161050 | JGI IMG/M metagenome (GOLD analysis project Ga0210390, IMG submission 161050) | Forest soil microbial communities from Barre Woods Harvard Forest LTER site, Petersham, Massachusetts, United States - Inc-BW-H-11-O ... | reverse complement strand
GCGCCGCCTCGGCGGCGCCGCCGAATGTGATTGCCACCTCGGGGGGGGGGATCCAGGCGCCGACGCCGTACTTATTGAAGCGCCGAAGTATCGGGCGCGACGTGCCGGGCAACGTAGGTTGGATCGGCGGCGCGCACCCATCAGCATTCGGATGCACGTATCGAGGTCGTAGGCCATCAGCTTGAGCCTTTGGAGCTCCTCGGCTTACGCGAGTCGCCCGATTCCGCCGCTTACCTTTGAGATCGTCGTTCAAACGGCTACCGAGGAACTCGGGGCCAAGGGACTGGACGCTTCAAGCGAGGATCAGCACCCTTTATTTCACCGCCATCTTGTCCCCGTCCCGCAACCGAGCCAAGGGCGAAGGCGCCTGTTTGTTTTGTAACGCTCGCGCCACGATGCTTTGCATCCCCTGCAAAGGCCTGAAAGCGTTACCTGTGTTCTCCGAATAGAGTCTTGTCCCTCTACCCGAAAGAGCGAGACTTCTGCGACTGTGCATAGTGTGACGAATGCGCTACACCCACCTTGCAGGGCATGTACCCGTGGGAAATACGCACAGACGCCCGTGAGCAGATGTGCCCTACTTGCAGCGAATAGAGTTATCTCAAACGATCAAGATCACCAGGAGACCAATATGGCTATGACAACTGAAAGCCGCGAGCAGGTTACATTGGAACTTAAGCGTTTCGCTGCGGACCTCCAACTAACTGAGGAGCAGAAGCAGAAACTTCATACCGCTCTCGCCGAGGGGCGAGAAAAGGTGGGGGAATACATGAAGGCGCACCCCGCCACAACCAAAGCCGAGATTGTTGCCAAAGTAAAAGAGCATCGTGGCGAGATTCATGAGCGCATTGCTAGGTTTTTGAATCCCGAGCAGCTCGGTAAGTGGGACAATGAAGTGGCCAAAGCCAAGGAATTTCTCGGCCAGCGGCTCGACTCATAAGAACCCGGTTTCCATAACGAACGAGTGGCCGCCAGCCGAAGCTGGCGGCCACTTTCATGAGTGAAGTCAGAGTGTATAGGCTTCGCGTCCGACCCTCCTTCGAGACGAGTACCGAAGCCCGATAATGCGTGGCGGCACGCGGTCAGTCGAGGGATTCGAGACTGTCTCGGCGCAGAAGGCGCGTTCGCGCCTTCGCCGACGCTAATCCAATTCTGATCTGACTTCTCGAGTTGCGCGCTAAATGCGTCGCATGAAATTACCCGAACGGCGGGGTTTCGTGCCGCCCGCTACCATCCACTAAAGCGCCGCCCCCTGATGTTGGTGACCGGAACACCGCCGGGCGGACCGTCCACGTCAACTTGCATCTGCACACCACCGCTGACATAGCCCCGGGCGGTGAAGCGCGGGTCGGAAAGTACGTATTGATCGCCTTGAGCGACGCGAGGACAGTGGCACTAAATGTAAGTCATTGTAAAGCCGATCCGTCGTCCTGCATTGGGAGAAGTCTCATGAGAAATTTCGCGAAGGCGGCCTTGGCGCTAACGGTGTTGCCGTTATGCTTGACGTTAGCCTCGACGCCCGCGTTGGCACAGGCCAAAAAACCCAACATCGTCGTCATCATGGGTGACGACATCGGCATGTGGAACATCGGCGCCTACCACCGCGGCTTGATGGCCGGCAAGACGCCGAATCTCGATAAGCTCGCCAAGGAAGGCATGATCTTCACCGATTATTACGCCGAGGCGAGCTGCACGGCGGGTCGCGCGAACTTCATCACGGGCGAACTGCCGATCCGCACCGGCATGACCACGGTCGGCCAGGCGGGCGCCAAAATCGGCATTCCAGCTGAGGCGAGCACCATTGCGACTGCGCTCAAGGTACAAGGCTACGCCACCGGGCAGTTTGGCAAGAACCATCTCGGTGACCGCAACGAGTTTCTCCCGACCGTCCACGGGTTCGACGAGTTCTTCGGTTATCTCTATCACCTGGACGCGATGGAAGACCCGGCGCATCCGAACTACCCACAGAATCTCTTGAACGTCGTCGGGCCGCGCAACATGGTGCACAGCTGGGCCACGAACGTAGATGACCCGACGGAGATGCCGCGCTGGGGTAAAGTCGGTAAACAAAAGATCGAGGACGCCGGCACGCTCTACCCGAAGCGCATGGAGACCGTGGATGATGAGATCCGCGACCTCGCCATCAGCTTCATGGAGAAAGCCAAGCGAGAGGGCAAGCCGTTCTTCGTCTGGCTCAATCCGACTCGCATGCACGTCGTCACCCATCTTTCGCCCAAGTATGAGGCGTTGCGCAATTCCGAGAACGGCTGGTCAGAAGAAGAGGCTGGCATGGCCCAGCTCGATGACGACGTGGGCTTGGTGATGGCGAAGCTCAAGGAGATGGGCGAGGATGAGAACACCATCGTCGTCTTTACCACCGACAACGGCACCGAAGTCTTCACCTGGCCCGACGGCGGTCAGACCCCGTTCGCGCAGTCCAAGGGAACGATCATGGAGGGCGGCTTCCGCGTGCCGTGCCTCCTTCGCTGGCCGGGTCACGTGCCAGCGGACTCGGTGCAGAACGGCATCTTTTCCGGCATGGACTGGTATCCGACCTTCCTTGATGCCGCGGGCAACCCGAACATCACCGAACAGCTGCTGAAAGGTGTGAAGCTCGGCGACCGCGTTTATAAGAACCACTTGGACGGGTACGACCAGATGGCCGCGATCACCGGTAAGGGACCGTCTGCGCGTCACGAGATCTTCTATCTCGGCGAAAGCTCGATCGGCGCGGTGCGTATCGACGATTACAAGTTCCGCTTCATCGATCAGCCGGGCGGCTGGTTGGGCGAGAAGACCCATCCGGATGTGCCGTACATCACCAACCTGCGGCTTGATCCGTTCGAGCGCACGGGCTGGCCGCAAGATGGAACCAAAGAAGGAGCGCAACAATACTTCGATTGGTTCAAGTACCAATTCTGGCGCTTTGTCTTCGTGCAGCAGGTGATGGCCAAGGAAATCCAGACCTTCCTCGATTACCCCCCGATGCAGCGGGGCGCGAGCTTCAATCTGGACGCGTTGAAGGCCGAGATGGCGAAGAAGATGGCGGAAGCTGAGTCTGCCTCCAAGGGCCCCAGCAACTAGTCGGAAAAAACCGTCACGGCGGGCGGCTCCCAAGGGCCGCCCGCCAACGTCCACTTCCAGGCATGCATTCTCGCTCCGTGTACGGCTGCTAGTGGCCCGATACCTGACAGATCGATCTGTACTTCCGCGTTTGACCCTCCAGAGGCGTTCGTGAGCGGCTGCTTTGCGGAGGCGCGGCCGCCAACATGTGAGCCCTAAACAGAGCGTCCCGGTGACCAAGCTGGGAGGATCGGCAGAGCTGCGTGTGGCTTTTCAGCGCTTGAGATTCAACAGCAGCGCCTTGAAATCCTCTGTCATCACGGGTGCGCGACGATGACAACGTTGTCCCCCACAACCTCTGAAGCGCGCTCGCGATTCCGACCGGCGTGGCGACAAGGCCAGTACCGATGCCGCGGCTCACTGCGGCCGGATCGGACACCCCGCCTGCTGCTAGCGCATGACATCTCTCCATGATACCGACGATAGTAGCTAGGGCAGGTTGGCGAGTCCGCCGGCACGCGACGCGCGTCATTCCCTCACGGGAGCGGCCGAGCCCTCTCGCCGCTTGCCCTTGGTCCTCAACGAGGAGAGCGCGGCGCGCGGCCATTCATCGACGGCGAGCGCCCAGAGCGAGAATGCCACGCCGCGCTGGAACAAAGAGCTGACCGCGGACCGAACGTCTCCACGCGCCAGCGCTTGGGCGGAGTCCGTCACCGCAATCGCCCCATGCATCAGGGCGCTCGCATGACGATAGCACGACATCATGCAGGCGTTGCACGCCTCGCGCTGATCAGGAATATGGTCGAGATCGAACACTGAGCCCATGGGTTCAGCCCAGGGCTCGCAGCGCCAGACATCGAGGTTCCAATCGATGTAAAAATATTTGTGCCCGGCGATGCACGGGACCAACTGCTTCTCTCCCCTAACGAATCGAGCAACCTCCGCGAGCGAGGCGTTCGGATCGAGCACTCGGAACCTCTTCTTCATCTGCTTGATTGACTCAAGTGCGGCGAGAATCTCCTCGGGCCGCAAGTCGACCAATGCCGAATCCTCGCTATAGACCAGCGAAGAAGAGCCGAACCGCTCGCGCCTTGGATACGAGAACGTCACGGCGTCAAATCCGAGTCTCTCGAGGGCTTCCGGCAGCGCCTCGTAATTGACCAGCCTGTTTACAGTCACGCACGCCCACACCGGGATGCAATGAGTCCGTGCCCGGGCGATGCCCTCCTCAATGCGCGCATTCAGTCCGTTCAGGCCGCGGTTGGCCTCGTGGCTGGCCATATTGTTGCTGTCGATCGATATGAGCAGGCGCTTGATGCCGGCTGTCACCAGCGCCTCGATGTGCCGCGGAAGGAACCAACCGTTGGTTATTAGACCGCAGTCGATGCCGGCCCTAGTTGCTGCCGCAACCAGCGATGAAATGGCGGGGTGAACCAGCGGTTCGCCGCCCTGCAACGTCATGTATCTAATTCGGCGCCTACGCAAGATTGGAAGCGCACGGGAGAATTCGGCGAGGTCGACATACCGGCGAGGGCCAGCCAGATTCTTATCGCGAGAGAAGCCGCAAAAGTCACATGCCGCGTTGCATACGTTCGTGACCGAGACATCGCAAACTGCAGGCAGAAGATTCGAGTGGGCCTCCCGTCCATCGGACATCGAGCCCCGACTCTCAAGGGTAACTTCCGGTTCCATGATGTCCACCCTACGTTTGCTATTGCACCGCGCTGAGACGAGATCATGTCTCCTGCGGGCCAGCTGGCGTGGGCGGGGACATGAACTCGATCCCGCACCGCTGGACGATTGCAGCCATCAATCGCTCCGGAAAGGTTGCGCCGCGAGGCGAACGATTTCAAGTGATGAAACGACTAGGATTGAGGATCGGGCCTTCGATCTACCCGGCACTCAGCCAGGTTTCTTTTGAGCGTCCGGCAACGGGCGATTGGTTTGGTGGCGCCGATGTCCACTTCTGGGCCGGGTGCTGTCGGTTGGGGTTGATGAGCGAGGAATTACCCGTTAGGACCGGTCTTGACCCCGAGCTGCCTCCCACGAAAGTCCGGTTCCGGGAACCTCAGTTCAGTGCGCCGCCCTCGCAGTCCCCAGCATCGGCGGCACTGATCCTCGATGGAAACCCAGACTCTTCTCAGTGCAGAAGCAGACACCGATGAAATGAATGGCCAAACAATCCGGTGTGTGGCTGATCCTCTACTCAACGGGGATCGACCTTGCAGGCGGTCGCCGTCCAGTCAGTGACCATCTCGGAGGCGGTAAAGCATTTTCCTAGAGCAGAATCAGAGCCGACGGCGTCTCCGTCCTGAGCATCGGCCAAGAATCGATCCAGCACGCCGTTTCCACAGATTCCTTCCGGGTCCGCACGTTGCGCCCGGGTCATGAGGTCGCTCAGATTGCTGCGCACAGCAAACAGCGGGCGTCCATTGGCGCGGCAGCGTACCCACCGGCCGGCGGTTCCGGTACGCGGCGCGGCGATCTTGATTGAGCCGCCGCGATCCCCGATCAGCTGATTGAGCGCGTCCTGAGCGGCCTTGTTATTGCCGTAATCGCGATTAGCGTCCTGCGCGAACCTGCGGGTCAGGTTGTTACTTTCATCATTGAGCAGACACAGCGCCGTGATTTTCGCGCGCTGTCCGTCGCGGTCGCCAGGGCCAACGACTGCCGCTGCCTCGCTGCTCAAGAACTGCTGGCAGCCTTTGTTGTAATCATCCAACAAGTCCTGAGTGACCATCAGGCTCTGCACAACATGGCCATCGCTGCGCGCACACGTGTAGCGCACCCGCGCCGCGACTCCGTAGCGTACGAGCAGTGCCGCGGACTCCTTGACGTGCTCGCACGCGGCCTTTACCGCCCCATCGATGCGGTCGGGGTCTATGCGGTAGGTCGTGGCGCCGCAGTTGAAATCAGTCCAGTGACCCTCGCTTTGCGGTGGAGAACCGCCGCTGCCGCTATGACGACCGCAGCCGCCCAGTCCCCAGACCGCGAGGAGAGCGAGCGCGCACTGCGCGCCGATTTTTGCCAGTCTGTTCATACTAAGCTATTTCACACGAGCGCCACGGCAAACGGTCGGGTAATCATAATCGGCCGTTTGCGTAACGGAAGGAGGTAAATCTGACCGGCTGCAGAAATCCCTGACAATTGTTTTGCAGCTCTCTACCCGCTCTGGACTTGTATCCACTGTTATCCTCACGTGGTTCTTCTTGTTATTTTCATCCTGCGCCATTTCTTTAGCCGTCGGTTGAACAATCCCGCCTGCGATCAGCGTCACACGGCACATCCCAGCTGTAAAGATTTGGTTTAAGTTTTCTTCGCCACCCATTTTTTCCATTGCAGCTCGGTTTTTTGCTGGCCTGCTGCGCTAAGGGATTTTGTGCGGGGTCTTGCAATTTCCTTACGACGATCGAAGTCGCTTGAGCGTCGCTATTTGCTCTCATCAAGTTCAGTGCAACGGATCATTTTGGAGCGAGATCGCCGTACCAATAGGCGGCTGTAACCCCGCCATCCATGAGGAAATCGCTACCCGTGATGAACCCGCCATCCGGCCCCAAGAGCAGCGCAGCGACAGTGGCGACCTCATCTGGGGTGCCGGCGCGCCCAGCCGCCGACACCTCAATCATGCGCCGGTACCCTGGGCCGCGAGGTCCAATTAGCTCGTCCTTCGCAAGCGGGGTGACAATGCTGCCCGGACTAATCGTGTTGATCCGTGCACCGCGCTTGCCCCAGCGCACGGCCTCGGCCGTCCCGCCGCAGGATGTGCACAGCTAAACCGGCACCTTGGCAGCTGCTGGTCCCAATACGTACTGTCCCGTATCGACGGCACGCCGCATGGAGCGATAGATATCTCTTCGCGAACGGTCGGGGCCCTTGGGGCCCACGACACGTCTCGGGTCTCGAGAGCGACTCAGGAGGCTGCGGATTTCACGGGCTCTCGATGAAAGCCAAAGTCTCAATATGTGAGTGAAGCCGGCCTCCCGGATTGTACTTGGCAGGGAACGCGCCCGTCCCGATCGAAATGAACACTGGATGGGGAACATGCTGTCCGTTTCTTTCGACTGACATGGTTCTTGGTCGTCTGGCGATTGCCCCGTGATCCAAATAACAGGATGACGCCCACCATGCCGATGAAGGTTAGATTCGGCTATCTGCGCAAAGCATGTATTGGGCGTGTCGCGAACGTTGCAGGTGCCCGAGCCGCCGTGAGGCTCGAGAATCGAAGCCGACCACTTCAGACGGAACCTGTTCCCCCACGCGAGGTTCCTCGATGCGCTGGATGATGGCTGCCGCGTGGCGGCAGGTCACGCTCTTGGGCCTGTGCATGATCGCGGCGGCACCGGTGCACGCGGTTGAGGAGGAGGCGCATGTACTGATTCTCAACGGCTTGGATCCGTATCTTCCGGCCTATATCGTCATCGACGGCGCCATGCGCGCGAGCCTCGCCAACGAACGGACAAGGCGAGTCGTCGTGTTCTCCGAATCGCTCGACGCGCAACGTTTCCCACTTCAAACACTAGAGCCCGAGTTTCCGGCGCTGCTCGCCAAGAGATACGGGGGCCTTCGCATCGATGTGGTCGTGGTGGTGTCGCAAGTCGCACTCGAATTCTTCAAGCGGCATAGCGAGCTGTGGCCCGGAGCACGACTCGTTTACGTCGGCTTTCCAGGGGAGGCCATAGGACCCCCTGCGCTTCCAACCAACGCCACCGGTGTCGTGGCTCATGTGGACGTGGAAGGAACTATCGATCTCGCCCTGCGCTTGCAGCCCGATGCCCACCGGATCGTTGTGGTCTCTGGTGCGGGGGACGGGGATCAACGAGCGGAGCGTTTGGCAAGACAGGTGTTATCTATGAGGGGGGAAACACGAACTGTGGAGTACCTCTCCGGACTTCCGCTCTCCGAACTGGTTGCTCGAGTGGCTGCGGAGCCAGCGCAAACCATCGTTCTCTATCTCGCGGAGTTTCGCGACCGAGATGGTCGACCGTACGCGCCCCGCGACGTGCTGCGTGCGATCAGCGACAGTTCGATCGCGCCTGTGTACGGGGCAATCGATACTTACGTGGGTTTCGGGGTTGCGGCGGGCAGCATGGAATCGTTTGAGGTCAAGGGACGGCTCATTGGCGAGCAGGTTCGCGCGGCCCTGGCGGGCGGGCCCTCCGATCCGAGTCGCGCCCTGCTCGAAGCGCCGAGCCGATGTGTTGCGGACGCGCGGTTGATGCAGCGCTGGTCCCTGAGCGAGCGGCGTTTACCGACCGGATGTGAAATTCGCTTCGCTAATGTGCCAATTTGGCGCCGATACTGGTGGCAAATTGCGCTAACGCTGGCGATTATCGTCGGACAGACCGCGTTAATCTTGGCGATGCTTGCCGAGCGCCGTCGGCGCCGCACTGCCGAATCGGAGGCGCGAAAGCGCTTCTCTGAAATGACACATATGAACCGGCGAGTGGCGATGGGGGAGCTGTCCGCATCGATTGCCCACGAGCTGAATCAACCACTCGGCGCGATTTTGAACAATACGGGTGCGGCAGAGGTGCTGATCAAAGCTAATCCACCCCGGCTGCAGGAGGTAGCCGAGATCCTGGCGGACATCAAACGCGACGACAGGCGCGCCAGTGACATCATCGCCCGAATTCGCAACATGTTGCGCAAGGCCGACTCCGAAGTGGGGGGGACAGATCTCAACGATGCCATCGGCGAGACGATGGCGCTGTTGGCTGAAGAGGCGTCTGCCAAAGGAGTGTCATTCAAGACCGAGCTGGCAACAGAGCTCCCGAAGGTGCGCGCGCACCGCATCGAACTGCAGCAGGTCGTCATGAACCTGGCTCTCAACGGCATAGAAGCCATGCACGGTCAGGGCGTGGAGAAGCGGGAATTACTGATTTGCAGCGCGCGCGCGAACGACAAGGAAGCCAAGGTGTCGGTGGCCGATTCCGGTGGCGGCATTCCATCAGAGGTGCTTCCCCGCGTCTTCGACCCCTTTGTCACATCCAAGGCGACCGGAATGGGACTCGGGCTTGCGATCTCGCGCACCATCGTCGAAGCGTACGGTGGTTGGATCCGTGCAGAGAACCTGCCGAGCGGCGGCGCGCTCTTCCAATTTACCATCCCATTTGCGGCAGGGCAGCACGCGTGACTGCGGGCTCCGAAACTGTGCAGGTGGTCAACGACGATGCATCCTTGTTCCTCGAAACAGGCCGTCAATGCCCCGCCTGCATGCTGCTTGATCTAAGCATGACTGGGTTTACGGCGTCGTGATTCGTCGCGACCTGCCGAAAATGGCTTAAGCCGCTACTCTGCCCGGCAGCGGTAGGCCCGGCATTGCAGGCAGTGAGATGGTCTTGAGTTTTCTGGCGCCTCGGGCACGTGGGGCTCGCATCGCTCACTCATTCCGCATCGAGCCCGTTGATCCGATGCGCTCGTCGCAAAGCCGCAGTCCTCTGCTGCTGAGGACCGCATTTGCGGGCGAGCGTCGCGGATGAGTCGCAACCCTTGATGTGCGTGGCTCGATCATCTGATCGTCGCGGGATCGATCTACTGCTTACTCAAAGCACAGGCTTCTATAAATCTATGGCATCGGGCGCACTACGGCTTGCATGTTCTTCGATGCGACTAAGTTTCCAGACCGCGACCGAGGATCCCCAGGCGAGCAGGAACAGCCCGACGATCACATATCCGAGGCTTCCGAAATCGAATCTTGCCACGCCGTCACAAATACTGCAGCGAAGGCTGAGTACGTTGATGAGGACTTGCAACAGCTCAATCGAGCCAATCACGATCGCTACACTAACTGACAGACCCGTGATCGTGACGTTGTAGAAGATCTTTCTAACTGGGTTGAGGAACGCCCAGTTGTACGCCTTCGACATCAGCACGCTATCGGTCGTATCCATGAGCGTCATGCCTGCGGCAAACAAGATCGGAAGCGATAGCACGGCGGGAACGGGCAAATCACCCGCTGAGGCGCCTGCGGTCATGGCCAGCAGGCCGATCTCCGAGGCCGTGTCAAACCCCAGCCCGAACAGCACTCCCAGCGGATACATCTGCCAGCTGCGATTCATCAGTTTCTGTAAACGGCCGCGGAACAGCCGGCTGAGCAAGCCGCGCTTCGCCAGCAGGTCTTCCAGATGGCCGTGGCTGTGGGCGCCCGATTTGGCCTCTTGCCAGATCTTTAGGAGATCGAGCAGTACGAGCAAATTGAGTATTCCGATGATCCACAGAAAGACGCCAGAGACGGTTGCACCGATCACTGCTCCCAGGTTCTGCAATGGCAGGAGTTCACGTTTGAGCGCAGTGGCCGAGCAGGCGAGGGCGATCGCGACGCCTATGACAACCGTGGAGTGGCCAAGGGAAAAAAAGAAACCTAACCCCAGCGGACGTTTGCCCTTTTGCAGCATGTATCGCACGGTGTCATCGATTGCTGCGATGTGGTCCGCATCAAAGGCATGGCGCAGACCGAACAAATAAGCGACGAAACCAAGACCCACAAGAGCCGGATAGCGGGCGGCAAAATGTAGGTATAGACCCCACCCGAGAACATGGAGTATTGCGACAAAGCCATAGAAAGCGCCTAGCCGAGCCCACTCAACGGGTGAGAAAACGACGGATCCTAGGCCTAATGGCTTACGCCGACAGCTTGAGACACGGTCTGACATCAAGGACACAGCCCGGTGCGAAAATTGAGTGCCACCACGTTGTAGAACATATTTATCTGCGCGTTCCTCGTTTGAGTGGTGCATTGGGGTGGGACGGTTGGGGGTCAGCAGTTTGTCGCCGAGCTAGTTCTCCGCGCGCGCGTTCGTCGGGCCGCCAAAAGGAGTGATTCGGCCCGCTTCCTCGGGAATGGATTTTAGGTATTCAATGAGCGCCCACCGCTGATCGTCGGTGAATAGTGGACCGAGCACGCCGTTACCCCGCGGACCGTCCTCAAAAGAATGCCCCGCATTTGAATTGCCACGCAAGGAGGTATCCATTAGGAACGTCCCGGACTTCCCGCTCGTATCCAACCCCACCTTTATGGGATCGAACTCTCGCCCCACATAGAACTTCTTCGTACGCTCCTTGGCCGGGATCAGCATCTCGTAAAGATTGGGTACCGATCCGTTATGCAAGTAGGGCGGCGTGGCCCACACGCCGTCGCGCGGCGCTGCCTTGTAGACGCCCAGGGGGGGCGGAGGGAGCGGGGTCTCCCGATAACCATGGAGGTCGGCAGCCTCGGCCTCGGTCAATTTCAGCTGGCCGAGTGCTTTGGCCAGAATCAGCTCCTGCAGGAGTGAGTAGAGAACTCCCGTCGGAATTGTGTCCTTGCCTTGGAAGGGCGGCGGCAGTTGGCTGCTGAGTTGACCGGTGATCGCGTAGGGCCTCAGATCCTCGAATTGTCCCGGATCGGTGCCCACGTCTGTTTGCGGTACCAGTCCCACCCGTAAGAAACGCTTGCCGTACTTATTTGGCTCCGTCCACGTATAGGGCCACGCGTTGTGGCAGCCGGCGCAGATGCTCACGAACAGCGCTTTGCCCTTGGCGGCCTTCTCGCGATCGATCGTTCCCAGGACCTCTTCCGGCCACTTCGGAGGTGCCAATCGTCGCAATGCATTCTCGATCTTCTGAAGATTGCCGAGAGCTGCATTCGAATCGAAGAGCCCTTCTTGGCGAGTCTTCGAGCGCAAATCCATGGGCATGAATACACCCATGGTTTCGGTCAGGTCGCGCGCGACCGGGTCCTGCTGAGCACCGCGCCACTGCGTCCACGTTCCCTGGGGTGCATTCCACAGAAAAGGTGGTTTGGTAGGTGCGAGGGGCGTAGACCAGTTCTCTGGAAGATTGGGCGCAATCGCGGTCACTCGATTGACGATCATCGCGACCGCATCGATGCGCGCGGGGCCCCAGGAAATAGGCGTCACCAAGGCACGGGTGCGATACTCGTGCACGCGCGCCGCATCGCTCTCAAAGCGCCTACGCAGTGCGCTCTTGGCGCTGGGGCTCGACACTCCAAGTCGCATTGCCAGGCGATCGAACTTTGTGCTCGTCGTCGCCGTGGCTTGTAACGCATCATCAAGAGCGCGCACATACCCCATCAAATCAAACGTATTGCCGACACCGCCGTCGATGCGAATCCGCTTTCCTCCGAAAGTCAGTTGTGCCACGTGGCAGCTCGCACAGGTCAAGCCGACGTACTCGCCCTTCCAGCGACCGGTGGTACTCACGGCTTTGGCTATGCCGATAGGCAAAGCATCCGGGTTGGTCCGCGGGTTCGCGGCCTGGGGGATCAGCCCATAGCGTTCACTATTTGCCTCCGACCGAAAGAGTCCAGGGCCATCGGCGACCTCCAGATTTAGGAAAATGTCATACGCAATGACTTGTGAGCCTTGCGATATCTGATAGAACATTTCCCGATCCGTCTGCGACCACCCCTGGTCAAGATAGATCACCCGCTCCGGGAACGACTGCGCTACCGCGCGTACACACGACATCGCCAAGGCCACCCAAGTGGTGAGCCAAACAACCCTCTCGATTCGCTGCATGAGAAGCATCCCGGAGGAGATTTAGCGAACGAATACTGTGCTGCGCAGGAGATGCCCCGAGGAAAACAGCGGCGCATCAGTCAGCGGGACCGGTAAGATTGGGGGTAATCATCGCTCGCGAGCGAGCAGCATCCAGGCACCCAGCGCTAGAGTCGGCTCGAGCACCGCTAACGCCAGCAGCACATGTGGGAAAACGCCGGCCAGTGCCAGAGTCACCAGCACTGCAGGAACGAACACCAAGCGGTCGAGCACCGAAGCGGCGACGATTTGTCGCGCCCCGGAACGACCGCCGAACAGATAAAGCCAGCCAATAACAGCCACCGCCATGCCAATCACGCGGAAGAGTGCGCCCTCGTGTCCGACGAAGGCCGCATCCCTAAAGAAGCTCTGCACTGAACCCGGCCAAACGAGAAATAACCCGCCCGCACCCAGGTAGAGGAGGCCGTTTGTCGCCGTATATCGGGATGCAGCGGATAACGTCGGGGGCTTCTCGAAAAGAGTCTTAATGAGCGACATAGTGCGCTTCGGGAGTGATTACGCCTGGTCTTGAACGACGGGGAAGGTCATCGCCACGCGGTCTTCCATGATTGATTGATCCTGATCAACACCTGATCGCCGGCCCTATCGTCGCAACGATCCCATCCCTCGATCTTGAAGATGACGCAATTCCTATCCGTTGCTCCGCCAAGCACTCGAGGCTCCGAGGGACGGGGCGGCGCTGATGCGGGCGATTGCTTGGCCAGTGAGAATGCCACCAGGCCTGCGAAGGCTGGCGTTGCGGCGATCCACGCCGTACCTTGGATGAAACCTCTTCGGCCGATTCTCATGTTGCTGCTCCGTCTATCCTCGAACCTTCTGATGGGGTGTGCGGATCTAGGGCTACAGTCCCGGAAAAGAGTACTCCCGCATCGCTTTTGTAGACTCGCCGCACTGGGGCGCCAGCGGCGATAGGTCGAACGCGGACGTGCCTTCCCAACGCTTCGCAGCCGCAGCGAGCATATCGGAAGCGACCTGCGATTCACCGGCCGTCACGGCGGCGGTATGCGCCTGCTCGAAAGCGCGGAGCGTCGGTCGATTCGCGACGTTAATGCGCGCGAGCTCAAGGGCCCTCTGCGGATCATTGCCAGTCGCGGAATAGAACTCCACGCCGTGATCTGCGAACGCCAGCAATTGCTTCTGTAGAAGCGTTTCGAATCCGGAGCGCGCCGTTCGCAACTGCACCGCGGCCTCGTCGAATCTCCCGGCGGCGTTGAGCACATCGGCGAGACGCCAATTGACTTCCGGGTCGTTGGCTGAAAGGGCCGGAATGAGCAGCGCCTCCGCTTCCGCGAGACGATCCTCATGCAGGCAGAGCTCCGCCAGATGTACGCGAGCCTTGACGTAGCAAGGTAGATAGTCAATGGCGAGTCGATACCACCGCGCCGCCCGGCTCGATTGGGGCAGGTGCGCCTGCTCTCCCCATAGCATGCCTAGTTGAAAGCAGGCCCAGGCCACTGCAAACGGCGAGACATCCTGATACTCCCACAGCGCTTGGCGATAGATTTGGTCGGCCTCTTCGAACATTCCCAGATCGGCGAGAAGTGCACCGAGAGGCACGAGATCCTCCAGTCGTCCCGACTCCGCGGCCCTTCGACGCCTGATTCCGAGCAGCGACTCAAGATCCGTGCCACATGCCTGATCAATGCTCAGCGACAGCGTAGTCACACTGTTTTCCGGCGCGCCGCGCAATGTGGCTTGCGCAAGATATCCCTTGGCCTCATTGAAGCGATGCGTCATCGAGGCGAATTGCGCCTGGATAAGCGCTAAACGGCTGGATTGCGGTTCGATACACGCAAGCTGATTGACGAGGGTTTCGAGGCGATCAAACGCTCTGAAGTCGCCGAGAAACTGTGCCGCGAACTGCTCTTGTTCAACGAGACCCTCAGCGATCCCCGCTCTTTCGGGCGCCCGCCAAAACCGGATCCAAGCCTGCTGGCGTGCGCTTTCCAGATTGATGACTGCGATGTCCCCGTCCGTCGCCAAGGGTAGACCGCTTTCAAGATGGGCAGGTTGGCTCATGTTCAGCCGAAGCGCTTCTTGAGAGCGCCAAGCCCGGTTTTCAGCAAGGTTGATACGATGATCTTGACCACTAGGGTGCCTTGGCCATCTGCCAGATACTGCACGTGCCAATCAATCGAGCTGCCCGTTCCCTTCGGCTTGAGCTCGAAGGTCCCGGTGTAGTTCGATGCCGGAATCCCGCTGATATTGGTGTAGCGATAGAGCCGCCGGGCGTCATCCATCGCTTCGAGGCGTTCAATAATTTGCTTGCCGTCAACCGTCTCGATTTTGCGCAGTTGGCCGATGCCCGAGCCAATGAGTTCAATCTTAGCAATCAAGGGATGCCACGAGCCGCCAAAGGCGCCGACGACGGCCCAAACCTTTTCGGGAGGCGCCGACAGATCCACGCTCTCGGTCACGGTTTGTAACTGCACATTCGGTGACGCGAGATACGGAAACGTTACGCCCCCCGGCTTGGTCGCGGTCTTGGACCCGCCTTCCAGATATTCCCGGTCGTTGTTGACCATCCATGTAATCATGATGTCGATCACGTTTGAATTGACGGTGCGCCCTCCACCCGTTTTATAGGCTCGCCCCTGCAATGTGCTTTTTTCGATCTCAAGGTAGCTCGTGTCGGTCGTAGGCTTCGTGACATCGAGCAACATAAAATCATCTAGATAGACATTGGCGGCCGCGCGTAGCGCCGCCGGCGTCCAGTCCGCCTTGCCATCACGCAGATCCCAATTAGTGAGACTGTCTATGAGACGTTGTCGAAACAAAGGCTTAAGTTCCTCTGCAATCGCAAACGGCGTCAGTTGATTCCACAGATCGCGTAGATCCTCCGATCCTTCCATGGCCGGATTGTTGAGGCGCATATTGGTCTGTTCCGGACGGCCGACCCAATCAAAGCGCGGCGGAGGTTTGCCGATCAAAGTGGCGGGTCCGGGCACCGGCGTGGTTTCGGCCACGACGCCAAAGAGCGACCCCCTGTCCGGATCAAGGACGCGGTGCGTGTCGAACTCGACTACCATGGCCAGCACATTGTCGTGCTCGATCAGGTTGGGCAGCTTTTTCAAGGTTGCCGGCATCCAGGCCAGGATGAACGGATCGGAACGCAGGCCGGCGAACACGCGGAACACCCCGTCGGCACTTGTGGCTCCCTTCTCGTCATTCACGAGGAGCTGAAGCTCCTGGCCACCCGGCAACGTGCACGTGCCGCGCTGGATGAGCGAGCCAGCGGGTCCGTGCTCGATGGCGCTAAATCGCCACGTGAAGCGGTACTCTGGGTCACTCGTCTTGAACGCCGCCGCCTCGCCACGGCCCGCGACGGTCGCACGGCGAACCACGATCGAGTGGTTGACCACGTTGGAAAAGACTGCACTGGCGCCTGCCGCTGGGAAGACATTGGCTCCCAAGACCGTGCGGCCGGACCTTTCCGGGCTGTTGAATGCAAACAGATCAGTAAGGTCGGCGGCGGGATCGCCGATTTGTCGGGGCCCGTCAACGTGATCTGACATCGCCATCCCCAATGCTTGAAGAATTAGGTGTAATGAGAATGGGGCACCTCATGGCTGCCCCCAGTCACCGTGACCCTCCTTCGCATTGGGAGGACCGCCAAAAGGCGTGACCTGGCCGGCCTTCTCCGGGATGGACTTCAAGTACTCCACCAGTGCCCAGCGCTGCTCTTCGGTCAACAGAGGACCGATCACGCCGTTTCCACGGGGACCGTTCTCAAAGGAGTGACCGGCGTTTGAATTTCCCTGAATGGATGTGTCAAGAAGGAAGCGTCCGGACTTACCGCTCGTGTCCAAGCCCACTTTGATGGGATCGAACTCGCGGCCGATATAGAACTTCTTGGTGCGCTCCTTGGCCGGGATCAGCATTTCGTAGAGATTCGGCACTGAGCCGTTATGCATGAAGGGTGGCGTCGCCCACACACCCTCGCGGGGCGCGGCCTTGTAAATCCCCGGCGTCGGGTCCGGCAGCGGGTATTCGCGGTAGCCACGCAATTTAAGCTTTTCCTCGTCGCTTACTCGCAATTTCGCAAGCGCCGTACGGAGGACTTCTTGCTGCATAATTACATAGAGAGCCCCGGTCGGAATGATCTCTTTTCCACGGAACGGCGGCGGCAGATAGGGGCTCAACTGGCCAGTGATTGCAAAAGGCCTCAAGTCCGTGAATTGCCCCGAATCTGTCCCCACATATTTTTCCGATACGAGTCCCACTTCAATGAAGCGCTTGCCGTACTTATTGGGCTTCGTCCAAGTGTAGGGATACATGTTGTGGCATCTTGCGCAATTCTCCACAAAGAGCTTTTTCCCTTGCTCCGCCTTAGCACGGTCGATTTTGCCGAAAATATCCTCCGGCCATTTGGGTGGCGCCAGCTTCTCAACCAGCTCCTCAATCTTCCCGAGATTGAGCAATTCGGCATTTGAATCGAAGAGACCTTCCTGCGGCGTCTTGGAATGTAGGTCTAAGGGCATCAGCACACCCATGGCCTCGGTAAAATTGCGGTCAAGGGGGTCCTGTTGCGCAGCGCGCCACTGCGTCCAAGAGCCTTGCGGTGAATTCCAAACAAACGGCGGCTTGGTCGGTGCCAGAGGTGTAGACCAGTTCTCGTAAATTTCGGGCGCATCGGCGGTCACTCGATTGACAATCCCGGCGATAGCATCCAAGCGTGCGGGCCCCATCGTGTAAGGAACGACCATCGTTCGGCTGCGGAACCTGTGCACCGCAGCGCTCTCCTTTTCAAAGCGCTGGCGCAGGGCGGCATGGGCTTCTGGGCTCGAGGCTTTGAGGCGCGCCGCCAAGCGATCAAACTTAGCCGGGTCAGTCAAGGTTGCTTGTAATGCGTCATCAAATGCATAAATGTAGGCCATGAAATCGAACGTATTGTTGTTACCGCCGTCGATGCGTATTTTTTTGCCCCTGTAGGTCAGTTGCGAGTTATGGCAGACCGCGCAGGATAAGGCGATGTATTCACCTTTCCAGCGTCCTTGTGCAATAACTGTTTTGGCCAAGCCGATCGGCAGCGCGTCTGGATTGGTGCGCGGATTTGCTGCCACGGGGATTAGCCCGTAGCGGTCACTGTTCGCATCGGAGCGGAAAAGCTCTTGGCTGCCCGCAACCTCCAGGCCTAAAAAGATGTCGTACGACAGGGCCTCCGAACCTTGCGAAATCCAGTAGTACGTGTCGCGATCTGCTTCAGACCAACCCTGATCCAGATAGATGACGCCGTCGCCGTAAGACTGCGCGGCTGCGGGTTCGAGCGGGAGAAGCCAAATTGCGGAGGCACAGAGTAGCGACAGCACCTGTGAGGCGATGATCAGAAAAAACCTCTTCGCCGATTTCATGACAATCCTCCCAGACTGATGAACGAACCCCAAATCGTTGACTCGGCCCTTCCAAGATCGCCCGTCGCCTTGGGCCTTTGCCACATTCACTGAACCTATCGGAATGCTTCGTGGCGCGGCTACTGTCCCTTGGTGCGGGTTGGCGCGCCTGGGCCGAACTTTTCATGAAATCGGCATCTCGAGTGAGATGCTGAGGATAGAGCGCTACCAACGACGTCCGGGTTCGAGCGCCCGAATCAATTGCTTCAGTTCAAAAGGTTTCTGGAGGTAGTCGATGCACCCGAGCGCCAGCGCCTCCCTGCGTGTCGCTTCCTTCTCATCGCCCGTTATGAACACGATCGGAATCGTTGAACCGGCATCCAGAAGGTGACGAGCTAACTCAAGCCCCGACATTCCAGGAAGTTGTATATCGAGGATCAGAGCAGCCGTGCGATGCCGGATGGGGCTGTTGAGAAAGTCCTCCGCATTGGTGAACGGACTCGTCGCATAATCATGCGCCCCCAAAAGACGCTCAATTGATTTCAGCATGGCCGCGTCGTCTTCGACGATGGCAATCACGTTTTTCAGTCTGGGCATGCGCTCTGTGTCAAGTGAAATGGGTACGGAAGACGCTCCGCGTAACCGGGGTAGCAGCATCACACTACGGCACTGACGCGGGCTCCGTAACTGCCCTTTGGTGCGGCCTTTTGAGCGACGCTTTTCGTCACTCCTGCGGAAGTTGGTATATACAGCGTCAAAGCTCCGGGCGCCAGGTGCCCAGCCGCTACTGGCTAGTGTGGCCTGCAGCGAGATCGATGCGCTTCAAGAGGTCGTAGCGGCGCCGGATGATGCGCGCCGCCAAGCGATCTGGTGCGGCGCACTAATAACGTGCGCAATGCTCTGGAACCGACTCGTGCTAACCGCTTGATTGTGGGAAAATTAGCGTTAACGGCCGAGTCATCTCCCGCGCACTGCGCTGGAGCATCCCGCCGGCCTCTCATAGGGCACGCTGTGCCTAGACATGGTTCGTTACAATGGCGCAGAAGCTGCGGAAAGGCTAAAAGTTCGCGATATGACGTGAGCGCGCAAAAGAGAAAACAGAAGCCTAAGTTGTCGGGGGTCGATTCCGATCGTGGCATTCAGATCGCAATGCTCCCCAGCAGCTTCGCTATATTTATCGCCGCTCAGCCGCACGGGCTGGGAGCGCGACCGCCCGTATCATCGACGAAATGTTCGGAGGGCAGATCGGCGTCGAGAACGGCCCGGATAGCAATGCCCACATCCAATTCATGTTACCGTTCAGTGCTCCCCAGCGCGCATGATAGATGACTCTGCCATTGTGCACGTGGTCGATGACGACGCGTACTGGCGCGAGTCGGTCGGGCGACTGCTGTCGGCCGTGGGTTATCGCATCGCCCTCTACGGCTCAGCAGAGGCATTCCTCGAGGAATGCCGATTCGACGCACGCGGTTGCATTTTGCTTGACCTTCAAATGTCGGGACTTTCCGGCCTGCAACTTCAGCGGCGGCTTGCGGAAGTGCGCCATGTGTTACCGATTATTTTTATTTCGGGTCACGGTGACATTCCAAGTAGCGTTCTGGCTATGAGAGCGGGGGCTGATGACTTCCTAACGAAGCCGGTCGCTTCTGAGATTCTTTTTGATGCCGTGGAAAGGGCGATTGCGCGCAATCGCGATGCCCGCGTCAAACAGGAGCAGCTCAGGGCTTTACGCGATCGGATCAGCACGCTGACGCCGACCGAGCGCAGGGTTATGGACTTAGTTATCGTTGGCAAGCTGAACAAGCAAATCGGCGTGGATCTCGGCACGGCCGAACGTACCGTCAAGTGGCACCGGCACAATCTCATGCAAAAGCTCCAAATTCAGTCACTCGCGGAGCTTGTCTCGATCGCAGAGAGAGTCGGTCTGGCGACTGGGTCTAAACGCAGCAAACTGGAATAAACCGCTTCACCCAGTTGGCGCGCAATCAGGCGGCGCGCCCGGTCCGCCGCGCTGTGACGGCTCGCGTGATTTACCACCGGTGCTCGCCGTTGCGCGTGACAGCGGACTCGTAAGCTGCTCGCTCGAAAGTCCGCACTAAAGGGCAGTTACAACGCATGGGGGCACTGCGGTAGCGTCTGGGGCCTACCCAGCCTTGAGGCGTCTACGTTACCCGACACACCGTATGCCTAGCGCGGAGGACAGCATTGCCATCGTCGAACACGACACGGCGGTGCGGCAATCATTTGAGCGTCTGTTGTGGGCGCATGACTATGCAACGAGCTCGTTCACCAGCGCGGAGGACTTCCTGGCCAGCTCCATCCGTCATCGCGCGGCTGCTCTGATCCTCGATATGCAACTTCGTGGGATGTCGGGGCTCGCATTAGGGCGTTATCTTCTACGTGTTGGTTCGAAAATCCCAATTGTGTTCGTGACGGACAATGACGACGAGGCGACGCGCGGCGAGGCGCTGGCGCTCGGATGTGTCGACTGTCTCCAAAAGCCCTGCGAATTGAGCCGATTAATTCCGGCGCTGGACCGCGCGGTATACAGTCGTGAACGGCGCAAGTCATTTGCGCCTCCCTTACTCTAGAAGCGCGCGCGGTTACGCCTACAAATCGTCCCGCCGCGCGCACCAACCCGCACCAAGGGACAGTAGCCGCGAGAGGAAGCTGTCGATTAGCGTTAGTCCACACGAATTGGCCTCGGGCTATTTTTAGATCGAAGTTGCTGAATTGGGACGCAAACTAAATCGCGTGCGACGAATGACGAAGCGGTAGAAAAAATCGATGCCGAAGCGGTTCATTGCGGGGAGTTCCCCCGCCATACGGTGCGATATGCGTTAACGGCTTACCCCGTGCATGTGTTCGACGCCACGGAACATGTGCCGAGCCGAACAGGGTGGCGAGATTCACCGTTGTTTTTTTAAGGGCGTTGTTGCGCGCCACAAGTGGAGTCGGAACCATGGAAGTCTCTGAGTCCGGATCTGGTTTGAGAGCCGTCCTTCTACGCGGCGCAGCGCTATTTAGCATCATCTTGACGGCCACGTCTGCGCACGCGGAATTGAGCGCGGAGGATTTGGCGAAGATCGCGCAGAATCCCGTGGGCAATTTGGTCAGCGTACCGTTCCAGGAGAATTTGTACCTCAACACGGGACCGCTGGATAAAAACTACAACGTACTGAACATCCAGCCGGTCATTCCCATTTCGGTGAGCGATGACTGGAACATCATCACGCGGACCATTTTGCCGATCGTGTCCTTGCCGCCCTTCGCACCGGATCAGAGCCGCACGAACGGCATCGGCGACACCCAAGTCTCAGCGTTCCTATCGCCGGCTAAGCCGGGCGCCTGGATCTGGGGTGTCGGCGTCATCACGCAGCTTCCGACGCATAGCAATCCCTTACTCGGCAACAACAACGCAGGATTTGGACCTACGTTCGTGGTCCTGCATCTCGAGCATGGCAGCCCCTGGGTGTATGGGGTGCTCGCGAACAACGTATGGTCCGTCGGCAGCAGCACCAGCGCGACGTCAAGTAGCGGACAGAAATACAGCAACGGCTTGATTCAGCCGTTTATCAACTACAACTTCAAGAGTGGCTTTTATTTTACGAGCTCGCCGATCATGACCGTCAACTGGGAGGCTGCGGGTTCGCAACAATGGACCGTCCCGATTGGGGGAGGCGCGGGTAAGCTTTTTAAGATCGGTCCCTTGCCGGTCAATACGTCTCTTGCGGCTTACTACAACGTAGTCAGGCCGGACGGCGCCGGAAATTGGAATATCCGGCTGCAGGTTCAACTCATGTTTCCCAAGTAAGCATTAGACATGCGGCATCCGGCGTCGGCCGCCCCAGGCGGACGGAGTGCATTTCTATCGGGGAATTCGTTCGATTAAGCGGTGCGTAAACGCACGGACCAAGCGCGCGTCTTGACATGTTAGTTCGCCAGAGAGCCGGAGCCGGCAGCGCGATCAGTTAGGCTTGTCTGGGGAGGCGAGTCGCACTCCACTCGGCCCGCTCCAACGCAGTGGCCTCCAGGAGCCTTGTTTTGCTGCGAGGTCACTCGGCGCACTCGGTGCTCTGATCGTTGAGCAATCTGCCCCCGCGGAAACATCCACCGGTTCGGAGGCGATCAGGCCCGACGCGGAGACCAGCGCGTCGCAATTGCCAATCGGGTCTATCTCGCTCCGCACGTAGTGGCACAAAGTCGTTCGAGATTCTCCAGTCCCGGGCTCACGTTGGCGGTGAAGCGCGCGGACGCCTCCTGCACGCTCGGCTCACCGTTGCGCTGCGGCAGTCCGCGCAGCATGTTGAGCCTGCCCCGCTCGATCCAGTTCGCGATGTCGGGCTCCTTCGACCAGAGGCGGGCGGCCTTCATGCCGACGAGCATCCCGCGCAGCCAGTCGAGCGGGACGTTCGGCTGGCGGTTGGGCGGACAGAGGCGGTTCTTCGCATCGAGGTCGTCGCGCGTCGCCTCGACGAACGCGATCAGAGCCGACGCGAACGGGAGCAGCCCGATTCGTATCGACTGCAGCGTGATTCGGCCAGCGCTGAAGATCGCCGTCTCGGATGCAGGGCTCAGGCCCTCGGCCGCGCAGTGCACGTGGAGGTTGCGCGGGCTGGTCGGAATAGTGCCTCCGTCGAGCACAATGCGATCGGGCTCGACGCATCGAACCTTGCCGAGGCGCACGACCCCCTCGATGCGCCGCAGCTGGTCCACCTCGCCGGAGCTCAGCGTTGGGCCTCGGAACATCGTCGGCTCTACGTGCGGGTCGACGCGCAGCAGCTGTCGGGATGCTTCGAGCCGCCCGAAGAGATCGGCTATCGAGGTGGCGCGGGCGGCTGCCTCGAGCTGCAGCGAGAGGCCCTCGAACATCGTGCCGACGAGGTCGCCACCCTGCACGTAGTGCCGGTTGATGAACCAGCCCTCGCGAGGCTTGATCCAGCGGATATCCTCCGGCGACACGCCGCCGTCCAGCAGCCAGATGCAGGCGTCGAGCGCCGTCTTGCCCGCGCCGATGACGACGTAGCCCTCCGGCCGCTCGCGGACGTCCGCGAGGGCGCCGACAGGTATGCAGCGAGCTTCGGGGGCGACCTCGAACGGCGGCGGGGAACTCGCCGGCACGCGACCCTCGAGGTAGGTCGCATCGACGAGCTTCTTGCGCACCTTCACCTCGTACTCGTCTCTTGAGAGATCCGAGACGAACCGGTGCTCGCCGACGTAGCTCGACATGGGAAAGTAGCGGACCTGCCCCGAAGGCAGCAGGCGCTGCTGCATGACGCGGTCGTAGTACCCGCATATTTCCGCGGCGCCGGCGCGCTCGTACATCCCTGCGTTCGGTCCGTGGCGGTCTATCGTCTCGCTGCCGAGAGGCAGCGAGTTCACGCCGTAGTACGCGGAGGGTTGGTGCAAGCGCACAAACGGATAGGCCTCGAGCCAGTGGCCGCCGGGCGCGTGCCGCCGGTCGACCATGACGACGTCGGCCCGGGACGCATCTATCAGAGAGTCGGCGAACGCCATGCCCGCGGCGCCGCATCCGACGACCAGGTAGTCCGTTTCGATGCTTCGAGTCGACACGGGCCTCACCGGAATGCACTACCACTCAATAGTGGCGCTAAAAGCCGGCCGACACGATGAGAATGCTGTGACCGACAAAAATAGGGTCCTCGACGATTTCATGAGTTCGATATTACTTCGCCGCGCGAAAGGCCGCTTTGCGTCAACCAGTTAGAGAGGGCCGATGCCCGCTTCTGGCGGATCAGCGACTGTGTACGAGGCCGCTGGACAGCGCAATTGCCGGGTCACTGCACTTCCGCGTGCAAGTGAAACGGCCGGTTACTGAGCACCCGTCACTCAATGTTGTCTTTCCAGCATGTAAGTGATCGTCTGTCCATGCGCGATATCCTTGTCGATGACCCTGATCGCGTTCCCGTCCGTCGCGAGCTCCAGACGAATCTCATCGACGACCCTACCCTGTCGGTGATCGGTCTCCTCGACCGTGGCATCGTCGATCTTCTTGAGCGACACGGTAGTCTCCCCTGGGTCGCCGACAACCGGATACTCCTTGCCGTCGAACTTTGCGTCATAACTCTGACCGTTCCAGCGCATCTGGAACCCGTCGGCGGTCATGCGGTACTGCACCGGGAGCAGGTCGCCTGCCACGTGCTCCTGCTCCAGCCAGGCGCCAGAGAGCGGGTGGGAATCCGCAGGCGCGGCGCCCGCGCGCTTCGCCGTGAGCTCATCGGTTGCCGTCTCCGTGCCCATGTAGTTTGTAACCTTGCTGGTGAGCGTGCCGTCGGCAGAGACCGTATCGGTGAAGTGCACGATCTCCTTGCTTCCCTGCTTCAGTACGATCTCTGCCGAGTTAAGGCCAGTCACTTTCACCCTTGCGGTGTCAAAGTAGGCTTGGCCGGTCACCTTATGCTCAGCACCGTCGGCTTTCACCGTGTACGGCGGATTGCAGCTCGAACAGGTGTATTCGCCTCCGGCGAGCAGCAGAACGAGGGGTTTCCCCGTCGTTTTCAGGGATTCCATGTTCGTCTTCCACGTCCCGTCGAACCCGGTGCCAGCCAGCGCCGCTGCAGGCAGCAGCAGTGTTGGGAATAGAAGCCTCATCGCATCTCGCATTTACCCGTTGTTTCTGCTTCGTGGAGCCTCGGAGTCGTCCCCGAGCCGCGGATAGTATGCTGGCCTGGCGCAACGTACTAATGGTGCGGCGCAGGGCCGTCTGTGTGCGCGAAGTAGCCTCGAGTGTCCGCTACCGGGAACGCATCAGCCACCCGTTGGAGGCCCGCTCTTGGCCGCCTGCTGCCGGATTGCCCTCCCGATTGCGGACATTCAGCACAAAACCGAGGGGCGCCGGCAAAAGTCGCCTGTTGACCCTCCAGAGACACCGCGGTCCACGTGCTCTTTGATCCCGTAGGGCACCGGCGGCAGGTGCGACATAGAGGTCCGGAGTTGACCCCAAGCCGCCAGCGGCGTCCGCTTTGCCAATCCGGGCACGCGCGATCCGTCATTCAAGATCGATCGTGGTCAGTCCCTACTTGTCGCGGAAATCACATTGGCCGGTGTAGTTGAATGTAGGATTCGCCTCGGCGTCTTTACCCGTTCCCACGACATGGAGCGTGCACTGCACTCGGGGACCAGCGATGTGGTCGAACAGGTAGACAGATCCGGTAT
>Ga0210390_10001224_pt1 | contig 25154 bp, 25 predicted proteins | sample IncBWH11OmetaG_FD_161050 | JGI IMG/M metagenome (GOLD analysis project Ga0210390, IMG submission 161050) | Forest soil microbial communities from Barre Woods Harvard Forest LTER site, Petersham, Massachusetts, United States - Inc-BW-H-11-O ... | reverse complement strand
CAACGAGGCGCCAGACAGGCTCATCATGATCGAGAAATGGACGAGCCCGGAGGCGCTGCGCGCGCACAGCAAGGGCGCCGCGCTGACGGCGCTCTACCCGAAGCTGGCCGGCAAGGTCGCTGGCGCATCGGACGTCATCGTGCTGCAGCAGGTCCCAGCTGGCGACGTCGGCAAAGGCGCAGTGTGACGGGGCTGACCTGGCCTTAAAACCGTTTGCGGGCGGCGCCGGGCGCTGCTGGAGTGGGCAGCATGACAGGGACCACCAGCCCGATTGACAGCGCCGCCCGCGCCGCCTTCCGCGAGCGCGGCTACCTGGTGATTCCCGGCGTGCTCGATGACCGCCAGCTGGCCTGCGCCCGGCGCACTGTCGCGGCGATGCTCACCGCTGAGCCGCCGCCTGCCGGTCACACCGGGCCTTACTTCCTGTGGCCGCGGTTCGAGGCGGATCGCCTCGATTCGCCGGGGGAGGGCGGCCACGATCACGGCCTGCTGCGGTTCTACCGCGCGAGCGGCATCGGCGCCCTGGCGGCCGGCCTGCTGCGACCGGACCTGACGCCGCAGGAGCCCGAGTTCGCCCAGCTCGCGACTACCATCCCGAGGTGGCCGCACCGGCCGGGGGGCCCGCACGTCGACGGCATCACCCCGCCCGCGCCCGACGGCACGCCGGGCACGTTCTCACTGCTGGCCGGCGCGTGGCTGAGCGACCACATGAAGCCGGATCAGGGCAACCTGTGGGTGTGGCCGGGCACGCATCTGAGATTTGGCGCTTACCTCGCGCAGCACGGCGCTGATGCACTAGGCCGGCTTCAGCCCGAGCCGTATCCGCCGATCGAGCTGGGCGAGCCGCGGCAGGTGACCGGCCCGGCGGGCAGCGTCTTGCTCGCGCACTACCTGCTCGCCCACAACATCGGCGGACATCACGGCCCCGCTGGCGCGCCGATGCGACAGGTGGTGTACTACCGGCTCCAGGCGGCCGGGCACCGCGGCCGGTGGCGCGAGGCCGTGACCGACCCGCTAAGCGAGTTCCGTGCGGCCTAGCGATCTTCGCGCCCGGTTAGCTGAGATACAGGCTGGTGCCGACCGCGTTCGGCACGAAGGCCTCGCCGAACCTGGCCGACATCGCATGCTGTGCGCGCCAGCCGGTGCAGTGGGCCGGGACGAGCCAGTCCGGACTGAGCTTCGCCAGGTCGTCGAGTACCCGCGGGATCAGCGGCTCGAATATCGGCCCGTTCAGGTGGAAGCCGCCGACGATCGCGTGCAGCCGCTCGCCGCCAGTCAGCACCTGCGCGTACCGGGCGATGTTGACGACGCCAGCGTGCCCGCAGCCAGTGAGCACGACGAGGCCCTTGCCCGCCACGTTCAGGATGAGCGCCTGGTCGTCCAGCACGAGCGGATCCGGCTCCCAGCTGTGGCCGAGCCAGGCCTGCTGCGGCGGGAAGCCGGGCTCGTAGCCGGTCACGCGCGGCACCTCGCCAGTGACGAGCACCGAGTCGCCGAACAGGAAGCTCGGCTGCCGCTCCTCGATGATCTCGAAGCCTGCCCCGGTCAGCGCCCGCTTGCTCGTCGTCGGCAGCTCGAGCGGATCGCGACCGGGCAGGAGGACGCGCCGTCGGCGCCAGAAGTGCGGATGGATCAGCACCGGCATGTTCGCCCGGCCGATCGCGCGGATCAGCCCGTCGATCCCCGTCGTGTGATCAAAGTGACCATGGCTGCACACGATTGCCTCGATTGAGGCCGGGTCGAGCTGGAGCCGGCGCATGTTGTCCGTGACACCGTCCGGGCTCGGGCCGGCGTCGAACAGGAACCGGTGCTCACGGCCGCCTTTGGTGATCGTGACCAGTGCGGAGAAGCCGTGCTCGGCGACGAGCGCGTCCGGCGCCGTGCCATCTTCCATCACCGCCGCGGCCCGGGACGGGCTGCGGCTGGCTGCCCCTCGCTGCGCCGGTCCCTGATCCGGCATGAAGGTGTCGGTGACGTTGTCGATCAGCGTCGTGATGACGACCGAGTCGACGGGCTCTAGCCGGATGGTCAGCCGTGGCTCCGGGAGCGGGTGCCGGGTGCTCGCGATGATCGGGTCAGTGCTGTCGTCTGTGCACACGAGCCCATCGTAGGTCTGCGACCTCGCCGCCTAGAGCGGGCTGCCGGCCTCGGTGAGTTCGTCGAGCATGCGATCGAGTGCGCCGAGCCCGATCGAGAGGTGGCCCTGTCCTTCTTCCAGATGCGCCATGGCGGCGGGGAGGTGTGAGGCAAGCCACTGGCCGTGGGAGTAAGGCACCATGAGATCGGCAGTTCCCTGCCAGATCATGGTCGGGACTGAGATCTCGTCCAGGCTGAAGCCCCACGGATTCGCAAACGCCAGGTCGTCGTCGAGCCAGCCGTCCACGCCTGCCCGGACCGCCTCCCGGAAACTGGCGGCCATGTCCTCGCCGAACTCGCCGGTGATCTCAGCCCGGTCGACGTCGGGAAGCACCGTCTGGAGCGACGAGACAATATCGGCAGCAGTGATGTCCTTGACCAGGTCGCCCTGAGGTTGGAGGTACGACCGCAGCACGTCTTCGCCCTGGATTGCCGCGGAGAACTCGGCCACGTTCTCCTCTCCCATGCCCGACATCCAGTCCAGGCCTTCGGCCTCGTACGGGGCGACGCCGGCGATCACGAGCACCGCGGCAGCAGGGCCCAGCCGGGCCCCGCAGGCCAGGGCATGCGGGCCACCGCCGGACCAGCCAGCTATCAGGCAGCGTTCGGCTCCGATCGCGGCCAGCACAGCCTCGGTGTCGGCGGCCGCATCCACGATGCTGCGACCAGGCTGGCGGGTCGAATCGCCATACCCCGGCCGCGACGTGGTGACCAGGCGCAGTCCGCGTGCGTGCGCCGCGCGCTCAAGTGCGCGAATCGGGGTGACGGCGCCGGGCGTCCCGTGGTGAAAGACCAGCGGCAAACCGGTGGCTGGGCCGCTCACGCAGATGTCGAGGCGCCGGCCATCCGGCAACTGAACATGGTCAAAAGCGTCCATGCCACCAATCCTGGCAGCTTTCAGCCGCCGCGCGTACCCATGGGGCTGATCCACAGGGCGGCCGCGACTGCTAGGCCGACACCGATCACGATCAGCAGGTCCATGACCCACGTATGCGACCCGTGCAGGGCAAAAACCTGGCTGGCACTACCGGGGTATCGGGCCGGTATTCGCTGGCCCTGACTTGTGCCGGCCGGCAGGCTGCCTTCGTAGGCGACGCCCGGAACCGTGACGCCGTTCTTCTCCTCGAACGTGCCGACCCACGTGCAGCCATAACGCGGCGAGCAGTTCTGATACCCGACGACGAAGATCCCGCTCGTGCCCGACCCCCGTGCCGCGGTAATGGCGGGAACGAGGCCGAACGACACCCCGACGACGGCCATGGCCGCCACCGCTCCGAGGATGACGATCACGGTATGGCGATCGAGTCTGCGACGGCGCGCGGGTCTTTGCTCACGCCGGCCGTCAGGACCGTACCGGGGCCGCGCCGTTAGCTCGCGGCGGTGACCCGGTTTGCCCATGCGATCAGCGAGCCGATGACCTCGGCAGAGTTGGTCTCGTTCAGGATCTCGTGCCGGGCGCCCGGGTAGGTGACCACCGTGACATCGGTTAGCCCTGCATCCCTGAGCCGATCAGCGAGCGGGTGCAGCAGCGTGAGCCCGCCGTTGACCGGGTCACTCTCGCCGACTGCGATATACACCGGCAGGTCGTTGCGCAGCACCGCGACCTGGCCGGGGTCGGCGAGTCGCCGCGCGCCGACGAACATGGTCTTGGCCGACGATGTGTCGATCCCGAAGCCGCACAGCGGGTCCGCCACGTAGGCGTCGACGACTGCCTCGTCGCGCGACAGCCAGTCGTAGTCGGTCCGGGCCGGCTGGAACGCGGCGTTGAACATGGCCAGGTCGAGCGGCTGATCCAGATCCAGCGCGGGCTCCAGCAGGTCGATCACTGCAGTGCCGGTGAGCACGACGCCGTCGACGTCCGCGCTGTGGTCCAGCAAGTACTGCTGCACCGCGAAGGAGCCCATGCTGTGCCCAAGCAGGATCAGCGGCAGACCCGGGTGCTCGGCCCGGACGATGGCGCCGAGGTCGCCGATGTCGTCGACCAGGCCGGTCCAGCCACCCGCGCCGAGGTTACCCAGGTCGTCGGGGCTAGCGCTGGCGCCGTGCCCGCGGTGGTCCTCGGCGTATACGACGTACCCGACATCCGTTAGCGCCTGCGCGACATGCTCGTACCGCCTGGCGTGCTCACCCATGCCGTGCGTGATCTGCACGGCCGCGGTCGGCTGCCCGGCCGGGTCCCACCGGTAGGCAGCTATCTGCGTACCGTCGGCGGCGGTGAAGGTGAAGCTGCTGGTGGGCATCGCGGTGGTCCTTTCGGTGCTGGCTCGCCCGTCAGAACCTAGAGCGAAATGTAGCGCCCGACAAGCCCTGCGGCGGGACCGCGAGGGCGGTCCCGCCGCAGCGGTACTGGCTAAGTCGTCAGCCGCCAGGCGGCCGGCTTAGCCCCATCACGGATAACTCGTGACATCCTGCGGGTTCTGATTACCCGGACTGGTGCTGGTCACCGGACCGCCGACCCCGTTAATGAGGGAGTTGTCGCCACCCGACCCCTGGATCCAGATGCCGACGACGTTCTGGAACTGCACGCCGGGCGTATCCGGGGCCTGGAAGGCCGCGGCGTCGTACAGCGTCGCCGTGGTGTTGATGAAGACGACATAGCTGCCCATCCCGTAGCCATTGAACGTCGTGACGTTCGGCGTAACCAGGAAGGCCGGGTAGCCGTCCTGCGTGGGAGACGCCATCCAGGCAGACTGGCTCGGCGGGTCGTACGGCAGCTCGTTCTGGAAGAAGACATCGGTTCCACCCTGGCCGCTCCAGATCACCTCGTTCTTCTGGTAGTGCTCGACGGCCAGGCCATACGCGGTGACGTTGTCCCCGGTGACGACGACGCCGGTGTCGCCCTGGTTATAGGTCCAGCCCGCTCCCACTTGACCTTGAGGGCCGGTTATGGAGGTGTTGGCGCCGTGGTCGGCTCGCCACGCCCATACGTCGTCGATGATCGAGTTATCGGCGTTGTCGAGGAGACTGACGGTGGCCGAGACGTTCGTCGTCTCCGCGCCGCCGATGCGGAAGAAGACATCCTGGATGGTGTCGGGGTCATCGGCGCTGCCCGAGCCGAAGCCCGGGATCCCGACCGACATCAGAACGGGCGAGTTCACCGGCCCGGCGTCGACGATGAGACCGGACACCTTCACCCCCGTGTTGGGCCCGACGATCATGGCCGCGTTGCCATGCTGCGGCACGAGCGTGGCAAACCCCAGGCCCAGCACGACCGTATCCGGCCGGCTGACCAGAATCGGCTGGTCCAGGTCATAGACGCCAGGCGTGAGGATGAGGTCCTTGCCGAGTGCCAGCGCGGCGTCGATCGCCAGCACCGGAGTACTCGGGTTCGCCACGAAGAACTTCGACAACCGGATCGAGGACCCGGCCTCGCTGCCGCTTGCCCAGGACGGACCGGAAGTATTGTGCTGGACGGCCGGCACGAACACCTCGTATCGGCCCGCCGAATTCATATACAGGAACGGGGCCTCTTCGGTGACTGGACTCGTCGGCAGCACGGTGTTTTGCAGGCACTGACCGGCGAACTCTGCCGCAGGCGCGCCCTGGACGCCGGAATAGACCATGTTCCAGAGGCCGCCATTCTGTGTTGGCCCGCCGCAGCCGTTCGAGCCACCGATGGTGCTGTTGCGGACCATGTACTGCTGGTTGCCGTAGAAGTTCAGATCGCCGCTGATCTGGCTGTCAGCGATGAAACCACCGCTGGCGTAGTTGTCGGCCGAGCAGTAGTCCTGGAAGACCACGCTGCCGTTGATGATTGCTCGCCTGATCGGGGTGGCTTGCGACGCCGACCACATCTCCGCCGACGTCGCGCAGCCGGCGCCGTACGGATCGAGATTCGGCGGCACGTAGTCCGGCGTGGTGGACGGCACGTCGACATTGAGCGTCAGGTTCGACAGCGACCGCCAGAAGTTGTCGTCGGAGTTGCATCCGCCGGACGAGCAGAGGTTGTTGAATACCTGGACCAAGCCGTCGATGACGGTGTCCTGTGGCATGTAGCCAAGACCCGCGACCTCGGTGTAGTAACCAACCTGGAATACCAGCGGGCTGGCGCTCGAGCCGTACGTGCCGGGCTCGAAGTAGATGGCGTACCGCTGGCTGTCGAACTGGCTGCTGGCCGGGACCTGCTGGGCCGAGATCGCGTTGAGATCGGCCTGGATGGCGGCCTGGCTCATGCTCGGGCTGAAGACGCAGACGTCTGGGCCGAACGCAGCCACGTTCGCGTCCGGGCACAGTGAGGAGTCGGCACTAGCGGCAGGCGCGAGCGAAGCCGCGCTGACGCCGGTCACTCCGACGACGGCGATCACCGCCGCGGCTAATGCCGCCAGGCGTCGCTTCCGGGCGTGGGCGTATCCAAACAGGCTGGCTGCACGCATGACGAGAGTCCTCCTTGTTCGAGACGACAGTGACGTCCGAACCCGAGGCACACTCACCAGGAAGACAAGCAGACCTCGTCCGACCAGCCCGGTGCGCGTACTTATCCGGAAGAACTAGTGCGCGCACTCGTGATCCTGAGCCGTCCCGGCCAGTCCGTCAAGATGCGTTGGGTGCGAGCAGCGCCAGCACGACACAGGCCCGATGCTCCGCATCGGCAAAAATCTCGAACCGGCAGCGGCGGGTGGTGATCGCCGCGCCGAACGGCTCACCGGTCCCGTGGTTGCGCGCATAGCGAGGGAACGCACCGCCACTGACCTGCACCCGCAGGCGGTGGCCTGCACGTATCCGGTAGGCGGTGGGATACAGCGCGAGGTCAACCGTGAGCACGCCGTCCGCGCCTACCTCAACATCGGCGGCCGGCATCGTCTGCGGGCTAAGCCGCCGGATGCCGTCGACGACATTGCGGGACACGCCCTTCTCGTCGACGTCGCAGAGCCGGACGAACACGTCGGCATGGTCCAGGGAGGCGCGGACGTAAATGCGCGCGCTGACCGGACCGACGACATCCTGATCAGCCCCCGCCGGCTCGCTGGTGTACGTCAGCACGTCAGCCCGAGCCTCGATGGCCGCGTTATCGACCTGCTTGCCCGGCGGCTGGAGCACCGGCCCGCCTGCGGTGGGCGTCGGATCGGCCGGGTCGTACACGAACGAAGCAGGCGCTTGGTCGCCAGGCTCAGCGTCGAGCGTCAGCCCGCCATCCGGCCGCAGGTAGTAGACCGCATGCGTGGCGGGCGGCGGCCAGTCCTCGAAGTCCAGCCAGGTGCCTGCCTGCTGGAGGTATACCCGCACCCGCGGGCCGGCTGGCGCCGGGGCGCCGGACAGGTGGTGCCGCAGCCACGAGATGTCGGACTGGGTGATTGCCTTGAGCTCGCCGGGCTCGGCGTGCAGCCACGGGCCGACGATGAGCCTCGCTTCGACGCCCGCCGCGCGGATTGCCATGTAGTCACGCAGCTGCTCGGCCACGAACAAGTCCCACCAGCCCGTCACCATGCTCACTGGCGGCAGCCTGCTGAAGTCGGCACCGTCATGATCCGCGGGCGCCCAGAAGTCGTCGCCAGGGCCAGCGTGATCGACGAAATCGCGCCAGAACGGCACCGGCGCCCCAGCCACCGCCACGTCCGCAGCTTGCAGCGGCGTCTTGCGCAGCGCCCGCCGCATGGCCGCGAGCCGGACGGGGTTCGGCACTAGCGGCAGCGCGCTGCGCTCCTGCCGGCCAATCTGACCGGTCCAGTTCAGCGCGTTCCGCAGGCCGGGTGCGCCGTGCTGGTAGAACGCCGCGGTGATCCGGGCGGCCGTGATGTTGAGCGATACTGACTCCAGCGGGGGATCCGCATACGGCGCGACGGCCCACTGGGTGTGACCGAGATAGCTGCCGCCGGTCATCGCGACGCGACCGTCGCACCACGGCTGCTCGCGCAGCCAGGCCACGGTGGCCAGGCCGTCATCACGCTCATGCTGGAACGGGCGGAACTGGCCGCCCGAGCCGAACGTGCCACGCGCGCTCTGGATGAAGACCTGGAAGCCGCGGCGGGCAAGCGGCGCGGCGAACACTGTGCCGGCCAGTCCAGCGCGGCCGTACGGCGAGCGGATCAGCACGACCGGTAGCGGCCCGAGCTCGCGTGCTGGCCGGTAATGGTCACCGAGCAGCACGACGTCGTCGGACATCGGGACGCCAACGTCGCGGCGTACCACGACGGGTACGCCCGGTCCAGCCAGGCCCATCGCCCGGTCCACGGCGAGGCCGGCGAGGCGCGCAAGTGGGTTCATCGGGCGCTCCCTTCAGCTGCCACGATAGCCCGGAGCCGCTAGATCCGGTCTTCGGTGGCGGGGTCTTCTGCGCCGTCGAAGTACCGGTCAAGTACCTGCGCGAACACCGGCTCGTGCGGGTCGGCACGCCGGAACAGGGTCATCGACGACCTCAGCTTCTGCGCGTCGATGGCCCCGAAGACCTGCTCGGCCGTCCGGTCCGCCAGCCCCACCAGGATCGACGCGCACTCGACGAGTCTGCGGCCAAGCACCGGATGCGCGAGGTAGGCCCTGGCCTCCGCCAGCGAGCTGATCGCGTAACGCCTCGACATGTCACTATGGCCGAGGCCAGCGATCTGCGGGAATACGAACCACATCCAGTGGCTCGTCTTGCGGCCGCGGCGTAGCTCGGCGGTCGCGTACTCGTACGTGCCATCCTGAGCGTCGGTGAACCGCCGGAGATCAAACGAGTGTGGCGTCATCTACCTAGCATCGGACCGGCTTGCCTCATCGAGTGGCACCGCCCGGCTAATCCACGCTGCGCGGCCGTCCCGGAGCTGCCCGTCGTGTACCGCACAAAGCACGGCGACGTACTCGCTCGTGCCCAGCGTGATCTGCCACCGCGAGGTACCCAGGCTCGTGCACGGCGCGTGCCACGCGGTCACGCTCATCATGTCCGGGCAGATGATCTTCCGCCCCGCAGCGCACATGCCGGTGAACTCGCTGCACTGCGCGCAGAAGCCGAGCCGGATGGCGACCATGTCGGACGTGACTAAGCCGCAGTCCGGGCAGGTCCAGCCAGTTGCAGGCCGACCCCAGCGGCGGCGCCTGGATCCGCCTGACGCGCTGACGGATGTGCGGGAAGCGTTCTGAGACATCGGTCGCCGGCCCTTCGCACACCGGGCCTTCCCCCCACGGTCACGCTCCGGTGATGACACTACGTTACGGGTCCGGTACGCCGGCGCACGTCCTTCGAATGATGTAGGCGGATATGTATTTTCTGCGGTCTACGGGCGGTTCTACACTGCCTGCGTGAGCAATCTGACCAGGATCGTTACCGGGTACGACGCCAGCGGCTTGCCGACGATCCTGTGGCGGGGCCAGCCGCCCACGGTGATCCACGCCGGCCGTTACACCACGACCGAGCTGTGGGTGGCCGGGCGGGGGCCGCTCGAAGCGACCGATGCCGACACCTCGGTCGGCGACTGGGCGCTGGAGCCGCCGGCCGGGGGTGCGTGCTTCCGGATCGTCGACATCGCCCCCGACAGTGGTGACAGTGACAGTGACGGGCTCGAAGCCGGCCACTCCGACTTTCAGGGCGCCCACGCGACGGACACCCTCGACTACATCACCATCCTGCGCGGTGAAGTGACCCTCGTCGTCGGCGACACCGAAGTGGTTCTGCGGCCCGGCGACTCAGTCGTGCAGCAGCCCGGCGTCCCGCACGACTGGCAGAATCGCACGGGCGAGAACGCGGTCATGGTGGGCGTGCTGCTTAGCGCTCGCTAGCCGGAATGACCCTATGGTGGGTGATATGACGCCGCCGGACATCAATCTCATCGACCCGGACACCTACCAGCGCAGCGGGCCTCCCCATGACCAGTTCGCCTGGCTGCGGGAGAGTGATCCGGTCTTCTGGCATGCCCACGGCGGCGAGCCGGGCTGGCCCGGATTCTGGGCTGTCACCAGGCATCACGACGTCGGCCACGTGTCGCGGCACCCTGAGATCTTCTCCTCGGCCAAGCGCCTGTCGCTCTTCGGCGAGATCCCGGAGCAGCAGATCGAGCTGCAGCGGCTGATGATGCTCAATATGGATCCGCCGCAGCACACGCGGCAGCGCGCGTTCGTCAACCGCGGATTCACGCCCCGGATGATCAGCCGGCTGGAAGAGCACATCGCTCAGATCTGTCACACGCTCCTCGATGACGTCCAGCAGGGCGGCACGGCCGACTTCGTCACTGAGATCGCCGCCCCGCTGCCGCTGTGGGTGATCTGCGAGCTCGTCGGCGCCCCGGTCGAGGACCGCGACCGGATCTTCGAGCTGTCCAACGTGCTGATCGGCGCGGCGGACCCTGAGTTCCAGCTCGAGCCGCTGGCGTCACAGCATGCCGCCGCGGAGATCTATGCCTACGGTGCCGCCCTCGCCGAGCGTCGCCGCGAGCTGCCAGCCGACGACATCATCACCCGGCTGCTCCAGCCCGACGACACCGGCGAGGCGCTGACGAGCGCCGAGTTCGACCTGTTCTTCCTGCTCCTGACGGTCGCGGGGAACGAGACGACCAGGAACGCGGCCGCCGGCGGCATGCTCGCCTTGTTCGAGCATCCAGATCAGTGGCAGCGGCTGCTGGACGACGCGTCGCTCATCCCGACGGCCGCCGAGGAGATCGTCCGCTGGGTCAGCCCCGTGAACCTCTTCCGCCGCACAGCGCTTCGCGACAGCGAGCTCGGCGGGCAAGCGATCGCGGCCGGGGACAAGGTCGTCGTGTTCTACGCGGCCGCCAACCGAGACGAGTCGGCGTTCGCGGCACCGCAGCAGTTCGACGTGGGCCGCGACCCCAACCCGCACGTTGGCTTCGGCGGTGGCGGTCCGCATTTCTGTCTCGGACGGCACCTGGCCGCGCTCGAGCTGCGCGTGCTCCTGCAGGCCCTGACCGAGCGGATGCCGCAGATCCGGCTCGACGGCGAGCCGAGCAGGCTGCGATCGAACTTCATCAACGGCATCAAGCACATGCCGGTGCGGTTCTAGCAGAATGCCAAGCATGGGCTATCACTACTCCCCGAGCTGGCGTGGCCTGACCAAAGTGGTCTTGCCCCCGGTGCTCAGCATTGTGCTCCGGCGGGAGTGGCAGGGCAGGCAGGAGGTACCGCGGGCGGGCGGGCTCATCGTTGCGGCCAATCACATCTCCGAGGCGGACCCGCTGGCGGTGTGTCATTACCTGCATGCCTGCGGTCGGTATCCCGTGTTCATCGCGAAGTCGTCATTGTTCGGCCACGGTTTCGTGGGCAAGGTCGTGCGCGGCACCGGCCAGATCCCGGTCGACCGCGACACCGGCGGCGGTGCCGCTGTGCTGACGGCCGCGGAGGACGCGCTAGCGGCCGGACAGTGCCTGGTCGTCTATCCCGAGGGCACCTGCACTCGCGATCCGGACCTGTGGCCGATGACCGGACAGACGGGAGCGGCGAGGCTCGCTCTCGCCACCGGGACTCCGGTGATTCCGCTGGCATCCTGGGGAGCGCACGAGCTGCTGCCCTATGCCAAGGGTGAGAAGGGCGGGCTCGCCGGGACGCTCAAGCCCGGCCTCCACCTGTTCCCCCGCAAGAAGGTTCAGCTCATCGCCGGGCCGCGCGTGGACCTCAGCCGGTACGAAGGCCAGCCGCTGACCGCTGACACCCTGCATGCCGCCACGGCAGACATCATGCGCGCCATCGCGCTGCTCGTGGGCGAGCTGCGGCACGAGGCGCCGCCAGCCGAGCTTTACGACCACCACAAGGCGATCGAACAACGACGGCATCATGCCGACTAGGTCATTGCGACCAGATCCTGCTGACCAGATCACGCTGAGGCCGGATACTCGACGAGCGAGACAATCCGGCTCGCCATGAAGCGCGCGGTCCTGACCGGCGTGCCGGTGCGGGTGACTTCGGTGACCTCGACCAGGCCACGTCGCGTGGCAACCTCGACACGGCGCCCCGCGCGCGTCGCGCCGATCTCATACGTTCGCGTACTGTCGCCGACATCGACGACGATCTCGACGCGATCACCCTTCAAGCCGCTCACCTCGCCAGTCGAACATCCATTCGATACCCATATTTCGCGGGGACGAAACGGCTTTCGGCTGGACACGCCGGGACTCTGAGTGGAAAGTGGCTTCCAACGTCTTCAGTGAGGTGGGGCACCGTCATGCCGCGGTTCATGGATTATCACGACGACCTGAAGCTCCCGGCCGAGGCCATCGAGCAGATCACGCAAGGGACCCGCGAGGGTGCCACCGACGAGTTCGGCGTGCGGCAGATCGAGCTCTATCACAACCCCGACGGGAAGGTTTACTGCCTGCTCGAAGGCCCAGACGAAGAGGCGATCCGCAATCATCACGCGGCGCTTAACGTGCCGTGCGGCGACGTCCACGAGGTCGACAGCCTGCTCTGAGCCTGCCTCCCGGTACCTGCCGCGACAGCGGGCCGGCCCCGCCAGTTAGCCTTATTACGGGAATGTGGCGGACGGTAGGGGAGGCCCTGATGCCACGCAGGATCGGGTACTGGCTGGCGGTCAGCGTCGCAGCGGCCCTCATCGTGCGCGCGGCGTGGTCAGGCGCGCCCGGCAATCCGGCCACGCTTATCAGCCGCATCAGTACGTTCGCGATCGTCGGGCTGATCGCGGTCCTGCACTGGCCCGTGCGGCGCCGGTTCGGCCCGATCAGCACGAGCTGGACTGCGCGGATTTTGCGCATTGCCGGGTTCGCGCTAGTAATTGCGCTTGTCCTCGTCAAGGCGGCCGTCGAACGGCACCAGTTTGCCCACCTTGCCGGGCGTCCGGCGCTGAACGGGATCTGGGCCGGCGAGATCGCTTTCGTGGTCGTGATCGCGGCGTACCTGGCCGGGCTGCTGGCCATCACCGCGCGCCGGCCGCCTGCCAGCCGGGCTGCGGTCGTGATCGGCATCGGGACCGGCGTACTTCTCGGCCTGGCTGTCTACGCGTTGCGGCCCATGGACAATCCGGTACACATCACCAACGCCTGGCTGGGCACGCTCTTCGAGATCACCAAGGTCATCGCCGTGCCCGCCGTGCTGGCCGCGGCGATCGCGGCTGTGATCGCAGCGGCGCGCCGGACCTCCCGGCGCGAACGGGACGGCGCCCTCCCGCTGACGCACATCAAGGCGAGGCAGGGCGTTGCGGCCGGCCTGTGCGTTGGCATCACCTGCGCCCTGCTGGTGTCAGTACTCGGCATCACGACCATCGCGATCGCGCCGCACGCGGCCAGCAGCATTCAGTGGACGATCCCCGGCGGCAACCTCCCGGCCAGCTCGCTGTACCGGTTCGAGGCCGCCGCCAGCCACGCTGTCGCCGGCTACCTGCTGATCCTGATCATCTTCCCGTTCCTGGGCGCCGGCATCGGCGCCTGGGGCGGCCTCTTCGCCGCGGGCAACAAGGGCCTGCGGCCCGGCGGCGGGGGCGGGGGCGGCACGAAGCCGCCGCGCCCGAAGACACCCCGCCCTGGCGGCGGTCTCGAACTGGATAACGCGCCGCGGCCAGCGACCGTGAACGCGGCGAGCCTGCTCAGCTTGCCCGAGTGGGATCCAGCGACCGGGGGCCCGCGACGCGAGCCCGCCGAACCCGAGCACGCCCCGGCTAGCCGCTGAGGCTACTCTCCGAGGCCACCGCGAGAGATCAGCTGCTGGGCGATGACGTTGCGCTGGATCTCGTTGGTGCCCTCGCCGACAATCATCAGCGGCGCGTCCCGGAAGTAGCGCTCCACGTCGAACTCCGTGGAATACCCGTAACCGCCGTGGATCCGCACCGCGGTCAGCGCGATCTCCATCGCCGCCTCAGAGGCAAACAGCTTGGCCATCCCGGCCTCCATGTCGCACCGCTCACCTGCGTCGTACCGCTCAGCGGCGAATCGGATGAGCTGGCGCGCGGCCGTCAGCTTGGTCGCCATGTCGGCCAGGTACGCGCCGATCTGCTGGTGCTTCCAGATCGGCTGGCCGAAGCTCTCCCGCTCGCGGGCGTACCGCAGCGAGTCGTCGAAAGCAGCCTGCGCCACGCCAGCGGCGCGCGCGGCCACCTGGATGCGCCCGATCTCCAGCCCCTTCATCATCTGGGCGAACCCGCGCCCGGGCTCGCCACCCAGCACCGCGTCGGCTGGCGCGCGATAGCCGGCGAACGACAGCTCGCAGCTCTCCACTCCCTTGTACCCGAGCTTGGGCAGGTCGCGGGACACCACAAGTCCCGGTCCGTGCTCCACGAGCAGAATGCTCATGCCCTTGTGCCGCGGTGTTGCCGCCGGGTCGGTCTTGCACAGCAGCGCGATCAGCTGCGAACGACGCGCGTTGGTGATCCAGGTCTTGGCGCCGTTGATCAGGTAGCCGTCGCCGTCTGGCCGGGCGACAGTCGTCATCGCCTGCAGATCCGAGCCGCCGCCAGGCTCGGTCAAGGCCATCGTGGCGCGGACCTCGCCGGTCGCCATTCGCGGCAGATAGAGCTGCTTCTGGGCTTCGGTGCCGAACTGCAGCAGCAGCTTGGCGACCACCGTGTGGCCGCCCATCGCCCCGGCCAGGCTCATCCAGCCTCTGGCCAGCTCGGCAGTGACCTCCGCGTAGCAGACCGTCGAGACAGGCGCCTCTCCATAGGGCTCGGGGATTGCCAGCCCGTAAATCCCGAGGTCCTTCATCTGCCCGATGAGCTTCTCGGGATACTCGTTGGCGTGCTCCAGCTCGCGCGCCACCGGGCGGACCTCGCGGTCCACGAACTCCGCGACCGTACGGACGACCGCCCGCTCATCCGCCGAAAGACCGCTCACGATCGTGCTCCCTTAGGTCTGACCACCACGTTCCCATCTCATGCTAGTGACACCAGCGTCGCCTGAAGGAGCGTGACAATGCCCACCGTGACTGGCCAGGGGCCGTTCTTCGATGAGCTGACCATCGGCCAGGAGTTTTCAGCGCCCGCCATCACCTTGAGCTCTGGGCTGGCCGCGGCGCATCAGGCCATCACCGGCGACCGGCTGGCGCTCATGCTCGATCACGAGCTATGCCGCCAGGTCACCGGCGCAGGACCGCTAGCTGCGCCCGGGCTGGTCTGGGACGTGGCCATCGGCCAGTCCACGGTGGTGACGCAGCATGTCAAGGCCAACCTGTTCTATCGGGGGCTGGCGTTCCGGCGCGCGCCGCTGATCGGGGACACGCTGGCGACAGTGACCCAGGTCGTCGCTCTCCGGCAGAACAAGCCACGTGCGGGCAGGGCAGCCACCGGGCTCGCTGCCCTCCGGATCATCACCACGGATCAGGAGGGCCGGCCGGTCCTGGATTTCTGGCGCTGCGCCATGCTTCCGCTGCGCGACCAGACCGCGCAGACCGGGCACGCCGACGACCTCGACCGGGTCGGCAGGGAAGCCACGCCGCCGGACTTCGAGAGCCTGGTGACCGGTTGGCGACTGGACCTGTTCGCGCGGCGTGCTGGCGGGCGGCGGCCAGCCGAGCTGCACGCGGGGGAGTCGTTCGAGGTGGCCGGCGGCGACGTCGTGTCCAGCGCACCCGAGCTCGCCAGGCTGACGGCGAACATCGCCGCCGTGCATCACGACACGTCGGCGGCCGGCGGCGAGCGCCTGGTCTACGGCGGGCACGCCATCGGCCTCGCCCTGTCGCAGGCTGCGCGGGCCCTGCCGTCACTCGTCACGGTGACGGGCTGGCATGGCTGCGACCACCTGGCGCCGGTGCGGGAAGGCGACACGCTCCGCAGCGTCGTCACGATCGAGCAGGTGGATTACCTGCCGCGCGGCGGCGGACTCGTGCACCTGCGCTCGCTAGTCCGGGCCGATGCGCCCGACGCACGCGACGTACTGGACTGGCGGTACGTGGCGGTCCTCGCCTGACCGCGGCAGGACCGGGTTACGGCCTCCTCCGTCGAGTTCAGCGGATGCCGACTGCGCAATGCGGCCGCTCACCCGGACGAAACTGGCTAGTGAACTCAGGGCTGAAGTCCGTCCCATGACCAGCGCGGAATGCTGAGACCGTCAGGCACTTCGTCGGCAGACTCGTGGTAGTCCGCCATGGTCGTGGTTGTCGCCCAGGCGAAGTAGTCGTGCAGAGTCTCCCGGACCGGGCCGTCCGCAGCGATGCCGACGTCCTGCAACGCCTGATCGAAACACTCGATCGCCCGGCGGTCCATCTCCCCGTGCTCGCCGTTGCCGCTGTGAAGTCGCACCACGAAGGTCTCGTCTCCGTACACGCCGGAATAGGCGGCGGGGCCGCCGAGAGCTTCGGCCCAGTAGGCGGCGAGCCGTTCGCTGTGCTGCGGATGGAATCCGTGACTGAAGGCATGGCTGACAATCTCGTCGGCCATCACCCGGGCGTGCCACGCCTCAGCCAGGCGGAGCAAGCCCTCACTGCCGCCCGCAGCTTCGTAAACTGTCTCCATGGCTCCAGGATGCCACGACGCGGCCGCCCGGGTCCGGGCCCCGCTCACGACGAGGAGTCGCCAGCTAGCAATCGCCGGAGCGTGGACGGGTCCGCGCCGTCCACATCCACGATTTTTGTCCGGCTCGCGGCCCCGGTGCGCAGCGTGACCGCGCTGGGGTGAACGCCGAACGCCGCAGCTACCGCGGCGAGTGCGGCAGCCGTGGCCCGGCCATCTACCGCGCGGGCGCTAACACGCACCACCAGGGCGCCGTCGTGCTCGCCACCCACGCTGGGGCGAGCCGAGCCGGGTCGAACCCGGATCGTGATGCGCATCCGATCAGCATGCCAGCCAGCGCTGTCGATGCCCCGTTGGCTGCGGTTATGCTCCCGGTTGTGACTCTGCTGACCGGCACCGGGCTGAGCGGCACCGGGCTGAGCGGCACCGGGCTGAGCGGCACCGGGTGACGACCTACCTTGGTGACGTCAGCAACCTTGACCTCGCCAGCTACATCCGCCCCGGTGACACCGTGGCCTGGGGCCAGGCCTGCGCCGAGCCGCTCACGCTCACCGGCGCCCTGATCGAGCAGCGCGAGCAGCTTGCCGGGGTCCGCTGCTTCACCGGGATCTCGTCCGTGCTGCGCCCCGAGCACTGCGACCACCTGTCCGTCACCTCCTACACCGCGGCCGGCGCCAACCGGGCGCTCGCCCGGGCGGGCGCGCTGGACATCCTGGCCGTTCACTACTCCGAGCTGCCCGCCATCCTCGCCGCGGGCCCGCAGCGGGTCGACGTCGTGCTCCTTTCGCTGCCGCCGCCAGGCCCGGACGGCACCTTCGGCCTCGGCCTCGGGGCTGACTATGTGGCCACCCTCATCGGCCACGCGAGGGTCGTGATCGCCGAGGTCAACGACCAGGTACCAGAAGTCAGCTGCGATCGCCGCCTGAGCCCGGACGAACTGGACGTCGTCATCCGGGTCTCGAGCCCGCCGGCGGAGTACCCGGCGGCAGCGCCGCGAGACATCGAGGACGCGATCGCGGGCCACGTGGCCGGGCTAGTCCCGGACGGCGCCACGATCCAGCTCGGCATCGGCAGCATGCCCTCGGCTGTGGCCCGGCGCCTGCTCGGCCACCGTGACCTCGGCGTCCACTCCGGGATGATCACCGACGCGATCGCCGAGCTGATCGAAGCTGGCGTCGTCACCGGCGCCCGCAAGAGCGCCGACCGCGGTCTTGTGGTCACCGGGTTCCTGATGGGCACGCAGAAACTCATCAGGCTGGCGGCCGCCGATCCCGCCATCACGCTGCGTGACACCCGGTATACCCACGACCCGGCGGTCCTGGCCGCTCACGCTCAGCTCGTCGCCATCAACTCGGCGACCGAGGTAGACCTGACCGGCCAGGCCAACACCGAGACGGCTGGCGGCCAGTACGTCGGCGCCGTAGGCGGCGCCGTCGACTTCGCCCGCGGGGCGGCTCGCTCGCCCGGCGGCGTTCCGATCATCGCGCTGCCGTCCACGGCCGGCGCTGCAAGCCACAAGGGAGTCAGCCGCATCGTGGCCAGGCTGAGCGGGCCGACGACGCTGGCCCGCGCTGACACCGGGATCGTCGTGACCGAGTATGGAATAGCCGACCTGCGCGGGCTGACGCTGGCGCAGCGGCGCGAGCGGATGCTGATGATCGCCCATCCTGATCACCGGCACGAGCTCGAATCTAGTGACCGACCGGAAGGAACTTCTCCATGACGACGCGCCGAGCCGCAATCGTGGCCCCACTGCGCACGCCCGTCGGCACGTTCGGCGGCAGTCTCCGCGACGTGCCGGTGGAGGTGCTGGCCGCCACCGTCATCAAGGCGGTACTGGCGCGTACCGCGATCGATCCCGAGCTCATCGACGACGTGTCGTTCGCTCAGTCCTACGCCAGCGGCGAGACCCCGTGCATCGGCCGCTGGGCCGCGCTCCAGGCCGGCCTGCCGGTCAGCGTGCCAGGATTCCAGATCGACAGGCGCTGCGGCGGCGGCCTCCAGGCCGTGATCACCGCCGCCATGATGGTGCAGACTGGCGCGGCCGACGTCGTGCTGGCTGGCGGCGTCGAGAGCATGAGCAATGTCGAGCACTACACGACGTCGATGCGGTGGGGTGCCAGGGCGGGGAACCAGGTTCTCTACGACCGGATCGACCGCGGCCGCGAGCGGTCACAGCCGGAATGGCGGTTCGGCAAGATCTCCGGGATGATCGAGACGGCGGAGAACCTCGCCGAGCAGTTCGGCATCACCAGGGACGAGGCCGACGCCTACGCCGCGCGCAGCCATCAGCGCGCAGCGGCCGCGTGGGACGCCGGCCGGTTCGACGACGAGGTCGTGCCGATCGAGGTGCCGCAGCGGCGCGGGGAGCCCGTCACCGTCAGCAAGGACGAAGGCGTCCGGCCGGACTCGACGGCCGAGTCGCTGGGCAAGCTCCGCACGATCATGCCCGGCGGCACCGTCACCGCGGGTAACGCCAGCCAGCAGAACGACGCCGCCGCGGCCTGCCTCGTCGTGGCCGAGGACAAGCTCGAGTCGCTTGGCCTGGAGCCGCTGGGCTACCTAGCCGGCTGGGCGGCGGCCGGATGCGAGCCTGCCACGATGGGCATCGGGCCCGTCCCGGCGGTCGCACGGCTGTTTGCGCGTACCGGCCTGGACTTCGGGGCTATCGATCTGGTTGAGCTCAACGAGGCTTTCGCGGTCCAGGTGCTCGCGGTCCTGGCAGGCTGGGACTGGAACGACCCGGAGCGGCTCAACGTGAACGGCTCGGGTATCTCGCTCGGCCATCCAATCGGCGCGACCGGTGGGCGCATGCTCGCCACCGGCCTGCGCGAGCTACGGCGCCGGGACGGCCGGTACCTGCTGGAGACCATGTGCGTCGGCGGCGGCCAGGGCGTTGCGGCGGTGTTCGAGGCAGCGAGGTAGTTCGGCTCAACTGCGCGATCGTGCTTATGACGGGGGAGGCGGACTTCCGGTCGACGTCGGCGAGTCCGTAGGCGTAGACGACGGCGACGGCGACGGCGACGGCGACGAGCTTGGTGAGGCCGACGGCGACGAGCTTGGCGACGCCGACGCGCTCGGCTTCTTGGTGACCGGCGCCGGATGCGGCTTGCGCGACGTCGAGCTCGCCTTGGGATACACGGGCAGGATTATCGTCTTCGCTCGTTTCCTGTGGACCCGCAGCGAGTTCGCCGGATGCGGCGTCGGGACCTGGCTGGAGGCGGACGCCGAGGGCGACGGGCTCGACCCGAGGACGTCGCTGATCGCATGCGAGATCGCGGGCGGTGGATCGAGGATGGTCACCAGGATGGCTCCGGCCGTGGCAGGCGCGAGCAGGAGTGCGCCTAGCAGGGCGGACGTCAGGACGAGCTTCCTGGCCGGCGGCGGCGGCGGCTCGGACGGCGTGAAGCCGTCGGGCCCGAACTCGCCGAGGCTCGGGCCCAGCGACTCCCGGTAGGAGGCGAGCTCAGGGTGGAGCGCCACGCTGACCGTTCGGCGCCAGAGGGCTGACGGCAGCGCTAGCAACGGAACGATGGAGATCTTCTCGACGCCCGCGGCAGGTGCCTCAGCCACTGGCTCGCCAAAGTCCCAGGCCGGCCCGACGCTGGCGCGGTCTGCGCTTTCGAATCCAGCCACTGCGGCCGCCAGCAGCGCCCCGGCCTGATCGGCCGAGTTGCCAAGTATGGCATGGAGCTCTGCCGGGCTCACCGAGTGCCGGTAGACGAGGTCCAGCACTTCCCGCTCGGGGGCAGGCACCGCGCCGAGCGCGGCCGCGGCCGCCCGCTCCAGGCGGGTTCCGTCCCAGTAGCGGGGGATCTCTTCGGTATCGGGCTCCGCCGGACCGACCCGGTCAGCGGCCGAGTCCCAGGTAGGCCTGGACGATACGGCCTCGGCGGGATGCTCGCCGAGGCACTTCCGGCGAGCCAGCGCGAACAGGAAGACACGCAGGCGGCTCGTGTCCTGCAGGCCGTCGGCCAGCGCATACGCAGTCACGAGCGTTGCCTGGGTGGCGCCAGAGGCTTCCCGCCTGTCGCCGAGCAGCGAGTAGCAGTAGTCGTATACGTGCGCCGCGTGCGCCTCGAACAGCGCAGCAAAGCGGTCCCCGTCAGCCGGCACTGCCGACTCGGGGTCAGGATTGGGCGCGACCGCGCGCGAGACCTCCGCTGACACTGCACCCCCTAGCGATGCCGGTCCCGACGATACCGGTCATCCCTGCGTTAAGCATGCATGCAGCCGCATTGGTCAAACGAAGTTAGGCACGGAACGCCGCGCTGCCAGCTAATGGCGGCCCGCTCATTCGCCAGCTGCTAGCTGCGCGCCTGGCCGGTGCCGGGGACGATCAGTCCAGATTCGTAGGCGGCGATGACCGCCTGTGTCCTGTCACGCAGGCCGAGCTTATGCAGGACGCGGCTGACGTGCGTCTTGACGGTTTCCTCAGTGACGACGAGGCGGGCCGCTATCTGCTGGTTCGACAGGCCCTCGGCGACCAGGATCAGTACCTCGGTCTCGCGTGGCGTCAGCGTCGCCAGCGCCGGGCGCACGGCGGCGGCTGGGGTTGGTCGCAAGCGCGCGAACTCGCTGATCAGCCGGCGGGTCACTGCGGGCGCTAGCAGCCCCTCACCGGCCGCCACCACCCGGACCGCGTCGAACAGGCGCTCAGCGGTGACGTCCTTGAGCAGGAACCCGCTCGCCCCCGCGCGCAACGCCTCGAACACGTAGTCGTCGAGGTCAAAGGTAGTCAGCATCAGGACCCGTGGGCCGTCCGGCTGGCCGACACCGACTTGGCCGGCGCCGCTGTGGCTAGCACCGCTCTGACTAGCACACAGCTGCCTGGTTGCCTCGATGCCGTCAGTGCCCGGCATTCGGACGTCCATCAGCAGCACATCGGGGCGCAGGTCGCGCCCGAGCGTGACCGCCTCCGCGCCGTCGCATGCCGTCCCGACGACGGTGAAGTCCGGCTGTGTATCGAGCAGGGCAGCGAATCCCGCCCGCACTACCTGATGATCGTCGGCCACGACGATCCGGATCGGTGCTCCGGCCCCGGTCACGCCGCGTCCTGCTCGGCCTTGGCAGGCAGCATGGCCTCGACCAGGAAGCCGCCGCCGGGTGCCGGACCGGTACGCAGCGTGCCGCCGACGGCCGCGGCCCGCTCGCGCATCCCGACCAGTCCGTGTCCGCCCGCCAATCCGTCGGCGGGCGTATCGCCAGCTGCCTGGGGTCCGGGACCGTTGTCGCGGACCCGGAGAGACAGGCACTCGCTCCCGTACCGGAGCTCGACATCAACGGCCGCGCCCGGTGCGTGCCGCCGCGCGTTCGTCAGCGCTTCCTGCACGATCCGGTAGGCGGCTAGCTCGACGCCGGGATCCAGCGGAGTCAGCCAGCCGCTGACGATCAGCCGGGTGCCGGCGCCAGAGGCGTCCCGTGCCAAGTCCAGCAGGTCGTTCAGCTGGGCCAGGCCGGGCTGCGGGCGAAGCTGCCCCGGCTCGGTGGCGGCGTCCGGGCGAAGCACGCCAAGCAGGCGCCGCATCTCGGTGAGCGCGGACCGGGCCGTATCCCCAATGGCGAGCAGGCGCTGCGCGCCCGCCGGCGGCATGCCCTGCGTGGTCAGCCGGGCCGTCTCGGCCTGTACCGCGATCATCGAGATGTGGTGCGCAACGACGTCGTGCAGTTCGCGGGAGATGCGGGCTCGCTCGCCTCGCACTGAGTGCTCGACCAGCGAGCCGGCGAGCTGCTCGTGCTGCGCGTGGCGCTCGGCCGAGTCGCCGCTGACCCGCCGGGCATAGCCGGCCCAGGCAGCCAGCGGTACCGCAGCCGCGAGCAAGATCAGCACCAGCCTGTCCGCCTGGGTCAGCGCCAGCAGCAAGAACGCCGCGGCGATGCATGCAGCCAGCGCTTGCGCGGCTTGGTGACCGAGCCGGTAAACGACGGCGACCAGGGTGATGAGACCCGCGATTGTTGAGGTGTGCACCACTCCCAGCGAGAGCAGGTCAGCGAGCGCAATGATGACAGCGGCCGTCCTGGGTTGCGCCCACAGGACGCCGAGCGGCAGCGTGGTCGCCAGTGCGATCAAGATGAGGAAGATCTTCGGCGGCGCGGCCGGCGACGTCAGCGCCGCCGGCGAAGGCAGGGGCAGATGATCTGACGGCGTCTGCAGGGCGATCTGGAGCACGGCGACGACAGCCAGCGCCAGGCCAGCCACCAGTGGCGCGCGCCGGTCCTGGAATGCCTGCCGAGCCCTGCCGTCCAGGGACCAGCCGCGCCAGGACGGCAGCGTGCTCGGGACATCGCCACCCTTCATGCGTCCATTGTCGTCGCCCGCGCGCTCGATGGCGTCCCCTGGCCTGGGTGTCTGGCGTCCCCCGCGGGAGGGACCTGCGGGCTCGCTGTCCCTCGTGGACTCATGGCAAAGAGGGTTCTGCGGCGTGACGACGGCACCTGCCCTTGCTCCGTAGCGTGGCCGGCATGGACGCAACTATCGAGGTAACGGGCCTGCGAAAGCATTTTGGCCCGACTATGGCCGTCGACGGCCTGACGTTCCGGGTCGAGCCCGGCCAGATCACCGGGTTCGTCGGCCCGAACGGGGCCGGCAAGTCCACCACCATGCGCGTCGTTCTCGGCCTCGACAGCGCCGATGAGGGCACCGCGCTGATCGGCGGCCACCCGTATGCCGCGCTCAGGCACCCCCTCAGCCATGTCGGTGCACTGCTGGACGCGGGCGCGCTTCAGCCAAGCCGCAAGGCCCGCGACCATCTGCTGTGGCTGGCGCACTCGCAGGGTCTTGGCGCCAGGCGCGTCAGCGAGGTGATCGACCTGACCGGGATCGGCCCGGCCGCGCGGCGCAAGGCTGGCGGTTACTCACTTGGCATGCGCCAGCGGCTGGGCATCGCCGCGGCGATGCTCGGCGATCCGCCAGTGCTGATGTTCGACGAGCCGTTCAACGGCCTGGACCCAGAGGGGATGGCCTGGATGCGCGGCTTCCTGCACTCCCTGGCCGCCGAGGGACGAGCCGTGCTGGTTTCGAGCCACCTGATGAGCGAGTTGCAGGACAACGCCGATCACCTCCTCGTCATCGGCCGCGGCCGGATGGTCGCTGACACCAGCGTCGCCGACCTGCTCGCGGCGGCGTCCAGAGACCGCGTCATGGTCCGCACGACAGCCCGCAGCGAGGCCACCACGGTGCTTGCGCAGGCCGGCGGCACGGTTGCCGTCTCCGATCACGACCTGCTGGCCGTGTCCGGGCTGCCGGCCGGCCGGATCGCCGAGCTGCTCGGCGACAGCGGCGTGCCGTTCTCCGGGCTAGCCCCGCACCAGGCCACGCTCGAGGAGGCCTACATGGAGCTGACAAGGGACTCCGTCGAGTACCGCGGCCAGCCCGCTGGAGCGGCTGCGGCCGGACCGGAGCTGGCGCGATGACAATGACACCGACGACGACATCGTCGTACCGGTCCGCCGAGCCTGCCGGACGAGACGGATTCGGCCAGCTGCTGCGTTCGGAATGGACCAAGCTGCGGACGGTACGGGGCTGGGTGATCGCGCTGATCCTGGCCGCGGCCCTGACTGCCGTGATCCCGATCGCGCTAGCCGGGACGGCGACCTCAAATGACCCAGTCACGTGTGCGCACGGGATCTGTCAGGCCGAAGGGCAGACCGTCGCAACCGGCCCGGCTGGCGGCGCGGTCATCGACAACTTCGACTTCGTGCACCAGGCGCTTGCCGGGAATGGCAGCATCACCGCCCGGGTCGCCGACCTGCACGGCTCTAGCCCGCAGCAGCACATCCCGCCGGGCTTCACCCGGCCGCCGTCGATCGAGCCGTGGGCTAAGGCCGGCCTCATGATCAAGGCCAGCACGAAACCGGGAGCTGCCTATGCGGCCGTCATGCTGACCGGGAACCACGGGGTCCGGATGCAATACGACTTCACCCACGACGTCGCGGGCAGTGCAGTGACCGCGTCCTGGCTGCGGCTGACCAGGTCAGGTGACTCGATCACCGGCTACGAGTCTGGGGACGGCCAGCACTGGACGCCGATCGGCTCCGTGGTGCTTGCCGGGCTGCCGGCCACGGCGCAGGCCGGAATGTTCGTCGCGTCGCCGGAATTCCAGTCTGCCGTCGGTACCGGGGACAGCAGCTTCACTAGCGCGACGCAGGCGACTGCGGCGTTCAGCCGCGTGGCGCTCACCTCTTCGGCTAGTCACTGGGTCGCCACGTCAGTCGGCGCGCAGTCTCCGGGTGCTGGCAACGTCAATGGCAATGGCAATGGCCAGCTGAACTGCAATGCAGTGAAGTGCGTCAAGGGACCAGCTTCGCCGAAGGACTCGGTGCGTGCGGCGGGCGGAGCCTTCACGGTGGCCGGCTCGGGCGACATCGCGCCGTTCGAGCCCATCGTGGACCCGCTGCATGTCACGTTCTTCGGCACGCTCTTCGGCCTGATCGCGCTGATCGCGCTCGGCGCCCTGTTCGTGACCGCCGAGTACCGGCGCGGCATGATCCGCACCACGGTCACCGCCAGCCCTCGACGCGGCCGGATCCTGGTGGCGAAGGCCCTCGTGATTGGCGTGCTCGCTTTCGTGTCGGGACTGATCGGGGCCGCCATAGCGCTGCCGATCGCGTCGCACAAGCTCGTGGCCAACGGGTGGACGCCGCCAGTCTGGCAGACCTTGTCGCTCACCAGCGGCACTGGCCTTCGGGTGGTACTCGGTACCGCCGC
>Ga0210390_10001222_pt1 | contig 25214 bp, 13 predicted proteins | sample IncBWH11OmetaG_FD_161050 | JGI IMG/M metagenome (GOLD analysis project Ga0210390, IMG submission 161050) | Forest soil microbial communities from Barre Woods Harvard Forest LTER site, Petersham, Massachusetts, United States - Inc-BW-H-11-O ... | reverse complement strand
ACGCCGACGGGCGCGCCACCACCGAGGCCACGATCAAGGTCTGGATTCCCACCGACACCGGCGGCGAGCGCTACGTGCGCACGGCCGAGGGCAACGGGCCGGTTCACGCCCTGGACAGGGCGCTGCGCGACGCGATCGGCGAGATCCACCCGCACCTGCGCGAGATCGAGCTCGTCAACTTCAAGGTGCGGATCCTCGATGAGACGAAGGGTACGGGGGCGGTCACACGCGTGCTGATCGACGCCTCCGATGGGCACGACGTGTGGGGCTCTATCGGGGTCGCGGAGAACCTGATCGCGGCCTCCTGGGATGCGCTGGTGGACTCGCTGGAGTACGGCATGCAGGGTCAACGCAGGCTCGCGACCGCGTCGTCGTCCCCGAAGGGGGAGTCCACGCTGCATGGATGACGTGATCCCGCTCGCCCGCCCGGTGCTGGGCGAGGCGGAGGAGCGCGCGGTGGTGGAGGTGCTGCGCTCGGGGCAGCTGTCGCTGGGGCCGCGCCTGGATGAGTTCGAGCACGGCTTCGCCGCGCTCGTGGGCGCGCCGCTGGCGAGCGCCGTCAGCAGCGGCACCGCGGGCCTGCACCTGGCGCTGCGGGCGGTCGGCGTGGGGGAGGGGGATGAGGTTGTGACGAGCCCGCTGTCGTTCGTGGCGTCGGCCAACGCCGCGCTGTACGAGCGCGCGCGCCCGGTGTTCGCCGACATCGACCCGGTGACGCTCAACCTCGACCCCGACGCCGCCGCGGCGGCCGTCACCGAGCGCACGCGCGCGCTGTTGCCGGTGCACATCTTCGGCTACCCCGCCGACATGCCCGCGTTCGAGGATCTCGCGTGCCGACACGGGCTGGCGATCGTCGAGGACGCGTGCGAGGCGCTGGGCGCGGTGCACGCGGACGGGGTGGCGGTGGGCGCGCGCGGGCATCCGGCGGTGTTCGGGTTCTACGCGAACAAGCAGCTCACCACGGGCGAGGGCGGGATGGTCACGCTGGGCGACCCGGCGCTGAAGCAGCGGATCGACTCCGAGCGCAACCAGGGGCGCGCGCCGGACATGGGCTGGCTCGATCACGACCGGCTGGGCTTCAACTACCGCCTGTCGGACATCGCGTGCGCGCTGGGCATCGCGCAGCTGGCGCGGCTGGAGGGGATGCTCGCCGATCGCGCGCGTGTGGCCGGCCTGTATCGCGAGGCCCTTGGCGACCTCGATGGGCTGGAGCTGCCGTGCGCGGACGTAGACAGAAACAAACGCGGCTGGTTCGTGTTCGTCGTCCAGCTCCCGCATGGGGTGGACCGTGACGAGGCCGTGCGTACTCTCGCAACGGTGGGCATCCAGAGCAAGCCGTATCTGCCGGCGATCCATCTGATGAGCTTCTATCGCGAGCGTTTCGGGCATCGCGAGGGCGAGTTCCCGGTGTGCGAGGACGTGGCCGCGCGCTCGCTCGCGCTGCCGTTCTTTCCGCAGATGCGCAGCGGCCAGGTCGAGCGCGTGGCCGAGGAGCTGCGCGCTGTCCTCGAGCTTGCCTGACCGGGGTCCGGCGCGTCTGATAGACCGCCGCGCGGCCCCACCGGGCTGAAGGGGTCGGCGCCGGAGCGTCTCCGACCTGAATGACGAGCGCCCCGGCGTCGACCGGACCAACCCTCGCCGATCGTGATCGGCTGGGCCATGCCGATGATACTCCGGGGTTGGAAACACGACTAGCTTTTCTTTTCAGCTGAGGTTAGGGTCCGCGCTGCAGGACAAAAAAACGATGGTGGTAGCCAGAAGATGGCCGCCAAGAAGGACCGGCGTCGTGGGGTCTCCGACCTGAACAGACGAGCGCTCGCGGAGCCGGTCGACCAACCCTCACAAGGAGAAAAGGCAACATGAAACGCATCAGGATACTGGGCATGGCCCTCGTGGCCGTGCTCGCGATGAGCGCGGTCGCGGTGGCGATCGCCTCCGCGGCAGCGCCTGAATTCAGCCCGGCAACCAACTCGGGGACATCGAAATCGGCGACGGCGACCTTCACCGAAGAAGGTGAAGCCTTCTCCATCAAATGCACCAGCAACACAGGTACGAGCACGATCACAGGGGCAAAAGCAGGAACCTTCGTGGAGACGTTCAAAGGCTGTAAAGCTGCAGGCATTGAGACCTGCACCGGCGAAGGCGAATCATCAGGGGTCATCAAAACCAAAGGCTCATTCGTGCTGGGGTACATCAAAGGTACGGAAGTTGGTCTGAAGTTCAGCCCCGAACCGACCGAATTCACGTGCGCCGGCACCAAAGTGAAGGTCACTGGGTGCGCAGCGGGTCCGATCACGCCGATCGGCGAAACCACGACCAAATTCACAGTGAAACTGACGGCAAGCAAAGGCAAACAGACGCCTGACGAATTCGAAGGCTCATCCTGCACGCTGAAATCCGAAAAAGGCGGCGGTACAGCAAAAGAAGGCGGCCAGGAACAGACAGAGGAAATCACTGAGACAACGGCGGGCGAGATCACCTGAGGACGCCTAGCGTCATCAGGACGCGCATGACCCTGAGGGTCTAGCGCTTCTCAGTGAGCTGTGGCTGTGCGGGACGCACGAGCGTCCCGCACAGCCCTGATACGGCCAGTGCTCGGAGGGCTCTGGTCGGAGGGGAGAACGGCTTTGCTATGAAGAGCACCAAACAGCTTTTGTTGGCCTGTGCGACCGCGATCGCGACGGTGGCCCTTGCCGGCTGCGGTAGCACCGGTGGCGCCGGTGATGCCGTGGCGGTCGTCGCGGGCACTCCGATCACCAAGGCGGCGCTGCGCCACTGGACGGCCGTCAAGCTCGCGATCGACTACGAAGCGAACCCGCGCAAGCCGCTGCCGTCGGGCGTCGTGTACGAACCCTCCGACTACGCCCCGTGCATCGCCCATCTGCGAGCCCTCGCGAGAGCGGCGGCCGAAAGAGCGGCAAGCGGGTTTACGGTGAACGTGGTGCGGCTCCCCGCGAGCGCCAAGAACCCGAAGGGGAGGCTCAGCTTCGTCAAGCGCGCCACCAAGCCGGCCAAGCCAGGGCCCATACCCACAAGCGCGCAGCTCGAACGCGAATGCGCGGAGCACTACCGCAGCGTGGAAATGGGCATGCTCAACGTGCTGATCGGCTTCCAGTGGGAGCTCCAGGAGGGAAAGGCCGACGGAGTGAGCCCCAGTGAAGCGGAAGTGCGCGAGGAATACGCTCGCTACAGCCGCAAGCAGTTCCCAAACCGGGGAGAACAGCAGAGACACCTGGCGGACACGGGCGAAAGCGTCGCCGACGAACTGCTGCGCGTGCGCACCGACATGATCAGCGGGCGGATATTCAAACAAGCTACCCGCAGGTTCGGCGGCATCGCCACGAAGGCAGAGCTGCAGGCCTATGGTAGATGGGCGGTGGAGACAGAAAAGCAGTGGGTTGCGAGGACGAGCTGCCGCGCCGGCTACATCGTGGAAGGCTGCAAGCAGTACAGGACAGCCTGAAGCGCGGTCGAACACAGCCTTCGGCCAGGCGGGCGTCGGGGAACCACGCTGTTTCATGCTCCTCGGTGGGTCCGCTAGCCCTGCGGCGCAGTCCGTCCGCTCGTGGAGGACGGACTGCCAGACCCCTGATCCCATTGGCAGCCATCGCTTTGCGAAAAAGGGCATCCGGCGTACCGTGAGCCCTTGTGTGTTTGCTGCACCTCATCCGCCCCCACTTGACAAGGCCCCGTCTCCATGCATAGAATACCGCTGTCATTCAGACCGGGTCCACCGAGTGGCGGGGCCTGAAACCAGGGAGGGTTCGACGGGGAGAGACGCAAAAGAGGCCAGGGACCTCAGCATGTGGAGCAGTCGCGCCCCTGCACGCGCCCGCAGTCGGCCAATCCGGCCGGCGTTCGCGGACGTGAGGAGCGCTCTTGCCGGGTCCCCTCGGATGCGCCCACACCGGCCGATCCACAACCATGATCCAACTAAAGCAAGGGAGAGGGACAAGTGAAACATGTAAAGCTGTTTGGTGCCTGTCTGGTCGCGGTTCTCGCTGTGGCGGGCATCGGCGCTAACACCGCGCTCGCGACGTCAAAACCAAAACCGCCAAAACCCAGTCTGGTGCTTTTGTACGAGGGGGCGCCGGCGCCAGCAGGCGAAACTGCATATGCAGGGCTTCTGATTGATGGATGCGTGCTGCTGACGGAAGGGACGCTCACCTCGAACCAAAAGAAGAGCGATGCGACAGCGTTCAGCACACCGTTCTTCTCAGAATGTGAAGAAGGCTACGCGATCACGGGCAAGGTGTCGTCCGCGAAACTGACCGAAACAGGCGTGATGTCGGTCAAGGCAGCGATCACCCTCACTGTCCCTGGCCCGTGCAACTACAAGATCTCGAAGTACAGCGTCACGTTCAATCCAAAAGGCACAGAATCCACTATCGGAGAAGGCGAACTCATTGCCAAACGCAAATCAGGCAAAGAAAAATCCTGTGCAGCGGATCTCACAGGGGTTTCATTCACCGCCGTTCTCCTCAATCATGAACAGGGCCTGTACGGTACGGAAACCACCTAAGAGCTGAACACAGCGCCGCGGGGCGTACCCGGGTTTGAGGGTACGCCCCGTGGTTTCACGGATTGGGTATGAGCATGGCTAGGAGGCGAGGAAAATTGAAGCGCTCGAGTGGTTGTCCGGTGGCAGCGGTCGCGGCGTGCGCTACGGCGGCATGCGCGCTCGCCCTGTGGCTGGCCACGGCCGGATCGGCACTCGCGGTGGGGATGCCGCCGAGCGTGGACGAGGCGTACACGTCGGGTGTGAGCCCGGAAGCGGCGACGCTGAACGCGGAAATCGACCCGAACGGGGCCGAAACGACCTACCGGATCGAATATGGCACGACGGCCGCGTATGGCGCGAGCGTGCCCACCGGAGAAGCGAGCGTCGGCTCGGGGACGGGCGACGTGCTCGTGAGTCAGCACATCGTCGGGCTGACGGCCGACACCGTCTACCACTACCGGGTTGTCGCGACGAGCGAAGGCGGCGACACCGTCGGGCTCGACCACACGTTCGTGTTCCAGTCGGCGCTGCCGTCCGGGGAAGGCTGCGCCAATGCGAGCCTGCGCACGGGCTACGCCGTCCACCTGCCGGACTGCCGCGCGTACGAGCAGGTCACGCCGCCGCAGTTGGAACCATACCTCCAGACGCAGGTCAGCCCCGGGAACCTCGTCGGGCCGGGGATCAGAGGGCTGGGCGAATCGGAAAGCCTCGAGGCGTCGGCCGGTGGTGAACGTTTGCTGTTCTTCTCCCCGTACGGATTTCCGGGTCAGGGAGGCGGCGCCGGCTTCTTCTTCCTCGCGAGTCGTGGACCGGACGGGTGGTCGACGGAAGATCTCGTCCCGCCGCAGTCGGTGACGAACAACGCGGCGGGCTGCACGAACGCGTACTTCCCGCTTGTGACGCCGGAACTGACGAACTGGGTGCTCGCCGACGGAGATGGGCAGGGCGTCCGCACTGACGGTTTCCACAACGACAGCATCAAGGAGCAGTATTGCCCCACCGATGAACCGGAGCTTGTCGAAGGCGAGCCGCCGGGCTTTCAGAACCTGTTCCTGCACGACGCGGGAACTGGTGTCGAAGCCGGCGCCTGGCAGCTGATCGACACGCCGCAGGGCGCGCCGGCGGGCGCGGTGGTCAACGACGCGTGGGCGCAGGGCGGCTCTGAAGATCTCAGCCAAGTGGTGTTCACCGAGGCTGCGCGGCTCACGCCCGGAGCGCCGGCGATCACGCCGCCGGTGTACCCTCCTCTGGAGGCCGAAGAACAGCGGGAAGACCACTGGTCGAACGACTCGAGTGAAGACCTATACGTGTGGTCGGACGGCGTGGTCCGCCTCGTGACGGTGCTGCCGGACGGGTCGCCGGTCGCCGGCATGCTCGCGAACGCCGACGTGCCCCACGAGGAATATGGAACGTCCGGCGGCTCGGCGACGTGGACGCATGCGATCTCCAGCGATGCCCAGCGGGTGGCCTTCGAAGCGGACGGGAACCTGTATGTGCGAGAGAACCCGCAGCAGCCGCCCGAGGAAGAATGCGCGACGCCTGCGACGGCGTGTACGGTGCAGCTCGACGCCTCGCAGGGGGGCACGGGGTCGGGCGGCGGGCACTTCGAGTGGGCGAGCAGCGACGGTGTGCGCGTGTTCTTCACTGACGAACGGGATCTTGTCGAGGGCTCGCACGCGTCGTCGGGCAGGCCCGACCTGTACGAATACGACTTCGAACGGGGGGAAGGCGAACGGCTGCAGGACGTCACCGCCGGCGCTGTGGCGGCGGACGTGCAGGGCGTGAGTGGCGCCAGCGAAGATGGCGCGAGCGTGTACTTCGTCGCCGACGCGCCGCTCACGAGCACGCAGGCCAACAGCCAGGGCGCGATCGCGCAGGCGGGAGAGCCGAACCTCTATGTGCGCAAGGAAGGCACAACGACGTTCATTGCGACGCTCGGCTCGAGCGACGTCGACGACTGGGTCTCCCCCCCGGAAGACATCACGGCGCGGGTCTCGCCAGACGGCGGGTTCATCGCGTTCGACTCGCTCGGTCAGCTGACCGGCTATGACAGCCGCGGCCCGTGCGTGGGCTCGCAGGAGCCGTTGGGAATCGGCGCGTGCCAGGAGATATACCTCTACGACGCCGAAGACCACGCGCTCAGCTGCGCCTCCTGCGCGCCCAGTGGCGAACTGCCGGGAGGCCCCGCGCGGATCTTGGGGCCAACCCGGACGGACGGCACGATCAACGAAGCGCCGGTCAGCTACCTGCGGCGGTTCGTCTCTGACAGTGGCCAGGTGTTCTTCAACACGGTCGCGCGTCTATTGCCTGGGGATACGAATGGTCTCTCGAATGTGTACGAGTATGATGACGGACAGCTTCACCTGCTCTCGCCTGGCTCGACGGGCGCAAACGCGTACTTCGTCGAAGCGAGCGCGAACGGGGACGACGTGTTCCTGGCCACCTCCGAACTGCTCGCCGACACGAACGGCGACGTGAGCGTGTTCGACGCGCGCGTGAACGGCGGCTTCCCCGAAGCCGCCGCGCCGCCGGCGTGTGGCGAAGGCGACTGCGCCTCGCCGGCGCCTGCGCCTACGTTCTCCACACCGGCGAGCGCGACGTTCTCGGGACCCGGGAATCCCGTCGCGCCCAAAGCGCAAGTCCTCGCTGAAAAAAAGGCGCTCGTCCCGCCGGCGAAGCCGCTCACGCGCGCGCAGAGGCTTGCGAAGGCGCTGAAGGCGTGCCGGACCAAACGCGACAGGCGCAGGCGCGCGAGCTGCGAAGCGCAGGCGCGTAAGCGATACGGCACCGTATCGAAGGCGAAGAAGGCCGCCGGGCCGCGAAGGGGCGAGCGATGATCGCCGCTCGGAACGGTCGCCCATCGCGCCTGGCGCTGCTCGCGCTGCTCGGAGCTGCGGTGTTCGCGCTCGCGAGTGCGCCGGCGTACGCGAGGGTCGTCCACCACATCGAAACGAGCTTCAGCGGCGAAGGAACGGGCACGCTGGGCGGTGACCTGCTGGCAGCGGCGGTCGACAGCTCTCAGGGCGCGTCGAAGGGCGACGTGTATGTGCTCGAAACGAAGTCCGAGAGTGGGGCCGGAAGCTATGCGGTGGACAAGCTCACCGCCACCGGCGCGTTCACGGGCGTGCGTATCACGGGCGCGGAAACGGCGCCCGAATCATTCGAGTTCAGCCCGTTCTTCTCGGGCGTCGCCGTCGACAGCTCGCTGTCCATAAACGCCGGCGACGTGTACGTCTCTGACACCGAACACCACGTGGTAGACCGCTTCGACGAAGACGGTGAATTCATGTGCCAGATCACGGGCAGTAGCACCGAAGCAAAGGACCCGTCTGCCAAAGAGTGCGACGCCAGCGGCAGCGGGGTCACCGGCAAGATCACCCCGGCGGGGCTCGCGGTCGACTCCAGCGGCGACGTGTACGTCGCGAACGACGCGAGCGGGGATCTCGACGAGTTCGGCCCCGGCGGGAACCTGCTGCGCACGATCACAAGCAAAGGCCACCTGTCCAAGGAAATGATGGGGATCGCCCTGGACTCCAGCGGCGATTTGTACGTCACGCTGTTCAAGGCCAGCGTGGTCGAGCTGGACAGCGCGGGGACCTTCCAGCGCGAACTCGGCGCCGGAGCGGTCGGCGTCGCGGTTAACAGCGCCACGACGCCCAACCAGGTCTACGTCGCCGAACAGCCCAAGCCGGAAGAGCACGAAAAACCGCCCGAGCCGCAAGGTCTCAGCGAGTACGAACCATCGGGTGTCCTGCGCAGCTTCACCGCGCTGTCAGGCCCGTCCTTCTTCCCCGGCTTGGCCGTCGATACTGCGACTGGGACGATCTACGCGGCCTCGGCGCAACTGGTCAGCAGCGCACCGCAGGGCAAGGGCGTCGACGTCATCGGACCCGACGTGGTGGAGCCGAACGTCGCCGCGGAAGCGTCGGCGCGCGTGGAAGCGACGGGGGCGCTGCTGCAGGGCCGCGTGGAACCGGACCTCGCCCAGGGTGGCGGCGATGTGACCTCGTGCACGTTCGAATACGTGAGCGAAGCTCAGTTTGACGAACACGGCTACGCGGGCGCGGCCGGCGCCGAGTGCGAGGCCGCGAAGCCTCTGCCGTACGCGGAACCAGAGAGCGTCTTCGCCGCAGTGGCGCTCGCGCCGAGCAGCACCTATCACTACCGGGTGGACGCCGCCGACGCAGCCTTCCCCAAGGAGGCAAACGACGGCGAAGGCGAAGCGATGCCGGAAGAGACCGTGACGACGTCCGGCCCTCCGGGCGTGCTGGCGGCGTCGGCGACGGCGCTGACGGGGGATGCGACGTTGACAGCGCGGATCGACACGTTCGGGTTCTCAACGACGTGCGAGGCGCAGCTCGTCGACGAAGCCGAATTCGCCGCCTCGGGGTATGCGACCGCGCGTACGCTGGCGTGCCCGCACGCGCTGGAAGCGGGCTTCTCGCCCGAGAGCGCGAGCGTCGAAATCAGCGGGCTGAGCGTAGGCACGACCTACCACTACCGTTTCGTGGCGAGCAACAAGGAAGGCTCGAGCACGGGCGCGGATGAGACGTTCGAGACGTTCGGGCTGCGCTCGTTCGCGCTGGAAACGCTCGACGCGGAAGGGCACCCGTACACGCAGGCTGGCGGTGTTCCCTATGTGATGCGCACGAGTTTCGCGCTTGGCACCAACGGCGGTCTGGCGCAGGCGACCGTCAGGGACACCGAAACGCGCCTGCCACCGGGCCTGATCGGCAACCCAACGGCGGTGGCGCGCTGCACGCGCGAACAGCTCACGGAATTCACGTGCCCCGGCTCGGCGCAGGTCGGGGTCGTCACACTCGACTTGGGGGAGAGCACACCGTTCGAGGAAGAGCCGCTTTATAACCTGGTGGCGCCGCAGGGTGTGCCGGCAGAGTTCGGCGTGCGCTTCAACTCGTACACGAACCTCTATATCGACTCCAACGTGCGCACAGGCGGCGACTACGGTGTGACGGCGCGGGTGTCGAGCGCCTCGCCCGCGGCCGGGGTCATCGGCGCCACCGTCGAACTGTGGGGCGTGCCCGCCGCTGCCAGCCACGACGCGCAGCGCAGGTGCCCGTCGTCCAAGCATCTATTCGAGGAAGGCCCGTGCTCGGCGGGCGTCCTCGCGCCGGCGCCGTTCCTGCGCGAGCCGACCTCCTGCGGCGGCGAATTGAGCGCGAGCATGAGCGTGGATACCTGGCAGGACCCCGGCGCGTTCGTCTCGCGCACGGCCGCGATGCCGGCGATCACCGGCTGTGAATCCCTGACGTTCGGCCCGTCGATCTCGATCGCGCCCACGGAGGCGCTTGCCGGTTCTGCCACGGGGCTCGATACGGAGGTGACGATGCCGGATGCCGAATCCTCGGCGGGGCTCACCGAATCGGCGTTGAAGGACACGACTGTCACGCTGCCGGCCGGGCTGTCACTCTCCCCGTCGGCCGCGAACGGTCTGCAGGCGTGCCCGCAGGAAGTCTTCGCCCCGCATGACGCGGAAAAGCCGTCGTGTCCAGAAGCCTCGAAGATCGGGACGGTCCTCATCCACACGCCTCTGCTGGCGGATCCGCTCGAAGGCAGCGTGTACGTGGCTGAACAGGACAACAACCCGTTCGGGTCGGTGCTCGCGATCTACCTCGCTGCCGAAGGCGATGGCGCCCTGGTGAAGCTGGCGGGGCAGGTGAGCACGAACCCGCAGACGGGGCAGCTGACGACGACGTTCAGCGAAACCCCGCAGTTGCCCTTCAGCTCGCTGAAGCTCGATCTGTGGTCCGGTCCGCGCGCGACGCTCGTGACCCCGGAAGCGTGCGGCTCCTACACGAGCGAAGCGAGCTTCGAAGCGTGGGCATCGGTCGCGCCGCTGAGCGCCTCCTCGCCGTTCCAGATCACCGCAGGCTGCAGTCCTGGGTTCTCCCCGTCGTTCACGGCCGGCACCACGAGCAGCGACGCGGGATCCTACGCGCCGTTCGTGCTGTCGTTCTCGAGGAGCGATGGGGAACAGGAACCGTCGGGGCTGACCGTGAGCCTGCCGCCCGGCCTGCTGGCGAACATCGCGAGCGTCCCCGAGTGCCCCGAAGCGCAGGCGGCGGCGGGGGACTGTCCCGAAGCCTCGCGTGTGGGCAGCGTGCAGACGACCGCCGGCCCGGGTTCCGACCCGCTCATCGACACCGGGTCCGCTTATCTCACCGGCCCCTACAAGGGCGGCCCGTATGGGATCGCCGTGGAGGTGCCGGCGATCGCCGGACCGTTCAACCTGGGCACCGTCGTCGTGCGCTCGGCGATCCACGTCGACCCGACCGACGCGCACGTCACGGTCGTCTCAGACGCGTTCCCGTCGATCCTCGACGTCACCGGCGGCGATGGGCAGAGCGACGGGTTTCCCGTCCATCTGCGCAGTGTGACCGTCACGATCGACCGGCCCGGCTTCACGCTGAACCCCACCAGCTGCGACCCAATGGCTGTCACCGGCCAGCTCACCTCGACCAAGGGCGCCACCGCGTCGCTCGAAAGCCCCTTCCAGGTCGGCGGCTGCCAATCCCTCCCGTTCCACCCGACCCTCGAAGCCTTCACCCAGGGTCAGGCCAGTAAAGCGGACGGCGCGAGCCTGACAGTGAAGGTCAGCTCCCAGGGGCTGGGCGTGGCGAACATCGCCAAGACGAAGCTGACGCTCCCGCTCGCACTGCCCTCGCGCGAGTCGACGATCGAACACGCGTGCCTCGACAGCGTCTTTGAATCCACGCCGGCCGATCCGGGCAGCGCCTGCGACGAAGGCTCTCAGATCGGCGAAGCGATCGCCCGCACCCCGATCCTGAGCTCCCCGCTCTCCGGGCCGGGCTACCTCGTCTCCCACGGCGGCGCGGCCTTCCCCGACGTCGAGTTCGTCCTGAAAGGCGAAGGGATCCTGCTGGTCCTCGATGGCAAGACGGAAATCAAGAACGGGATCACCACCTCCGAATTCAACGCCGTCCCGGACGCGCCGGTGGAGAGCTTCGAAGCGATCCTCCCGGCCGGCCCGCACTCGGCGTTCGCCACGAACATCCCGGAAACAAAGCACTATGACCTGTGTGGGGAAACCCTCACGATGCCGACCGTGATCACAGGCCAGAACGGCGCCGTGATCGAACAGGACACCAAGATCGCGATCACCGGCTGCAGCGGCGTGCTGGGCGCCAAAGCCGCCCAGCCGGCGAAGCCCACCAGGGCGCAGCTGCTCGCCAAAGCGCTGAAGACCTGCAGGAAGGACAAGAAGAAGAGCAAGCGCGTCGCCTGCGAAAAGCGGGCCCGCAAGAAGTACGGGGCCAGGACCGTCAAGAAGAAATCGCGGAAGAAGTAGCCGGCGCCAGTTACGCCGCGACGATCGCCCGTCGGGCGCTCATGCGCGTCACCAGCGCGATCGCGTCCTGCGGCCCCGTGAACGGCGCCAGGGCGATGTAGGCGAGCAGTGGCAGTTGGCGCGCCAGTGAGGCGACGTCGCCGCGCGCGATGTGGCGGTAGATCGCCTCGAACACGGCGCCGACGATCGCCTGTGAGCAGACCCGCGGCAGCGCGCGGGCCTCTGGCCTGTAGCGGTAGCCCTCCTCGAGGAACACGGTGAACGACCGCGTGATGTCCTCGGTGCGGCTGAGCGCGTCGGGACCGGCGGCGTAGCACTCGACCAGCCGCAGGTGCGCGAGCGAGGGGTGGGAGATCGTCAGCGCGAGCAGCGTGTGCAAGCCGTTCCATATGCGCTGGGGCCACTCATCCGCGGAGAAGTACGCGGCGGCGCACGCGTCGAGCACCTCCTGTGTGGAGTAGCGCTGGGCTTCCAGGAACGCGTGCAGCTTGTCGTCGAAGTGCGAGTAGAAGACGTCCCGGGCGACACCCGCTGCGGCGACGATGTCCGCCACGGTGGCGTTCGCGTAGCCCTTGGCCATCATCACCTCGGCCGTTCCGTAGATGATCCGCGTCCGCTGGCTGCGTGCGATCACGCCCGGTGGCAGGCCGTGGCGGCCGCGCGGCAGCCGCGCCGGCGCCGTGGCGGGCGCCGGGGGAGAGACATCCAGTCCAGGAGCGGGGGGCAGAAGCGCATAACACCCGGCACTCCACCGCTCGCGCCCCCCGGGGATCGCATACGAGCCGATCCACGTGAGCAGATCCTCGACCAGCGGCGGCAGCTCATCCTCGGCGTCGGTGCGCAGATGGCGAAGGGCGATGCTGCGCACCGCTCCCACCAGAGCTTCGGCGGGAATGTCCAGCGTCTGTCCGTCGCTCGCCGCGGCCCCAAGCCGGGCTTCGATGCGCCGCTCGAAACCCGCGAGCGCTCGCTCGCGCTCGCGGCGCACACGAGGGCCGGCCGCCCGCGCCTCGACAAGCAGCACCCTCCCGGCATCGGGGTTGCTCCACAGGCCGCCGAGCAGTTGGCCGAGCGCGTCGCGCGCCGGGGCCGACCAGTCGCGACCACCCGCCAGTCGCACCTGCCCCAGCACCCGTTCGGCGGTCGAGCGGTAGGCTGCCAGCAGGCAGTCTTCCTTGTCCTCGAACTGCTCGTAGAACGTCGCGCTCGAGACTCCTGCCTGGGCGCTGACCTGCGCGATGCTCACCCGCTGGTATCCCGCGCGCGCTGAGAGCTCGATCATCGCGTCCACGAGTCGCTCGCGCTGGGAGAGCTTCGGCGTGTCCGCCGACACGCTGTCGCTCGGCGTCGAGGATCGCTGGCGGCGCGAGGCCACGAGTTTTCGGGCCGGTTGCGGCATCGCTGGTGGCCCGAGAATACACCAGCGACAAAGTCGAACCATTCCCCATTTAACGTTTGATCAAAGATGACTCGACTTTCGAGGAGATGCCCTGAGCAACGGCCTTGGCGCTGAGCTCCCGTACCAGCCGGATGGCCTGCTCGCGACCGGTGAACGGGGCGAGCGCGATGTACGTGAGCTGGGGCAGCTGTCGGGGCAGATCGGCCGTCTTGCCGCCGGCGACGTGACGGTTGACGATCTCGAAGACCGCGCCCATGACCGCCTGCGAGCACAGGCGCGGCAACTCCTGGGCCTGCGGACGGTAGCTGTAGCCCTCCTCGAGGAAAATCGTGGCGGCCCTCAGGGTTTCGTCCGTGCTGCGGATCGCCTCCGCGCCGGCCGCGTGACACTCGATGAGCCGCAGATGGCTGATCGCCGGGTTCTCGGCGATCAGGCCGAGCAGCGTCCGCAGGGCTCTCCATACCCGCTCCGGCCACTCCCGCGCGGAGAAGTACGCCGTCGCGCACGTGTCGACGAGGTGCTGGGAGGCATACTGCTGTGCCGCCAGGAAAGCGCTCTGCTTGTCGGCGAAGTGTCTGTAGAACACGTCCCTGGCGATACCGGCGGCGGCGACGATGTCCGTCACCGTCGCCTGTGCGTATCCGCTGGTCATCATCACCTCGGCCGTCCCAAGGATGATCCGCGTGCGCTGGCTGCGCGCGACGACGCCCGGCGGCAGGCCGTGGCGGCCGCGCGGCAGCCGTGTGCGCCCGTGTCCAGAGCTCGGACGACGCGCTCGAGCCTGCCCCTTCGCCAGCAGCGCGTCCGGTCCCGTGCTCCACCGCGGCGCCCCGGCAGGCATCGCGTAGCAGCCTATCCACGTGATCATGTCCGCCACCAGCAGTGGCAGACGCTCCTCGCTGTGGGTGCGCAGGTGGCGGGCGACGATGCTGCGCGCCGCTCCCTCCAGCGCCGTCACGGGAATGTCAAGGATCTCGCCGTCCCCCGACGGACCATCCAGGAAGGCCTGCAGGCGCCGCTCATACCAACGCAGCAGTCGCTCCCGCTCCTTGCGGATTCGCACGCCGCCCGCGAGCACCTCGACGAACAGCACCCGCCCCGCGTCGGGGTCGACCTGCACCCGCTCGAACAGCCCGTCGAGCGTGAATCGGGCCGCGTCCGACCAGTTGCCGCCATCGGTCAGCACGGGCCGCAAGCCTTCGAACATCCGCTTTCTGGCGGCCTGGTAGGCCGCCAGAAAGCAGTCTTCCTTGTCGTCGAACTGCTGGTAGAACGTCGCGCTCGACACGCCCGCCCGCGAGCTCACTTCCGCGACGCTCAAGCCTTGGTACCCGGATGCAGCCGCAAGCGCGATCATCGCGTCGACGAGTCGCTCACGCTGGGTCTGCTTCGGCTCGCTCGCCGGCACGCTGTCCTCAGCCGCCGACAGACGCCGGTGGCGCGCTGTGGCCGGTTGTCGTGCAGGCCGCGCCATGGCTGCTCGAGGCGAGGATACACCACTGAGGTCTATGACGACCACGCGATTTCACGCCTGTGCGTCGGAGGGCTCTCGGTGGATCCGCCGGCCGTCGGGCGCCACGTCGGAGGATCCGCCCCAGGCAGCCGCGACCGCTCAGAATGCCGAGCCCGAGCATGGTCTCCGTCTATTGACACGCCGCTGCGGCAATGTTTGCATACTGTCACCATTCAGGTATGAACCAGTCAGATGCGTGCGCCGCAGCGTGATCGAGTACGCGGTCAGCGTCTGCGCCAGCGTTCCGCCCGGGCGATCAGAGCATCTACAATACATACTAAAGCATTTCAGAACTGGCAGCTCAATAGTCGAGTCGAGCGGCTCATAGCACAGCCCGCGAATGCCGTATCCGGCATATCGGAGCGGTTTATTTGTGATCCGCCCGTCCTGCTGGGCGACTCTTCGCCGCGCACGTTCACTTAGATTCCGATAGCGTTCATGTCGATGGGCCGCACGACGACAACGAAGGTGGCGCCCGCCGGCCGCGTGTACAGGCGCTCACAGCGCCTGCCGCGCGAGCACGTGAGCGAGGCTCAGCGCATGCGGATCATCGCGGCCGTGACCGAGCTCGCGTGCGAAGACGGCGCCGAATCCATCGCCGTCTCGCGCGTGATCGGCTTGGCGGGCGTCTCCAGGCGGACCTTCTACGAGCTGTTCGAGGATCGCGGCCACTGCCTGCTGGCGGCGATCGAGCAGGCGCTGGAGCTGATGGGCGAGCGCGCGGGCGCTGCCTACGGCGAGCACGAGCGCTGGGTGGACGGGGTGCGTGCCGGTCTGCTCGAGCTGCTCGCGCTGTGCGACCAGGAGCCACGGCTGGCGCGGCTGACCGTCGTGCAGTCAGCGGCCGCCGGCCCGGCTGCGCTGGAGTGTCGACGCGAGGTTCTCGCTCGCCTGGCGCTTGTGATGGACCGCGGCCGAGCGGACGCGCGCGCTGAGCCGCCGCCGCTGACCGCCGAAGGCGTGGTCGGTGGAGTGCTGAGCGTGATTCACACGCGCCTGCTCAAGCCGGACTCGGGAGCGCTGGTGGAGCTTCTGAATCCCCTGATGAGCATGATCGTGCTGCCGTACCTCGGCGCCGCCGCGGCCCGCAGGGAGCTCTCCAGGCCCAGCCCAGCGCCCCCGGCATCGGTCAAGCTCAGCTACGGGCTGAACGGTCTCAGCGTGCGCCTGACCCATCGCACCCTGGCGGTGCTGAAGGCGATCGCCGCGGAGCCCGGGCTCAGCAACAAGGAGATCGGCGGTAGGGCCGGCGTCACGGACGCGGGACAGATCTCGCGTCTGCTCGCCCGTCTCGCCGACAGGCGCCTGTTGGAGAACACCGGCGGCGGCCAGCCGATGGGAGCCGCCAACGCGTGGCGGCTCACGCGCAAGGGCGAGGAGCTCGAGCGCGCGATCAGGCGCAGGTGGCTGACCGCGCCCTTCCGCCCCGACGGTGGAGCGCCATAGACTGACCGCTGCGTGTCGCGCTTCCACGAGCCCCAGCACCCCGACTTCCAACGCATGAACGCCTCGATCGGCTTCGATCGGCGCCTGTGGCGGCAGGACATCGCGCAGTCGCGCGCGCACGCGCGCATGCTCGCCGACCGCGCCGTCATCGCCGTCGCCGACCGCGACGCGCTGCTGGCCGGCCTGGACGCGGTCGAGCTCGAGCTACGCGAGCAGCGCTTCCCGTTCGAGGCGCACGACGAGGACATCCACATGGCGATCGAGCGGCGCCTGACGGAGATCGCCGGGCCCGTCGGGGGCAGGCTGCACACCGCGCGCTCGCGCAACGACCAGGTGGTCACCGACCTGGCGATGTACACGCGCGAGCGGGCCGCCGCCGCGCGCGCGGCGATCACCGCGCTGATGCGCGAGCTGCTGATACGCGCCGAGCAGCACGTCGACTGGCCGATGCCCGGCTACACCCACCTGCAGCGCGCCCAGCCGGTGTATCTCGGACACCACCTGCTGGCGTACTTCTGGATGCTCGCGCGCGACCGCGCGCGCTTCGACTTCGTCGAGCGCCAGTGCGCGTCGCTGCCGCTCGGCGCGGGCGCGCTCGCGGGCGTCAACTTCGACACCGATCGCCGTCAGGTTGCACGCGAGCTCGGGTTCGCGGACGTCGCGCCCAACTCGATCGACGCGGTCTCCGGACGGGATTTCATCCTTGACTACCTCGGTGCCGCAGCCACCTGCTCGACGCACCTCTCGCGCCTGGGCGCCGAGCTGGTGCTGTGGTCCAGCGCCGAGTTCGGCTTCTGCGAGCTGCCCGACGCGTGGAGCTCGGGCTCCTCGATCATGCCCCAGAAGAAGAACCCGGACGCCGCCGAGCTGCTGCGCGCGAAGGCCCCCCGCGTGGTCGGCCATCTGGCGGCCTTCCACGGCGTCATGCACGCGCTGCCGCTCACCTACAACAAGGACCTGCAGGAGGACAAGGAGCACCTGTTCGACGCCGTCGACACGCTCGAGCTCACGCTCGCCGCAGCCACCGGCATGATCGCCGGCGTGAGCTTCGCGCGCGAGCGCATGCGCGCGGCCGCCGCCGACGAGCTGATCGCGGCGACCGACGTAGCCGACCTGCTCGTGCGCCTGGGCACGCCCTTCCGCGAGGCCCACGGGGTGGTCGCGGGGCTGGTGCGCGCGTCGCTGGACGCCGGCAAGCCGCTGTCCGGCCTGAGCGCCGCGGAGCTGGCCGCGCACAGCGACACGCTGGCGGCCCACATCGACGAGTTCCACGAGGTGCTCGCGCAGAGCTCGTGGCTGGAGTCCAAGGTGTCCGAGGGCGGCACCTCGCTGGCGCGCGTCCGCGAGCAGCTGGCGCTCGCCCGGACGGTGCTCGATGAAGGCGCTGGCGCCTGACTTCTACGATCGCCCCGTCGTGGAGGTCGCACGCGAGCTGATCGGATGCGTCGTCGAGCACGGCGGCGCCGCGGGGGTGATCGTGGAGACGGAGGCCTACCACGAGTCAGAGCCCGCGTGCCACGCCTTCGTCGGGCTCACGCCGCGCACACGCACGCTGCTCGGCCCACCCGGTCGCGCGTACGTATATCGCTCCTACGGCATCCACGCGATGCTGAACGCCGTCTGCGAGCAGGAGGGCGTGGGCGCGGCAGTGCTCATCCGCGCGCTCGAGCCGACCTCCGGGCTCGCGCTGATGCGCGCCCGTCGTGGCGCGACCGGCGGCTCGCCTCGCGCGGGTCTGAGCGCGGGCGCTCGCTCGGGGCGGCCGGGCGCGCGTGGCTCCCTCTCCGACCACGAGCTGTGCTCGGGTCCGGGCAAGCTCACGCAGGCGCTCGGCATCTCCCTCGCAGAGAACGGCGGCGATCTGGCGAGCGGGCCCGTGCGCATCGCGCCGCGCCCGCCGGGCTGGCTCGAGCCGGCCATCGTCGCGAGCACGCGCGTGGGTATCACCAAGGCCGTCGAGTTGCGCTGGCGCTTCTCCGTCGCCGGCAACCGCGACGTCTCGCGGCCGTGGCCGCGATCCGCCGGCGTGAGGCCTTAGCTCAGGGGGCGGGGGCGCCGCCGGTCGGCGAGGTCGCGGGCGGGGTGCCGGTCGCCGCCGGCGATGTGGGCGCGGGGGTGGCCGCCGGTGTGCTGGCGGCTTCCGGCGCGGCCGTCGGCGTGGGCGTCGCGCCGGCGTTTTCCGGGGTCGCGTTTCCCGTCCCGCCTTCCGTCTGATCGCCGGTGGCCGGCGTCGAGGCCTTGCCGTTGGCCTTGCCCGCGTTCGACGGCGCTGTGGCCGGGCTGGAGGTCGTGCTCGTGGCGGCCGGCGAGCTGCCTTCGGAGGCGGCGCCTGCGCCCGCGCCGGTCTTGCCCGCGGTGGCGTGTTCGGAGCGTTCCTGTTCGATCTGCAGCGCCGAGGTCATGAAGTCGTGCCAGATCAGCGCCGGGAACGTGCCACCGAGCACCGGGCCGTCGTCGAAGTCGTTGGTCATCGGGATGAGGCTGTCGGGAAAGCCCACCCATACCGCGACCGTGTACTTGGAGTCCCAGCCGACGAACCACGCGTCACCGTAGTTGGAGGTGGTGCCGGTCTTGCCGGCGGCGAACTGGCCGATCGCGGCAGCTTTGCCGGTGCCGTACTCGAGCACGGTTTCGAGCATCGAGGTCTCGGTGGCCGCGACTTCGGCGGGGAGGACGCGCTTCGTCACCACCTTGTTCTTGTCGCGACGCGAGCCGTCGGGGAGCGGTTGGCTGCCGGCACGCACTTCCTGGATGCCGACCGGCACCTCGCCTTCGGCCATCGTGCCGCTGACACGTTCGCCGCCGTGCGCGATCGTCTCGTACGCGTGCGCCATGTCCAGCGGCGTCACTCCGATCGTGAGCCCGCCGATCGTCATGGCCGGGTTGGTTGACAGCGGCGTGGTAATGCCCATCCTGTGCGCGAGCAGGGCGATCTTCCTGGTGCCCACCTTCAGGCCGACTTCGGCGAAGATCGAGTTGTCGGAGTACGCGATCGCGCCGGTCAGCGTGTTCTCGCCCGTGTACGCGCCTTCGTCGTTGTGCACGACGAACTTTTCCACGCCGTGGGGAGTGTGCACGAAGAAGGTCTTTTCCTTGGACGGCCACACCGAGTCGGGGGAGATGCCCTTCTCCAGGGCGGCCGCCAGGTCGAACGCCTTGAACGACGAGCCCGGCTGGCGCTCGCCCTGGGTGGCCAGGTTGAAGGGGCTTTCGTCGTAGTTGCGCCCGCCGACCATCGCGCGCACCTCGCCGGTCGAGTTTTCGATCGCCACGAGCGCCGACGAGGGGCCTTCGGGATTGGACAGGTAGTTGTTGACGGCCTGTTCGGCCGCGCGCTGGAGTTCGAGGTTGAGCGTCGTCGTGATCTTCAGGCCGCCGTCGAAGGCCCGCGGGGCGCCGTAGCGTTCGATCACCTGCTGCTGCACCCAGCTGGTGAAGTAGCCGACGTCGACTCCTTCGATCGTCTGCTCCTGCGGGGCCTGGATCTCGGTGGAGGACGGCAGCGCCTGCTTGACGCTTTCGTCGTAGATGGCCTTGCTGATGTAGCCCTGTTCGAGCATCTGCCGCAGGACGACTTCGCGGCGTTCCCTCGCGGCCATCGGATGGGTCACCGGGTCGTACTCGGTGGGCGACTGGATGATGCCCGCCAGCAGCGCCGCCTCCCATGGTTTGAGCTGCTGCACGCACGGTTCGTGGCCGGGTGTGCCGCAGTCGAGATGGTTGACTTCGTGGCCGAAGTACGTTTGTGCGGCGGCCTCTATCCCGTAGGCGCCGTTCCCGAAGTAGATCGTGTTGAGGTAGGCGGTGATGATCTTTTCCTTGGACCACTTGCGCGAGAGCTGATACGCGAGCGCCGCCTCGCGCAGCTTCTCGAAGATCGTGCGGTGCGACTGCGCCTGCAGGGCGTTCTTGATGAACTGCTCCTCGATCGTCGAGGCGCCCTGCGCGGCGCCTTTGTGCTCGATGTCGTCGACGAACGCGCGCGCGATGCCGCGCAAGTCTACGCCGCTGTTGGTCCAGAAGCGCTTGTCCTCGATCGAGATGACCGCGTCCTTGACCAGCCTTGGTATCTGCCCGGGCGTGACGATCACCCGGTTCTGCTGGCTGAGCACGCCGATCTCGTGGCCGAGATCGTCGTCCAGGACCGAGCTCTGCTCGTCCTTGTACTGCGAGAACTTGGTCAGCGACGGCAGGTCCGAGGCGACCGACACGAACATGCCGAACACGAACGACACCAGACCGAGCAGCAGCACGGCGATGAGGATGGCCAGGAAACGCAGCCGCTTCAGGCGGGTCCTGCGAGTGGACCGGATCCCGGTCGGCGCGGTGCCCGATCGTGGCCTGACGGGCGCTGTGTCCGGTGCGGTGGAACCCTCCAGGGGGCGAGAGTCTAGCATTGGCCCTGATGCCGAACGCCGACGACGTGGCCGCCGAGGAAGCGGCCAAGCTGGCCGGCAACGCCGTCGATGACCTGCCCGCGGGAGCGCTCGCGGACAAGCTCCGCACGGCGCTCACGGAGGGCCGTCGGCTGCGCGTGAAGCTGGGCATCGATCCCACGGCGCCGGACATCCACCTCGGGCACGCGGTCGTGCTGGGCAAGCTGCGCGAGTTCCAGGACGCTGGCCACCGCGTGGTGCTGATCGTCGGCGACTACACGGCTCGCGTCGGCGATCCGTCGGGTCGCTCGACGCTGCGCCCGATGCTCTCCGGCGAGGAGATCGAGGCCAACGCGGCCACCTTCCAGGAACAGGCGCTGAAGATCCTCGACCCCGACCCCGAGCGCCTGGAGGTCCGGCGTAACAGCGAATGGCTGGACATGGCGATGGTCGAGCTGCTGCGGCTGGTGGGCACGACGACGGTCGCGCAGCTGCTCGAGCGCGACGACTTCGCCAAGCGCTGGTCGGCCGGCCAGCCGATCTCGATGCTGGAGATGATGTACCCGCTTCTGCAGGGCTATGACTCGGTGGCGGTCCGCGCGGACGTCGAGCTGGGCGGCACCGATCAGAAGTTCAACCTGCTGCTGGGACGCGACATCCAGCGCGCGTACGGCCAGCCCGGGCAGGCGATCCTGACGATGCCGATCCTGGTGGGTGTGGACGGGCGCCAGAAGATGTCGAAGTCCCTGGGCAACCAGATCGGGATCACCGACTCGCCGCAGGAGATGTACGGCAGGACGATGGCCATCCCCGACGAGGCGCTGGCCGAGTACTACCGGCTGCTGCTCGGCCACCGGCCGGCGATCGGCATGGGCGCCGGCGAGCTCTCGCCGCGGGATGCCAAGCGCGAGCTGGCGCGCGAGCTGGTCGCGCGGCTGCACTCCGACGAGGACGCGCGGGCGGCCGAACGGAACTTCGACCGGGTGTTCGTGGAGCGGGCGATCCCAGAGGAGATCGAGGAGGCCCGCTTCCAGTGTGTGGACGGCGTGCTCCACCTGCCGGGCCTGATCGCCCGGGAGCTCGGCATGTCGCGCTCGGACGCCCGCCGCGTGATCGACCAGGGGGGCGTGACGCTCGGCGAGGTCCAGCTGGCGGCCGGCCAGCACGACGTGCAGTGCGAGCAGGCGGACGGCCAGGTGCTGAAGGTCGGCAGGCGCCGCTTTCGCCGTCTACGCGCCGACTAGGCCAGCGGATCGACATCGCGCTATACTCGCTGGTCGGCCCGCAAGTGCCCCTGGGCGCTGGGTCGGATCGGTCTCCTCAGAAGGAAGCCCTTTCGGTGAGGCTAGGCGGTCTTTGAAAACTCAACAGCATGCGCATCTACGATCTACTTCGTGATCGTGGTGTGCGTCCAGGTTCGACCCGCCGACGGGAGCGTCTATGACGCCTCCGGGTGGCGGTCAAGAGTCAAGTAGAGAAGTACCCCGTCATGGTTCGAGACCACGGTGTATGGGTTTCGAGCGCCACAGCCAGCCGTGCGCTTGCGTGCGACCGGCGAAGGCAAACCAATGACAGCTTTTCGTGAAGTTCTTCACGGAGAGTTTGATCCTGGCTCAGGACGAACGCTGGCGGCGTGCTTAACACATGCAAGTGGAGCGACGAACCAGGGCTTGCCCTGGGGCAGAGCCGCGAACGGGTGAGTAACACGTGGGTTACCTGCCTCGATGACCGGGACAACCCGAGGAAACTCGGGCTAATACCGGATGTGCCCGCAAGGGGAAAGGAAGCTTCGGCCTCCGCATCGAGATGGGCCCGCGGCCCATTAGCTTGTTGGTGAGGTAACGGCTCACCAAGGCTTCGATGGGTAGCTGGTCTGAGAGGACGATCAGCCACACTGGGACTGAGACACGGCCCAGACTCCTACGGGAGGCAGCAGTGGGGAATCTTGCGCAATGCGCGAAAGCGTGACGCAGCAACGCCGCGTGGGGGAAGAAGGCTTTCGGGTTGTAAACCCCTTTCAGTTGGGACGAAGCTTCTCCGGTGAATAGCCGGACGGAGTGACGGTACCTTCACAAGAAGCACCGGCTAACTACGTGCCAGCAGCCGCGGTAATACGTAGGGTGCGAGCGTTGTCCGGAATTATTGGGCGTAAAGAGCGTGTAGGCGGCCTCGTTAGTCCGCTGTGAAAGTCCAGGGCTCAACCCTGGAATGCCGGTGGATACTGCGAGGCTAGAGTCCGGAAGGGGCGAGTGGAATTCCTGGTGTAGCGGTGAAATGCGCAGATATCAGGAGGAACACCAATGGCGAAGGCAGCTCGCTGGGACGTGACTGACGCTGAGACGCGAAAGCGTGGGGAGCAAACAGGATTAGATACCCTGGTAGTCCACGCTGTAAACGATGGCAACTAGATGTGGGGGGTGTCGACTCCCCCCGTGTCGAAGCTAACGCATTAAGTTGCCCGCCTGGGGAGTACGGCCGCAAGGCTAAAACTCAAAGGAATTGACGGGGGCCCGCACAAGCAGCGGAGCATGTGGTTTAATTCGACGCGACGCGAAGAACCTTACCTGGGCTTGACATGTGAGTGACCGGCGTGGAAACACGTCCTCCCTTCGGGGCACTTTCACAGGTGGTGCATGGCTGTCGTCAGCTCGTGTCGTGAGATGTTGGGTTAAGTCCCGCAACGAGCGCAACCCCCGTCGCATGTTGCCAGCATTTAGTTGGGGACTCATGCGAGACTGCCGGTGACAAACCGGAGGAAGGTGGGGATGACGTCAAGTCCTCATGCCCCTTATGTTCAGGGCTACACACGTGCTACATTGGCGCATACAGAGGGCTGCGATACCGCGAGGTGGAGCGAATCCCTTAAAGTGCGTCTCGGTTCGGATTGCAGGCTGAAATTCGCCTGCATGAAGGCGGAGTTGCTAGTAATCGCGGATCAGCATTGCCGCGGTGAATACGTTCCCGGGCCTTGTACACACCGCCCGTCACACCACGGGAGTGAGCAACACCCGAAGCCGGTGGCCTAACCCGCAAGGGAGGGAGCCGTCGAAGGTGGGGCTCGTGACTGGGGTGAAGTCGTAACAAGGTAGCCGTAGCGGAAGCTGCGGCTGGATCACCTCCTTTCTAGGGAGCACCTAGCGGTGCCCCGGTCCTTGGGCCTGTCGCAAGACAGACCCGTGCGGTCGCCACGCCCTCGAGGCATGGCGGTGTCCGAGCAGACCGGGCCTAGCATGTCGACCGAACCTGGCTGGATGGCCGCGCAGGCCGCGCTCCTGTACTACTTTGGGAGCTCGGCGGGTGTGGGCCGCAAACGATCCCAGCATGCTGTTGAGTTTTGAGAGACCGGCGCCCGCCGCTGGCCGCGAGGACACGTCACAGAACGACGTGACCGACATGCGTGGCGATCGGACGGCGTATACGCCTCTCCACGGTCCTTGAAAACTGCACAGAAGCCACAATCAGCCGCCATCGATAAGCGGCGGCTGAAAAACGGGTATCACCGGGCCCCGCAAGACCGAACCGCTCCGCCTGTGCTGCGTAAGCAGCGCAAGGGGCGTCCAGGTCGTGTTGGGCCAGATCACCGTCAAGATAGTAAGGGCGCATGGTGGATGCCTTGGCACCAAGAGTCGATGAAGGGCGTGAACGGCTGCGATAAGCCACGGTTAGGCGCTGAATAGCCTTTGACCCGTGGATGCCCGAATGGGGAAACCCAACGCTGGTAATGCGGCGTTATCCCCGGCTGAACACATAGGCCGGTGGAAGACAAGCGGGGGAAGTGAAACATCTCAGTACCCCGAGGAAAGAAAATCAACAGAGACTCCCTGAGTAGTGGCGAGCGAAAGGGGATCAGCCCAAACCCGGCAGATGTAAGCGGACATGCGTTGTCTGCCGGGGGTTGTAGGGCGCCTGTTCCGAGTCGTGTCCGGCTCGGCAGGAGTTACAAAATCGTGTGGTAGTCGAAGCGCGTGGAACCGCGCACCATAGAGGGCAACCGTCCCGTAGACGAAACCGCACGATCTCCTGTCAGGCGTTCCTGAGTAAGTCCGCACCCGTGAAACGCGGACTGAACCTGGGGGGACCACCCTCCAAGGCTAAGTACTCCTTGGTGACCGATAGCGGACAAGTACCGTGAGGGAAAGGTGAAAAGTACCCCGGAAGGGGAGTGAAATAGTACCTGAAACCGCGTGCCTACAAGCGGTGGGAGCAGGCTTGTCCTGTGACCGCGTGCTTTTTGCATAACGAGCCGGCGAGTTACTCGTCTGCGGCAAGGTTAAGCGATGAGCGGAGCCGTAGCGAAAGCGAGTCCTAATAGGGCGACATAGTCGTAGGCGGTATACCCGAAACTGAGCGAGCTACCCATGGGCAGGCTGAAGCGGGGGTAAGACCTCGTGGAGGGCCGAACCGACCTAGGTTGAAAACTGGGCGGATGACCTGTGGGTCGGAGTGAAAGGCTAATCAAGCTCAGTGATATCTGGTTCTCTCCGAAATATATTTAGGTATAGCCTCGGATAAATTGCGTGTTGGCCGTAGAGCACTGTTTGGATTAGGGGCCCTACCAGGTTACCGACTTCAGGCAAACTCCGAAGACCAATCACGTTTACTCCGGGAGTCAGTTGCTGGGGGATAAACTTCAGCGTCAAAAGGGAAAC
>Ga0210390_10001219_pt1 | contig 25277 bp, 29 predicted proteins | sample IncBWH11OmetaG_FD_161050 | JGI IMG/M metagenome (GOLD analysis project Ga0210390, IMG submission 161050) | Forest soil microbial communities from Barre Woods Harvard Forest LTER site, Petersham, Massachusetts, United States - Inc-BW-H-11-O ... | reverse complement strand
TGGCAGGTAATGCGGTTGTCCCGCAACCGCAATTGGGCCCATCCTGACATGATCGAACTGCTCGAGCGCCTTTCTGAAAAGGTGCACGAGGTTGCGGGATGGCCTGGACTGCTTGTGGGGGACCTGTCGCAGCCTCGGGGTGGTCCCATGCTGACTGGTCATGTGAGCCATCAGGTGGGACTCGATGCAGACATCTGGCTCACGCCAATGCCCGATCAAGAATTGTCGCACGAGAAGCGCGAAGAAATGTCAGCGACATGATGGTGCGGCCCGACCGCCTCGATATCGACCCAAAGGTCTGGACCCCGAGCCACCTTCTTGTCATTCGAGCAGCGGCACAGGAGCCACAAGTCGAGCGGATTTTCGTCAACGCGGCCATCAAAAAAGCGCTCTGTCGTGAAGCCACGGGGGACCGAACCTGGCTTTCCAAGGTTCGCCCGATGTACGGGCATGATTACCACTTCCATATCCGCATTAGATGTCCGGCCGCGGAGCGCGAATGTCAATCACAGCCTCCACCCTCGGCGGATGAGGGATGCAGTGCAAAGGATTTTGCTTATTGGTTCAGCGAGCCTGCTCTCCATCCAGGGATTCCGGACACACAACAAAAGCCAAAGCACGCGTTGACACTCGCAGATCTTCCTGCCGCCTGCCGTCAGATCTTGATTGCTCCGTAGCTTTCACGGAGCAAGCGCGTGTGCTGGCCGCCATTGGCGATGTTGGAAATGGCGCCGGTATTAAAGAAATTCCATAGGTCGCGCAGCGGTTGTCGGGGACGTTGTCCCACGCGTGAATTTCTCAGGTTGGAGCGGCTCCCAGCGCGTCTCGTTCGAAATGCGCAAACGCGACGCTGGTCAAGCTACCCAGTATGAACCAGAAAATCAGGCTCGTCAGTGTGACAGCGACCACGAATTGATGCGACAGCGACGAAGGTACATTCGTTTCGACGCGCTCTAGCTCTGGCGCACCGATGATATGAGGCAAAACAATCAGGATCAGGCCCGCGATCGAGGCCGGCACGGAGCGGCGAAAGAAGATTAGCCCGAGTCCTGCTGCGGTCGTGGCGGCGGCCAAAACCCACCAGATCTGCCGCGATAGCAAGGGGGCGGCCGGAACGCCCGGCAACTCCGGCGGCAGGCCCAATCCCGGCGCAAGAGTGAATACTGCAAAGCCCGCAAGTCCCCACGTCAAGCCCTCGTGCCAGGACACGCTGCTGCCCGCATTGCCGCTCCGTATGGCGAAGACGGCGGCAAGAAGCAGCGAAAAGCCGATCGCTGTGAGCACATTCGCCGCCGCCGTGTAAGCATTGCGCTCCAACCCGTCCTGTGGCTCCCACGCCTCTGCCGCGTGCTGGTGTTCGGCATGGCTGTGCTCGACAACACCACCCTGCGCGGCTGCAGGTGCGACTTCACGATCGTGGCGCTCGGCCGCTTTCTCGAAGACTTCAGCCTTCAGAATCAGGGGCACAGTGCCGAATTGCTGGATTACCGTGACGATCGTGCCGACGACAAAGCCTGCAACGACCGACGAGAACACGATTGCACGAAAGGTATTCATCAGATTTGGACGACTGTCAGTGACAGGGGAACGCGTTCGAATGCCGCACATCATGCGCGGCATTGTGCACGACGTCGATATTGGAGAAGCCGACGAATCCCACAATGAAGAGACCTAGCGCGGCAGCCATGAGGGATTGGGTCAGTCGGCTGAGATGGCTCGCCGCGACCGGTAGATGACTCGCTTTAGAATGTGCCACTATTGTTCTCCTTTCTTATTGTTTCCGATTCTACCAATGTTCGCGCGACATCGCGACTCGTTAAGTGGAAACTCCTGCCGACCGGAAGACCCTCTTGAGCGATCTTGAAGCGTGCGGCGGCTCTAAAAGCATATTCAAAGCCTGCAAAATAGCCGAGACAGTCTTCCGGTGTTGGCTCGGACCCGAGAAGCGTTCGGAACGCGCGGCGATGCACGGCGCAAAAGGCCGTGTGTTGGTCAACGGGAAAGACCAGGGCATCAATCTCGGAACGCCAGTGCACCTCGTTGTTCAACATCTATCTCGCTCGAATCACGGGCGCCGCAGGGTTCACGAGACTACATGTCCGCGCTTGAAGGGATTGACCAACTGCACGATCTCGCAGGCTACGACGAGCCCGATTAGCCAGACGGCATTCAAAAATCCAATGCGGCTAACGGTGGCCGTGGTGAAAGCGCCCGCGCCTCCCAGAAATGGCGTGGCCGCAAGGAGCACGAGCTCGTAGGCCGTGAAGGCGCAGGCCACGGCGAGCACCAAGCCAAGCGCCAGGACAAGCGGCGTCCGGCCTTGCGCCAGCGAGCGAAGAACGGCCACCGAAATCGCGGTCGCGGCAAGGGCGGCAAGGCCGATCGCAAGACCCCAGAGCATCGTATTGCCCTTGATGGGGTAGTGCAGCGCCCCAAAGCCGATGCCCTGGTTGACCAGCCAGGCGCCGGCGACGACCAGAACCGCGGAACGCAGCGGCAGCATCGCCGCGGCAACTACGGCGAAGGCCGCAAACGGCGTCGCGCAGGCGAGCGCAAAGCTTGCAAGCGCGCAGGAAACCGTGAGCAATGCGAAACAGAACAACGGGGCATGTGGCGGCTCGACCGGTGCAAGCCGCCAGCCATTGGCAGAGGAGGATGGCAGGCGAAGGGACATGGATTCTTTCCTTGCAGCAAGTTTTAATACAATTCTCCGGGACGGGACAGGTCGATCGGACGATCCGTTGTCGATGCCAGTTCCAGGTATGCCAGCATGACGCCTGCTCCGCTAGAACTGCTAGTGCGTGGAATCCTAGCTGCACGACGACCGTCATGATTACGCGCCGAACATTTGCAATTGCGGCCGGAGCGATTGCCTCAGCGACCATGCTGGATTCGCGATTGGGCCTTGGCGCATATTTGGCTAGGATTAGTGATCGCGGCCGCTCGATCCACATCAACGCTTCAAAGCGTACATCTCGCGAAACTGCTTCTGGATTGCCAGAATCCGTCTTGCGCAGACCGGATGTTTGGTTTGTTGCCTCGGATCGATCAACACAGTCCATCCAACACCAGGCGCCGGCACGATCGCGATCGATAATCCGTATTGAGGGTAGTCGTGGGACTCCCTGAGCCTTTCGTGAAAAAGCCAGATCAGGTCAGTGCTCGAGACTGCCTTTTTGGCGCTGTTCTCCTCGTAAACGATGGACCATATCGCAAAACTTCGACTTAGCCGATCACGCGGCTCATCGCCCGGCTAGCTCAATCAAGCAGCCTTCCGGGGCTTCCCGATTGCTCCGTTCTTCGCTGCCAGATTTACTCTCAGCCGCACATAACGATAGCTCGGTAGCCATATATCATCAGTTGAGGGTGTTCGAGGCGTGCGAGCATGGACTGATGCTGCCGCAATTCGGAATCCCAGCTATGTGCTAGCAGCCGGAACAGAAGGCGACCCGACGCGATTCGTCTCGGGCAGGAGCTAGCAATGCTGATGGCTAAGGCGGTCCGCCATTCGGACCCTAAGGGGCTGGGCAATCTCGATGCTGCAGGAAGCTGGCGCTATCCGTGAGTGCGAGATCCACGGCTGGTTGCAAGATCGCGCCGATCCTGACGCCCGGGACCGTGCGGTGACGATCGCTCAGGAAGATGCGCCGCCCGGCGTCTCTCCCGACGAGGCTATCGCCGAGATACTCGACGTGCTGGATTCAATGGGCGACACATGCCCAGAGTGCCCGCCGGAGGATTGAAGCCCACACCGACGCAAAACTTCGGGCGCCGGTAGCGTCCTGTAACCGGCACCCGTTCGTCAGGCCGATTTGCGCTGCGGCCTGGCTGCCGACTTCTTTGCCGGCGTCTTCTTCTTACCTTCGATCGGCATCAGCATTTCCTTTTGCCCGCTCGCGGCCTTTCGCGCTTTTCTCGCGGGCTTGTCGGGTGCCGATTCCTGGCCGAGGCTGCGGCGCAGTGCCTCCATCAGGTCTACGACGTTGCTGCCCCGTGGGCGCTCCTTCGGAGTGACGGGTTTGCCGGCGCGCTTTTGGTTAATCAAATCGATCAGCGCCTGTTCGTAGTGATCCTCGAACTTTTCCGGGTCGAAGTGGGCGCTCTTCTGGTCCACGATATGCTTGGCGAGGTCGAGCATGTCCTTCGTCAGTTTCACGTCATGGATGTCATCGAAATACTCGGATTCGGATCGGACTTCGTAGGGGTAGCGAAGTAGAGTGCCGACGAGACCCTTCTCCATCGGTTCGAGCGCGATAATGTGCTCGCGGCTAGTCAACACCACGCGACCAATCGCAACCATGTACATGCTACGGATCGTTTCCCGGATGACGGCATACGCGTCGTGTCCGACCTTACCATCAGGGGTCAGATAATAGGGGCGGATGATATAGCGCGGGTCTATCTCGTCGCGCTTGACGAACTCGTCGATCTCGATGGTGCGGGTGGATTCCAGGGCAATGTTCTCAAGCTCGTCCTTCGTCACCTCGAGGTAGGTGTCGGTGTCGACCTTGTAACCCTTGGTGATGTCCTCGTTCGGGACTTCCTCGCCGGTTTCCGCGTCGACGCGCGCGTACCTGATGCGATGACCAGTGTTCTTGTTGATCTGGTTGAACGAAATCTTCTCGGTATCAGACGTCGCCGGGTACAGCGCCACGGGGCAGGTGACAAGCGACAGACGCAGAAAGCCTTTCCAGTTGGCTCGCGGGGCCATTTTACGCAGAACTCCGTTTCGGGGATGGCTTGCATTCAAGACGATCGAACAGCCATGGTTCCGACATCCGTCGGTCGTCGCGGCCATTTATTTTCGAAAATTCGGAGAACCTGACTCTGCCTGAACAAACAGAGAACATGAATTTTATATCCGCCTCTTCCCAACCATCCGCACCAGAGCCTGAGGATATCGAAACCGCAGCCGATCAAGCCATAGCAAGCTTGCGGCCCGCGAGGCAGTCAAAGCGCTGGGAGAAAGAACTTCAAGATCGAGTTTTTTGCTCTTGCTGCTCAAAAATCACAGCCGGGAAGTCTCGCACAAGGTACTTACCTCGTTTCACCCGATGGTGCTGCTTTAGCTGGTCAGCCGCTCTGCGATGACACACGATATCTGAGCTCGGCCTGAACCAGGCGGTGAAGCTCCTTAAGACGCGCTCGGCGAGGAAAAGAAAACCGACGAACCGCTCACCAAGCTCGCGCAGAGCGAGGTCAACCAGCACGCGCAGGCGGCGTGACGCCAATGCCGGAGGAAGGATCGAAGGTCATCCCCACCGCGTGAGGATTGTCGCGGCATCGGCGGTCTCTATCTGTTCCGTATACCGGGCGTGATAGAGCCGCAACAGTATGTTGTGACCTTCGTCAGACGAGCTGCACACTGCGTCGCGCACGACGATGACGCGGTAGCCAATATCAACCGCGTCCAGTACCGTGGCCAGCACACAGACGTCGGTCTCGGACCCCGAGACGATCAGCGCGTCCGCCTCGCGCTCCCGCAAATGCTCGGCCAGCCTGGGTTCGGCGAGGGCGGAATAGCGTGTTTTGTCGATGACGGTCGCCGGGGGGCAAAGCGCCGCGAGCGGCGGCATCAACTCCAATAACCGCAGATCAAGGCACTCGCGGGTCGCCATGCGCCACCGGGTGTAATAGCGCCGCCACATGCCCGGCATCTGGTCGGGACGTTGGGGCGGGATGAAGCGAGTGAAGACGGCAAAACCCTGTCCATCCATGGCGTCGGCCAAGGGCCTTCGGCCGAAAAAATCCGCTGCATGTCCACGCACAGGTGCACGCTGCGTTCGGTCAGGGGAAGAGGCAAGAGCTGATCGCCCATGCCACGCTCAGCCTTCTACAACCATCGCCGCACCTGGCATGCGAGCACCGCGACAGCGAGCCACGAAGCCGCAGCGAGAACGAGAGCCCAGGCGGCAGACGACACGATCATCAGCCAGATCACGAGGCCGAAAGCCGCCAGCCCCAAACTTCCGAGTGCCGCTCCGGCGGCATCGAGCGCCGCGGCTTCCTTGCCGCGCCGCGCTCCCGGCAGACCCGCTTTCTCCTTGCGTTGCCGGACATGCTTTTCGATCAAAGTCGCGCTTGCGGGAAAGATCGCGGGAAAGGCGAGAAACAGCCCGCCAACGACGGGTCCGAACCGGGCCGCGATGAGGCCTGCGACTACGGTCATCGCCCCGCCGAGCACGAATCTGACGAGATACTCGTACCAGCGCGTCTGACGAAGGGCGGAAGGCTTGAACTGGACGATCATGAGAGCTGAAACAGGGCCGCTGATACACCAAACGCAACTACGAACCAGACAATCAGAGTTGCCATCGTCGCGGTCCGCGAAGACAGCAGGAATTTTTTGAGCAAAACGCACACCACCCAGCTGTAGGCGGCGAGCGCGAAAGCCCCCACGATCATCGAGCGGCCTTCCACGGCGGCAAACGGAGCGCCCATTTGCGACAAGGTGATAAGAAGCGTCGCGAGCGCAATCGACGGAGCAGCGCCGAACAGGCCCGCGAAGCTTTTAGGGCGCAAGGTGTCGCCAAGCGCCGCGAACGCAGACACCGCGATCCCGCCGGCAAGGAACCGTAAGCCATATTCAAGCATCGTTGCCACCTGTGGAACCAACTAACAGCTAACGGTTATCCTGTCGGTCAGTTCAGCGCTTTTTGCGCTGCGCCGCACACCCCTCCCCTGGGACCTTCGCCATGCCGAACTTCATCAACTTGCAGCCCTTTACAGAAGATGGCGACGTGCATGTTGTCGTGGAAACACCCCGCGGGAGCAGAGCTAAATTTGCTTACGATCCGAAACTCGAAACGTTCATTCTCTCGAAATCGCTCCTCACAGGGCTGACCTACCCGCACGATTGGGGCTTCGTGCCCTCGACCAAAGCCGATGACGGCGATCCGCTCGACATCATGGTGATCCACGATGCGGCGACTTTCCCGGGCATCGTGCTGACCTGCCGCATCATCGGCATTCTTCAGATCGAGCAGAAGAGCAAAGGGAAGGCCGAGCGGAACGACCGCCTGTTCGCCGTGCCCCGGCGCTCGCACTCGGAGCAGGCGATTCGCGACGTCCGGGACCTCTCAAAGCCGATTCAGCAAGAGCTTGAGAAGTTTTTCATCGCAACTGACGAGCTTGAAGACAAAAAAACTGGAGATCATCGGGTGGAAAGGCCCCAAGATCGCGATGAAGACGATCAAGGACGGCGCCAAGAGTTTTTCGAAGGACGGCGAGTAACCCGCTCAACATCACCGCCGGAATGGCCGGGCGATGAGGGCTCACCGCCCGGCTAACTCAATCAAGCTGCCTTCCGTGGCTTCCCGATCGCCCCGGTCTTCGCCGCTTGACTGAAGAGGTCGTCCAGCTCCCCAGCACGGACTGCCGCGATTAAGGTATCGATGACGGCCGGGAGCTTCTCCTTCGAACCGACCACGATGCCGGCCTTGCCTTTTTCAAATTCGACCGGCTTGGCTCCGAACTTGATGGACATCACGACCTGACCGGAGGGATCAGTTTTCCACCAGGGCCGGACGGCTTGCTGCTTGGTGGTGGCTTGCCGCTCGCCATTGATCTTGGTCCATCGCTGGACGGTCCGGACGTGGTTAGGGTCTTTCAGGAGGAGCTTCTGCTCCTCCAGCTTGGCAATAAACTTGGCCCGGCGCATCTGGACGGGATCGTTTCCGGACTTCGGCAGGGCGGTGAACGAGAGTGACTTTAGGACTGGCATCTTGGGTTCTCCGTTGTTGGATAAACCCGCCCGATCCTAATCGGGTGCATGACACTGTACATGCCGTGCGCGTGAAAGTGCCGGGGAGGATAACATCAACGGGGCTTTGACGCTCTTAGCGTCAACTTGCATGCAGGCAAGAGCGACAGAGATCGTGATCTATATCGCAAACGTGTTCCGGGACATCGCTTTCAGCTCCTCCTCAACCAATCGTTTCGGCAACCCGAAGAACTCGAAGAGCTCATAGAGCGGTGTTAGCATCGAGAACACCACTTCAGGGAGAGCGTCTGGAAGTGAACCGACCGGGATCGTTGCGCTTGCTTCGTACTGATCTTGGCTAGCTTTGTAGGAATTGAACATAATTCTATTGGGATTGCCATGAGAGACAAGAATGCGACCGGCGAGCTTCGTCCAACTCGCTGACAAAATCAGGTTCGCACTTGACCCCATTAGTGCCTGGGCGATGTAGAATGACTGAAGAATTGCCTCGCCCAGCCACCAAGTTGGCGTCGTGATATCCAAGGATGTACCCGGCTTGGCTCCTTTCCATCCTCCGTCTTCCGAATACCCACGTCGCGTGAACAGCAGTCCGTCAGGCGAGATGCGCCAAAAATCGTGGTGCGCCGGCTTGTCAAATGAGCCATCCGTGTCGGGCCCGATCCAGCATTCGATCGCTTCGTCCATCGGCTTGGGCCTATAGGGTGCACGGGTCAAATTCGGAAATGGTGGCCAACCCGAGTGGTTGCGTACTGCCGAGCGTATGGTGTCATGCAGGGTCGAAATCGATTGGCGATCGAAACTGCCGTCAATGGCAATCGCGAGATCGTAATGTCCGTCCGGAAAGGTCGGTGGCGCGCCTCGTGGCAGTGTAGCCGCGAGAGCTTCCCAACGGGCTATGGCTTTCGTCTTAAATTCCTTGAGTTGATCAAGACGTGTGGGATTTGGCGGCGCGGCGTTAGGAATGACTCCCGCCATGATCGAACGCATTGCTTCAAGCAATTCGGCCCGTCTATTCTGCAAGCAACGTTCCAAGAACCTGTCCCATTCCTCGGCGGTCTTGGGCTCTTCGCTCGCAGGGCCAGGGCGGCGAATATAGACGCGATGGGCAACCAGTTTCTTGCCGTCGGGCGAGCCTACTTTTGCACGTATGGGCATACGGTGCCCACCGGGCACTGCAATGATTGGATACTTGTCTGGTGAATCGGCCCGAGCCCGATGATGCACTCGACACTGAACACTAGGATCAGCATATTTGGCGACTATTGACTGAACGCTATCCTGCGACCAAGGGTCCAGATTATTGGGACGGTTGGGCGACGCCTTGAAGGTCCCGTCCGCCTGCTCCTCAAAGCCAATTACTAAGAATCCGCCCCCGTTATTTGCAAGGGCGATGATTTCTTTCGCTACAATCGCTCGGTGGTCGTTATCACTAAGGTCAAGCCACTCCTTGACCTCTACATCCAAAGTTTCGCGTGGCTCGTTGATCAGGTCATCGAGATGGGTATTCAGATCGTTCATCAAGACTCCGGACAAAGGATCCGATCGAGGGGTACCCACCGAATCAAGCTGAAGGGCAACCTCTACCACAGCTGACCCAAAATTCACTGGGGCGCTTCACCAGTCCGAGTCATTTGCGTCGGATTTATCTATCGCGAAACGCCATTGGATGCTGTCAACGAATGTCTCGTGCACAAGATCCTGGATAGCGGCCTCTTGGCCGAGACCCAGCGGGTGCCAGGCGGACATGATTATTTGACACTCGCCAATGCACTCGTCGGCTGAGCCCGAAGACTGATGATCAAATGACCATTCTATAATCAGTTAGGTGTCGAGGGCTTTCGATGGCAGTTCTTATTCGGGTAGCCCAGCCTGAATGCACGCTTCCAGAATTGCTGCTCTAAGTTCTTGCGATCGCACCCAACCAGGGGCGACGTAGGTGGGACGACTCCATGCGGGAGCCCGACGAAGGCATTCTGCCATAAGTTTTTTTGCGTCTTGCAATCTTCCTGCTCCAACGTAGCACACGATGGCTACCGGCAGACCCACGAGAAAAGCAGGAGGAAATGCTCGAACGGCCTTGTCGGTCCATACGGCCGCTTCTGCATGTCTTCCGGCATTATGGTGAGCAAGACCGATCCCACTCATCGCATTGAAGTTGAACGGATCGCGCGGACTTAGGCGCATCGCTTGTTCAAAGTCAGCGATCGCCGCATCAGACCCACCATCCCAAACTCGGAAAAGTCCCCTGATGTTGTATGCGGGAGCGTAGTTGGGGTTCGATCGGATGGCTCGCTCCACAATTTCAGCACCAGCATCGAAATCCAATTGGAACCAGAATAGATCGAAGCCCACAGCACATAAACTGTAAGCATCGTCTGTACCGAGTTCCTTTATGCGTTCGGCCAAGCGCAATAGCTCCGCATTGTCTTTCGTGATGTCGTCGACCCATCTGTTGGCCCGTCGCCAATTAAGGCAACTCGCGACACCGCCATAAGCAGGCGCAAAACTCGGATCAAGCGCCATCGAAATTCTGAAATTCGTTAGGGCAGCCTCGTTGTTTTCCGAAGTGGTCGGATAATAGACGTGCGGCAGACCACGGTAAAATGCAGTCACCGCATCGACATTGCCGGTGGGTCTTCGATTGGCTCGTTCGATCTCGGCACGGTCGAGTTCTGGCGCGATGGCTCCGATCACCTGTTGCGTGACTTTGTCCTGAAAATCGAAAATATCCTCCAGGGCACCGTCAAATCGATCCGCCCAGAGGTGCGCGCCGGTCGCAACATCAATCAGCTGTCCGCTAATCCTCAAGCGGGCCCCAGCCTTGCGCACGCTGCCTTCGAGAACGTACCGCACGCCGAGTTCATGGCCGATCTGCTTGATATCGACCGCCTTCCCTTTGTAGATAAAGGACGAGTTTCGGGCGATGACAAACAGACCCCTGAACCGCGAGAGGGCGGTGATGATGTCTTCGACCAGGCCGTCGGCGAAATACTCCTGCTCGCGATCGCCACTCATGTTCTGGAAGGGCAGCACCGCTACGGATGGCTTGTCAGGTAGTGGAGGAGCCGCGGCAGCCGTTATCACCGTTGTGGCCTGTGCATCGGCCATCCGCCGCACAGCAAACGCGCGGACCGGCTTCAAGATGTTCTTAAGCTGCCGCTCACCCCAGTCCTCAAAAGCGGCATCAAGCTTGCCGTCAACCTCGCCGTGAACCTTGCCGGAGATCAGGATGCCGCCCGGATCGGCAAGTCCCTCCAGCCGGACTGCGATGTTGATCCCGTCGCCAAAGAGGTCTCCATCCTTGCCGACAATAACGTCGCCAAGATTGATCCCGATGCGCAACTTGAGGCCATAACCGCCCGAGGCGAGACCGTCCTGTATCTCCATTGCGCTTCTGACGGCGGCTAGAGGGCTGGCAAACTCGGCTAACGCGCCATCACCCGTTGTCTTGATCAGCCGTCCGTCATTACGTAACAGGCTGGGCTCGACCAGCTCTCGCTTGAACAGTTCGAAATTCGTATAGGTTGTTTCGTCCGCCTGCTCCATAAGGGCGGAATAACCGACCACGTCAGCCGCCATGATCGCGGCTAGTCGTCTCTGGACACGGTCCTCTAGCACGGCGCCCCACTCCAATGGGTCGTACCATCAAAGCATGTCCGGTATTTCCCCGGGAGCGGCGCCATGCCGCAGGAGTGGAGTTTTAGGGGAGCGGGACGGCCGCGTGTCCGGCTCAGCCCGCGATCAAGCGACGCGGTGCGATTGGTCAACAAGTTCTGAAGAGTATTCGCAGCAGACAGCATGGCAGTGGCACACACGTGCCCACGAGCCTTGCCGTGAAGCGCCTCGTCGAGAAAATGCGTCATCCCCTCCGCCCGCCAGATCGGACCTAAAAAGATGCGTAGTGGTCGGCTAGGGGGCGGACGAGGCAGCAATTTTACGCGACGTCTGCTTTACACCCGGGAACGGACCTCGCCAGCTGAAGCGACCATGTCCGAAAAGTGCCAGGAACGGAAACGGTCCTGACGAGCAAAGCATATACGCTGCTCACCAAAAAAGCAGACATGCACTACGCTCGTCAGGATTTCGGCTTGGAGCAAGAAGCACCAATCAGGTCTACTTTGCGGCTACCAACATGTGATTCTTAACGGCAAACGCACCGATCTTCCGGCCCATAGCGTCGGCGACCTCGGTTGAGAATCGATAATGCACACCTGCCCAGATGCGCGCATTAAGCACGTCTGTGACGTAATCTTGAATGCGATTCCAAGTTCGCGTTACGCCCGGCGCGGTTGGACTTGTCATCGCAATTGGCCCGATAGGTTCACTGCCGAATTCCGATTCCAAAACCGTAGCAATAGCCGTTGCCGTAATGCAATGCGCACATGGATATTCGGGATGCATTGGAGTGTCTATGAGTGGCATCCATGTGGCATCGCGGCTCGTCGCAGGGTTGCGATCAATATCGCCATTGCGGATTGCAGTAATTGGACGCCAGAATTCGTAAGCGTACTTGGCATCGAACACGGCAATATAGGCGTCGGCGCCTGCCATATGCGCCAGCGCAAATAGCCGAGCATTCTCGATCACGTTGAGCTTCTTGGTAGCTGCTAGTGCTCGAATGACCGGATTCCAAGCAGGCGGACCAGTTATAGTCCAGAATTGCGCAACTCCCGTTTGCTCGGATGTGCGTTTGCTGCTTTGCTTGCCACCCAGCTCTTTAATTTCATTGTAGTCGCGCGCCCACTCCTGGCTCTCCAGAGCGATCGGCGCGGCAGGTCGAAATTGCGCCGGTGACTGCATCAGCCACGGCTTGAACTTTGCGGCTTCGGAAGCGACCGGCAAAGTCGTTGGGACGTATATGCCCGCCGTTGTTCTCGGTCGGTACACATTTGGTGGCGCGACAATTTCGGCGGCTCGCGTGCTGTAGAGCTCCTGTGCGACGCGCTCGCCAAGCGAGAGCCCCGAAGCCTTGGCATCGCCGTCCGGTATCGGTGCCAACGTGGCAGTGAGAGCGTTGTCGAAGGACGCGTTCTGGCTCGGATAGAGCTTTGTCAAGATGCCACGCGCTGCTGCCGCCGCTGCGGCCTCAGGTGATGCATCGGGCGAAGGCGGCACCTTCCCCAGATATGGGCTATAGCGCTGCTCGATGGCATTGATGGCCTCGAACATGGCGACGTGAACCATCGTAACGCTTCGCGCTTGTGCGGGCTGCGCGTCTCGGGCGGCGATGACAGCATCGAGGGCAACGGTATTCCAGTCCGTTATGACGTCTGCGCGCGCTGAGCTCGCGAACAGCGCCAATGATAGCAGCAACAATGCAAGTGATGGCCTATTGCGATGTGTGCTCATGACAATCTCCGTGCGATCAGGAGAGGGGATCAACTAGCAGTCGCCGGACAAGTTTGGTCAGCGCAAGAACTGCGTCTAGTTCAAATTGTGAACTACCCGCCACAACGCGCCTTTGCTACGCTCAATACATGTACCGTTATGGGCAATATTGTCCGGTGGCGCTGGCGGCAGAAATCGTCGCCGACCGGTGGACCGTGCTGATCGTCCGTGAACTGCTCGCTGATGTTAGCCACTTCAACGAACTCGAGCGCGGTCTCCCTCATATCTCTCGCGCGTTGCTCGTGGAGCGTCTGAAGCGGCTGGAGCGAACGGGGATATTGGAACGCCGCGTTCTTACGCACGGCAAGCAAACCGAGTATCGCTTGACGGCAGCCGGGCGCGAGCTCCAGAAGCTTATCGACACTTTGGGAGAATGGGGGGCAAGGTGGAGTTTTGGTGAGCCGCGTCCTAATGAGCTCGACCCGAGCCTCCTAATGTGGTGGATGCGACGGCGTGTCGCACTCCATTCTATTCCGCAGCGACGCACGGTGATCGAGTTCGACTTTCGATCTGCGCGGAAGCAGCGGTATTGGCTGGTCCTTGAGCCGACCGAAGTGTCTGTTTGCCTGAAGCATCCAGGCTTCGATGTCGATGTCATGGTGTCCGCCGACATCATAGCCCTCTATAGGGTCTGGCTCGGTCGTGCAACGCTAGCCGAGGCTCTGCGAAGGAAGCAGGTACGGCTCGAAGGTAGCCCGGCCGATTTGCGCGCCTTTCCGCAATGGTTCACTTGGAGCCCTATGGCGGATGCCGTGCGTGCCGCAATGGCTGATCGGGAGAGAGGAGGCATAGCAATCAAATCAAGCTCGCCACACAACAAGCGCGTGACTGCCTGAACGATTCGTCCGGACTTCGGCTAAGGGTCGAACGCGACCGGCACCATCGGTCGAAGTCGGCTGCTCATTCAATCAGCTCGTCGGCGCGACCGGATAGTGTGATTGGGAGGGTGAGGCCGAGTATCTTGGCTGTCTTGAGGTTGATCACTAGTTCGAGTGTTGTGGATTGCTCGACGGGAAGGTCTGCGGGTTTGGCACCTTTGAGAATTTTCCCGATGAAGATGCCTTGCTTACGATAAAATTCGGAAAGGCTTGGGCCGTAGCTCATCAAGCTGCCAGCAGCTGCGTATTCACGCACTGCACCCATTGTGGGAAGCGCGTGCTGCGCTGCGAGTGCGACTATCTGTTTGTGCCGGCCAATGAGAAACAGGTCAGCACTCACGAGAAGCGCGTCAGCTCGCAGGTCGGAAAGGTTTCCGAAGGCTTTCTCAATCTCGGTGGAGTTACTTGCGCGCACGATATGCAGCTCAATTCCGATAGCATGCGCGGCATTCTGCGATGCTCGCGTTTCAGTCTGGGTATAAGGGTTGCTTGGGTTGACCAGCAAAGCAACGACGGACGCCTTTGGCGCCATTTCGTGTAGCAGCTCGATTCGCTTTGCAGCCAACTCACTTTGCAGAGCCGCTAAGCCCGTCATGTTACCGCCAGGGCGATTGAGGCTGGTAACGAACCCAAACTCAACCGGGTCAGTGCCGGTTAGGAAAACAATCGGGATCGTCGAGGTCGCCGCCTTGGCGGCAAGTGCCGAAGGTGTGCCGCCGAGGGCGGCAATCGCTGTCACTGAATGACCTACCAGAACCTACCAGATCGGTCGCCATCTGCGCCAGCCGTTCATGTTCAAATTCCGCCCAGCGGTATTCGATCGTGACGTTTTGGTCCTCGACGAAGCCGATTTCACGCAGTCCCCGGCGGAAGGCGGGCAATAACGCGGGGGCCTCAAATTCGGCCGATGTATAGCTGAGATAGCCGATCACCGGCATGCCCGGCTGCTGCGCGCGCCCGGCGACCGCGCCTGCGACGGTGACTCCGGCTACAACCGTGATGAATTCGCGCCGTCTCATGCCTTCCCCGAAGTCAGGACAGGCAATTAGATTAGCACACCAGTGGGTGCGGGTGTGACTTCAAGCAATGGTCGTTAGCCGGCTTGGCCGAGTCGCCTTTGGGTCATGAGCGTCGTCCTCTGCGATAGAGGGCGACCTGTCGATTTCCGCTATGCCCCATTAGCGACCAAGGTCGTATTGCGGCGCAATGGGTCGCGACGGGCCATAAACGGAAGTCGGACACGGCAGACAGCTTTATTGCGCAAGTTCCGCGAGCAACGCTTTCGCTTCCTCCAGATCGCGCGTGTCGAACCCTTCAGTGAACCAGCCGTAAACCGGAGCCAACAGTTCGCGAGCTTGCTGCAGCTTCCCCTGATCGCGCCAAAGCCGCGCGAGGCTTGTGGCGGCGCGAAGTTTCAGCAGGAACGCACCCTGCTCCTCCGCAAGCTCCAGTGCGATACGAAGCGCCCTCTCAATCTCCTCGGCCGGGGATCCAAGACTTTTCAAGAACACGCCCCGGAGCCGGTGGATTTCTGGCACGTATAGTCCATTCGCCGGGCCCTCTCCGGTATCGAGCGCGTGATCTACGAGCGCGAGCGCATCGGTCACAAGGCCAGCGTCGAACCGCGCCTCAGCCAAGGCGGCAGCGAAGAACTTATATAGTAGCTCGTTGGGAGCAAACGCCTCTTCCATCAAAGCGAGACCCTCCGATAAGGTAAGCTCTCGCGCCTTCGCCCAGCCCATAAAATACCGGCCGATCCCGCGGAAGTACGGAAGGTCGAACTTCTCCGCAAGCGCCACCAAGCGTTCGCCCACCCGCTCTCCGCTGTGGCGGTCGCGAAGCATCATGAAGGTAAACCCCGCCTGTCTGTGAGCCCACCCAATGCTCGGCGGGTGGCAGAGAAATTCGGCAAGGCCAAAGGCCTTCTCCAGAGTGCGGCGCGCATGATCAGGGAAGCCGCGAGACGCAAGCCCTTGCGAGCGAATACCAAGCGCGCAAGCGCCCGGATCATGGCCGCCAAAAGCGTCTGCAAGATGGGCGTGCCGTTTGGCATCGTAGCGCCGTATGCCCTCCTCTGTAGTCTCCAAAATTTTTGGGACGTTGCCTCCGTAATACTCATCACCCCACCGACAATGTTGCGCTTCTAAAAGAAAGCCTTCATCGCCGAGCCGGTGTGCGAGGGAAGTCAGTTCTTCGGTCCACTTCCGGGATTGCTTGTTGTCCGTGCGGCTTGCGCACATCCAAAGTCCCCAGGTCGCCCGAAATAGCTTGGGCCCGTCGCCAACCTCGCGTCCAAGGTCACGAGCGCGCCGATAGACCGCTTCAACCTCGGGCTTCCATTCACCGATCGTCACGGCAATAGCTGGTCCGAGCTTGAGCAGCAAAGTTAAAGCGCGGCGGGCGCGCTCCTCCTTCTGGGGTAAGCGATCCGCTTCCTCGATCGCCGCCCTGAAATGCGCCGTCGCCTCGATGTAGGCGGAGCGAGCGGCAGCTCGGTCCCCAGCACGCTCGAAATATGTGCTTGCCGCGTCTGCCACACCGGCCTCACGATAGTGGTGTGCCAGCATTTCGGGCTCCACCTCGACCGTCGTCGGAAAGTGTTCGGCCAACACCTCGGCAATGCGGCCATGGAGATGTCGACGCTGGCCACGCAATAGGCTTCCGTAAGCCACGTCACGCACGAGCGCGTGTTTGAACAGGTACGTTGCTTGCGGCGGGGTGCCCCGGCAAAAGACCAGCTCAGCATCGGTGAGGCGGCTGAGCGCTGTTTGCACCTCCATATCAGTCTTCTGCGCGATTGGCGCCAGCACTTCGTAAGAGAACTCTCGTCCTATGGCGGCACCGATCTGCGCCACCTCCCTCGCAACGGCTCCGAGGCGATCAAGGCGTGCCGTTAACGAAGCGTGCAAAGTAGCAGGAATAGCAAGCGCGGAAGGAGGGACGCGCTTCAGTGTGCTTGCCTCGTCACCGTCTCGAACTCTCGCTTCTACAACGGCCTTGGTCAATTCCTCGACAAAAAGCGGGATGCCATCCGTGCGTTCAATGATCTCCTCCATAATCTCCACGGGTAACACATTGTTTCGCGCCACCGATCCCGCCAGAGTGGCACCTTCCCGACGACCAAGCCGACTGAGGTTCAGCGTGGTCACATGCGCTTGGCCGGTCCATGGCGGATGAAATTCGGGTCGGAAGGTGATGACCAGTAAAACCGGCAAGCGAGCTACGCGCTCGATGGTCGTGTCCAACAATTCGCGCGAGCTGGGGTCGATCCAGTGCGCGTCCTCGAAGATCATCAGCACCGGCCGTTGTCGGCCTAGTAGCTCAAGCTGGCGGACCAGTGCCTGCATGGTTTCCTGCTTCTTCTGGCTCGCACTCAAATTCAATGGCGCGTAGCGATCATTTGTTGGGATTGTTAGTAATTCCGCAAGGAGTTGAACATCATTGTCATGATTGGGCGACGCACCGAGCACCGATGATAGCTTGTCGAGTTTGGCTTCCATCGCATCGTTACGGTTAAAGCCCGCCGCTCGTTCGAGTTGCGATATCGTCGGATACAGAGTGCTGTCGGTATGTAATGGTGAGCAAAAAAATCGCAGCGGCGTGTACTGCTCCGTTTGAAGCTGTTCCTCGAGCGCCACGATCAGTCGCGACTTACCTATCCCCGGTTCGCCCGACAGCAACACCACACGACCTTCTCCACTAACCGCCTGCCGCCAGCGGCGAAGCAGCAGCTCCAATTCTTCGTCCCGGCCCACTAAAGGGGTAAGTTTGGTCTGGTGCTGCGCCTCGAAGCGACTTGCCACAGAACTCGCGCGGACAGCTATCCAAGCTCGAACCGGCCCGGCGATACCCTTGAGTTCTTTTGCCGCGAGATCCTCAAGCTCGAAGAGGTTGCCGAGGAGCCTCCGCGTGCCCTCTGCAATGACCACCGTGTTCGGCTTTGCGACACTCTGCAAACGCGCCGCAAGGTTCGGTGTCTCGCCAACAACCGCCTGCTCCTGAGCCGCACCCGTCCCAATCAGGTCGCCGACCACGACCAAGCCCGTCGCGATGCCGACGCGGGTTTGCAGTTGAGCGCGCACCTTTAGCCCGGCCACCGCCGCTATTAGCTCCAGCCCCGCGCGCACGGCTCGCTCGGCATCGTCCTCGTGGGCCTCGGGATAACCGAAATACACGAGCACACCGTCACCCATGTACTTCGCCACAAACCCGCCGAAGCGGCGCACAGTTTCGGCGACGCATTTCTGATAGGACGAAATGACCTCGCGAAGGTCATTCGGGGTCCATTCGAGCAGACAGCGCTGTCGAACCGACAAGGTCCGAGAACATGACCGTCACTTGCCTGCGCTCAGCGGTGTCGTGCGGTGCGATGGGAGCTGCTGCCACCGTGCTAGGCTCTGCTTCGCCTTTTAGTTCGCTGATCGCACGCAGTAGCTGACGCCGATGACCGAGCGACGCGACGCCGATCTTTTCGAGGTCTTGATCGGTGAGATCAGGCAAAATGACAGAGGTAATGTCGTTCTCGGCAAAGCGGTGAGCGTATTGCCCGAGACCAAGCTTCTGGAGCCATTCGACAATCTGGTGCATCGCGGCCCCTACGAATTCAGCACTCTCCGTTCTGGACCGGCGGAAGCAAAAGTCTAGCACAGGCGTCAGCCTATTGTAACTTCTAGGGGACAGGGCGCATGTCCGAGTTGGGTCATTCTCGACCAAGCTGGCCGGTCTTGCCTGCCCTTTGACGTCCGCTTTGACTCGAGAGCGACCTGATTGTTTCGCGCACGCGAAATGACGCGATGGGCCAACAGCCGACATCTGCCACAATGAAAGACGGCCTTACTCCGGGATGCCAATTTCCATGAATTATCTCGGTAAGAGCGACAGGATCTCGGTGACGCCTCGCTTGTAAACGCCTTAGTTGCCAACTCTACTTCGCGAGGACAATGTGCGTGGCTCGGTCCGTCGGAACATGCTCGATTGTCCGATATCCCAGAGCGCGAAGATCCAAGCCGCTAAAGAGCGATTCCCCTTGGCCAAGCGCAATTGGAGCAAAAGCGAGGTGAATTTCATCCACGTGGCCGGCCTGAACGTATTGCCTCACAGTTTCGACACCGCCGCCAATCTTAATGTCCTTTGCGCCTGCCGCTTCGCGCGCCTTTTGCAGCGCATCTTCAATGCCGTCAGAGACAAAATGAAATGTCGTTCCGCCCAGCATCTCGATTGGCGGTCGTGGATAATGGGTCAGTACGAAAGTTGGCTCATGATAAGGCGGATTATCACCCCACCAGCCTTTCCATTGATCGTCAGGCCATTCCCCACGAACAGGTCCGAACATGTTGCGACCGAGGATGAAGGCACCGAACCCTTCCATTGCGCGTCGGGCGAACCCGTCATCAACGCCAGTTTCACCGCCATCTTTTCCCAGCATCTGACGAAAAGTCCGCGTTGGGAAAAACCACTGAAAGACCTCCTCGCCACGCAAACCAAGCGGATGATCTAAACTCTGAGCGGTTCCCGCAGCGAAGCCATCAAGCGAGACACCGAACCCGGCAACTTTTACTTTAGTCATTGATTTCTCCATCGGCGCGGTGACTGGCGTCTTACTTCGCTAATAGCGGCAGCGATCACCCACCGTGATGTCCGCTTCCCTCCGAGAGCGACCGAAGCGCTGCTTGCAGCGAAATGTCGCGATGGGCCTGGAGGCGATGTGGGCGCAATTATTCGATCACCTCATCAGCACGGGCGAGCAGCGTCGCCGGAACGGTAATGCCCTATGCAAGGCGGCGTGTCAGGGTCATTCCGGCAGCCCTGCTAAGCGCAAGCCCTCGGTGTATCTGGCGAAATCTTCCGGGCGAAACGGAGGCAAAACGTCAGCGAGATTAGATATCCGCAATGTTGGATCGATCTGGCGCATGCGTGACATTGCTTTTTGTGCCTCCTCAATACGACCTGCAAATGCGTGACTAGCAGCAAAGGTGCGCAGCGCGCCAACATGATCCGGCTGCTCTCGCAGCACCATTTCCGCCCATAAAGCCGCGTCATCGTTGCGTCCGGCGAAAAAGTGAGCCATCGCCATGTAAAAGTGCGACCTGTGCATCGACGGATCGATTGGGTTAAGGCGCATTGCGTGCGCAACATTTTCGATCGCATTTTCAGGCCGCCCCCGGCAAATGTCCATCCAACCTGCATATGCCCAAACGAATGCGAGGTTCGGATTGAGTGTGCGCGCGCGATTAACGTAAGTTGCGCCTCCTGCTAGGTCGCGAGCAACATAAGCAAGAATGTACCCTGCAGTTCCAAGCACGACCGCATCGTCGTTACTCAACACGACTGCCCGTCGAACCAGCCGGATAGCCTCAGCAATTTCTGTCGCGCGGTCAATCATCCAACCATTTACTCTACGCAATGCATAGCAACGAGCGGCCATGGCGTAGGGCGAAGCGAAAGCCGGATCCAGCGCGATGGCCTTCAAGTACAAACGCAATGCCTCTTGATTGGCCTCCTTCGTTGCACCCTGGTAGGCCGCCATGCCGCGCAGATAATAATCGTACGCATCTAGGCTTTCAGTTGGCTTCCGCCTTGCACGGTCAATCTCCGTTTGCTCAAGTTTGGGCGCGATCAATCCGACAACGCTGGCGGTTACTTCGTCTTGCAGAACAAAAACGTCCTCGAGGGCGCCGTCGAAGCGATCAGCCCAAAGATGCGTACCAGTCGCAGCTTCGATTAGCTGCCCAGTGATGCGAACGCGATTGCCAGCCTTTCTTACGCTACCTTCAAGGACGTAGCGGACCCCTAATTCGCGCCCAACCTGCTTCACGTCGACAGCCTTACCCTTGTAGGTGAAAGTCGAATTGCGCGCGATCACGAACAATAATTTGAACCGAGATAGTGCGGTGATGATATCCTCCACCATTCCATCAGCAAAATACTCCTGCTCGGGATCTCCACTCATGTTCTGGAATGGCAGCACGGCGATGGAGGGCTTGTCGGGAAGTGGAAGCGGCTGGTTCGGGATCGGAGAGGCATTTTCGGCCGATGTGGAAGCCAGCTTGTTGCCCAACTGGACGCTCCACGCGCGAATGGGTTCGGCGATGTTCTTCAAGGCCTGCGGGCCGATATCATCGTAAACGATGTCGATTTTTCCTCGAACTTGGCGATAGGCGTCGTCAGAAATGCAAATGCCGCCCGGCTTCGCGATCCCCTCTAGACGAGCTGCGATGTTCACGCAGTCGCCGAAAATATCGCCTTCGTCGATGATAGCGTCGCCAACATGAATGCCGATACGAAACTCGATCCGCCTATCCTGAGGCGTGTTGGCATTTTGGTTCGCGATGTCGTGCTGAACTTCTACGGCGCATCGCGCTGCATCGACCGCGCTTGCAAACTCGACCAGTATGCCGTCGCCAGTCGTCTTGACTATCCGTCCGCGATGCTCCGCGACCTTGGGGTCAACTAGCGCCTTTCTGAAGTCTTTGAGCCGGGCCAGAGTACCCTCTTCGTCACCGCCCATAAGACGGCTATAGCCGGCAATATCCGCTGCCAGAATAGCTGCCAGTCGCCGCTCGACCCGATTGCCGCTCAAGTAGGACCCCTCAAGACCGGAAAATCGCTCTCTCCGATCAAACCACACTGAGGTGTTATCCCGCTAGGGCGAAATGTCCGGGTTGGATCATCTGGGTCGATTTGGCATCATGAAAGCTATTTCCGATCTGCCGCTAAAAGCCGACATCTGATCGGTGTGGGCCACTAGCCGAATTGCGGACCGCATAATACGCGGTACCTGCCACTGGGCGCGCCTAGCAATTCGCGATAGTGTTGGAATTCTCAAACCCTAACGGAGAGTCTCCGATGGCGACACATCAAGGGGAATGTTTTTGCGGTGCAGTTCGTATTGAAGTCTCCGGCGAGCCGGAAGGGATGGGGTATTGCCACTGCCGATCGTGCCGTTCCTGGTCGGGCGGGCCCGTAAACGCCTTCACATTATGGAAACCGGACCGCGTTCGCGTCGTCGAAGGTGCAGAGCATGTTGGCATGTTCCAGAAGACTCCGCAAAGCCAACGCCAGTACTGCAAAACATGTGGAGGACATTTGATGACTAATCATCCGCCATTCGGCATGGTCGATGTCTTCTCCGCCACAATCCCCACGCTCAAGTTCAGTCCCGGCGTGCACGTCTTCTACGCCGAGACGGTCTTACCAATGCGGGATGGTTTGCCAAAGTTCAAAGACTTCCCGAAGGAGCTTGGCGGATCAGGTGATCAGCTCTCCGAATAGAACGGACAGGCGAATTCCTTTTCTGATAAAAGGGTCGGCCCCTACTTCCGAAATGGGTCATTTGCGACCGAACCAGCCGGCCCCGCCTGCCACTTGATGTCGGCTTCCCTCCGAAAGCAACCGAAGCGCTGCTTCGGTCGCGGCAGCAAGTCTTGCGAGCTTTCATTACCGGGAATAATGAGCGATAATCACCAGCGGGATGGAAGCGGTGCACGGAGATGGTGAGGGCCGATGCCTGAGCGGACATACAGTCGAGAGAGCGAGATCGATGCCACAAGAGCAAGCGCCCGTTTGCTCGGCCTCGACATCGACATCATTCACCGGCAATCGCCGAATGGTGATTGGGAGCAGATGTCAATTAACCTGCGGGCAACACCGTCCTTCGACGCGCTCGGGTCCTTGTTCGAGGCAGCTAACCCTTTCACGTTTTGGGTGCATGCCACGCGATTTATGTGGATGCCGTGGCTGCTCACGGCGCAGACGGTGATGCTGCCGGCAGGCCAGCCGGGAACACTCCCGAGCGCCGTCCACCCTCAGCAGGAGGCGCCGGCGGCTCGCGGACAGCGAGCCAAAGGATCAGGGAAGGGATAACGCTAACCAGCTGCGACGTTGCAAGGCGCCGGCGCCGTGGGCGAGCTGACACCATAATTGCGTCGTCGACGGGGCGATGGCTGGCCGAAGTTTTTTCGAGTGCTTGAAGCGCCTGTCGCAGGCGCGCCGGCGCGACGGGGCGTACGGCTGTGGTATCACGGAAGATGCCGCGGATTCGGAGCGCATCGTGGAATGGTTCATGGTCGAGTCATGGGCAGAGCATTTGCGCCAGCATCATCGCTTGTCGAATGCCGATGCGGATATTCAGCGGGAAACAATGCAGTTTCACATCGGCCCAAATGTCCCCGTGGTGCGTCACTTCCTGGCGCTGGAGATGGATGATATCGGCCGCTGAACGGGAAGCGCACATGAAGGAGCCGCGCCACAAGCTATTGCGTTTCGTCGAGCCAGCCTTGTTTGCCGTTCGGTATCGCGGGTCCGGGCGTTCTCCGGCCTTTATGTTCCCGGCGCCATCCGGACGGCGGCGTGCCGACGTGCCGAGTGAAAACCCGCGTTAGATGGCTCTGATCGGCAAATCCGCAAATGACGGCGATCTCCGCGGTTGCAATCGACGATTCCAGCAACAGCGTTTTTGCCTGCTGAATCCGGCGTAGCAATAGCCATTTGTGGGGTGCCATGCCCGTTGTGATGCGAAACGAGCGCGTGAAATGGCCGCGAGAGAGCCCACACGCCTTCGCTACGTCCGCTATGAGGATATCTCCGCTCAAATTGGTCGCCAGATACTCCTTCGCGCCGATGAACGTATCCTCGGCCGGAATTTTGGCCTTCATGCCGATGTGCTCGGGACCGCAAGATATCCTGGTGATCCCGATCTGGACCTTGGCAACGAGGGCGTAATCAAGGCCGGTGAGCCGTGTGCACTACAGCGTCTCCATAAGTCCGTCGTTCGTTCATCGCACTTCCTATTCAACCGATCGTGGTTCTTCAATACATGGATTCGTGATTACTCGTTCAGCGTGACGGCGTCCGGAAGGTCGGCAGTTTTCATCCATTCCTTTGCAAACGTGACGTCCGTTTGAGTCAGTTCGTGACCAGTAGGCAGCACGGAATGTTGGACGTTTGCGCCAGCGCGCGTTAGCTGAGCGGCGAGCTCGGCTGCATTGCTCACAGGGATGATAGGATCGCGCTGGCCCGAGGTGATCAATACGGGCTTGCGCGCAAGGTCCGGCTTTGGCGGCTGGGTGAGGGGCACCATGGCTCGCAGCAGGATCGCGCCGGCAAGCACCTGCGGCCTCAAGAGCAGCATCGCGGCCGCGATGTTGGCGCCATTGGAGTAGCCAAGCGCGATGGGCACCGTGAGGTCATAGCGCTTGCGAGCGTCATCCACGAAGTCGGCCAGTTCGTTGGCGCGCCGTCGGACGTCATTCTCGTCGAACACGCCTTCGGCGAGCCGGCGGAAGAAGCGAGGCATGCCGTGCTCCAGCACCTTGCCGCGAACCGATAACAGTGCCGAACCCGGCGCTATGGCCCGGCCAAGCGGCAATAGATCGTTTTCGTCGCCGCCGGTGCCGTGCAGCAGCAGGAGCGGCGGTGCTTCGAGCCGGTTACCCGGCTCGAAGCGATGAATGAATGTGAGGTCGTTGCTCATTACGCAGCCCTTTCCAGTGGCGGCAATACGCCTTCGATGTCCTTGCGGTGCGGCTCGAGGAAGGCCGGCAGCTTCAGGTGCTCGCCGAGCGATTCGACGGGTTCATCAACGGCGAAGCCGGGAATATCCGTGGCGATCTCGAACAGGATCCCGCCGGGTTCACGGAAGTAGACCGAACGGAAGTAGTTGCGATCCTTCTGCTCGGTCGGATGCTGGCCATGGGTCTCCACCAACTTGCGCGCCAATTCGGCCTGGTCGGCATCATCGACGGCGCGGAAGGCGACGTGATGCACCGAGCCGGCGCCCTGGCGTCCGGGCAGGAAGCCCGTGGCCTCATAGATGTCGACTATGCCGCCGGCCGCATTGTCCGCTTTCAAGCGGATAATCGAGCCCTCGCGTGCGGTCTCCTTGAACCCGAACACATCGGTCAGGATCGCGCTGGTCTTCGTCGCGTTCTCGAGCAGCAACGTCACGCCGTGGAAGCCCCGGATCGCGTGCTCCGTCGGCACATCGCCATTGCTCCAACCTGCTTCGTTCTCCGCGCCGGGGGTGCCGACGAGCGCGAGGCTCATTCCGTCCGGATCGGTGAAGGGCAGGACCGCTTCGCCGAAACGCTTTTCCAACGCCTCGTGGGCGATGCCCTTTTCGATGAATCGATGCGTCCAGTAGCCGAGCGAGCGCGCCGGCACGCGAAATGCTGTCTGCTGGGTCTGGCCGACGCCGCCACGGCCTGCCGCTGCGCCTTCCCACGGGAAGAAAGTGAGGATAGTGCCGGGATGGCCGGCTTCGTCACCGTAATAGAAGTGATAGGTGCCCG
>Ga0210390_10001217_pt1 | contig 25281 bp, 19 predicted proteins | sample IncBWH11OmetaG_FD_161050 | JGI IMG/M metagenome (GOLD analysis project Ga0210390, IMG submission 161050) | Forest soil microbial communities from Barre Woods Harvard Forest LTER site, Petersham, Massachusetts, United States - Inc-BW-H-11-O ... | reverse complement strand
CGGTCTGTGGAAAACGTGCGCGGGATTTCACGGGAAATTAACTTGCCCGCCACCTTACAGAAACGACTGCCCGCTAGACTTCGGTCATTCGAGGTGGAACAAAACCCGGCGCTAAGGGGTCCGCACGAGAGACGGCGTGCGGGCCTCTCAGTGTTTTTGGAGGGGATTGCGTGCCGGTGCGAGTTGATAGATAATGGCGCTTCCCGACTGCGACGTAGAACGGCGGCTGAGCGGGGCCCCGTTTTTCACTTCCCTTGGAGGTCACCATGAAATCACTCCGGTTTGTCTGCCTGCTCACGATTTTCATCAGTACGATTGCGCTGGCTCAAAAGAACCCGATTCCTCTGGTCAATCAGCCGCTAGTTCCGGAGAGCGCAAAACCGGGCAGTGCCGGATTCACGCTCACGGTAAACGGCACAGGTTTTTCGTCGGGCGCCGTCGTGAATTGGAATGGAACCCCACGCACGACCGAGGTTATTTCGAGCAGCCAACTCAAGGCGACGATCAGCGCGACGGATGTCGCTAAAGTAGGCACTGCGTCGGTGACGGTGGTAAACCCAGCGCCAGGCGGTGGAACTTCCAGCGTAGTCTATTTTCCGATCAGGCAGCGGTTGTCCTCGGTCGCGCTGGCACCTGTTCCAACCGCGATCGGCTATGGCGTAATTGCCGTCGGAGATTTCAACAACGATGGCAAGCTGGATGTGGTATCAGCTCAGGTGAACAACGCCGATTGGGTCATTTCCCTATTCCGGGGAAAGGGAGACGGCACTTTCAAGAAGCCGATCCAGACTGTTATTTCCGTGGGAGATGGCGGGGACATTGATCAAGTGAATGCGGTTGGCCTCAGCAAAGATGGGAAGCTGGATCTAGCGGTCTTCTGGACTTACGGTGGGGACACGGGCACGGATATTCTGCTCAACAACGGCGACGGAACGTTCCGGCAGTCAAATCAGAACCTGCCCGGTATCGCGACGTTCGGAGACTTAAATGGGGACGGCGTGCTGGATGCCATTGCGGTCGGCGCAGGTTACGAGGCGGGCTCCGCTTTCGTCATGCTTGGAGACGGCAAGGGCGGGTTCAAGCAAGGCGAGCAGCTTAATGTGGACGGAGGATTTCTTCCCGCAGCAATTGGTGACTTCAACGGTGACGGCAAGCTGGATTTGGCCATGCCGGCACAGTATGGTGGCGTCACGATCTTTTTGGGAAACGGTGATGGAACGTTTCCTGAAAACGGTGTGGTCTATTCCACAAAGTACGGTGGATCGTTGGTCGCCGCCGATGTGAACGGCGATGGAAAGCTGGATCTGATCGATAGCGGTTGCGTGTTGCTCGGTAACGGAGACGGAACGTTTACTCAGGGTAGCTGTACCAGTTCGCCGTTCAGCCTTATCACGGTAGGAGACTTTAACGGCGACGGGAAATTGGACCTGGCAGGCGTGTATTACAATTTGGATGGTAACAATTCGGCAACTTTGATGATCGCCCTCGGTAATGGAGACGGCACGTTCCAGCTTCCGATTGAGGTTGCTGACGGTTTTCTTAACATCGATTTCGCGCTGCCGGGAGTGGGCTTCGGCGATTTCAACGGCGACGGCAAGCTGGATCTGATTGCTCCCGCGTTGGCGGGCACGCCGGTGTTTTTGCAAACCCTCGCTAGCGTTACCCCGAACGCTATCGCTTTTGGAAGCCAGGGTGTGGGTACGAAGAGCGCGCCGCAAACGGTAGTCCTCAAGAACATCGATACATCTGGGCTCACGATTAGCGGGATCACGATTGTCGGGGCCGACGCGCAAGACTTCACCCAAACGAACAAGTGCGGTACGAGTCTCCCACCAGGACGCAGCTGCCAGATTCACGTAACCTTCGCTCCGAAGCGAGTAGCGGATCTAACAGCCTCCGTCCAGGTGAATTATCAGGGCGGGCCACAGCTGGTTTCACTGACTGGAACCGGCGTTTCCGCGGCAACGGCCTCGCTGACGCCGTCCAAGTTAACGTTCCCCTTGCAATTAGTCGGAACCACGAGTGGAGCGCAACCTGCGACATTGAAGAATACGGGTTCGACGACGGTGACGATTTCAAACATTTCCGCAACCGCGCCTTTTAGCGAAACCAACAATTGTCCTGGGAGCCTGACGGAAGGACAAAGTTGCGATATACAAGTGTCATTCGCGCCAACCGCAAAGGGATCTGGGTCGGGCCAGCTCTCGGTAACCGATAATGCCACGGGCAGCCCGCAAACGGTGGCGCTTTCGGGTACGGGAACAGTAGTCGAACTGTCGCCTATTGGGGTGACTTTCGGAGACCAGAAGGTTGGGACTAAGAGTGCCCCGGTTCCGGTAAAGTTAACTAACGTCGCCAAGACATCGCTTTCTGTTAGCCAGATTACGATTTCCGGCGCCGACGAGAAGGATTTTTCTCAGACTAACAATTGCGGCAGTAGCGTACCCGCCGGAGGAAGTTGCACTATCAAGGTTGTGTTTAAACCCACGGCGACTGGGCAACGCTCGGCGAACCTAACGATTCGCGATGACGGCGGCGGTAGCCCACAGGCGGTCAGCCTTTTTGGAACAGGAACTTAGGGTCGGAACGAGCTTGGGGCTCGACGTCAGCCTGAGGTGACTTCTTCCGAGCTTCGTTGCTGGCGGAGTTTCTGTAAGAACTCTTCCTGGTTCAGTGACTCATGGCTGCGCAGCAATTCCAGCAGCGGGTCGTCGAGTTCTTCCTTGGGCAAGGGGTCGGGCTGATTGTACGGATCGCCGGTGGCGAGGATGCGCGGCGTAATCAGCAATGCGGGAAGCATTCCCGGACGGCTGGTCAGGAATCCGATGAACCTTGCCACCTGGGCGCGTTCGTCAGTCGTGCGTGAGGCAAATTCGATGCCCATGCCGAATCCGGGGTGCATCACGCGAACTGTGCCTTCCGCCTGGACTTCGATGTCTTCCGCGTTCAGGCAAAGCGTGATGCCGGAGCGCTCGGGAAAAGGCGATTCGGTTTCGACGTAACATCCGCCCAAGCTGAGATCGGTGAGGGTGCACTGCGATACCGGTTCGGGATCGGGTGGCGGAATCTCCGGTGCGTTGGCGGCTACCCAGGTTTTCAGGGTGGCGCGAAGATTTTCGGGAAGATCGATGAAGCGCACGCCCGCTTGTCCGTTGGGACTTGCCCACGCGATCTCGCCGCTGCCTTGAATTTCAGTATTGCTGTCGGGGAGATTGAATTGGGCGCTGATTTTAGCGCCCGGGCAGAGCGGTTGGGCTGCCAGGACGTCCATGCCATCTTCGCTGAGGTCGAGCAGGATGCCTTCGAGCGGGGTTCCATTCTCCACTTGAAGCTGAATCGGAACTTGCACAGGAACCCGGAAGGAGCGTCGTCGTTCCCGCTTGATCAGCGCTGTAGCTGCGCGCAGGCTGGCTTCGGCCTGCTCCACAGAAATCGGCTTGTAGAGAATAAAATTGGCGCCCGCGCCGAACACGTTGCGCACTTTCGTCTTGTCGCTCAGCAGTGCGACAGTTACGGCTTTGACACCCGAAGTGACCTGACTGGCATTTTGCAGCACCAGCGAGGCGCTGTGCGGATCGTCGAAGTCAACGATGACTGAGTCAAACTTTTCTTCGGTGAGTCGGCACAGGGCTTCAGGATATCCGCAACAAGCGACGGCGACGCCGCAGCGGGCGAGCAGCGGAGTCAAGACTGCCGCTGCTTCTTCATCCTTGGAAACCAAAAGTGCGTGAAACGTCATATGCCGCTCATGTATAACGAGTGGAATCTCCTGGGTTAGGGCCAGCGCGGAGCCACGCCGCGGGGCTTGGCAGGGGCGGCCGAACCACCCGACGAAGCCGACGCCGCCTTCGCAGTTGGAGCAGGCTGCTCATCCACCTCGGCCAAAACCGCTGCGTCGTCATCCTCGATTTCAGCCAGCAAGGGGGCCACTTCACGCAGTTTGTCGGCCGCCTGCTGCAACATCTCGATCTGCTTAGCTAATTGCGCGTAGCGGGCCTGTTTACGTCGCAGAACCTCATGAATGTCCTTCATACAACCCCCTGCTGCGAATCTAAGGACACCGCTCGCAATCGTCAATCGTTATACCCTTCGGGCAGATTACGGCAGTAACCCGATAAACCGGTAAGGCGCTACGGATCGACGATCAAAAAATACGCGAAGATAGCCATTTCGTGCCAGCCGCTGGCACCAATGTGGGATTTACACCAAAAGAGGATGAACGTACTCTGTGCTTGAGCAGTTCTGGGGGAGGGCTGTTCGGGCGTCCCATGACTCGAAAGAGTTATGGGGCGCTTCTTATTTTCTGCGAACTCTTCTCTCCACTCTGACCACCTGCCTGCATCTAATTTAACTTTGTCAGGTACAATTCCGGGCAGTTACTTCAAATAGAGGATTTCCTTTGGTAGCAAGCACCCCATTCGCGGAGCGTGCGTTTGAAGCTTAGAGAATTCGTTCTTCTGGCGCTCCTTACTCTGGGTGCATTGTTGGTCCACGGCTACCATCCCTGGGCAGAAGACTCGGGCATTTATATTCCAGGGGTCGAGAAAATCCTGCAGCCAGAGTTATTTCCCTTTAATTCTCAGTTCTTCGAATCCCATGCGCACCTGACTTTTTTTCCAAACCTCATTGCGGCTTCTGTGCGAATAACTCATCTGCCCCTGGTCGTGGTTCTCTTTTTCTGGCAGCTGACTTCGATCTTTCTGCTTCTTCTCGCCTGCTGGCAGTTGATCGGCAAGTGCTTTCAGGACGAACGAGCTCGCTGGGCTGGCGTGGCGTTGATCGCGGCACTATTGACGCTGCCGGTGGCGGGAACTGCTTTGTACATCATGGATCAATACGTCAATCCACGAAACCTTGTGGCTTGCGCCGCGATTTTCGCCATCGTCAAGGTCATCGACAAAAAGTACTTCCAGGCTGCGTTGTTTCTGGCGGGGGCAGCGGCTATTCATCCTTTGATGTCAGTGTTTGCTTTTTCTTACTGCGTGGTGCTGCTTTGCACCGAGAAATTCGACCGCCCGTCCGCCGGTCTCGCCTGTCTTTTGCCATTCGGCCTCTCGTTCGATCCGCCCCCGGCGGCCTATCATGAAGTGGCTCTAGAACATCCCTATTTCTATCTGCTGCAATGGCACTGGTACGAGTGGCTGGGTGCAATCGCGCCAATTGCCATCCTGTGGTGGTTCAGTCGCATAGCGCGTTCGCGACAGTTGCGCAACCTGCACCTCTTGTGCCGGGCATTGATCGTTTATGAGCTTGTCTATTTGCTTGTGTCTCTGGTTGTCACCATCCCGGCACGATTCGAAGCTCTGGCGCGAGTTCAGCCCATGCGAAGTCTGTATCTGCTCTATGTGCTCTTTTTCTTATTTGCCGGCGGCCTGCTCGGTGAGTACGTGCTGAAGAATCGGGTGTGGCGATGGGCAGCCTTGTTTGTGCCGCTCTGCGCAGGGATGTTCGTGGCTCAGTGTGCTTTGTTTCCTGCCAGCGCCCATATTGAATGGCCGGGAGCTGCTCCGAAAAACCAATGGGTTCAGGCGTTCCTGTGGATACGCGGCAATACGCCTCGCGATGCAATCTTTGCCCTCAATCCCACGCACATGGACATTCCCGGAGAGGAAGAAAACGGTTTTGAAGCGGTCGCAGAACGAAGCATGTTGGCGGATGCGAACAAAGCCAGTGGCGCCGTATCTATGTTTCCTGCGATGGCAGACGAATGGTTTAGCCAGATTCAGGCGCAGAGCGGCTGGACCACGTTTCAAGTACAGGATTTTCGCCGGCTTACGTCGCAATACGGCGTCAGCTGGGTGGTTCTGCAACAGCCAGGAATCGCTGGCCTCGACTGTCCTTATCAAAATGCTACTGTGCTGGTTTGCCGGCTGAACTAAAGTGGGCAGGGGCCCGGGCTCATCTCAAAAACAAAGGGCTCGTTTGCGGTTACTTTGCGGATATGACGAAGTTCGCGACTGCGGTCGCGCTGTCGCCGACGCTAACCTGTTTCTCCCAAGTCCGTGGCTCCGAAAAAACGGGGCGCTCAACTTTCTTCTCAGTCAGAACATCGAACGTGGCTTGCCGCCCCAGGACCTGCCAGCCCTCGTGCCAGGCAACCACCTCATACTCTCCTGGCGGAACATCGGTTAGTTCGAACCCGCCGTTTTCGTCGGTGACGGCATAGTACGGATGAGGCGCCACGAACATCTCGGCATTCATCCAAACATGTCCGCCATTACATTTCAGGTTGACCAATCCGGGAGTATTCATGTCGCGAGAAACGGTCTGATTGGTGAATGGAAACGGAAGGTTATAAGTGGCTGCGCCGTCCATGTGAATGGTGTGAAGGGTGGCGTCCGAGCTTTTCATCTGGAGGGCCGCATGTTCCGGGACCACTAAAATGTGAGGCTCATAGCGGCAAAAGCGCTGATCCAGAGAACGTCGTGCGGGCGGCAAATCGAACGCCTTCCCGCTGGAAATGTTTTTGATGAACACCACGGTATTCGCGACGCCGCCCTGAGGACCGATAACCAGCCGCTCCAGATCGCGGGTCTTGTGCGAATCGGGATCGCAAATTTGCGGATCTTTGGTGATCGGAAAGCTGCTCAGGTGGGGCTCCGGTCCCGACCACTTGACCGTGCCTTTGATTGTGCCTCCGTTAGCTACGGATATAACTCGGTAGTCGCTGCTTTGGCCTGCGGTGTCGCCCGCGCCGCTCAACAGCACCCCAAATGAAATCGCGAATATTGCAGCTCTGAACATCCTCACCAACTTTGGGAAATGGTATTGCGAGAAGTAATCCGAAGCAAGTAACGAAGGTAATTGCTCAATGACCGGTTTGGGACTTATGACGACTGCCGGGGTTGAAGGAGTTGGTCTTCTTTTCTAATCGGCATGGCTGGCTGCCGGGGATACTGGCCCTGGCAACTCGCCTTTCTTGCGGCTTGACCGCAGGCGTAGCCGGTCCATGTACAAATACACGACCGGAGTGGTGAACAGAGTCAATGCCTGACTGACGATCAAGCCGCCGACGATGGTGAGACCAAGCGGCCGGCGAAGTTCGGAACCGGTTCCAGTACCCAGCGCGAGTGGCAGCCCTCCAAGTAACGCCGCCGCGGTTGTCATCATGATCGGGCGGAAGCGCAGTATGCAGGCCTCGTGAATTGCGTCGAGCGGTGATTTGCCCTCTTTCCGCTCGGCCTCCAGCGCAAAGTCGATCATCATTATGGCGTTTTTCTTGACCAGGCCAATGAGCAGGATGATGCCAATGAGGCCGATCACGTTGAGCTCGTTGTGGGTTATTTTCAAGGCGAGCAGAGCGCCGACGCCGGCGGAAGGAATGGTTGAAAGAATCGTTACGGGATGGATATAGCTTTCGTAGAGAATGCCGAGAACGATATAAACCGCCAGCAGCGCCGTGATGATCAAAACCGGTTGATTGGCCAGCGAATCCTGGAAAGCTGCCGCGGTTCCCTGGAAGCTGGCGTGAATGGTCGCGGGAAAACTAATCCCCTGCTCGGCTTTCATAATGGCCGTGGTCGCCTGACCGAGAGAGATGCCTGGTGCGAGATTGAAGGAGATCGTCACCGCCGGCCACTGCCCCTGATGGTTAACCGCCAGCGAAGTGTTCGCAGGCCCAAAGTACGCAAAGGCTGAAAGCGGTACCATATTGCCGTTCGAAGAGTGAACATACACACTCTGAAGCGTGTCGGGGCTCTGCTGAAACTGCGGGGCTACTTCCATGACCACGTGATATTGATTCAGCGGCTCGTAGATGGTCGAAACCTGCCGCTGTCCAAACGCGTCGTAGAGCACGCTGTCGATGTCCGCGGCGGCAACGCCCAGCCGCGAAGCGGTGTCACGATCGATAATCACATTCGCTTCCAGGCCTTTGTCCTGCTGGTCTGTGTTCACCTGCTGAAGCTGCGGCAGGGCGCGCATTTTTTGCAACAACTGGGGCGCCCATGTGTTTAGCTCGTTTAGATCCTCCCCCTGCAGGGTGTACTGATACTGCGCCTGGCTCAAACGGCCGCCGATCTGCAGATCTTGTTGCGTCTGCATGTAGAGCGTGGCGCCGGGAACTTCGGCAAATTTCTTGCTCAACTCGGCGATGACCTGATCCGCGCCCAGCTTTCGCTCACCCAGCGGCTTTAGCGTGATGAACATGCGTCCTTGGTTCATTGCCGTAGTGCCGCCGCAAAAGCCAATCATTGTGTAAATATTCGGATCGTGCATCCCGATGTCGACGTAACGGCGCATCTTGCGGCTCATGGCATCGAAAGAGATGTCCTGCGCCGCTTGCACCGCACCCTGAATGCGCCCGGTATCCTGCTGCGGAAAGAAGCCCTTGGGCGCATCTTGAAAGAGATATACGCTAAAGCAGGCCGTCGCGATGGTAATTACCAATACGGCAAACTGGTGGCGCAGAACCCAACCAAGCGTGACGCGATAGAAGCGCAGGATGCCGTCGAACATTTTTTCGCTGATCTTGTATGCGCGCCCATGCTTTTCCTCATGAATCGGTTTCAGCAACTGCGCGCACATGGTGGGCGTGGTCGTCAGTGAGACCGCCAGGGATACACCGATCGCGATACTCAACACGACTGCAAATTCGCGGAAGAGGCGGCCGACAATTCCGCCCATGAGCAGAATAGGGATAAAGACCGCGACCAGAGATGTGCTCATCGAAAGCACAGTGAACCCAATCTCGCGAGCTCCGCGAAACGCGGCCTGGACCGGCGCGACCCCCTGCTCGAGGTAGCGCGTGATGTTTTCCAGAACAACAATCGCGTCGTCCACGACGAAACCCGTGGAAATTGCCAACGCCATCAACGACAGATTGTCGAGCGTGTACCCCAGAAGATACATGACCCCGAATGTACCGATCAGGGACAGCGGTACGGCGATGCTGGGAATGATGGTGGCCCGTACGGTCCGAAGAAAAACGAATACTACCAGAATGACCAGGGCCACTGAAATCAGGAGCGTGATTTCAATATCTCGCAAAGCGGCACGAACCGTGGTGGTACGATCCGAGACCACCTCAAGCTTAATGGCAGGAGAAATAGAGGCCTGAAGCTGGGGCAATAGGCCGAGCACATTGTCGACCGTCTGAATAATATTCGCGCCGGGCTGCCGGAAAATAATGAGAATTACAGCGCGTTTCCCGTTCGAAACACCGTAGATGTGGGCGTCCTCGACCGAATCCTGCACCTCGCCCACGTCTCCCAGACGCACCGCAGCCCCATTGTTCTTGTTGTAAGCCACAACGAGCGGGCGGTAGTCGTCCGCGTGCGTAATTTGATCGTTGTTGTTGATCGTCCAGGCGTTGACAGTGTTGGCTACCTCACCCTTGGGACGATTCGCATTCGCCGCCGACAAAGCCGTGCGCACCGCGTCCAGTCCAACGCCCGTGTTGTTGAGCAAATTTGGATCCAGTTCTACGCGCACCGCAGGATTGGCTCCTCCACCCACGTACACTTGCCCAACGCCACTGACCTGCGCGAGCTTTTGCGACAGGATGGAGTTTGCCTGATCGTAAATATCCGGGAGGGTCACGCTGTCCGAGGTCAGCGACATCAGCAGGATCGGCGCCTCCGCCGGATTCACTTTTCGATACCAGGGATTGCCCGGAAGATACGACGGCAACTGGCTCCGTGCAGCATTAATGGCTGCCTGCACGTCGCGGGCGGCCGCATCGATATTGCGGGTCAGATCAAATTGCAAAACGATGCCGGTCGAGCCGAGTTGGCTGACCGAGGTCATCTGGTTGATGCCCGCAATTCTTCCGAATTGCCGCTCCAGCGGAGTTGCAACGGCCGAGGCCATGGTCTCCGGACTCGCGCCCGGCAGACTCGCGGAAACCTGGATCACGGGAAATTCCACCTGAGGAAGCGGCGCAACCGGAAGCCTGGTGAAGGCAAGCGCACCCGACATCAACAGCGCCAACGTCAGCAGCGACGTTCCAATCGGCCGTTTGATGAAGGGAGCGGAGATATTCATAATTTAGTCTCCGACCGCCGGTTCTTCTGTGGGATTGACCAGACCGAATCTTTCGAATCGTTTGGCTAGCCGGTCGAACCACAAATACACTACTGGAGTGGTGTACAGCGTAAGCGCCTGACTCACCAGCAAACCGCCCACGATCGTAATTCCCAGCGGATGGCGAAGCTCGGACCCCGTCCCCGATCCGAGGGCCAAGGGCAGGCCGCCAAGCAGTGCCGCCATGGTGGTCATCATGATCGGGCGGAAGCGCAGCAGGCAAGCCTGGAAGATGGCTTCCTCGGGTGGCTTGTGCTCCACCCGCTCGGCCTCGAGCGCGAAGTCGATCATCATGATGGCGTTCTTCTTGACGATTCCTATCAGCAGGATGATTCCGATCAGTCCGACTACGCCGAGGTCGTTCCCAGTTATGAGCAGAGCCAGGATGGCGCCCACCCCGGCCGACGGCAGCGTGGAAAGAATCGTGATGGGATGAATGTAGCTTTCGTATAGAACTCCAAGCACGATGTACACGGTAACGATTGCGGCCACGATCAGCCACGGTTCGGTGGAAAGGGAATTTTGAAACGCGGCGGCCGTGCCCTGAAAGGCAGTATGAACGCTGGGCGGTATTCCGATCTCGGCTTCCGCCTGCTGAATGGCCTTGGTCGCGTCGCCGAGGGACATTCCCGGCGCAAGATTAAACGAAAGGGTTACGACCGGAAATTGACCCTGATGATTGACTGCCAGGGAAGTGTTGGAAGTGTGGACCTGGGTAAAAGTAGAAAGCGGTACCTGAGGTCCGCTCATTGATTTCACGTACAGATCTTTGAACGATCCGGGGTTCTGCTGAAACTGCGGGTCCACTTCCAAAATGACGTGATACTGATTCAACTGGGTAAATATGGTCGACACCTGCCGCTGCCCAAACGCGTCGTACAGCGTATTGTCGATCTGCTGCGGGAAAATGCCGAGCCGGGAAGCGGTGTCGCGATCGATCATCACGTCCGCCTGCAGACCTCCCGCCTGCTGATCGCTGGCCACATCGCGCAGTTGGGGCAGAGTGCGCAGCTTGTCCACCAACTGCGATGACAACCGTGCCAACTCTTTGGCATCCGCATCTTCCATCGTGTATTGGAATTGGGTGCGGCTTACGCGGTCTTCCACCGTCAGGTCTTGCACCGGCTGCATGAAAAGCGTGATTCCTTCGACTTCCGCCACCTGCGGTTGCAGCCTGCGGATTATGTCCGACGCACTTGCGGTGCGCTCGTCGCGAGGTTTGAGGTTGATCTGGATGCGGCCGCTGTTGGGCGTAAGGTTGGTGCCGTCCACGCCGATGAACGAGGACAAACTCTCTACGTCCGGGTCTTTAAGAATGACGCGAGCCAGCGCCTGTTGACGGTCTGCCAAAGCCTTAAACGAAATGTTCTGAGGAGCGTCGGCGATGGCCAGGATTACGCCTGTATCCTGAACCGGGAAGAATCCTTTGGGCACGATTACATACAGGAACAATGTCAGGACGAGCGTTCCCACCGTGACCAGCAAAGTGATGGTCTGATGCCGAAGCACGACTTTCAGCGTACGGCCGTAAAACGCAATCACCCGGTTATAAAAATTCTCCGAGAGGTTATAGAAGCGGCTCCGGTTCGCCGGATCCCTGTGCTTGAGCAGCTTGGCGCACATCATCGGAGTCAAGCTCAGCGAGACCGCCGCGGAGACGAGAATAGTCACGGCCAAAGTGACCGCGAATTCGCGAAACAGGCGGCCCACGATGTCGCCCATGAACAGAAGTGGAATAAGGACGGCGATCAACGAAACCGTCAGAGAAACAATTGTGAACCCGATCTGTCCCGCGCCTTTCAGCGCAGCGTCCAGGGGAGAATCGCCTTCTTCCAAATAACGGTCGATGTTCTCAATCATGACAATGGCGTCGTCCACCACGAATCCGGTGGAAATGGTCAAAGCCATGAGAGTCAGGTTGTTCAGGCTGTAGCCGAGCAGGTACATCACGCCGAAAGTTCCCACGATAGAAAGCGGCACAGCTATGCTGGGAATTACAGTCGCGGCAAGATTGCGGAGGAATAAAAATATCACCATCACGACCAGCGCGATGGTAAGCATGAGTTCAAACTGCACATCTTTGACCGAGGCCCGGATCGTGACGGTGCGGTCGGTCAAAATCTGGACGTTCACCGCAGCCGGTAGACCGGCCTGAAGTTGCGGCAGCAGCTTCTTGATCCGGTCGACAACCCCGATAATATTTGCGCCCGGCTGGCGTTGAATATTCACGATAACCGCGGGATCCAGGTTCATCCACGCCGCCTGCATCACGTTTTCGATTCCGTCACTCACCGTTGCCACATCGGAGAGGCGTACCGGAGAGCCGTTTCGATATGTTATGACGATGGGGCGATACTGGTCGCCCGAGAGCAGTTGGTCGTTGGCCTGGATGGTAAAAGACTGGCGCGGGCCGTTGAGCGTTCCCTTTGCCTGATCAACATTGGCGGCGGCCAGCGCGGTTCTCACATCTTCCAGACTCAGCCCGTAAGAAGCTAAAGCGGTGGGATTCGCCTGGATTCGCACCGCCGGTTTCTGTCCGCCGCTGATCGAAACCAGCCCCACGCCGGTGACTTGCGAAATCTTCTGAGCCAACGCAGTGTCTGCAAGATCCTCAACCTGGGAAAGCGGCAGAGTCTTCGAGGTCATCGCCAACGTAAGAATCGGCGAGTCCGCGGGATTCACTTTGCTATAAATCGGCGGGTTCGGCAGGTCAGTCGGCAGGTAGGTTTGCGCGGCATTGATCGCAGCCTGGACTTGCTGCTCCTCGACGTCAATATTTTGATCGAGGCCAAACTGCAGGGTGATGACCGAACTGCCAAATGAACTGGTCGAGGTCATCTGGCTCAGGCCGGGGACCTGACCAAACTGTCGTTCCAGCGGCGCCGTCACTGACGATGCCATCACATCAGGGTCGGCGCCCGGATAGAAAGTCATCACCTGAATGGTTGGATAGTCAACCTCCGGGAGCGCGGACACAGGAAGCTGCCGGTAGGCCACAATGCCGATCAGCATGATGGCCACCATCAGCAGTGCGGTGGCCACGGGCCGGAGGATGAACAGGCGCGAAGGATTCATTGCGTTCCCGAACGCTGAGGATTCGCAGAAGCACCTGCCACGGGACTTCCCGAACCTGGGCTACCCCCAGCTTGCTGCGGCTTGGCACCAGTTGGAGCCCCAGTGCGAATTTCTATCTTGCTGCCCTGTTGCAACTTGTCCTGCCCGTCGGTCACCACCACATCGCTCGGAGAGATTCCGTTGGCGATGACGGAAATGTTGTCCTGGGTGAAGGCAACGGTTACCGGGCGAACCTCTACCGTTTTGTCCGATTTCACCGCGAACACATACGTGCCTTGGGGACCCCTTTGAATGGCCGCTGCCGGGATGGTGGTGCTGTCCTTTCGCATCTCCAGCAACAAGCGAACATTCACGAACTGATTTGGCCAAAGCGCGTTATCTTTGTTTTCGTATACAGCTTTGAGTTTCCCAGTCCCGGTGGTCTGATCGATCTGGTTGTCGATGGTCAACAGCTTTCCACTGGCAAGTTTTGTTTGATCATCCCGGCTATACGCGTCGACCTCGAGTGTTCCCTTGGCCATTCGCTGTGCTACGGACGGAAGGCTGTCTTCCGGCAGGGTGAAAAGGACAGCGATGGGCTGAAGCTGCGTAATCACGAACAGGGCATTGGTGTCGGTGGCATGCACAATGTTCCCCGGATCGACCAGCCTGAGGCCAATCCGCCCGTCGACCGGCGAAGTGATGTGGCAATAGACGAGATTCAGCTTGGCACTCTCAATGGTGGCTTGGTCGTTTCGGACCGTTCCGTCCAACTGGTCAACCAAGGCCTGTTGCGTATCCACTTGCTGTTGGGACATGGCGCCCGAACTTCCCAGCAATCCCTTGAAGCGCTCGTAGTTCAGCTTGGCATCGCGCAGAGTAGCCTGATCCTTGAACAGAGTGGCTTGGGCCTGATCCAGCGCGACCTGGTAGGGGCGGGGATCGATAACGGCCAGCAGATCACCTTTCCGAACGTTCTGCCCCTCTTTGAAATTAACCTGCATCAGTTCACCGTCGACCCGGCTCTTCACGCTGACGGTATAGTAGGCATTCACCGATCCCAGGCCGGTGAGGTAATAGGGCATGTCACGGCGTTCGGCTGTAGCTACCGACACCGGGACCACTTGCGCCACGTTCGCCCGGGCCGAACCGGGTTTAGGGTCGCTGCCTCCACAGCCTGACAGGGACACGCTCAGCAACAGAAGGAGTCCTAGCCACGAATTCGTTGGCGCCGGGAATTGCCGCCGGACTGATTGGACCGAAGGTTGCACGAAGCCGAAGCGTCGCCCCTCTCGCGCACCCCCCGGGCTGTGGGAAGCCGTTGTCATTCGCGGACCTCTGTCCCAAGGAAAAAATAATGAATTCAGCATAATTGTAGTCGTGCATGGCTCAATGCCCAAGGGTTTGACGTTCAAATTCCAACTCAGGTTGCGGAATATTGCACCCCTCATGAAAAGGCACGTTGCCGGTTATTATTCGTGCTAAATCAATTCTATCCTCAAACAAAAGAAGCACTTCGGTCCTTTACAAAAAATTACCTTCATTGACCCATTCTTTACGCTAGCGAGGTTCATCGGAGCGTTCATCGTGCGCTCAAATTGCCTGGGCTGGCGCGGGCTCGGCTTCTCGCGTATATTGTTGCGACTTTACCCCGCTTCCACATGGCTGAGACGAAATCCAAACCGGCAGTCACGATTCGCGACCTGCGCAGCTTTGAAGACCTAAAGCAGATCGAAGAGGTCGAGAGGGAAGTCTGGGGTCTTTCCGAACTCGACGCCACCCCGCTGACTTTGGCCATCGCAACCAAGGAGGCAGGGGGCATCTGGGTGGGCGCGTTCGATGACACGAAACTGGTTGGCTTCGCCTTCGGTTTTCTGGGCACAGAACGCGGGCGTTTGATCGTGCACTCCCATATGCTGGCAGTGCGCGAGCCATATCGCAATTCGCGCCTGGGCTACAAGCTGAAACTGGCACAACGCGAGCGGGTACTGGCGTTGCGCATCGACGATGCTGACACAAACCAGCTTCGCATTCATGAGATGACTTGGACCTTCGACCCCTTGCAAAGCAGAAATGCGCACCTCAATTTTTCCAAGCTCGGAGTAGTAGCGGAAAGCTACAAAGCCGATTTCTATGGTCCGGAAACATCCAGCGTTCTGCATCGCAACAGTACCGACCGCCTCTGGGTTACGTGGCCACTGGCCAGCCGCCGGGTTCAAGAGCGGCTGCAGGGAAGAGACAACAGGGCCGAAGTTCTGGACGCGCTTTCAACCCTGACTCCATTAATCCAGTTCAATGGTGACGGAAAGCCGGCTCGCACCGACCTTGCTGCCGCCCTCAGCCGGCAAAGAATTGCGATTGAGATTCCGAGCGACATTGGATGTGTCGAAAGCAAAGATCCCGGCCTCGCCAGAGAATGGCGGCTGCAAACGCGCTGGGCTTTCACCGCGGCGCTGCGAGCCGAATTCTTCGTCGCGGAATTCTGTCGCAGGGTCCGAGGTCAACAGGGTCCGGGCGTCTACCTGCTGGAAAAAGGCAAAGTCGAAGACCACGTGCCCGAGATGAAACGCAAACCCGGCAACGGCCGCTGATCCGGTTCCCCGTGTTCGTGTAGGGCGGACACTCCTGTCCGCCGCCCTGTGCAGGCGTAGCATTGAGAGGGCGCAGCATGTCCGTCTCCGGCCCCAATCCGATTATTCTCTATGATGGCGTCTGCGGTCTCTGCAACCGGCTGGTTCAGTTCGTGCTGAAGCATGATTCGCAGGACCGCTTCCGTTTCGCCTCCTTGCAGAGTGATTTTGCTGCCCAGCTCCTGCGACGCCATGGCGCAGCGCCCGAAGACCTCGACACCATGTACGTGGTAATCGATCGCGGCTTGCGGGAAGAGCGGATCACGTCGCGGTCCGACGCCGCCATTACGGTGTTGCGGGAATTGGGCGGAGGTTGGGCTGCTCTGGGCGCTGCGCTGCGCGTGTTTCCCCTGTCGTTGCGAACTTGGGGCTACAACCTGGTCGCACGGAATCGGTACCGCACCTTCGGGAAGTACGACTCTTGCCCGATCCCGCCTGAAAAAGACCGCCGCAAGTTTCTCGACTTGAATCAAAGCGGAGATGGCTGAACTTTCCCACTCGGGAGAGACGGGTGTGCAACCATCAGCACGGTTACATAATTTACATTGGCCGTCTGTCCAAGAACTGCTAAATTTGGTAGGCGGCCGCAGCGGGAATTGAACACCATGCAAGCTAGTTTCAATCTTGTCGAAGCGCTCTGGATTGTTCATCCGGTCATAGAACTCCCCTTAGCGGGAATCATGTACTGGCGCAAGCTTCACCGGCAGTTTCCGATCTTTTTCGCCTATATTCTGTTTCAAGTGGTGCAGTTCGTGATCTTGTTTCCGCTCTATCGCTGGGGCAGCTCCACGAATTATTTTTACGCTTATTGGATCAGTGCAATTATCTGCTGGGTTTTCGGGTTCAAGATCATCCATGAAGTATTCTCGGACGTATTTCGTCCCTTTCCTGCCGTCGAGAGCGTAGGAGTGGTGATGTTCAGATGGGCGGCACCGGTGACAGGATTGTTGTTGTTTATGCTTTTGACCTCTCCAGGTGAGCCGGATGCTTTGTGGGGCGGGTTGATCGCTGTGGAGCGCTGCGTACGTTTTACTCAATGCGCGCTGATCCTCTTTGTTTTACTGTTCTCCCGTTCCCTGGGTGTTTCCTGGCGACAGCAAAACATAGGTATCGCGCTTGGTTACGGCTGGTTCGAGGGTGTCGAACTTCTTGCCTTTCCGCTGTTGTCAGGGGGCGCAACCCATCAGACCAGCCTGAACTTGCTTAACATCGTCACGTACAGCTTGGCTCTCATCGTGTGGATCACATACGCGGCTTTCCCAGTATCGAATACTCTGCCTGATTTCCCGAATGGGCAGGATTTATTCACCGTCGACGGCGGAACATTCTAAGAGAATTCAAAATCGGCTCAGGACCAGCGGATATTCCCACCTCACTGACAAGAACTCCCTCTCCGCTGTAGAATTCGGTGCGGCTCAGTATTGCGAAGCCACAGCCTCCCGAGGAACAAGTATGGCAGAGAAAGTTTCTATCCCCGCTTCCGATACCAACATCGATTCCGTCCTGCAGGAACAGCGCAGATTTGAACCTCCGGAGCATTTCCGCGAACGAGCACACATAAAGAGCCTGGAAGAGTACGAGCGCATTTATCGCCAATCGGTGGAGCAACCCGAGGAGTTCTGGGCAGGTATCGCGGAAGAACTGCATTGGTTCAAGAAGTGGGACAAGGTGCTGGAATGGAATAATCCCTGGGCGAAGTGGTTCGTCGGCGGCCAGATTAATTTGTCCTACAACTGTCTCGACCGTCACGTTAAGACTTGGCGCAAGAACAAGGCAGCGCTCATCTGGGAGAGCGAACCCGGCGAAGTGCGCACGCTGACGTATCAGCAACTGCATCGCGAAGTGCAGAAGTTCGCCAATGTCTTGAAGTCACTCGGGGTCAAGAAAGGTGACCGCGTCGCGATCTACATGGGAATGACTCCGGAGCTTCCGATCGCGATGCTGGCCTGCGCCCGCATCGGAGCGCCGCATACGGTGGTCTTCGGCGGCTTTGCCGCGAACGCCCTGGTCGACCGCATCCATGATTCGCAAGCTGTCGCGGTCATCACGCAGGACGGCTCGTATCGCCGTGGCTCCGAAGTCAAATTATTTCCCGCAGTCGAAGAGGCGCTGAAATCCTGTCCGTCGGTAAAGTACGTCGTCGTCTACAAGCGTACCGGTTCACCAATTCATCTGCAGCCCGGCCGCGATCACTGGTGGCACGAACTGATGGCTTCGGTCTCCGACGAGTGTCCAGCCGAAGCGCTGGACGCCGAGCACCCGCTCTACATTTTGTATACGTCCGGCACTACCGGAAAACCCAAGGGTGTCGTGCACACCACAGGCGGCTATTCCGTCGGTGCCTACATCACCACCAAGTGGGTATTCGATCTCAAAGAGGAAGACACATACTGGTGCACGGCTGACATCGGATGGGTCACCGGCCACAGTTACATTGTCTACGGACCGCTGCAGAACGGCGCCACCAGCTTGATGTACGAAGGTGCGCCCAACTGCCCCGAGCCCGATCGCTTCTGGAGCATCATCGATCGCCACCAGGTGAACATTCTCTATACGGCACCGACCGCGATCCGAACGTTCATTAAGTGGGGAGAGCAATGGCCGAGAAAGCATCGGCTCAACAGTCTGCGCCTGCTCGGCACGGTCGGAGAGCCGATCAATCCCGAAGCCTGGATGTGGTATCGCGAAGTCATCGGCCACGAGAACTGCCCCATCGTCGACACTTGGTGGCAAACTGAAACCGGACACATCATGATCGCGCCCATACCCGGTGCAGTAGGAGCCAAGCCCGGTTCGGCCACGCGCCCAATGCCCGGAATCGTGGCCGAGGTCGTGGATATGAACGGCAAGCCCGTGCCCGACGGCTCGGGAGGATTCCTGATTATCCGACAGCCATGGCCGGGCATGCTGCGAACGATCTACGGAGATCCCGACCGCTATGTCAAGCAATACTGGTCGCAAATTCCGGGCACGTACTTCACCGGCGACGGCGCGCGAAAAGACAAAGACGGCTATTTCTGGATCATGGGCCGCGTCGATGACGTCATCAACGTCTCCGGACACCGCTTAAGCACAATGGAGGTAGAGTCGGCACTGGTTGCGCATGAGGCCGTGGCGGAAGCCGCGGTTGTAGGCCGTCCAGATGATCTCAAGGGCCAGGCCATCTCGGCGTTTGTGACGCTGCAGCAAGGCCGCGAGCCTACTCCGGAGTTGAAAGAGGAGCTGCGGCGCTGGGTAGCCAAAGAAATCGGCGCCATGGCCAAGCCCGACGACATCCGCTTCACCGACATGTTGCCCAAGACGCGTAGCGGCAAAATCATGCGCCGCCTGCTGCGCGAACTGGCTACCAGTGGGGAAGTGAAGGGCGACATGACCACGCTGGAAGATTTCAACGTGATCTCAAAGTTGACGGAGAGCGAAGAGGCATAACCCGACCGAGAACGGAGAACTAGAAACCGCGATCCGGTCTTTCTTTGCGTACCTTTGTATCCTTTGTGGTTGATGAAGTGAAGTTGCTAGAACCGCGAAGGACACAAAGGTACACAAAGGAAGTCATGCCTTCACGCTGCCGAAGCCACTCCGGAGCTGCTGGTACCTACCGTGCTCGACTGAAGGCTCCGTGCCACTATCCGCTCGTGCCAGTTAAACAGAGGCCGCTGATTCGGCGAGACCAATTCCTCAAATAGTTCCCGGCACATCCGCCGAAACCCCGGATAACCTTCCCGCACGAAGGAAGGCCAGCTCCGCTCCAGCGGCTGCTCTTTCAGCGAACAAATCTGATACCGCCGCGAAAATCCATACGAGATCGGAACCACGGCGCCATCAGCTTCCATAACGATCAAGCCAAGTAAATCAGCGGGCGCATTCGCATCCAAGTCGGCAGGCAATTCGTCGGCGTAAACCATGTGCGGTGCCCGCAGCAATTGCTCGCGATGAAGCAAATCCAACTGAATGCTCATGGCCCCACTGTATTTCGCGGTCAAGACAGAAGCCACTAGATAAGCCTTCGCCAGGCCATCTTCCTCCGCACACAGCGCTCCCAGCCTTCCCTCGGCACGTCCCGCCATTTCCAACGGATGCAATTGCAGCAACCGTGCCCCACTCTCCGCCGCGAACTCCCCGATCCACGACAGGTGTTCCCAGGTTTCCTGAGTAAGAGTATGAATAAAGCCGAAATTCAACCCCGACCGTCGGAGACTTTCGATACCGGAACATAACCGCTCGAACGCCCGAGGCGAACCACGAAGGCGGTTGTGCATCTCGGGTGGACCATCAAGACTTATCGCCAGCACGTCCACGAGATCACGCAGCATCTCCAGCCGCCGAGGTTGAAGAAAATAACCATTCGTCGTGACCGTGGTGTGCAGTCCCAGCGACTTGGCATGTCGCAAAACTTCACGCAGCCCAGAGTAGAGAAAAGGCTCACCGCCGGAGACCGAAACGACCCCATAGCCCATCCGGGCAGCATCCGACACTAAACTACAAACCAAGGCTGGATCCAATTCCGCCCGCACCCCAGGTCCCGAGCTGGAGTAACAGTGCTCACAGCACAGGTTGCAGCGCAGGGAAGGGTGTAGTTGGACAATTCGCTGCCCGGTCGGGCCACAGGTCTTCGAGTTATTGGGCGAGACTGCGTTCATAGCAGACCGCGATTCAGTTTTAAGCGGCGATGCCGGTTGTCATGGCGCTGGTCGTTTGCACCGTGTCCCCAAGATCCACGTTGATCTGGAAAGCCTCAACGTTGGGGATGCCATAGGGGAATATCGACACTCCCCGCAGACGCGGTGTGCCGTGGAGAATTCGGTTGAGGACCGCAGCCACGTCTTCGGTGTTCACCACAGACTGGATCTGCAATCCATCGACCACGGGAGGTATGCCCTTGGGAAAAACTCGCAACTGATCGAGCCCTCCATCATTGAGCCCGACCACGATGCGCACCAGTTCGTTGAGGTTTTCTTTGTCCAGACCGCTGAAGCGCAGGGCGTGAATCAGCTCTTTCTCCAGGGATTCCGGGCGTTTTGTCGTCTTGTCGGTACCCATTGCGATACTCCTTTCCGATTGGGGGCGTTGCTGACGTGCTGCTCAAGGTGAGCCGCGACCTCCGCAAGCTCCATGGGTTTGGTTAATCCCGGATTATTCGGGCCCGCGTGCAGTTCCGGGAGGTGAGGTGGAGGCCATCGTAGCACACGGCGTGGTGTAGGTTGCGCGAATTTATTTGTCCTTGTCCCGAAACGGGACAGGCGTCGGACTGGAGGGCGGACGAGGTGACTCCTACGCCGAAGCCGCCGCGTACCACACACCCCGATCCCAACCTCTCAGCGTCGACCGCTGACCTTGCTCAAACGCGCACAGGCTCGCCATCCCCACGGATATCTGATCTTCCGCCAACGCCTGTCCGATCAGCTCCTTCGAGATTTCGCCGCCTTGTTCGAGCATGGTGCGGGCCACCACCCGCACTATGTCGTCCGACGAGGCCAGCGCCCGAATCAGCTCGCGCCCGGCCGATTCCTGGCCGAACTGTGCCCAGACCATCCCGCATAAAACTAAGTAGTTCGTATCCATAAATGCCTCCCCATGCCAACCGATTCTTCGAGTCTCATCTATAGAAGCGACAAACTTGACACGAAGGTGTCAAGGTATTGTGAAAATTAACTGACAAACGAATCAAAAATCCTGTAGGCAGGGTAGTTGTCTAAGAACTGGACGGAGGAGAACTAGCTGGAAAACATCGACTTCAGCCGTAACCAACCGCACATCACCTTCGTAACTCGCCGAATCCGAAAGCAGCGAACTACTCTCTTCAGTGAGGGTTTACACCGATATGATCAACCAAATCTCGAAGTCGCTTTTGATCCTGGCTGTCGGGGGACTGATGTTCACCGGTTCCGCGTTCGCCCAAACCACAACAACCTCGGGCGCCGGACCGGGCGTAGTCGACCCTGGCCATCCCCGCGTGAATCAGGTAAACGGTCGCGAAACGAACCAGCAGAATCGCATCGCCAACGGCGTCAAGAACGGCTCCCTGAGCCCGAAACAGACCAGTAATCTGGAGAACCGCGAAGCCAACGTGGAAAACCGCGAGAAAAAAGACATGGCGGCGCACAACGGTCATCTCACCAAGGCGGAACAGAATGGGATCAATCGCCAGCAGAATCGAATCAGCAAGAGTATCTATAAGGACAAGCACAAGTAGCCTGCTACCCGATCCGATATCCTGCACGGGCTGAACGCAGAGTCGTACGCTTCAGCCCGGTACGAATGTAGGCGCGGGCGTCCTCGCCCGTGCTGGAAAACATCGCTTCAAGAGCCGGAGAGTGACGTCGAGACCCGCGCCGGAACCTGCAGCACCAGCACTCCACCCACAACCGCGCAAACCATCATCAGCCCCAAGCCATACGAATACGATCCCATCCGGCTGTTCAGGTAACCGAACGCAAAAGGACCGGCAAAGCCGGCGACGCTCCCGACGGCGTTAATCAATCCCACGCCCGCTGCCGCCGCTGATTCGCTCAAGATTTCGCTTGGCATGGCCCAGAATACGGGCAGAAAACCTGACACGCACAACAGCATGGTAAAAAGTGTGACCGACATTTGCGTTGAGGCTGGTAGGGTGACGAGGCCCAACAGCGCGGCCGCTGCGATGAACAGCGGAACCGCGGAATGCCAACGTCGTTCCTGCGTCTTGTCCGAATGCCACCCGTTGATCAGCATCGCGGCCAATCCGGCCACATACGGCAGCATGCCCAACACGCCTACCCGCACATCCGAAAACCCGGACATGCGTTTAAGAATGGTAGGCAGCCAGAAAGCCACTGTGTAAACAACGAAATACTCGAGAAACGCTACGGAGGCCAGTAACAACACGGGACCGGAGCGCAGCGCCTGCCACGCCGTGATCTGCTTCGGATTGACAGGTTTTTCTTCCTCCAACTTTCGTTCAATCCACTGCCGTTGCTCCGGGGCGAGCCACGTTGCCTCCCGCGGCCAGTCCGTGAGGTAGAAGAACGCAACCGTGCCAAGAAGAATCGCCGGCATCCCCTCCAGAACAAAAAGCCAACGCCACCCATCAACCCCTAACCACGGATGCCCGAGAATCCACCCAGCGAGCGGCGATCCCACGATGAACGACAATGGAATAGCCGCCATAAAATTGCTGCCAGCCTTGGCGCGATCCTCGCGAATGAACCAGTGACTCAGGTAAACAACAACGCCCGGGAAAAAAGCGGCCTCCGCCGCACCCAGCAGCAATCGCGCCCCATAGAGTTGGCCCGCGGTAGGAACCAGTCCAGTCAGCACGGTCAACGATCCCCACGCGATCAAGATCAAAGTGATGCAACGCCGTGCGCTCCAGCGTTCGATCATGAGCGCGCCAGGAATTTGCAACGCCACGTAGCTGACGAAAAAAATGCCCGCGCCCAAGCCGAACACCCGATCGCTGAACCCAAGCGTCCGCGACATCCCGATCGCGGCATAGGCTACGCTGGTGCGGTCAAGATAATTAGTGATGTAGAGGATGAAGAGAAACGGAAGCAGCCGTACGGCGATCTGATGGCGAGTATGATCCGCAAGCTTGACGTCAGCCCCGGACGGGAGCGCAGTTGCCGCGCGTGGAGCCACTGCCATTCGAATGCCTCCGGGGGGAGGGTCTCAGTTGAAACGGCGGGCCAGTATATCGTGAACCAGCATGATTTCGTCAGAGAAGTCGAACCGCGATAAATCGCGTATGTGCCGGACGGGCGAGAATCAGGGCCTGCAATTCACTCCCCAACGCCAACCATGACAATCGGCAACGTCGGGGCTGCCGAGCCACTCTCCGGCTCCACGGTAATCGCGAAAGCCTTGGCTTGCACACCGGGCGGAAGCGGCGGATTAATCACGGTCGCACTCCCATGCGCATCGGGCTTGAATACTCCAGCCGGAATCGGCGCCCCACTGGTCGGGATCAACCACAACTCATAGGCCTTCTGCGCCGGCAACGGCAGGAGATTGCTGGCCAGGAAAATCAGGCTCGACCGGTCGCGAACATAAAATGCTTTGCCTTGCGGCTGTGGAGGAGTCTTCGCCGCGACCAGCGTCACCCGCATCGCATCCGTCGCGGTAAGAGTCGACACCACTTCGCGAGCGCGCTGCAGTTCTGCGAGTTGCTGGGCCGACTGGTCCTGCAAGCCGGCAATCCGTCGCTGCAGATCCGAGTTCTGCAACCACAGGGCCACCAACCCCGCAGCCAATGCCGCCGCCGCAACCCAGGGCACAACAGTCCACCAACGCCGCTTTGCAGGAGCCTCCGACCGTCGCGGTTCGCGTGTCACGGCCTCGATCAAACGCTGACGCGCCCGCCGCGGCGGCAACGGCCCAGCCGTCGACAAAGCCATCAACGCCATGTCCCCGCGCAACTGCTCGAGTTCACGACGGCAACCGGCGCACCCCTCCAAATGCTTCTCCAGCGACACGCGTTCCTCACCCTGCAACGCCCCGAGGGCGTACAACGCGAGATCCTCCGCGAATTGTTCGTGCACGCTCATGTGGCAAAGGCCTTGCGCAAAGCCAGCAATCCCGATCGAATGCGAGTTTTGATTGTTCCCAACGGCTCTCCCGTCTTTTCCGAAATCTCGCTGTGCGACAGTCCCTCGAAGTACGCCATCTCCAGCGCCTGCCGCTGCGCCGAAGGCATCGAGCCCAGCGTGCCCCGCACTTTCTCCATCGCCCGCGCCCGCTCCGCATCACCCGCCATATCGGGTTCAACGGAAACCACCACATCCGCAATATCCGTCTCCGGACGCCGCTTGCGCAACCCATCAATCGCCCGATGTCGCGCAATCACTGCCAGCCACGGCCCCAGGCTGCCCCGGCTCGAATCGAACAGCCCCGGGTTGCGCCACAACTGCATAAACACTTCCTGCAACACGTCCTCAGCCGCGCCGGTATCGCCGAGCACACGGAGAGCGACCGAGTAGACGACGGCCGAGAACCGGTCGTACAAAGCCGCCATCCCATTCTCGTCACCCGAGCGGATCGCCAACAGTACCGCAGCGTCGGTCCGATCTCCTTTTGGCTCAGTGCCGGACAAGCAGTTAATCTCTTTCCACTTGAGGTACGGATGGGCAACCCAAGGTGGATTGCTACACAAATCCCAGTCGCGAATCCGCTTTCCTTCCCACCATTTACCGAGGCCAGAAAGACCCAAGAATCGATCCGCGAAACCATACCAGCATTGCGAAAATGAGACAAGCCACAACGCCCGGTGTAGTGCCGACACTCCTATCCGCGTGCCAGCATCGCTATCGCTGGTGAAGACCAAGGCACCCACTCACGACGGTTATGGGGAGTGCCCTTCTTCTCAGGCTGCGGAAATCCTTCGGACTTGTGGAATTCGGAAGTTTTCTGTCATTCCGAGCGAAGGTCCGTCCCCCGCTCAGCGGAGGACGGAACGCAGTCGAGGATCCTTTTGTCATGCCGGGTCGAGCGCAAGCCCGCGAGACCAACTACAATAAGCAGCGTGCGGATAGTTTCACTATTGGCAAGCGCCACCGAGATCGTCTGCGCTCTGGGCGCTGGCGAAATGCTGGTCGGACGC
>Ga0210390_10001216_pt1 | contig 25315 bp, 20 predicted proteins | sample IncBWH11OmetaG_FD_161050 | JGI IMG/M metagenome (GOLD analysis project Ga0210390, IMG submission 161050) | Forest soil microbial communities from Barre Woods Harvard Forest LTER site, Petersham, Massachusetts, United States - Inc-BW-H-11-O ... | reverse complement strand
TCCACATCAGACATCCCTCAGCTTTGTCTCAGCCATGGTTTGAGCACCTTGGTTCGGGACACTACGAAAACTGTGCGTAAGGGGCCCCTTCATGCAGCGCCATCCTCAACCCTGGATCACCACCGGTGTCGTTCTCGCCGGCGCCAGCCTGATCGCCGTCACTCCGGCAGCTACGCCGCTGCCTGACTTGCAGCATCGATCGATCCGGCTCGTCGACTACGACGAGTTCGACCTGTCCCAATTGACGACCACCACCGAGGCCAACTGGTCAGGGTTGGAAACGGCACTCAGCAGCAATAACTGGGCGACCGACCCCGATATCTCCCAAGGGCTTAGCACCGTGTTGAGCGACCTGTCGACCGGCACCTCGAACCCGGTGACCAACCCGACCTCACTGCTGGCCGAGGGTGCGCTGCTGCTCACCAGCAGCGCCGACGCGTCCAACGCGGCCTCCGCCGCGCTGACGGCCGTCACGGACAACGTTGAGTCGGCGCTCAGCGGCGGTGACTATTCCGCGGCCCTCACCGACCTGGAAAACGGGCCCACCACGGTCCTGGACGCCTACCTCAACGGCTACCCGGAAACCGTTGGCTCCGGCGGGCTGATTTCCCCCGAGTTCGGGCTGCTCACCAACACCACCGACGGTGCGGCCACCGGCGGGATCGACGCCCTTCAGCAGCTGAGCAACACCCTGGCCGACGAGTTGTCGGCGCTCGGCGGAGGGAATTTGACGACGACCCCGACCCTGCTAGAACCGGGCTCCTTGGACATTTCTGTCAACGTCGGGACAATCCTCAACGACCTTGCGCCCAGCGGCACGCTCAGCCTCCCGGTCAGCCTGGACAGTCTGCTCAGCGACGCCGCCCCCAGCGGCACGCTCAGCCTCCCGGTGAGCGTCGACGATCTGCTCGGCGACGTCGCACCCAGCGGGAGCCTCACCCTGCCGGTCAGCCTGGACAGTCTCCTCGACGGGGCCACTCCCGGCGGCACACTCAGTCTGCCGATCTCCCTCGACGACCTCCTCGCCGACGCCGCCGGCTCCAGCGGCAATATCACCGTGCCGGTCACCCTCGACCAAGTCCTCACTGACGCCCTCGGCAACGGTGGAAGTATCAGCGTGCCACCGATATCCGTCGACACAATCGTCAGCGACCTCGGCAATCCCTCTTACACAATTAACCTCGGCATCGCCAAAGAAACCATCTCCCTGCAGACTTTCATCAACGACCTCGGTATCGGCAACGAGACCATCACCCCACCATCCATCCCCGACAGCACCGTCCTCAGTGACCTCGAGTCGGTGCTCGGCACCTCCGGCAACCAGGACATCACCGTCTCGCTCAGCAGTCTTGAGAACCTTCTCGGCACTGCCGGCAGCCAGGACATCAGCGTCTCCACCGCCACACTCGAGGGGCTGCTGGGCACCTCCGGCAGCAGCGACATCACCCTCTCCGTCTCCGACCTGCAGACGCTTCTCGGCAGCGCCGGCAGCCAGGACATCAGCCTGTCGGTCAGCACCCTCGAGTCGCTTTTCGGCACGGCCGGCAGCTCGGACATCAGCATCCCGCTCAACACCCTCGAGGGGCTTTTCCCGAGCACGCTGAGCCTGGATCTGAGCGTCCCGGACGTGACCGGGGGTGCCGTGCCGACCTACGACGTGGACCTGGCCCAGGACCTGTTGGCGGCGCTCGGCAGCATCTCACCGATTTCGGCGGATCTCCCGAGCCTGCTGGGCACCGACCCGACGCTCGACGTGACATCCCTGTTGAGCAGTGTGGTGACCGACCTGGGCCTGCCGGTGTCGATTACCGGCGGCGATCTCACAGTCAACCTCACGGGCATCGCGGCCGAACTGCTCGCCGGCTTGGTTCCCTGAGGTCGGCCCGCGGCGCCGGCGGGCGGGAGGAACCGTCGGCGCCGCCTGAGCCGGAGTCAGCTCAGATCGCCCGTAAGCAGTCGCGGGCGATGGCCAGCTCTTCGTTGGTCGGTATCACCAGCACGGCGATCGGCGACACATCGGTGGAAATCCGCCGAGCGTCCGTGGCGGACTGCGTGTTTCGCTGCTCGTCGATCTCGATGCCCAGACCCGCGAGTCCACTCAGCGCGTCACGGCGCACCGCCGCGACCTTCTCGCCGATACCGGCGGTGAAGCTGACCACATCGGTGCGGCCCAGCACCGCCAGGTAGGCACCGACGTATTTGCGCAGCCGGTGGATGAACACGTCATAAGCTAATTGCGCTGCACTGTCGCCGGATTCGATCATCTCGTGCAGTCGGCGAAAGTCCCGCTCGCCGGCCAGCCCCAGCATCCCGGACTGCTGGTTGAGCATCGATTCGACCTCGTCGACGCTCATCTTCGCCACGCGGCACAGGTAGCCGATGACACCGGGGTCGACGTCGCCGCTGCGGGTACCCATCACCAGACCCTCCAACGGGGTCAACCCCATCGACGTGTCGACCGGCCGGCCCGCCACGATCGCCGAGGCCGAGGCGCCGTTACCCAGATGCAGCACAATCTGATTCAGGTCCTCCAGCGGCCTGCCCAGGAACGCCGCGGCCTGTTCGCTGACGTACTGGTGCGACGTGCCGTGGAATCCGTATCGGCGGATCTTCCACTTGTGCGCCAAGTCCCGGTCGATGGCGTAGGTCGCCGCCGCGACGGGCAGGTCGTGGAAAAAGGCGGTGTCGAACACCGCGACATGTGGCACATCCGGCAGCATCTTGCGGGCCACCTCGATACCCTGCACGGCGGGCGGATTGTGCAGCGGCGCCAGCTCCGAGACCTGCTTGAGTTCGCCGAGCATCGCGTCGTCAATCAGGGTCGGCTGGTAGAACGTCGCGCCGCCGTGCACCACCCGATGGCCAACCGCCGCCAGCCCGCACGTCTTCAGATCGACACCGGCTTCGGACAACTGGTCGAACGCCATCCGCAGCGCCGCGGCGTGGTCGGCGACGGCCGATGACGGCTCGCCGATCCGCTCGACAATGCCGTCGGCAAGCGACTGGCCCGAATCCGGCTCAATCAGCTGATATTTCAGCGACGACGAGCCGGAGTTGATCACCAGCACGCTGCGATCAGGAGGCATTAGCACCCTGGGCCTGTATTGCAGTGATGGCGACGGTGTTGACGATGTCTTCGACCAGCGCGCCGCGAGACAGGTCGTTCACCGGCTTGTTCAAACCTTGCAGCACCGGACCGATGGCGATCGCACCAGCGCTGCGCTGCACCGCCTTGTAGGCGTTGTTGCCGGCATTGAGGTCTGGGAAGATCAACACGGTGGCCCGGCCGGCGACCGGCGAATCGCGCATCTTGGTGGCCGCGACGGACGGCTCGACCGCGGCGTCGTACTGAATCGGACCCTCGACGAGTAGTTGCGGCGCCCGGCTTCGCACCAATCCGGTTGCCTCCCTGACCTTGTCGACATCGGCGCCAGTGCCGGACTCGCCGGTGGAGTACGACAGCATAGCCACCCGCGGCTCGATGCCGAATTGGGCGGCAGTGCGCGCGGAGCTGATGGCGATATCGGCCAACTCGTCGACCGTCGGGTCACGGACTATCGCGCAGTCGCCGTATGCCAGCACCTGATCCGGCAGGCACATCAGGAAGACGCTGGACACCGTCGAAATGCCTTGCGCAGTACCGATGATCTCGAAGGCGGGACGGACGGTGTGCGCCGTGGTGTGCGCAGCACCGGACACCATCCCGTCGACATGGGAGTTGTAAACCAGCATGGTTCCGAAATACGACACGTCGTGCATGATTTCGCGGGCCTGCTCGACGGTGACGCCCTTCTTCGCGCGCAGCTGCGCGTACTGCTCGGCGAATTGGTCGCACAACTCGCTGGTACGCGGATCGAACACCGTGGCGTCGCCGAGATTGACACCGAGTTCGGCTGCCCGAGCCCGGATCTGGCTCTCTTCGCCGAGGATGATCAGGTCGGCGATATCCCGCTGTAGCAGTCGGCCGGCGGACTGGAGGATTCGGTCGTCGTCACCCTCGGGCAGGACGATGCGCCTTCGATCCGAACGGGCCCGCTCGCGCAGCTGGTAGGTGAACATCTGCGGCGTGGTCACCTTGGGGATCGGAATCGCCAACTGCGTCAACAAGTCTCCGAGATCGACATGGCGTTCCACCAGCTGCAGCGCGGTGTCGATCTTCCGCTGCGAGGAGGTGGTGACCCGGCCGCGTGCCGACGCCATCGCGCTCGCCGTGTCGAAGGTGCCCAGCGTGGTGGCGATAATGGGCAGCCGCAGCCCCAGGCCGGCGACCAGTGCCGCGATCGACCGATGCAACTCGAAACCGCCGTTGAGAATGATGCACGACAACGACGGAAACCCTTCAGCGGCATGAGCACTGGCGACGGCCAGCACGACGTCCGAACGGTCGCCGGGAGTGACCACCGCGACGCCCTCGCCGAGTCGCTCCAGCACGTGATCGGCCGTCATTCCGGCGACCACTACACCCATTGCCTCGCGGCCCATCAACGCGGTGTCACCGCTGACCAGTGCGCCGTTCACCGCAGCCTGCAGGTCGGCCACCGTCGGTGCCACCAGCAGCGGCTCATCGGGCACCACGTAGGTCTTCGGGCCCAGCGCGTGCAGCGCCTCGGCGACTTCGGTCAATTGCGAAGGCTCGCAGCGGTTCGCCACCACCGCCGCGGTGTGCGCGTGCTGGGTGTCCAGCTCGGCCAGACACACCTCGACAAGGTGCGCGACCTGCTCGGCACTGCGGCCCTTGGCCCGCACCGCCAGGAGCACCGGCGCGCCGAGGTTGACCGCGATACGGGCGTTGACGCTCAGCTCGGCGGGACTGGCGACGTCGGTGTAGTCGCTGCCGACGATGACGACCACGTCGCATTCGGCGGCCATCGCGTGATACCGCTCGACGATGTCGTCGATGGCGGCGTCACGGTCGGCGTGCAACTGCTGATAGGTCACGCCGAGGCAGCGCTCGTAGGGCAGTCCGGCCGTGGTCTGTGCCAGCAGCAGATCCGCGATGTAATCGCGTTCTTCGCCGAAGCGCGTAATCGGCCGGAACACGCCGACCCTGGCGACCGTTGCGGCCAGTCGATGCAGGATTCCCAGCGCGATCGCCGACTTGCCGGTGTCGGCCTCGGGCGCCGCGATGTAGATCGCCGACACCGAACCGGCCACCACCTGCGTGCCTCTCAGCCCAGCCGTCGCAGCCGCGGCTCGAGATCCTTTTGGAAGAGCTCCAGGAATCGACGCTGGTCGTGGCCCGGCGCGTGGAACACCAGGTGGTTGAGGCCCCAGTTGACGTAGTCCTTGACCTTTGCCACAGCCTCGTCGGGATCCGAAGAAACGATCCAGCGCTTGGCGACCTGCTCGATCGGCAGTTCGTCGGCGGCCTTCTCCATTTCGAGCGGGTCGTGAATGCTGGTCTTCTGCTCGGCGGTCAGCGACAGCGGCGCCCAGAATCGGCAGTTCTCCAGCGCCAGTTCAGGATCGGTATCGTAGGAAATCTTGATCTCGATCATCCGGTCGATGTCGTCGGGATTCTTGCCCGCCGCCTCCGCGCCCTCTTTCATGGCCGGGATGAGCTTGTCCTTGTACAACTCCTCACCCTTGCCGGAGGTGCAGATGAACCCGTCGCCCGCGCGGCCCGCGTACTTGGCGACCTGCGGCCCGCCCGCGGCGATGTAGATCGGGATGCCGCCCTCGGGCACGTCGTAGATGGAGGCGCCTTTGGTGTGGTAGTACTCGCCCTCGAAATCGACCCGGTCGCCCAGCCACAGCTCACGCATCAGGCGCACCGATTCACGAAGGCGGGCGTAGCGCTCCTTGAACTCCGGCCACTCACCCTCATATCCCGTGGCGATCTCGTTGAGCGACTCCCCGGTGCCGACCCCGAGGAAGATGCGATCCGGGTAGAGACACCCCATCGTGGCAAACGCCTGCGCAATGACGGCGGGGTTGTAGCGGAAGGTCGGGGTGAGCACCGAGGTCCCCAGCTGGAGCCTCTTGGTGCGTTCGCCGACCGCGGTCATCCAGGCCAGCGAGAACGGCGCGTGTCCGCCCTCATGCCGCCACGGCTGGAAGTGGTCGCTGACCGTCGCACTGTCCATGCCGTGCGCTTCGGCGGCGACCGCCAGCTCGACGAGTTCCCGCGGCGCGAATTGCTCCGCCGACGCCTTATATCCAAGTTTGAGTTCAGCCACGCTGTTGTTTCTACTCCTTCTTGTAGACGGGCGACCCGCTGCGCCCGGCTTCGCCGAGCTTGCGATCGCCCTCCCCCGCGGCGGGCGACCCGCTGCGCCCGGCTTCGCCGAGCTTGCGATCGGCCTCCCCAGTAGACGGGCGACCCGCTGCGCCCGGCTTCGCCGAGCTTGCGATCGCCCGGTGCCTAGACTCTCGGACATGGCACCGGTGCTGAAGGCCGTCACCGAGACCGTGCACCTCGCTCAGGGCGGGGCGGTTAACTGGCTGCTGGTCACCGACGACACCGGGGTCATGCTGATCGACGCCGGCTACCCGGGTGATCGCGACGATGTGTTGACCTCGTTGCGGCAGCTGGGATACCAGCCCAGTGACGTACGCGCGATCCTGCTCACCCACGCGCACATCGACCACATGGGTTCGGCGATCTGGTTCGCCAAAACCCACGACACCCCGGTCTATTGCCATCCCGACGAGGTCGGCCACACCAAGCGCGAGTATCTGGAGCAGGCCTCCCCCGTCGACGTCGCGCTGCGCCTTTGGCGACCCCGATGGGCGTTGTGGGCCGCCCACCTCGTGCGCGACGGTGGCCTGAGTCGCGAGGGCATCCCGACCGCGCAGCCGCTGACCGCCGAAGTCGCCGCGGGACTGCCGGGCCAACCGATGGCGATCCCCACTCCCGGTCACACCGGCGGTCACTGCTCGTATCTGGTCGACGGCATCCTCGCCAGCGGCGACGCGTTGGTGACCGGGCATCCGCTGCTGGCGCGCAGCGGGCCCCAATTACTGCCGGCGTTGTTCAGCCATGACCAGGAGGGCTGCATCCGCAGCCTGGCGGCTCTGGCGCTGCTGGATACCGAGGTTCTGGTACCTGGTCACGGCGACCTGTGGCGCGGCCCGATCCGCCAGGCCACCGATGTGGCGACCGCGCTGGCGCGGTGAGCACACCGCCCGGTCACAATTCGATCACGCTCGACGTCACGATTGCTTAAGGTTCGGAAACGTTCTCTAAGAAATCGGGTGCCGCTCTGATCGATTACTTACCGAAAGCGGCCTTATTGAGACTCAGTTCACGTTAGGCGGCTGAAACGCTTCGCTCGCACCGAGTTCCGGTGCTTGACCTTCGCGTACCTTGGGCGTCAGGTCTCGGCAACCTGTGATCAATCTGCGTCTTGAAGGAAGCAAACAATGATGAATTTCAGTGGTAAGACGCTGCGCCGGCATGCCGCCGGCTGCGGTCTGCTCGCCGGTCTGGCTGCGACGGTGATCGCGGCGCCGACGGCATCCGCGGCGCCAGACTGCAGTGCTGCCGGAGTGGCCAACACGGTCAGTTCGGTGACGGGATCGGCCAACCAGTACCTCAGCAGTCACCCAGGCGCCAACACGGTTGTGACCGCCGCGAGGAACGAGCCGCGCCCACAAGCGGAGTCGGATCTGCGTGGCTATTTCACCGCGCATCCGCAGGAGTACGTCGAGTTGCGGGGCATTCTGGCGCCGATCGGTGACACTCAGCAGCAGTGCAACACCACGGTGCTGTCGCCCGATCTGGAGTCGGCCTACAACGAGTTCATGGCCGGCTAGACCCCGCCGTCCGACCTGGCTGGGATGTCGCGATGACTAGGCGACATCCCAGCGGTCTATACGGGTATGGCTCATCACCGAAAAATCACCACCACCATGCAGATCAGCCTGGACGGGTCGGCCGAACGCCCAAGTGGCGCAACCGACTGGATCGGCACCAGTCCCGATACCTTTGACTGGGAGTTCTTGGACCGGATCGACGCATGTGTGCTCGGCAGCGGCATGTACCCGGCATACGAGCACTATTGGCGCACGATCAACGCAAATCCGAACCGGCCGGTGGTGCCGACGGGACCGGTTCCCACCGCCGATGAAATCCGCTACGCCCAATTGGCCGATCGCACACCGCATTACGTCCTGACCGGTAGCCGCGCCGACCTGGATTGGCCGGTGGCGCGGGCCATTTCCGATCTCGACGCTGTGCGACGACTGCGGGGGGAGCCCGGCGGCGAGATCTACGTGGCGGGCGGTCCCACGACGGTTGCCGGTCTCCTTGACGCGGAGTTGATTGACGAGCTGCGACTGAACGTGCACCCGGTGGTGCTCGGCGACGGCGTGCCATTGTTCGGCCGCATTCGCCGTGAGCATCGGCTGCAACTGACGTCGGCGACGCCGCTGGAATCGGGCGTGGTGCGACTGGTGTACCGAGTCCGCTGAACCTAGGCCGTCAGCCCGCCAGATGCTCCCGCAGCGTGTGGCCGCTGTACTCGGTGCGGTACGCGCCACGCTCCTGCAATAGCGGCACGACTTGGTCGACGAAGTCGTCCAGACCGTGCGGCGTTAGATGCGGCACCAGAATGAATCCGTCGCACGCGTCGGCCTGGATGTATCGATCGATCTCGTCGGCGATGTGGGCAGCGGTACCGACAAACTGCTCGCGGCTGGTGACCGCGATGATCAGTTCGCGGATCGAGAGCTTTTGGGCTTCAGCGCGTTCCCGGAATTTGCGGGCCACCGCGACGGGGTCGCCGTGCCGCACGCGACCTTGGGTGATGCTGGTGTCGCCGGTCGGATCGAAGTCGGGTAGCGGCCCGTCCGGGTCGTAGTCGGAGAGATCACGGCCCCATACCTGCTCGAGCATGGCGACCGCCGTCACGCCGCTGACCTGCTGGTGCCGAATGTGCACCGCCTTGTCGGCAGCCTCCTCGGCGGTGTCGCCAAGCACAAACGTCGCCGCCGGAAAAACCTTGAGCTGGTCAGGGTTTCGTCCATAGGAGGCTGCACGGCCTTTCACGTCCGAGTAATAGCGCTGACCGTCCTCGAGTGATCCGTGCAGCGTGAACAGCGCGTCGGCATGTCGGGATCCGAAGTTTCGGCCGTCGTCGGAGTCGCCGGCCTGCAACAGCACCGGACGTCCCTGGGGCCCGGCCGGCAGCGTCGCGACTCCGCGTACGTCGAACTGCGCCCCGTGATGTTCGACGGTCCCGACGCGGCTGGGATCGATGTAGGTCCCGGCGTCGAGGTCGGCCACCACCGCGTCGGCTGCCCAGCTGTCCCAGAATTCGCTCGCCACGGTGAGGAACTCCTCAGCGCGGCTGTACCGATCGGCGTGGTCCAGGAAGCCGCCGCGCCGGAAGTTCTCGCCGGTGAAAGCGTCCGACGAGGTGACGATGTTCCAACCAGCACGACCATCGGAGAGATGGTCTAACGTCGCGAATTGCCGTGCCACCTCGAAGGGTTCGTTGAAGGTGGTGTTAATGGTCCCGGTCAGGCCGAGTCGGTCGGTGACGGCGGCCAGCGCTGCCAACACGGTGAAGGTGTCCGGCCGGCCCACCACGTCCAGGTCGTAGATCCGACCCCGATGCTCCCGTAGCCGCAGACCCTCGGCCAGAAAGAGAAAGTCGAACAGCCCACGCTCGGCGGTGCGGGCCAAGTGCACGAACGAGTCGAACTCGATCTGGCTGCCCGCCGCGGGATCGGTCCACACGGTCGTGTTGTTGACGCCCGGAAAGTGGGCAGCCAGGTGAATGGGCTTGCGGTGCTTACCTTCCCGCGTGCTCATTCGCCTACTCCCCAGCGCTTGGCTAGCAACTCGTGCGAGCGGAGACGATCTTGGTGATCATGGGTTACCGACGTGACGACAAGCTCGTCGGCGCCGGTCAGTCGTTGCAGCGCGGACAGCCGCTCTGCCACCTCATCGGGGTCGCCGACGAATTGCGTCTCCAGCCGGTCCTTCACCACGGGTAGCTTTTCTTCGGGCAGCTGCTGGCAGTCGTCGGGACTCGGGTAGGGCACCGCGCCTACCCCGGTGCGGATGGAATACACCCATTGCCCGTAGCCGGCCGCCAGTCGCCTTGCCGTAGCGCTGTCTTCGGCCACGACGACGTCAGCGGAGACCACAACGTAGGGCTGTCGCAGAGTCGCCGACGGGACGAACGTATCCCGGTAGGCATCGATGGCCTCCAGCGCGGTCGCTGGGGTGATGTGATAGCTCGCCACGAAGGGCAGTCCGTGCGCGCCGGCCAGTCGCGCACTCTGGCCCCTGGTGCTGCCAAAGATCCACGGCGCCAACCCGGATCGGTCACCCGGGACGGCATGCACGTCGAAACCCTCGACATTGTAGGTACCGTCGAGCATCGCGAGGATGTCGCCGAGTTGCTCGGCGAAGTCCGGCGACACGGCCTCCGGCTGCTGCAGGATCTCCATCGTCGCCTTGACCCGCTCGGTGTCGAGCAGCCCACGCAAGTCGAACGGCAGCGGGATCACCACCCCGTCGACTTCGCGCCACACCCGCGGCGGGCGATCCTTCTTAGCCGACGGCGGCTTCGGCTTGAACCCGGTGTCGCGCCGTTGCCCGCGGCCGACGCCAAGGTCGATACGGCCCGGATAAAAAGCATCGAGCATGCCGAAACTCTCGACCACCGCGGCGGCCGTGGTGTGACTCAACTGAACCGCGGCCGAGCCGACCCGAATTGTGTTGGTAGCGGCCGCGATCTGGCCGATCAGCACGGCGGGTGCCGAGCTGGCGACGCCGACGAAGTGATGTTCGGCGATCCAGAACCGACGATATCCCCATTGTTCTGCACGCTGGGCGAGATCGATCGTGTTTCGCAGCGCCGTCGCGGCGTCGCTGCCGGCACTGATCGGCGACAGGTCGAGAATCGAGAGCGGGACGGTCACGGCCTCACCTTCGTATACCGGTTGGGTGCAACCGGTAGGCCGAGCCGTTGGCGCAGTGTTTCACGCTGTGCGTAGCCGGTGCGGAATCGACCCGCACGCTGCAGCAGTGGCACCACCTCGTCGACGATCACCGGAAGATCGGTGCCGTTGACAGCGGGCCGCAGCCGCACTCCGTCGATCCCGAGCCGCTGCCACTCCAGCAGCAGCTCGACGAGCTCCTTTGCGTTGCCGGTGAAGATGAGTGCATCAGAACCGAATTCGGCGTCACCGCCGAAGGTCACCACCACGTCGGCGAAGACTTTCAGGTGCGCGCCGCCAGCCGCATGCACTTCGTCGATGATGGCCCGTGCTGCAGCGTCATCGGTTGGCGTGATGAAGACGAGATCGCTGCTGGTGGCCGCGAATTCGTAAATGCGCGGCGCGTGGGCGAGCGCCGCGACCACCGGCTGGCCTTGCGGCGGACGCGGGGTGATCGACGGCCCCTTGACCGAGAAATGCTCCCCGTGGAAGTCGATGTAATGAAGTTTGTCCCGGTCGATGTAGCGCCCGGTGGACACATCGCGGATCACCGCGTCGTCTTCCCAGCTGTCCCACAGCCGGCGTACCACCTCGACAGCGTCGGCGGCTTCGTCGAAGAGTCCGTCCGGAGATTTTGATCCGTTGCGCCGACCGAACAATGCCGCTTCGTGCGGGGTTGCACTCACCCGCGGCTGCCAACCGGCCCGTCCGTGCGACACGTAGTCCAACGTGGCGATCGCCTTGGAGATGTGGAACGGCTCGGTGTGCGTGACGGTGGCGACCGGGATCAGCCCGATGTGCCGGGTGACCGGGGCGATGCGCGCGGCGACCAGGACGGCGTCGGCGCGACCCGCCAGCCGCCTCGGCGAGATTTCCTCGCGGCGTCCGGGTTGGGGCATCAGGGTGTCGTCGATGGTCAGAAAGTCCAACAGGCCGCGCTCGGCAATGGCCGCCAGGCCGGCCCAATACTGCCCGCTGAGAACCGATTCCGTCGCAGGGTCGGCGCTCAACGTGGCGCGCCAAGCCTGCGGATGCCAGCCGTAGCCGTCGAGCGCAACGCCGAGATGCAGCTGATCGGTCATGGCAGGCCCTTGGCGAAGGCGATCGGATGGAAGGGTCCCCATGACACCACTGGCGCGTCGATCTCGGTATACCCGGTGGTGCGATACAGCGCCTCTGCCTCGGGTTGGCGATTGCCGGTGATGAGGTACACCCGCCGATAGCCCCTCGTGGCGGCGGTGACTTCCAGTTCGGCCAGCAACGCCTTCGCGTAGCCGCGGCGACGGCATCCACTGTCCGTCCAGATCCGTTTGAATTCCGCGGTGTCGGCATCGAAGCGCCGGAACGCGCCACCGGTGACCGGGACACCGTCCAACAGTCCGATCAACAAGCCACCGTCAGGCGGCGCGAGCTCAGCCGACGGAACGGGCAACCAGCTGAGGTGCGTCTCCGGAGTGCCGCCGTAGCGATGGGAGTACTCGACCGCCAGCTCGGCCAGCAGCGGCTGGGCCAACGGGTCGTCCGGCCCGACCACCTGGAAACGCAGCTGCGCCGCCGCGGTTGACGGGCTGGTTGGAGGCATCACGTCAATATCCAACGTTTCGTTGTCGACCGCATTCCAGCACTGATAAGTCAATGTCGCGCTGACGTACCGGCCCGCTACCGGCGCTGCGCCGAGATCCTGCCGACGCAGCCCCGGTAGCCCGGTAGCGGTAAACAGGTCCGGGAGGTCAGCCACGATGGTTTTCCAGCCGAGCGCCGCCAAAGACTCGGCGGTGTCGTGTTGCTCGTCCGTATACGTGAGCTCGGTCATATCGCCGTCGAAACCGTATGGTCGCCAGCGTGCAGCAAGGGTGTGCTCCTGGCTCGAAAACGGGCCGAGCTCTTTCGGCAGATAATCGGCGGCCGCCCTGCTGCCGGTGGCGCTCAATGCGGTGACATTTTTGAGCAACCGGTCATGCGTGGCGGGCGTGAGAAACCCGATGAACAGCCCCTCGGCAATCCATACGGTGGGCTTGGTGGCATCGAAGCCGAGCCGCCGCAGCGCCTCCGGCCACTCCCCGCGAAGATCGATTCCCACCGCGCGCCGGTCGGCTGTCGGGGCGGCCTGCAGGCCGCGAAGCGTCTGGGTTTTGAACTCGATCACATCCGGCTGGTCGATCTCGTAGACGGTGGTGCCCGCCGGCCACCACAGCCGGTAGGGCCGGGCGTCCAGCCCCGACGCCAAGATCACCGCCTGCCGAATGCCGGCCCGGCCGGCATCGGTGAGGAAGTTGTCAAAGAATCGGGTGCGCACCGCGAAAAGGTCAGTCAGCAAGGCGAATCCGTTGTCGTCACCGAGATCACTGATGGCACGCTCGCCGCTGGCGACCTGGGTGAAGAAGTCCGTACCCACGGCGCGGACCAGTGGCTCAGCGAACGGGTCGTTGATCAACCCGGCCCTGTTTGCCAAAGCCCGGGCCGTCGCCACCAGTGTTGCGGTAGTTCCGACGCTGGTGGCCGGATCCCAGGTGTCGTGATCTGTTCGCGCCATGGTCACGCCGACCCTACGCCGCGGCGGGCCGGCCGGCACGAATCAGCATCCTCCGGTCGGGCCGAAAGCCCTGGTCAGCGGGCCGCCTAGTTAGGCTTACGCGCACTTAAAAGCAACGCAGCCCGCCAGCCGAGCAGCAGCAGCGCGGTGACCGTTGACGCCACCACCACGAAACTGGCGGCCACGCCGGCGGAGGTGGCCTTGCGCAGCAGCATCCCGACCGCGACCGTGCACAACCACACCACGACCCCGGTGGGGACCACCGCCGTCGGCCGCTGCCACGCTCGCGCGGCCAGCCACCCGACACCGGTACCGCTCAGAAACGGCCACGCCGTCGTTGCGATGCCCGCGACGTTCAGCCCCTCGTCGTGACTGCGCCGCCCGACCGCACAGAAGACCAGCACGCAAGCAACATCGACGCCCAGCCAGCCGAGTACCCGCCGCGGATTCTCCATGCCGGCCGACACTACCCGGGTGGAGCTAACTCCTTGAAGTGGCTCGTCGCCCGGCCTGTTGTTTTCGCCTGGTACATCGCAAGATCGGCGTCGCGCAGGATTTCGACGGCACCGCGTTGCTCGTCGGGTCGTACTGCGACGACGCCGATGCTAGCGCTGATACGGGTACAATCTGTTCTGGCGCAGTCACTTTCGTGCTCAATGACTATCGGTTCTTCAAGCGCTGTGTGCAGCCGGTTGACGATGTCCTCGACATCGGTGGGCTCTACGGGCGCGGCCAGCAGCGCCACGAACTCGTCGCCGCCGACGCGTCCGACGACGTCGTCGATGCGCAATCCTCGGCGGAGACGTTGGGCGGCGATCTGAAGGACGGTGTCACCGGCGTGATGTCCGAGCGCGTCGTTGACGCTCTTGAATTTATCCATGTCGATGAAAAGCACAGCGCCCAAACGGTGCTCATCGGCGGTGATCGCGTCGGTGATGAGCGCGACGACGTGGGCACGGTTGGGCAGCCCGGTCACCAGATCGTGGGTGGCCTGGTAAATGAGTCGCTGATGGGCGTTGTGCTGTTCGGTGATGTCGGTGAATGACACCAACACCGACGATCGGCTGGGATCGGTGGGATCGAGGTATGACCAGTTCGCGGATACCCAGATCCGCCGGCCGTCGCTGCGTCGGTCGACACCGTAGACACTGCCCCGGCCCGGGCTATCGGTCAGCGATTCAAGAACCGGTCGCGGATCGGAGCCGAGCAGCCGGCCATGGGCGTCGTAGACCGGAATCGTGGCCACTTTCGCCCACTCGAGGACGTCGACTCCCGTCGCCCGCGCACCCAGTAGTCGTAGCGCCGCCGGGTTCACTGATTCCACCGATCCGTCGGCCGCGATGACGAGCACCCCTTCTTCCAGAGAGGAGACGACGGTTTCGAAGTGCTGCTCAGCGCGCCGCAGGGCGGTCTGGTCGGCGCATAACACCACGTATCCTTCGTCCATGCGGGACGCCGACACCCGCACGGCCAGCGCGGAGCCGTCGGCGCCGCGATGCACCGCATGCACCACTCCCCCGCCGGCGATGATCACGGCCGGATCCAGCGCAGCACCGACCGTCTCGCCGATCGGCAAGCCCAACGCTGCGGCCGCCGACCGGCCGTAAATGGCTTCGGCCGCCGGGTTCCAGCTGGTGACCGCGCCCGTCAGCGTGGTCGCGATGATGGCGTCACTGGCATGGGTGACCAGCGCTGCCTGGAAGCGCAGACTTGCCTCGGTCGCCTTCTGTGTGGTCAAGTCGCGGAAAACCACATGGTGAGCGGGCTTGCCCTCCCACTCCGTCCAGGCTGCGAGCGCTTCAACCTCGCGGGTTGTTCCGTCGAACAGTACGACGACCAGTTCCAAGGGTGGCAACGTGTCCCGTTCGTGCCGCCGTTCTGCAATACGAGCGTGAACCGCGGCGAGCGAGTCCGGGTGCACGAAATCAGTGACCCGGCGTCCGATGAATTGGTCGGCCGATCGAGCCGCCATCTGCCGCACCAGGGTTTCGTTGACATATACGTAGCGACCGTCCAGGTGCACACCGATCGCCAGGGGACTGTGGTCCATCAGCCACCGGTACCGCTGTGCGGCGTCGCCAACGGCTTCCGGCCGCTCAGCCGCGGTAGCCAAATCCTCACTATGCCCGACGACCGGCTCTTCGCTGATGTGATCTTCCAAGCGCCCCGCCAGCCTTATCTCTGCACTGTCATTGCTGAATAGTGCAGCACACGATGGGCGCTTGCGCAGGCGGTCAGCTCGGATCGACGACGGGTAGTTGCAACTGCGATATTCCACCGGATCCGTGCGCGACGAGATGGTTGGACGACCGCATCGCGAATCCGGTCAGTGGCGGCTCGCCCGTGCCCAGGTTTCGGGCGTAATGAGGATGCGATCCGCCGGCGATCATCAGCCTGATCCGTGTCGCCGCTCGGAAGCGATGTGCGATGGGGTCCAACGACAGCCGCAAGGGTGATTCTTCACCCGTCAGACGGCGGTAGCCCTCGGTGACGCTGCGGGATCGCCCCTTTGCGTCAACTTCGCTGAGCCGCACGAATATGTCGGCGTGAGGGTTGTCGCTGGAATGGTGTAGTTCTGCTGCCGGCGTGCCGATGACTTCCCAGTCGTGCGTCAACGTGGCTGTGGTGAAGGTGATTACGTCGTCCCGAGTACTCAGCTCGGTGTCGTCTTGGTAGCCGGCATCTGTGGAAGAAAGGAACGGCCCACCGATCGTCGGCGTGGGTACGGCGGGGTCGTAGGTGTACCGGGAAGGCGCGACGTCCGAAGTCGGCGGAAGTTCGGTAAGTGCCGATCCCGCGTTCAGGTAGAGGCTGCGGGTATGGCTGCTAGGGGGCCAATCCGGTAGGTCGCGCCAGCCGGGCCCACCGGTGACAAAGATCCGTACCGGGCTTCGGTCGACGCTGCTACTGCCCGCGAGGTGGCGGGAAAACCAGGACAGCGTCTCCCGTGCGGTGGCGCCGGCCGCCTTGTTCAGCATTTCCATGTGCGTCCACGGACCAATGTGCAGTGCGGGTTGGGCCCCATTCGCCTGCAGTCGCCGGTACTGCTCGAGCGTCTGCTCCAGGAAGAGGTCCTGCCAGCCGCCGACCAACAGCACCGGAATGCGGGTGCGGTCCAATGCGGCGTCAAGCTGGGCCGGCCGCCAGTATTCATCGTCCGGATCGGTGTTTTCCAGCCAGGTTTCTAACCACGGCGCCGCTTGACGCACCAGCGCTCGCCCGCTGCGGCCCAACGGAAGACGATCTGCAGCCGCGCGCACCCCGCGCTCCGACCTGAACTGGCGCAGTAGAGCGAGTCGGTCCTCCTGATGCGCGGCCTGATCGCACCACCAGAACGCGTTGCGGATCGCCAGCCCGCCGTTGCGCCACATGGCCGCAGTGAGGTCATGCGGGCCGACCGTGATCACGGACGCCGCGAGTTCAGGTGGCGGATCGACTAGCAGCGCCCACTGGTTGAATCCCAGGTAGGACTGACCAAAGGTGCCGAACGTTCCGTTAAACCACGGTTCGCGCCGTAGCCACGCCACCGTGTCAGCTCCGTCTTCGACCTCGTGCATAAACGGCTCGAAGCTACCGCCGGAGCCGAAAGTACCTCGGGCACTTTGGAACACGACGTGATACCCGCGTTGGGCGTACACCCGCGGATACAGCCAGGACAAGGGCGCCCCTCGGCCATATGGACAGCGCACCAGCAGCGTGCCCGACGGCGTGGAGGTGTCAGGTGCATAGTGATCGGCTCGAAGGATGACGCCATCACGCATCGGTATGGGAACGTCCCGGCGCACTGCGTAATTCGTCGTGGCCGCCGGAAGGCCCAGCGCGCGGCTCATGAGTTGGTCGACAAGCCGCATCCGCGCCGAGCGCGGGATAGCTTGTGCAACCTGGATCGGTGTGCCGGTCACGTGGTTACGCCTTTCTTTCGGATCGTCCACCGATGTTCCTTGCTGAACCGCGTCCAGTTTTCGGTCGCCGCTCCCGCGAGGACGTCGACGCCGAGGCCTACTGGCCACCCGACTGGTTATCGGTCGCTCCCCGCGCCCTTTCTCGGCCTGCTTCCGGCGCGACCGAGGCTGGGGGGCGACGCGGCGGTATCGGGGTCGACGGCCAGCGCCGCGGTCCCGTCCATAACGCCGGAGGGGCGTCGAGTTGCTTGGCGAGCAGAAGCGCGGTCGCGTCGTAGTTGGCCCGCCATCCACGGAAGTGCGGCCAGGCCTCTTCATCTGAGCGTTCGATCGGGTAGTCGACCTCCCGCAGCATCGCGCTAGCACCCCGAAAGTCATCGTAAGACACCGATATTGGCGCATCCGGCTTCGGTTCATCGGGTATCGGCTGTCGCATTGTTCTAGCGATCTCGCCCAACGCGACGAAGCCCATCCGGAGCGCCAGCCGTGCCGCCAGTTTGGGTTCGCGCGATGGGGCGAGTGCCAGATGCAGCGCGGCGGCGTCCATGACCGCGATCAGCGAGGTCAGCCAGTGCGACAACGGCCGAGGCGAGCGAAACCGGGCCAGCGTCAGGTAGGTGGTGTGGGATTCGGCCACCGCGGCGGCCCACCGCTCCCAGGACAGGAACAGTGTTTCGAGAACCCGTGCTATGTCGCCGTCCTGGATCCGCCATCGGCTGCGGGCGAGAATCTCTGGGCCCCATGCCGGTGCACCGGCGCGCGACACGAGCAGGGTGACCTCGGTTTCCCGCTTGTTGAACGCGGAGTACAGCGTCGGCAGGTAGCCGACCTGCAGTCCGATCACGACCAGCCCGGTGAACGCCGCCAGGTATTCCAGCGTTGTGCTGTCACCGGTAGCCGGCACCGCGTACCCGAGGGTGAATAACGAGGATCCGGATTCGGAGAAGGCTTGTCCCAGATGACCTTTCAGACTCGGTAGCAGCAAGAGCGCGAAGCCGACAAAGAGCAGGCCCAACCACACGGCAAGCCGGAGAAGCAACGTCAAGGGCGCTTGCCATGCCAGGATCCGGTCCCGGCGCTCAAAGGAACGGACCGGCTTCGTCGCCATTAAGAAGACGATGTCGAGGAACCACTCGACGCTACGCGAGAAGGGCGAGTTGACTCCCCGGGGAACCACCAGGGTGCCCGCGACACTCATCAACGTGCTCATCACCAGAATCAGCCCAGCCGCGAAGCCGACCCACGCACCGACCATATGAGCATTCAACGCGTCGGATCGAGTCCCGGCGGGGTATGCGCCTAAATCACATTGCCGTGTCAGCGCTCTGAGTCGCCCTCGTCATCGCCGTCATCATCGAGGAGCTCCTCGTCATCCAGGAGGTCTTCGTCGTCCAAGAACTCTTCGTCGTCCAGGAGGCCGAGATCGAGCGGGTCCTCGTCGTGGGGGTCGATCACATACTGTTGCCAGTAGCCCGGAGCAAAGTAGATCTGGTCCGACTGGTCCAGGTCTACCCCGACCTGAACCCGAAGGATTCCGTCTTCGACGCCGTAGCTGAACGCGCTGGGGTACTGGACACCGCCGTCCGCGGTGCGGATGTGAATGTCATAAGGCACCGGTGAATCCTTCCACGTCAGCGTCACTGACACACACGTCTTGCACGCCGACTGCTTCCAAAAGCCCTTTATTGGCTGGGTGTTTCGTGAGTTGTAACCGTTGGGCCGGTGCTGGCCAATCGGGCTAATTCTGCCGTCGTCGAACGCAACTGATCAGGAGAGTCGAGCCGTTTCAGGAAACCCACTCGCGCGTAGGCTACCCCGCGTGGCGTGTTCACCCGCATGTCCAGGCCATAGCGATCGATGCCCGTGCACACCGCGGTCTCGGTGTCGGGATAGCCGCCAAACGCCCGACTCATCGCAGCCAAGGCGTCGGCATGATCGGCGTTGAGGTGTGTGATGGCTCTGGCCGCGGCCGGTGCAACGGGATCCGGCGCCGCTGCGTCGTATTGGTCGCCGGTCGCCGAGTCCATCCGGCCGTAGCCGCCCACCCAACGCACCCGCTGGACCTCCAGCACCCACAGGGTGAAGTCGCTGAAGTCGAGGAACATCCGGGCGGCGGGCACCGCGCTCGCATATACCGCCCGCGCCGCGTCTCGGTCGGCAGCCGAGGGTTGGGAGACGAGCCCGGCGAGCGTGATTCGACTCTTGGCCAACGGGTCGCCGTCGCCGCTCTCGGCCACGATCGAAAGGCTGGCGCGCGGGTCGCCGGCGAGGTTGCGGCCGTGCTCGGCCAGGTTCGACAAGCACAGCACCGGTTTCCCGTCGAGCAGTCCATACGCCACGAACGACGCCCACGGGTCACCGCCGGCAGTCAAGGTGGCCAAAGTGGCGGCATTACCGGCTGCGGCGATGGTGCGTGCCTGCTCAGCGGCGGAGGGGCGGGCGCCGCCGACCGGCGGCTGCAGTGGCGGCGGCGCCGAGGGTGCGTCCCCAGGGTCGCCGTGATCGCGGATCGTCACAGACGCGACGCTACCGCCGCATCGTCTATCACCGGGCAGGCGATCAGCTGAGCGGCGGACATACGATGGCCGGATGACTAGCTTCAACCCGCAGGACCCGCTCGGACTGGACGCCTCGCTGTCTGACGACGAGATCGCGGTGCGCGACACCGTCCGACAGTTCTGCGCCGAGAATGTCATCCCACACATCGCGGAGTGGTTCGAAATCGGTGACCTGCCGGTCCGCGATCTGGCCAAGCACTTCGGCCAGCTCGGGCTGCTCGGCATGCATCTGGAAGGCTACGGCTGCGGCGGGGCCTCGGCCGTGCACTACGGCCTGGCGTGTACCGAGCTCGAGGCCGCCGACTCCGGTATCCGGTCGATGGTGTCGGTGCAGGGTTCGCTGGCGATGTTCGCGATCTGGAAGTTCGGCGCCGAAGATCAGAAGCAACAGTGGTTACCCGGCATGGCCGCCGGCGAACTGCTCGGCTGCTTCGGGCTGACCGAACCCGACGCCGGATCGGACCCGGCGTCGATGACAACCCGGGCGCGACGCGACGGATCAGACTGGATCCTCAACGGCCGGAAAATGTGGATCACCAACGGATCGGTCGCCGACGTCGCGATCGTCTGGGCAGGCACCGACGACGGGATCCGCGGATTCATCGTGCCCACCAATACTCCGGGCTTCTCCGCAAACACCATCCACCACAAGTTGTCGCTGCGGGCGTCGATCACCAGCGAACTGGTGCTCGACGATGTGCGGCTGCCCGACGACGCGCTGTTGCCCGAGGTCAGGGGTCTCAAAGGCCCGCTGTCATGTCTGTCGGAAGCACGCTACGGCATCATCTGGGGCGCGATGGGCGCCGCGCGCTCGGCGTGGCAGGCCGCGCTGGACTACGCCACCCAGCGCAGCCAATTCGGCCGTCCGATCGCCGGATTTCAGTTGACTCAAGCGAAACTCGTCGACATGGCCGTCGAATTGCACAAGGGCCTGTTGCTTGCGTTGCACCTTGGCCGGCTCAAGGACGGCGTCGGCCTACGACCCGAGCAGGTCAGCTTCGGCAAGCTCAACAACACCCGAGAAGCGATCGAGATTTGCCGGACCGCACGAACGATTCTGGGCGGCAACGGGATATCGCTGGAATACCCGGTGATCCGGCACATGGTCAACCTGGAATCGGTGCTGACCTACGAGGGCACCCCGGAAATGCATCAGCTGATTCTCGGGCAGGCCATCACCGGTATCGACGCCTTCCGCTGACAGGAGTATCCAAATGAGCGCACGCCTGGAATACACGTCCGAGCATCATCAGTTCAGGGAAATGGTGCATGATTTCGTGCAGCAGACCGTCGTCCCGGCGCACGAACGCTGGGAGCAAGCCGGTTGCCTGGACCGCTCTCTGTTCACTGAGGCGGGAAAGCTTGGGCTGCTGGCGTTTTCGGTACCCGAGGAGTTCGGCGGCCCAGGCGTCGACGACTTTCGCTACAACGCGATCGTCGTCGAAGAACTGCAGCGAGTCGGCGCGGCGGCTGAGGCTGTCGCCATCTCCCTGCAGAACGACATCGTGCTGCCCTATCTCACCGATCTGACGACGGCCGAACAAAAACAACGGTGGTTACCGGGTGTGGTGACCGGCGAGACGATCATCGGCATCGCGATGACCGAGCCGGGCGCCGGCAGCGACCTGGCCGGGATCCGTACCACCGCGGTCCGCGACGGCGACGATTACGTCGTCAACGGCGCGAAGACCTTTATCTCCAACGGGCAGACCGGGGACCTGTTCGTGATTGCGGCACGCACCTCGCCCGACCGCCACAAGGGGCTATCTCTACTTGTCGTCGACCCAAACACGCCGGGTTTTTCCCGCGGCCGGAACCTGGAGAAGATCGGCCTGCACGCGCAGGACACCAGCGAGCTGAGCTTCACCGATATGCGCGTCCCCGTCGACAACCTGCTGGGAGAAGAAGGCCGGGGCTTCTACCAGCTGATGAACAACCTTCCGCAAGAGCGACTTTCGCTGGCGGTGGGCGCGGTGGCGGCGGCCGAAGGGGTCCTGGCCGAAACCCTCGACTACGTCAAACAACGAAATGCCTTCGGATCGCCCATCTCTGGTCTGCAGAACACCCAGTTCGTGCTCGCCGAGCTGGCCACCGAACTCGACGTCGCGCGAACCTACCTCGATGACTGCATCGCCGAGCATTTGACGGGTCAGCTCACCGCGGCCCGGGCGGCCAGGCTGAAATGGTGGACCACCGAATTGCAGGTGCGCACCGCCGACCGCTGCCTGCAGTTGCACGGCGGCTACGGCTATATGCGGGAGTACCCGGTGGCGCGCGCGTTCGTCGACGCCCGCATCCAGACGATCTACGGCGGAACCACCGAGATCATGAAGACGATCATCGCCAAGGATCTCGGCATCTAGGCAGCTCACGGCCATTGATTTCACCGACTTCGGCTCCCTGCCCGTCGAAGAGGCCGTCCTGCCGCAGGCGCGCTACGTGCCCAATTCCCTGACGCCCGACCCTGGTCTATACCATACCCCGTAGGGTATATTGGGTACGCACATCCGGTGCACGAAGGTCACCTATGACAGGGATCCAACGACCCTGTCTGCCGACGCGGTGCAGGGGCGAAGCTACAAGCGACAAGGAAGAAGCCACGAATGAGGAAGCCGCCATGTTGACCTTTCTCAACCGGGCTTGGGTACCGCTCATCGTCGCGGTGGCGGTTGCCCTTGGCGGTGTCGCGGTCACTCGGCTTCGCGGCGTCTTCGGCTCCGACGCGATCTTTACTGCGACCGGCAGCAGTGCCGAACCACTCGAGCCCTCAAATGTCAAGCAGGTGACGTACGAGGTTTACGGGCCCGGCGACACCACGGGAAGCGTTAGCTACTTGAATAAGAACGCCCAGCCGCAACAGGCGAACTTCACGAGCCTGCCCTGGATCTTTACGATCGCGACGACGGTGCCGGCCGTAATCGCCAACGTGGTGGCACAAGGCAATAGCGACAACATCGGATGCCGGATCACGGTCGACGGTGTGGTCAGGGACGAGCAATCCTCGGCCGGGCACCACGCCCAAACTTCCTGCTTGGTGAAGGCCGCATGAACACCCATAACGCCGATAACCAAGCCCGCCCGAAATTCATGCGGTTTGTCCGCAGGTTCGCCGTGCCGATACTCATTGCGTGGCTGCTGCTGACCGTAGCCTTGAACGTGCTTGTGCCGCCGATCGAGTCGGTCGCGCGAAACCACGCGGTGACAATGTCGCCCCAAGATGCGCCGGCGATGATCGCCGCGAAACACATTGGAGCACAGTTCCACGAGTCGAACTCCGACAGCATCGCGATGATCGTCTTGGAAAACGATAAACGACTTGGCGAGGAAGCACATCGCTATTACGACGGCTTGGTGAAAGAGCTGCAGGCCGATCCCACGCACGTGCAGCATGTCCAGAACGTGTGGGGAGATCTACTCACTGCCGCCGGTGTCCAGAGCCGGGACGGCAAGGCCGCTTATGTCCAACTCAATCTGGCCGGCAACCAGGGCAGCACCCTGGGAAACGGGTCCGTCAAAGCGGTCCGGGCGATCGTCGACAAATCAGCGCCGCCCCAGGGGCTCAAGGTATACATCACTGGTCCGGCGGCGCTGACCACGCATATGAACGAAGCCGCCGATAAAAGCATGTTCAAAATGATGGGCGTGACGGGCGTGGTCATCATGATCATGCTCTTCATCGCCTACCGTTCCATCAGCACGGTGCTTCTGGTTCTCGTCATCGTCGGTTTCGAGATGGGCACGGCCAGAGGGCTTGTCGCGCTTCTTGGTAACTACAATTTGTTGGGGTTTTCGACATTCGTCGTCGCGATGCTGTCCTCGTTGGCGATCGCAGCGGGAACGGACTACGCGATCTTTCTAATTGGTCGCTACCAGGAAGCTCGTCAGGCCGGCCAGGATCGAGAAACTGCCTATTACACGATGTTCCGCGGTACCTTTCACATCATCTTGGGCTCGGGGCTGACGATCGCCGGCGCGACGTTCTGCCTGCACTTGGCGCGACTGTCGTATTTCAAGGCACTTGGCATTCCGTCCGCGCTGGGGTTGATCGTCGTCGTCGCGGGAGCACTGACCGCGGCGCCGGCCGTTGTCGCCGTGGCCACTCGGTTTGGCTTGCTCGACCCCAGACGGATGATCAAGACGCGCGGGTGGCGGCGCATCGGCACCGCTACCGTGCGCTGGCCCGGTCCGGTGTTTGCGGGTTCGCTGGCCATCGCCGTCGTCGGCATCCTCATCATGCCGAGCATGAAGATCAGCTACAACGATCGCTTCTACATACCCCGCAACCTGCCATCGAATGTCGGATACACGGCCGCAGAGCGCCACTTCACCGCCGCCACCATGAATCCCGATATCCTCATGATCGAGAGTGATCATGACATGCGGAATAGCGGCGACATGATCATCCTTGACAGGCTCGCCAAAGACGTCTTTCGTTCGCCAGGAATCGCCATGGTGCAAAGCATCACCCGGCCATTGGGCGGCCCGATCGAGCACACCTCAATACCCTTCCAGATCAGCGCCCAAGCGATCCCGATCCGAGAAAACCTTCAATTCATGAAGGACCGGACAGCCGACATGCTCAAGATGAGCAACGATCTTGGCGCCATGATCGGGTCGATGGAGCGCATGCAGGACTTGATGGGGCAGATGAGCGGCACGACTCATCACATGGTCGGCGATATGCACGATATGCGGTCCACGCTGGACGAGATGAGAGACCATCTCGCGGATTTCGATGATTTCGCGAGACCGTTCCGCAGCTACTTGTACTGGGAACAACACTGCTTCGACATCCCCGTCTGCTGGGCTGCCAGGTCGGTGTTCGAGGCGATCGACGGTGTGGACAAGTTCAGCGAGAACATGAGCACGCTGATCAAGGACGCGAACAATGTCGACGCGATACTGCCGCAGATGCTCGCCCAGTTCCCGCCGATCATCGCCGTCGCAACGTCCATGCGGGGGACCCTGCTCACTATGCACAGCAGCTTCTCGGGGCTGGTCACGCAAATGGCTCAGATGACCGATACGGCAAGCGCTATGGGCCAGGCTTTTGACGCCTCCAGGAGTGGCGACTACTTCTACCTGCCGCCGGAAGCGTTCCAAAATCCCGATTTTCAACGCGGTCTGAAACTTTTCCTGTCGCCGGACGGCAAGGCAGCGCGGTTCATCATCACCCACGACGCGGACCCGGCGACTGCGGCCGGCATTTCCGCCGTCAAGCCGGAGCTCAATGCCGCGCATCAAGCGGTCAAGGGAACGGCGCTCACCGATGCCAGGTTCTACCTCGCCGGAACGGCGGCGATATACCGCGATATCCAGTCGGGCTCCCAATACGACTTGCTGATAGTGGGAATCGCGGCGCTGACGTTGATTTTCGCCGTCATGCTGATCATCACCCGGGCTTTGGTGGCTTCACTGGTGATCGT
>Ga0210390_10001215_pt1 | contig 25317 bp, 21 predicted proteins | sample IncBWH11OmetaG_FD_161050 | JGI IMG/M metagenome (GOLD analysis project Ga0210390, IMG submission 161050) | Forest soil microbial communities from Barre Woods Harvard Forest LTER site, Petersham, Massachusetts, United States - Inc-BW-H-11-O ... | reverse complement strand
CGGCGAGTTGATCGGCGGATGGATCGGGGACCGCTGGCGTACCAGCGGCGGCTCGCCAAATCTCGTGTACCGCACGCTGTTCGCCATCGCGGCCATCATGGTGACCATCTCGATCTTCCTCGTCGCTTATACGTCCAACGCGGTCGTCGTGGTCGTCCTGCTCTCCTCGACGCTGTTCTTTCTGCGCTGGTGCGGGATGTATTGGGTCATTCCCGCCGCGCTGGCAGGTCGGGAAAAGTCAGGCTTCCTTGGCGGCTGCATGAATCTCGGCGGCAATATCGCCGGCATCACGACGCCGATCATCATCGGCTTCATCGTTCAGACCACCGGCTCCTACTTCCTGGCACTGATGTATTTTGCTTTCGCGGGCGTCGCGCTCTTGATCTGCTCGACCTTGATCGACTATAGCCGCCGCCTGCCGGTGTGAACGGCACGGAGCTTCAAGGATAGAATATGACACGGCTCGGCATGCTTACGCCCTCGTCGAACACTGCACTCGAGCCGATCACCTACGCGATGCTGGCGGGTGTCGAAGGCGTCTCCGTGCATTTCTCGCGCTTCAAGGTCACGGAAATCGCGCTGTCGGAAGCCGCAACCCGTCAGTTCGACCACAGCGAGATTTTGAGCGCGGCCGAACTCCTCGCGCACGCCAAGGTCGACGTCATTGCCTGGAACGGCACTTCGGCGAGCTGGCTCGGCCTTGATCGCGATGAACGGCTGTGCGAACGCATCACGGAGACGACCGGCATCCGCGCCTGTACAACGGTGCTTGGCTATCGCGACCTGTTCCAACGCCTCCCGGCCGCGCGCATCGGACTGGTGACGCCCTATACTGCCGATGTGCAAAACCGGATCATGAGCAACTGGCGTTCGCAGGGATTGAATTGCGTCGCCGAGCGGCATTTGTCGCTGGCGGACAATTTCTCCTTTGCGGAAGTGCCGGAAGCGGAAGTGGCGCGCTTGTGCGAGGAAGTCGTGGGCGAGGGCGCCGATGCGGTTGTCGTGCTGTGCACCAATATGCGCGGGGCCGGCGTCGCGGAGCGGTTGGAGCGAAGGCTTGGCGCCGGCGTTTTCGATTCGATCGCGGTCACGCTCTGGGCGTGCTTGGTCGCAACCGGCGTCGATCCGTCTGTGATCCGCGGCTGGGGTGGTGTATTCGCCAACCCGCAGCTCGTGCCGCCCGCGGCCTTCATGTCTCTTCGACAGCATTCGTGAGGTGTTGTGAGCAAGACAAACGTGACCAAGGCAAAGACCAAACCGAACGAAAAGGAGCCGAAGCGCCGCCGTAGCGTGACCGCGCTGCAAAGGCGCGCTTTGCGGGTTCCGCGCACCGGCTTGCATGAGCACGCCGCGAAAAAACTCCGCACCCTGATCGTGCGTGGCGATCTCTTGCCCGGTGAGCCGTTGCTGGAGGTCAACCTGTCCCAGGCGCTCGGCATTTCACGCACGCCGCTGCGGGAGGCCCTGAAGCAACTCGCCGCCGAGGGCCTTGTCGAACTGCAACTCAATCGCAGCGCGGTCGTTGCTCCCTTGCGGCGTGATGAACTGACCGAGCTGTTCGAAGCCGTCAGCGGCATAGAGCGCTGCGCGGCTGAGCTCGCCGCAATCCGCATGACGGCACAAGATGTCGAACGTCTCGAGGCGTTGCAGATGCGGATCGAACGTCATCATCGTCGTGGCGAGTTGCGCGACTATTTCGAGGTCAATCAGCAGATCCACGGCACCATCGTCGGCTTTGCCCGCAACAGCGTGCTGAAGGCTTCCCACGACGCCTTGCTGTCGCGGGTGGAGCGTGCGCGCTTGTTTGCGTTGTCGGCCGACGGGCGATGGGAGGAGTCGGTGCGGGAGCACAGGCAAGTCCTCGCCGCGCTGAAAGCACGCGATGCCGAGCACGCCGGGCGATTGCTCGCTCACCACGTTCGCCGCACCGGGGAAATCGTCGCCGACACGCTTACACAAAAGAAAGCCACGCCGTGAAAATTCTGTTGCTCAACCCCAATACGACGGCTGGAGTGACTGACTTGCTTTATGCCGCGGGTAGCCGTGCGGCGTCGCCGGGCACGGAACTTGTGGCTATGACTGCGAAACGCGGCGTGCCCTATATTGCCACGCGCGCCGAAGCGCAGATCGGCGGCGCGATCGCATTGGAAATGCTCGCCGAGGCCGGCACCGGTTTCGACGCAGCGATCATCGCGGCGTTCGGCGATCCAGGCCTGCTCGGGGCGCGTGAATTATTCGATTTTCCCGTGGTAGGTCTTGCGGAAGCGGCGATGCTGACGGCGTGCATGGTAGGACAGCGATTTTCGATCGTCACGTTTTCTCCCACGCTCTCACCGTGGTATTGGGAGTGCTTGGCGATGCATGGCCTCGAGGCGCGCTGTGCCGGAATCCGTGCGCTCGGGGAATCCTTTCAATCGATCTCGGGCGTCCAAGCCGAAAAAGAAGACGCGCTGGTGCGGATTGCAAATCTTGCCGTTGAACAGGACGAGGCCGATGCCGTTATTCTTTCCGGCGCGCCGTTGGCGGGTCTTGCCGACAAGGTCAAGGACCGCATTCCGGTGCCGGTGATCGATCCCATCGCGGCCGCGGTGCGGCAGGCGGAAACCCTCGCCTTGCTCAAGCTTCGCAAAGCAATTGCCGGGAGCTTTCGGCGCCCCGATCCCAAGCCGACCACAGGGCTTACGGAATCGCTCGCCGCCGTCATCGAGCATCGCGAAGGCAAACAAGAAGGAACGAACTGATGCCGTTCGACACCATCATTCGCGGCGGCACGGTCGTAACCGCGTCCGACACCTTTGCCAGCGATGTCGGTATTCGCGACGGCAAGATCGTAGCTCTTGGAAATGATCTCGGCACCGCGGAAAATATCATTGACGCGACCGGCCGGCTGGTACTACCGGGCGGCATCGACAGCCACGTCCATTTCGCGCAGCCCTCCGGTGACGGCATCGTCATGGCGGACGGCTTCGCCTCCGGCACGCGCTCGGCCGCGTTCGGCGGCAACACCACGGTGTTGCCGTTTTGCCTGCAGGAGAAGGGGCAGACGTTGCGCGAAGCGCTGCGCAAATATCACGCGCTCGCAGAAGGCGAATGCCATGTCGACGTCTCCTTCCATCTCATTGTCACCGACCCGACCGAACACGTGCTCGGCCAGGAGTTACCGGCGCTGGTGGAGGATGGTTACACCTCGCTCAAGGTGTTCATGACCTATGAGGGGCTCGCGCTGTCGGATCGCGAGTTGTTGGAGACCATGTCGGTCGCGCGCGAGACCGGCGCGATGCTGATGGTGCATGCGGAGAATTTCGACGCGATCAAGTTTCTCACCGATCGTCTTGAACGCGCCGGCGATACCGCGCCGCGCTTTCACGCCACCTCGCGGCCGATTCCGGTCGAACGCGAAGCCACGCACCGCGCCATTTCGCTGTCCGAACTCGTCGATGTGCCGATCATGATCGTGCATGTATCGAACGGCCAGGCGATGGAGGAAATCCGCCGCGCCCAGCAGCGCGGGCTGAAAGTGCTTGGCGAGACCTGCCCGCAATATCTGGTGTTGACCGAAAAGGATCTCGATCAGCTCAACATGGAAGGCGCCAAATATGTCTGCTCGCCGCCGCCGCGCGACGAAGCTAGCCAGAAGGCGTGCTGGGAAGGCCTGCAGCAGAAGGTGTTTTCTGTGTTCTCGTCAGACCATTGCCCGTTCCGCTATGACGACCCGCAAGGCAAGCTCGTGCCGAAAGGGCGCACCAGTTTCCGCTGGGTGCCGAACGGCATTCCCGGTGTGGCGGCACGGCTGCCGATTTTGTTTTCGGAAGGCGTCGTCAAAGGCCGCATCGACCTCAACAGCTTCGTCGCGTTCAGCGCGACCAATCATGCCAAGATTTACGGCCTTTACCCGCGCAAGGGCACGATCGCGATCGGATCGGATGCCGACATCGCAATATGGGACCCGGACCGCAAGGTCACGATCAGCCATGATCTGATCCATGACGGGGCGGACTATACGCCCTATGAGGGCATCGAAGTCACCGGCTGGCCGGTCGTGACCATGGTGCGCGGCAAGGTCGTGGTGGATGACGGCACGCTCGTCGGCGCCAAGGGGCACGGCACCTATCTTTCACGCAACAAGCCGCCGAAGAATCTTGCGGTCTAGGATCAACGCGAAGCAGGAGATCACCATGCCATATGCCGTGACCGACGACGGGGTGCGCCTCTATTTCGAAGAGACCGGATCGGGTGTGCCCGTGATCTTCGTGCATGAGTTCGCCGGCGACTTTCGCAGCTACGAGCCGCAGATGCGCTATTTCGGCAAGCGTTATCGCGCCGTCGCCTATAATGCGCGTGGCTTTCCGCCGTCGGACGTGCCGGAGAACGTCTCCTCTTATTCGCAAGCTCGCGCCGCCGACGATATCCTCGCAGTGCTCGATCACATCGGCGCGCGACAAGCCCACATCGTCGGGATCTCGATGGGTGGTTTCGCGACGCTGCACTTCGGCATTCGTCATCATAGCCGCGCGCTGTCGCTCTGCATCGGCGGCTGCGGTTACGGCGCCGAGCCTGACAAACGTGAGATTTTCCGCGCCGAGGCTGACGTCATAGCCGGTGCACTCCGGAAAGACGGCATGGCCGCGTTTGCCGAACGCTACGCCTATGGGCCGACCCGCGTGCAATATGAAAACAAGGACCCGCGGGGACATGCCGAGTTCAAGGCCATGCTGGCCGAACATTCGGCGACAGGATCAGCCAACACCCAGCAGGGCGTCCAGAAGGAGCGGCCCTCGCTCTATACACTCGTCGAGGAGATGAAGCGCATCACGGTGCCGACGCTGGTCGTCACCGGCGATGAGGACTGGCCGTGTCTGCTGCCGGGCATTCTCATGAAGCAGAACATTCCCTCGGCGGCGCTCTCGGTGATCCCGAATTCCGGCCACGCGATCAACATCGAGGAGCCGGAGGAATATAACCGGATCCTCAGTGATTTCCTCAAGCACGTGGAAAGCGGCCGCTGGCCGCAGCGCGATCCCCGCGCGGTTTCATCCTCGATCACCGGAATGAAAAATTGATCGTGAAATCAAGGCGCTGGGTGACATTCCGCCCGACGGAACGCTGCCGTTGACGATGGTGGGGAATCGCGCCAATCTTTGGCGGGCCCGTGATTCATACATCAACTGAAATAAGACACGGGCAGGGAGCGTCAGGGCGATGAGCAAGGACACTCAACGCTCGTCCGAACGTGATCGGCTGGATTGGGACGAGGCTGCTGCTGATGCGCTGGAGATTGCGCGTCAGATGGCCCCCGGACCCGAGCGCAATGAAGCCCTTAAAGTTGCGGGTGCGCTTCGTCGCTCCGCCGACGAACGAGGCGTGGTCTTTGCCAAGCGGGGCCGGCCGCGCAAGTCATAACGGGCTGCACCCGTTTGATCCTTCGCCCATGCGTATGACGCCAGCATAAAACAATCGAATTTGGCTTCGGTTTTCCAGCGTTGTTGCGCTGCAATGTTGGAATCCTGTCTTGTCCGGACGCGGTCCAATGTCCAGGCCGCGAACGTCGGGAACACCCTGAACGCACACTAAAATTTATATTAGTTGCCGCGATGCGGTGGGCTTCGCATGATTTTCGCGGGGGGCTTGGTGGATGTGCGCGCGATCCCGGCTGGCCCAGCCGGACTGATCTTAAATCTGCGCTTTCGATCTCACGTTGAGTGCTGGAAGGATACGAAACAGTTGTCATGATGGTATCCGTCCGGACCTTGCGGGGAACAGCGAATTCCTCGCCGAGATCGTTGAATCCTGATACCGTATCGGTTGGCTGCCGTCCGGCGGGATCGGTGGCGTCCGGCTGTTTGCCCGCCCATTCGTTCGGAACGGACGCGGGGTAAGCAATGGCCCCGTCCGTAACCTTTGCGCCGCTCAAGTCGACCGCTCTCAACGGACCCTCACCGGTCCGGGAATCCGGATTGATGTCGCCGCTGCGGCGAACTGAAATTCCGGCCGGGATTTAGGAGGGTTGCGCCGTGTGGATCGTTCTGACCGCGCTCCGGCGTCCCTACACCTTTGTTGTGCTTTCGCTGTTGATCGCGATATTCGGCGTGCTCGCAGCGCTGCGGACGCCGACCGATATTTTCCCGAACATCAACGTGCCGGTCGTCAGCGTGGTCTGGAGCTACAACGGCCTGTTGCCGAACGACATGTCTGGCCGCGTCATCTATTACTACGAGCGCTTTCTGACCGCTCAGGTGAGTGACATCGAACATATCGAGTCGCAGTCACTCTCCGGTTATGGCGTGGTCAAGATTTTTTTCCAGAAAGGCGTTAATATCCGCACCGCGCTGGCGCAGGTGACGGCGGCTTCGCAAACCGTGCTGAAATTGTTGCCGCCCGGCATCACGCCGCCTTATGTCCTGAGCTACAACGCGGCGACAGTACCGATCCTGCAACTGGCGCTGTCAAGCCCGACGCTACCCGAGATGAAATTGTTCGATCTCGGACAAAACTTCATCCGGCCGCAGCTGGCCACGGTGCAAGGTGCGGCGGTGCCCTCGCCCTATGGCGGCCAGATTTTACAAGTGCAGGTCGATCTCGACCAGCAGGCGATGCAGTCGCATGGCGTTTCGGCCGAGGACGTCGTCAATGCAGTCTCGGCACAGAACCTGATTCTCCCCGCGGGCGACCAGAAGATCGGCAAGTTCGACTGGAACGTTTCGCTCAACGCCAGTCCGGTGAATCTCGACAAGATCAATGACCTCCCGGTGAAGAAGACCGGCGGCGCAGTCATTTTCGTGCGTGATGTCGCCTACGTTCATCAGGGCTCGCCGCCGCAGACCAACATGGTGCGGGTGAACGGCTCGCGCGCGGTGTTGATGACCATCCTCAAGGCCGGTTCGGCATCGACACTGGACGTTATTGAAGGGGTCAAGTCGCTGTTGCCGCGGGTCGAGGAAAGCCTGCCAACAGGATTCGGTTTGCGCGCCGTCGGCGATCAGTCGGTATTCGTCAAAGCAGCCATTTTCGGCGTTCTGCGCGAGGCTGTGCTCGCCGCCGCGCTGGTCGGCATGATGATCTTGCTGTTCCTCGGCAGCTGGCGCTCGACCATCATCATCATCATCTCCATTCCGCTCTCGATCCTGTTCTCGCTGATTATGCTGGCGATGCTGGGGCAAACCATCAACGTCATGACGCTGGGCGGGCTTGCGCTTGCCGTCGGCATGCTGGTCGATGAAGGAACGGTGACGCTCGAGAATATTTTCTTTCACCTCGAGCAGGGCAAGGAGATCGAGCCGGCAATCCTGGACGGCGCGCAGCAGATCGTGATTCCGGCCTTTGTCACACTGCTGGTCCTGGATATCGTATTCGCGCCGATGTTCCAGCTAGGCGGCGTCGCCGGCTATCTGTTCCGGCCGTTGGCGGAAGCCGTGGTGTTCGCATTGATCGGCTCGTTCATCCTGTCGCGCACGCTGGTGCCGACCATGGCGCGTTACCTGCTTCACGCCATCCCGCCTCATGGTGAGGGGCATGTGGTGGCTCCGCGGTCGCGCAACCCGTTCACGCGGATCCAGCAGGAGTTTGAACGCTGCTTTACCTGGCTACGCGGTCACTATCATGCGTTGCTCAAGCAGGCGCTTTCGCATCCCAAGACGATTATCTTCGGGTTTCTCGGCATCGTGCTGTTGTCGTTCGGGCTCGCGCCGTTTCTGGGTTCGAACTTCTTTCCGGCCGTCGATTCCGGCCAGATCCTGATGCATGTGCGCGCGCAGCCCGGCACGCGGATCGAGGAGACGGCGCGCCTGTTCGAGCAAATCGAGCAGACGGTGCGCGCAACCATTCCGCCCGAACAGCTCGATAACATTGTCGACAATATCGGTCTGCCTTACAGCGGCATCAACATGGCCTACCAGAACACCGGTACGATTGGCCCCGAAGATGGCGATGCGCTGATCAGCCTGAAGGAGGACCACGATTCGAGCGCCGGCTACGTCAAGGCGCTGCGCACGGTACTGCCGCAGAAATTTCCGGGCGCGACTTTCTCATTCCTGCCCGCCGACATCGTGTCGCAAATCCTCAATTTTGGTCTGCCGGCGCCGATCGATGTCCAGGTGATCGGCAACAATCAGAAAGCCAACTTTGCGTATGCCAATGAACTGCTGAAGAAGATCCGTCAGGTGCCGGGCATTGCCGACCTTCGCATCCAGCAGGTCTTCAACTATCCGCAGATCAACGTGAGCGTCGATCGAACCCTCGCCGGTGAGGTCGGGCTAACCCAGCGCGACGTCGCCAACAGTCTGCTGGTTACGTTGTCCGGCAGTAGTCAGGTGCAGCCCAATTTCTGGCTCAACTCGGAAAACGGCGTCTCTTATCCGATCGTCGCGCAGATGCCGCAATACCGGGTCAACAGCATTTCGGACCTCTCGAATATTCCGATTACGGCGAAATCCAAATCCCAGCAGTATCTCGGTGGTCTGGCGAAAATCACGCAGGGGCCTAGCCCCGGTGTGGTGTCGCACTACAATGTTCAGCCCGTGATCGATATCTTCGGCGACACGCAGGGCCGCGATCTGGGCGCCGTCTCAGCCGACGTCTATAAGATATTGGCCGAGACGAAAAAAGACCTGCCGCGCGGCTCCTACACCGTTGTGCGCGGCCAGGTTCAGACCATGAATGACGCCTACAGCCAGCTTTATCTGGGCCTCGCGGTGGCCGTCGTGCTGGTTTACTTGGTGATCGTCGTCAACTTCCAGTCCTGGCTCGATCCGTTCATCATCATTACGGCGCTGCCGGGCGCTCTGGCCGGCATCATCTGGATGCTGTTCATGACCGGCACCACGCTGTCGGTGCCCGCGCTCACCGGCGCGATCATGTGCATGGGTATCGCGACCGCAAATAGCGTGTTGGTCGTCAGCTTCGCCCGCGAGGGAATGGAGAACGGCCTCGACTCCGTGGCCGCGGCGCTGGAGTCCGGCTTCACCCGCTTTCGTCCGGTGCTGATGACGGCACTCGCCATGATCATCGGCATGGTCCCGATGGCGCTGGCGATGGGCGAGGGCGGGGAACAGAACGCGCCGCTCGGCCGTGCCGTGATCGGCGGACTTACCGTCGCGACCATCGCCACGCTGTTTTTCGTTCCAACCGTGTTCAGTGTTCTGCACCGTTTCGTTGCGAGACCGAGGACGTCGGCATGATAAGGCATCGTGACAGGCGTGCATCGAATGAAGCACTCGGGAGTTATAAAGCGAAGCTGCGTAACGGCGGTGCGGATGCTGGCCGGACGCCAAGGGCCTTCAGGAGGACAGCGCTGTGTGGATTGTCGTAACCGCGCTGAGGCGCCCCTATACGTTCGTGGTCCTGGCGGTGCTCATCGCGCTGTTTGGCATCCGCGCGGCTTTGACGACCCCAACCGACATTTTCCCGAACATCAATATCCCCGTCATCAGCGTGGTCTGGAGTTATAACGGCCTGTTGCCGAACGACATGTCCGGCCGCGTTATTTATTATTATGAGCGCTTTCTGACGGCCCAGGTCAGCGACATCGAGCATCTCGAATCGAGCTCGCTCTCGGGCTATGGGGTCGTCAAGATTTTCTTCCAGAAGGAAGTTGATATCGCTGCCGCCATGGCGCAGGTAACAGCGGCCTCGCAGACTGTGCTGAAGCTGTTGCCGCCCGGTATCACGCCGCCCTACGTCTTGAGTTACAACGCGTCCAGCGTGCCCATTCTGCAGCTCGGATTGTCGAGTCGCGCGCTGCCGCAGATGAAGTTGTTCGACCTCGGGCAAAATTTCATCCGGCCGCAGCTCGCCACGGTCCAGGGTGCGGCGGTGCCGTCACCCTATGGCGGCAAGATCCTGCAGGTGCAGGTCGATCTCGATCAGCAGGCGATGCAGTCGCACGGTGTTTCGGCCGAAGACGTCGTCAATGCGATTTCAGCACAGAACTTGATCCTCCCCGCCGGCGATCAGAAGATCGGCAAGTTCGACTGGAACGTGTCGCTCAACGCGAGTCCGACTATCCTCGAAAAGATCAACGAACTGCCGGTCAAGAAGGCCGAAGATTCCGTGATCTACGTGCAGGATGTCGCCCACGTTCATCAGGGTTCGCCGCCGCAGACCAACATGGTGCGGGTCAACGGCGCGCGCGCGGTGCTGATGACCATCCTGAAGGCTGGATCGTCGTCGACCCTCGACATCATCGATGGAGTAAAGAAGCTGTTGCCTCGGGTGCAGGAAAGCCTGCCGTCTACCCTCAATCTCCGCGCCGTCGGCGATCAGTCGGTTTTCGTCAAAGCCGCGGTGTTCGGTGTCATTCGCGAAGCGATACTCGCGGCGGCCCTGGTCGGCGTGATGATCCTGCTTTTCCTCGGCAGCTGGCGCTCGACCGTCATCATTCTCACCGAAATTCCGCTCGCTGTTCTGTTCTCGCTCACTGCGTTGTCGCTGCTTGGCGAAACCATCAACGTCATGACGCTGGGAGGACTGGCGCTTGCTGTCGGCATCCTGGTCGACGACGGCACGGTGACGATCGAGAACGTCAACTATCACCTCGAGCAGGGCAAGGAAATCGAACCGGCGATTCTGGATGGTGCGCAGCAGATCGTGATTCCGGCTTTCGTCACCCTGCTTTGCCTGTGCATCGTGTTCGTGCCGATGTTCCAGCTTGGCGGCGTGGCCGGCTATCTGTTCCGGCCGTTGGCGGAAGCGGTGGTCTTCGCGCTGGTCGGCTCGTTCATCCTGTCGCGCACGCTCGTGCCGACGATGGCTAATTACCTGATGCGCGGTCATCACCACAGCGTGGAAACGTCGGTCGAGCACCTCACGCCGAGGCGGTCGCGTAACCCGCTGTTGCGGTTCCAGCAAGGCTTCGAGAGCTATTTCGAACGCTTCCGCGGTCGATACCGCGCGCTGCTGACGATGGCGCTAAGCCGTCCCAAAACCTTTATTGTGGCATTCCTGGCCTGCGTGGTGCTGTCGTTCGGACTTGCTCCATTTCTGGGTTCGAACTTCTTCCCGGCCGTCGATTCCGGCCAGATCCTGATGCATGTGCGTGCACAGCCCGGCACGCGGATCGAGGAGACCGCGCGCCTTTTCGAGCAGGTCGAGCAAATCGTGCGCGCGACCATTCCGCCCGAACAGCTCGACAACATCGTCGACAATATCGGCTTGCCGTTCAGCGGCATCAACATGGCCTATCAGAACACGGGCACGATCGGCCCGGAGGATGGCGATGCGCTGATCTCTCTGAAGGAAGACCACGGTCCGACCGCCGACTACGTCAAGACGTTGCGCACGATTTTGCCACAGAAATTCCCGGGCGCGGCTTTCTCATTCCTGCCCGCCGATATCGTGTCGCAAATCCTCAATTTCGGCCTGCCGGCGCCGATCGACGTCCAGGTGATCGGCAGCAACCTGAAAGGCAACTACGCTTACGCCAACGACCTGCTGAAGAAGATTCGCCAGGTGCCGGGCATTGCCGACCTTCGCATCCAGCAGGTCTTCAACTATCCGCAGATCAATGTCGATGTTGACCGGACACTGGCGGCCGAGGTCGGTCTGACCCAGCGCGACGTCGCCAACAGTCTGCTGGTCACGCTCTCCGGCAGCGGTCAGGTGAAGCCGAATTTCTGGCTCAATCCGGAAAACGGCGTGTCCTACCCGATCGTGGCGCAGATGCCGCAATATCGGGTCAACAGCATCTCCGAACTGTCCAACATACCGATCACCTCCCAGGACAACGGCGCGCCGCGATACCTCGGCGGGTTGGCGAGTATCACGCAGGGGCCAAGTCCGGGCGTGGTGTCGCACTACAACGTTCAGCCGGTGATCGACATCTTCGGCGACACCCAGGGCCGCGATCTCGGCGCCGTCTCACGCGATATTTCGAAAATCCTCGCCGAATCCAAAAAGGATCTGCCGCGCGGCTCCTACACGGCCGTGCGCGGCCAAGTTCAGACCATGAATAATGCCTACAGCCAGCTTTACTTTGGCCTCGCCGGGGCGATTGTGCTGATCTATCTCGTGATCGTCGTCAACTTCCAGTCCTGGCTCGATCCGTTCATCATCATCACGGCGTTGCCCGGTGCGCTCGCCGGTATCGTCTGGACACTGTTTGTAACGGGAACCACCCTGTCGGTTCCCGCCTTGACCGGCGCGATCATGTGCATGGGTATCGCAACCGCGAACAGTATTCTCTTGGTGAGTTTCGCCCGTGAGGGCCTGGAAAACGGGCTGGATGCCACGACCGCGGCGCTGGAATCCGGCTTCACTCGCTTCCGTCCGGTGCTGATGACGGCGCTCGCCATGATCATCGGCATGGTGCCGATGGCGCTGGCGATGGGCGAGGGCGGCGAACAGAACGCGCCGCTCGGTCGTGCCGTGATCGGCGGACTGGCTATTGCTACAATTGCAACACTCTTCTTCGTTCCGACCGTGTTCAGCCTTCTTCATCGCGATCGCAGCAGCCAAACACCGGCACCAGCTGGTATACCTTCGGACGGGCCGAGCCTGTGACATAGGAGAAATGCCTTGCTTGATTCCCATCCGCACCAAGTTCCCCTGGAAGAGGGCACGCGCCAGAGCAAGATCAATCCGCCGCCGAACAAGGCGCGCTGGGTTGCCGGTATCGCGCTGGTCGTTGCGCTCGCCATCGCCATCGCCGGGATCCTGGTGCGGCGTCATAATGAGAGCGAGGTCACGCAGTGGACCAACGACGCGGCCGTGCCGATCGTCGCCACGGTCACGCCGAAGCAGGGTGTGACGGGTCAGCAGATTTCGCTGCCCGGTGATATCGAGGCCTGGTTCGAGGCGCCGATCTATGCGCGGGTAAGCGGCTATCTCAAGGCCTGGTATTTCGATTTCGGCGCGCACGTCACCAAGGGCCAGCTGCTGGCCGACATCGATGCGCCCGATCTCGATGCCCAGCTTGCGGCCGCCAAGGCGAGGCTGGCTTCGGCCGAGGCCCAGGTCAAAGTGAGGGAAGCCGAGCGAAATTTCGCCGATACGACCTATGCGCGCTGGCGTGATTCACCGAAAGGCGTGGTCTCCGAGCAGGAGACCGAATCGAAAAAGGCGGAATCCGGTAGCGCCGTGGCGCGTTACAACGCGTCTCTTGCCGAGGCTAACGTCAATCGCAGCCAGGTCGACCAGCTTACCGCGCTCGAGGCTTTCAAGCGTATCGTCGCCCCATTCGATGGTATCGTAACTCAACGCAACACCGACGTCGGCGCGCTGATTAACGCGGGAAGCGGCGTCGGCGGCGGTAGCGGACCTCAGCTTTTCAAGGTTGCCGACGTGCACGAGATGCGGGTGTTCGTTCAGGTGCCGCAGGAAATGTCGGCAAATATGCGCGCCGGGCTGACGGCGACACTGTCGCTACCGCAGTATCCCGACAAGACGTTCGAGGCGCTGGTATCGACGACGTCTGAGGCGATCAACAAGGCCTCGCGGACCCTGCTGGTCGAACTCCATGCCAAGAACACCGACAATCTGTTGCAGCCCGGTACGTTCGCCCAGGTGCGGTTCAATCTGGCCGATAGCCCTGGCACGCTTCGCATTCCGACGAGCGCGCTGATCTTCCGCGAGAACGGCGCGCAAATAGCGATCCTCGGTCCCGGCAACAAGGTCGAGGTAAAGCCGGTCAAGCTCGGCCGGAATCTTGGAACAGAGTTCGAAGTGCTCAATGGCTTGGCTGTGACCGACACGGTTATCAACAGTCCGCCGGATTCGTTGTCCGAAGGCGAGGTCGTCAAGGTAGCAAAGGATAGCCAGCCACCTCCTGCACATGAGGCGGAAGCGAGATGAACGAGGCTGGGGGCCTTTCAACAAGTAACCGATTGTGCATGTTGCCGCGCCAGTTGACGCCGCGCGACAAACGCATCCAAATGAGCGGTGCTCGACGTCTTGCGCCTGTCGAAGGTAACCTCTGGTGTCTGGATTAGGTGCATGAGAATACGAAGTTTCGCGTGTTTGGTCGTATTTGCGGGAGCTCTGGGAGGCTGCGCCCTCGGTCCGGAGTATTTCACGCCGGATGCTGCCCTTCCCGTCAATTTTGTGGTTCCGCAGGCGGGCAGCGGACCGAAATCAGGCGGCGCCAGCCCTGACCTTTGGCAGTGGTGGCGGACGCTCCATGATCCGCAACTGAACCGCCTCATCGACCGAGCCATCCAGAACAATCTCGACCTCAAGATCGCGCTGGATCGTTTGCAGCAGGCGCGGCTGCAGCTGGTCGTGCTCGGCGCGCAACAGCTTCCACAGCTTAATGGCGGCGTCGGGGGCGGCACCGGGACCGGAACCGACGAAACCAAGGGCCGGGTCGCTCAGGCCCTGCGCAATGGCGATAACAGCGCGGGCCTCCAGAAGATCAGCGGCGTTGGTGGTCTCGATGCGGAATGGGAAATTGACTTCTTCGGCAAGATCGCGAGCCGTATCGAGGCGCAAGTCTATACCGCCGAGGCGCTGAAGGAAGCGCGCGACTGGGTCTATGTCGTGATCGCCGCGGACGTCGCGCGTCTCTATTTCGATCTTCGCGCGCGGCAGGATCGTCTACAGATCCTCTACCGCGACATCGAAGCGTCGCGGAAGGTGCTTGACCTCGCGCAGACCCGTCTCGATCGCGGCCTGACCAACGATCTGGATGTGCTGCTCGCCAGGCGCCAGGTCGAGACGCTACAGGCGGATGTCGAGCCGCTCAAGGCGCTGATCGAGGCCAACGGTTATGCCATCGCCGTTCTGCTCGGAGAATATCCGGAAGCCATCGCCCGCGAGTTGCGGCGGCCCGGCGCCGTGCCGCGCCTGCCGGCACGGGCGCCGGTTGGAACTCCCGTTGATCTCTTGCGCCGTCGCCCCGACATCCGCGAGGCCGAGCGGTTCCTCGCGGCCGCCGTCGCCGATATCGGCGCGCGGACGGCGGACCTGTTTCCGAGTGTGGCCATTACCGCCGGCGGCGGTGCGCAGACCGGTCCAAAATCAGGCTCAGCTATTCCGATCACCTGGATAGGATCGGTGGGCCCGACGCTCGATGCCCCGATCCTCGACTTCGGGGCGCTCGATGCCAGGATCGAGATCGCCGACTACCGGGCGCATGAACTCGCGGCGGCCTATAAGCAGAGTATCCTGGTCGCGGTACAACAGGTGGACGAGGCTAACACCGGCTATCAGGCCTTTCGGCAGAGTCTGCGCAGCCTCGACCTCGCGCTCGACGCCGCGCGTCAGGCGACCCGGGTGGCGACGGAGCGTTATGACCGCGGCTTGACCGATTTCCTCAACGTGCTGGACGCCGAACGGCAGCAATTCGCCCTGGAACAGCAACGTGCCGAGGTTGTCCGGCTTGCCGGCGACAGTTTTGTGGCGCTCTATAAGGCGCTCGGCGGTGGCTGGCCGCCGGATGAAGTCATCCCGTCGATCCGGCATCCGGACCCTGCTGTGGTCGCGGCGGTCAAACGTCTTGCCCAGGACCCGCCGCATCCGCGGCCGTCTCCGCCCGCGGGACTGACCCCCTGACGTGAGGTTGAGGGATCGAGCCTTTGATGAACAAAGCTGAGAACCGCCCGCAAACCATCGTGCTCGTCGAGGACGAGACGGAAATGGCCGAAGAGATCAAGGGTGAGCTCGAAAGCAAGGGCTACCTCGTGCGGATAGCCTCTATCGCGCAAGCTGCCGATGCGGCGCGGGTGGGCGATGCCGCGATGATGATCATGGACCGGATCGTTTTCGGCGAAGACAGCCTCAACACGCTGGAGGTCTTGCGCAAGGAGGGTGTCAAGGTGCCCGTCCTGGTCATCTCGGCCTTGTCCTCCGTTGACGAAAAGGTCAAGGGCCTGAAGGCCGGTGGCGACGACTACCTGACAAAGCCATTTGCGATGGTCGAACTTTCTGCGCGGGTAGAGGCGATGTTGCGCCGCCTCGATGACGTACGCACCACGAAATTGCACGTCGGCGATCTCGAAATGGATCTGATCGAAAAGACTGTCCATCGCGGCGGCACCAGGATCGATCTGTTGCCGCGCGAATTTCGCCTGCTGGAGTATTTCCTGCGCCATCCCGGACGGGTCATCACGCGGGCCATGCTGTTGCAGGAGGTCTGGCAGTATCATTTCTCGCTCGAGACCAACGTCGTCGACGTCCACATCAGCAATTTGCGGAAAAAGATCGACACAAAGGGTACGCCCTCGCTGATCGTGAATATCCGCGGCGCGGGCTTCATGTTGAACGCTCATGCTTGAATTTTTCCGTTCCTCCGCGGTGCGCGTCGCGCTCGCCTTCGTGCTCGTCACCACGGCTGCGACGACGGCGGTGTTCGGTCTGGTGTATTTTCGGATCGGCGAGGCGAATGAGGCGAGGAACCGCCTCATCCTCGAAACCGAAGCCGCCAAGAGCGCCAATCGTTCTGTCGAGGAATTGAGAAGTGCTTTTGAGGTCAGGCTGACGAACGACCTGCGGCGCATCGACTACGCGGCGCTGTTCGATGCCAATCACAAATTCATGTTCGGCAATATCGACGTTCTGCTGCCGATTCCGGTGGATGGCACGTCTCATTTCATCGCCGCAACCCACGTGCCGGGGAGCATCAATCAGCTGGAGCCGGCGATTTTCGTGGCGCGGGAGCGTCCCGACGGCACCGTCATGCTGCTGGGCCGAAGCCTGCTCGAAACCCTGGCATTCCGCCGCATTGTGCAAAGCGCGCTTGCGGCGGGACTGGCTCCGATGCTGCTGCTCGCGCTCGCGATCGGCGCCTACTTCGCCCGCCGCTCGTCGCGTCGTCTCACCGCCATTCACGACGCCATCGGCCGCATCATGAAGGGGGACACGGATTTGCGCCTGCCGGTCGGTTCTCGACACGACCCGATCGCCACGATATCGCGAGACGTCAACCTGATGCTTGACGAGATCGGGCGCCTGTTGGTGCAGCTGAAGGGAGTGGGCGATAACATCGCTCACGACTTGCGCAGTCCGCTCGCCGTTGTTCACGCCCAGCTCGAGCGCGGGCTTGAGAGTTCAAGCGATGAGCAATTGCGCGCGGTCACGAAGCAGGCGCTTGCCCATATCGACAAGGCCATGCTGACGGTAGCCGCGCTATTGCGCCTGGCCGATGTCGAATACGGCCCGAAGTCCCGCAACTTCCAATCAATCGATCTGTCGGCGATCTGCGCCGACCTGTTTGAATTCTACGAACCGCTGGCGGAATCGAAATCGATCAAGATGACGCTGGAAACCCACTCTCCGGTTCAGATGCTCGGTGACGGTGACCTGATGCGTGAAGCGGTGTCGAACCTGATCGGCAATGCGATCAAGTTCACGCCCGAAAACGGTGCCGTCAGCATATCGGTGATCCGCGAGGACGGCCTGCCGGTGGTGCGGGTGCGCGATAGCGGGATCGGCGTCGAGCCGGCGGAACGCGACAAGATATTTCAGCGGTTTTACCGAACGTCCAGCGGTCATCGCGTCCCCGGCAGCGGGCTTGGCTTGAGCATCACCGCCGCCATCGCCAACCTGCATGAATTCGACCTGCGGTTTAACGACAACAATCCCGGCGCGGTATTCGAGATGATTGGCCGCCGGAAGTAGTGCCCGAATAGCGGCGAAGTAAGAGTCCGTTAACCAAGAATTGGCAAAGCTGGGCGCAGGTTTTTTCGACGGAAAATTCCGGCTAACTCCCTGTTTTCGGACACAATTGGCAACAATGCAGACACCTCAACCCGTCAGCGCCTCTCCGGCTACGGATGCCACCGGCTCGATCGCCCAGCAGCAACTGCGCATCGGTCTGGCTTTGTACCGTGAGGGAAAAGCCGCGGACGCCATCGCGGCGTTCCAGCACGGTCTGCTCGAGGCCGAAAAGGCCGGCATCGAATCCACCGAGACGCTGTCCGAACTGCACGCCAGGCTCGGCAACGTGGCGGCAGCCAGTGGCGATTTCCAGCTCGCCAGCATCAATTATCAGGCCGCATTGACCATTGCGCCGCACCTAACGAATTGCTGGTGCAGCTTCGGCGACCTGTACTTGAGGTGCGGCCAGCACCAGAGGGCCATCGAGCTCTACCTTCAGACCTTGAAGCTCAATCCACGGCATTGGGCGGCGCGCGCCAACATGGTTCAGGCGCTGATGGCCGCCAAGCAGTATCTCATCGCCAAGGCGATCCTGATCGAGTTGAAGGGCGAGCGCCCGCAAGACGCCCGCATCCACCATCTGCTCGGCAAAACCCTTTTCGAGCTGAACGAAATAGCACCGGCGATCGCAAGTTTTCAGGAGGCGGTTGCCATCAATCCGCAGGATGCCGAGAGCATCAACTGGATCGGGGCGCTCAAGCAGACCACCGGTGACGACGAGGCCGCCCAAGCCGCCTATGCGGAAGCGGCGCGGATTCAGCCGCTGATCAGCCGCCCAGCCGCCAAGCAGCCGGCGGAATTTCGTGTGCTGGCTTTGTACGCGCCGTTCGGCGGCAATACGCCGACCGAATATCTGTTCCAGGACGCGTTTTTCGATACCGATACGCTCGCGCTGTTCGCTTCGCGGGAGTACGACACGGCAACGCTCGGCCAGAATATCCAGCTCGTCATCAATCTGGTCTCGGATGCTGACCAGACGGAGGCCCTGTTACCCCTCGCGGCCGAACTGGTGGATCGGCTCGGCCTGCCAACGCTCAACCATCCGCGCCGGGTGCAGCAGACGACGCGTGACGCAGCCGCTCACCTGCTTCAGGGGATTCCGGGCTGCCGTGTTCCGCAAGCCGCGCGATTGAAAGCGGGTGGCGATCGTTCGGACGCGGCGCTGAAGGCGATGCTGCCCTTCACCTCGAGCGTTTTGGCCCGGCCGGTCGGCACCCATGGCGGGGACGATTTCGAGAAGGTCGAGGACGTTGCTGCGCTTGCGGCTTTCCTGTCGCAGCGCCCCGACCACGATCACTATCTGATCGAATATATCGACTACCTTTCCGCCGACGGTCATTTCCGCAAATACCGGTTCATCTTCGTCGACGACCAGATCCTGCCCTATCATCTCTGCATCGGGCGCGACTGGAAATTGCATCACATCAACACCGACATGGCCCATCAACCGTGGATGCAGCAGGAGGAAGCCGCGTTTCTGAACGATTCAGCCGCTGTGTTCGGGCCGGCGCAACATCAGGCGCTGCACGAGATCCGTCGGCGCGTCGGTCTCGACTATTTCGGGATCGATTGCGGTCTCGACGCGTCGGGGAATGTCGTCGTGTTCGAGGTCAACGCCTCGATGCTGGTTCACACCCGCAACGAGGGTTTCCTCTACAAGACGCCGGCGGTGGAGCGCATCAAGCGCGCCTATGATGCGATGCTTCGCAAGCTCGCAACCGGAGCCGCCTCAAGCTAAGCCGCCGTAAGCTGAACCGCGGCGCTAGACGTCCGACTGCTACTTCATTTCCTGCACTTCGAGCATGGCCTTCAGCGTACCTTCGCTGAGCCGCCCGCGCGGATGTTGCGGCTTGCGTTCGGCGCCCTCGATCTCGGAAAAGTTTTGCGGCGGAGGGCGGTTGACGATCGGCGCCGGCTGGCCGGTGCCGCCTGTCTCGCGTGCATCGGCCATCTCGTCGAGTTCGTTGAGCATGCCGATGCCGATGCGGCGCTTCTTTTTCTCGATCTTCTTCGGCGGCGGCGGCGTGTAGATGATCGGCGGCAGCGTGTGATGTTTTGACATGTTCGATTCCTTCGGTGAGGAACTCACGCAACCGAAACGAAAGCTAGCAAGGCCAACTAAGCAAAGCCCGGGCCAGATAAATTACCTTTATAAATCAAGGGACAATTGCTTCGGCGCGGTTAAGACCCCGGCAAGCTTTGCCCGGCGACAGGCAGTGAATTCCGCAAACGTTTCCGATGATTTCTAGATAGCCCTGCAAGCAGCCGCACCCGGAAAATGATCGGGTCATCGCTTACGTGTTTTTCTGCCGTGGACGATTTTTCGGGCGTCGTGGCAATGTTGGTCATGGTCACACCGCCGGCGACGCGCCTATACGGAAAAAAGTTGGACTCGGCGGAAGTCGGCGACCTGAATTAGGGCATTGCTGGAAACCGATATACTCTAAAATGCACCATGAAACGCGGCGGAGTCCATGAAGCCTCTTTCGGAAAATTTCTTCAAGCTATCCAGCGCTCAATTTGCCGAGCGAGATCGAATCGAGGCCTCGCGCGAAGTCATCGGCCGTTCGTTCATGAAGATGAAGTTCGAGCTGAAGCCCGACGTTCCGTTCAACATAGACATGGTCTTTCGCGTCTTGCCCGACCTTGTTCTGGCTTCAGGCTCCTGCTCGGCGATGGATTGCCTGCGCACGCCGGATCTGATCGAAAGCGACGACATCATTCTCTCGATTGCCCTGTCCGGCGATTCTATTCTTCACGTCCGGGGCAAGGAGATTCCGATCGGCGGCAGCACCGCGGCGCTGACGCGCACGGCCGACGTCTGCCGCTGCGAAATCCAGTCGGCTTCCGATGTCATCAATTTTCGCTTCCCGTTCGGCAAGATCGTCCCATTGATCGCTGATCTCGACGCCGCCACGACGCGTCCGATCCCGGTCAACACCGAGGCGTTGCGGCTGCTCGTGCATTATGCCGCCATGTTGAAGGAAGAGGACTGGGTAACGGAGCCGAACCTGCAAAGCCTGATGGCGAGCCACCTCCAGGATTTGGCGGTACTGGCGATCGGGGCGACGCGCGATGCCGCTGTGGTGGCAGGCGGCCGCGGCGTTCCGGCCGCCCGTCTGCGGGCGATCAAGGCGGATATCGTCAAGAGCATCACCGACCGTGATCTCTCGATCGACGCGGTCGCCCTGCGTCACGGAATTACACCGCGCTATGTGAGCATGTTGTTCGATGGCGATGGGACCACGTTTTCGGAATTCGTGCTGCTTCAGCGGCTCAATCGGGCCTACCGGATGCTGGCCGACCCGCGATTTTCCGATCGCACGGTCGGTTCGCTGGCATCGGAAGCGGGCTTCGGCGATCTGTCCTACTTCAACCGGAGCTTCCGCCGGGTCTATGGCATGACGCCATCCGACGTACGGGCTAATTCGAAAAACCTGCGGCCGAATTAAAACGGCACGGGCTTGGCCCGAAAGCGGTCGTCGCCATCCGCGGTGGTCTCCTTTATCCGGCCGTCCGCGCTTTGCGGCCTTCGATCGGATATTGCGGATCGTTGTAGCCGGGCGTCGAGGGATGGCCGCTGACCACGAGCCGGTCGACCAAGGCTTCGTCCTCGGCGGTGAAGCGATACTCGAGCGCGCGCACGTAATCGTCCCATTGCTCTTCGGTGCGGGGACCGGCGATCACGCCGGTGACGAAGGCGCTGTTGAGTACCCAAGCGACCGCGAACTGGCCGGCGGTGATGCCGTGCGCTTCGGCATGGGCACGGATCTCCTGCGCCAGCTTCAGCGATTCCGGGCGCCACTCGGTTTGCATCATGCGGGTGTCGCTGCGGCCAGCGCGCGTGTCCTTGTCGGGCGCCGCATCGGGGCTGTATTTTCCGGTCAACACGCCGCGCGCGAGCGGGCTGTAAGGCACGATGCCGAGCCCGTAATAACCGCAAGCCGGGAAGTGCTCGACTTCAGGCATGCGATTCATCGCGTTGTAATAGGGCTGGCTGACGATCGGACGGTCGATGCCGAGGTCGTCGCAGATGTTGCAGATTTCGGCGACGCGCCAGGCGCGAAAGTTCGAGACGCCGAAATAACGTACCTTGCCTTGCTTGATCAGTTCGCCCATCGCGCGCACGGTCTCCGTCAGCGGCGTCGAGTGGTCTTCCTTGTGCAGGTAATAGATATCGATGTAGTCGGTGCCGAGTCGCTTCAGGCTCTCGTCGGCAGCTTGCAATACCCAGCGGCGTGACAGGCCCCCGCGATTGGGATCGTCTCCCATCTGGTTGGCGAGCTTGGTTGCCAGCACCCAACCCGGCCGGTTGTTGGAAATGGCGCGGCCGACCACGGTCTCCGAGCCGCCGTTCGAATATGCATCGGCCGTATCGATGAAATTCACGCCGGCTTCGCGCGCTTTCGCAACGATCCGTGTCGAGGTGGCCTCATCGGCCGGACCGCCGAACATCATGGTGCCGAGGCAGATCGGCGAGATTTTCAGGCCGCTGCGGCCAAGCTGACGATATTCCACAGGCGCGTTCCTTTCGATTGAAAGCCGGACAGGTCAGGAATTGTCTTTCAGAATCTTGAACACGCCGCTTGCGGTCGCGACGCAACGGCCTTCAGCCACCACCTCGGTGTTGGTGAAGATCAGCGTGTGGGTGACGCGGATCACACGCGGCTTGGCGATCAAAAGCTCGCCGATTTGGCCTGCGTCGATGAAGTGCACGTCCATCTGAACCGTGGCGAGCGTCGGGCGGCCGGAAACCAGACGCGCGATCATGCCCGAGGCGCGGTCGGCCAGCGTCATCAACACGCCGCCCTGAACCCGGCTGCGGCGGTTGTGGTGCTTGTCCTCCGCGAGGATCGCGTATTCGTGATTGCCTTCGACGACGCGCTCCCACAACGGGCCGATCAGGTTCAGGAACCCGCTGGTTTCCACCTCGGTCCAGCCGTCCGCCTTCAGCTTCTCGTCGGCCATTTCTGTCGTCATCAGGGGCTTTTTCCAGGGCGCGTTCGAAGCCGCGTTTCAAGGCGCGGGGGTAATCGGATTTCACGGCCATTTCATCAATCGGTGGCGCTGCTTAGTCAAGCGGAATGGCCGCCTTGCGAAGGCCCTCTCTTTCGACGACGATGCAGAAAACGAGAAATGTCGGGGAGGTTGGCCCATGCGCGGGTTCTGCGCGTCGCTTTCGATGTTGCTGCTGGCGTTCGGCCTTGGTGGCAGCTTCGATGCTGCCCGCGCTCAAGCCTATCCGAACCGCAACATCACGCTGGTGGTCCCGTTTCCGCCGGGAGGCTCGACCTCGATCGTCGGACGGGTGGTCGCCGACAAGATGAGTCAGCTACTCGGCCAGAGCATCGTCGTCGACAACAGGGGCGGTGCCGGCGGCACGGTCGGCACCAAGGCGGTCGCAAAGAGCGAGCCCGACGGTTACACGCTTCTGGCCGGATACACCGGCACGCTTGCGATCGGGCCCTCGCTCTACCGCAATGCCGGCTACGACCCGCGCAAGGATTTCGAGCCGATCGGCGCGATCGGATGTTCTCCGTCCTCACTGGTGGTGCACCCGTCGTTTCCCGTGAGGTCAGTGGCCGAACTGATCGCCTATGCCAAAGCCAATCCTGGCAAAGTCAATTTCGGCTCGGCCGGCGTCGGTACGGTCGGTCATATCACCGGCGAATATTTTGCTCATGCGGCCGGCATCCAGATCATTCACATTCCCTACAAGGGAACGGGACCCGCGTTGAGCGATTTGCTGGGCGGTCATATCCCGATGTCGTTTTCGCCGATCGCCACGACCGCCGGCAACGTCAAGGCCGGCCTGTTGCGCGGCCTTGCCGTGACATCCATCCATCGCAATTCATTGTTGCCTGACGTGCCGACGATGATCGAAGCCGGCGTGCCGGACTTCGACGCATCGTTGTGCTACGGACTGGTGGCGCCTGCGGGCACGCCACGTCCCGTCATCGATCGGCTCAACAAGGCATTGCGGTCAGCGCTCGCCTCCGATGAGGTGAAAAAGCAGCTGGAGCTTGACGGAACCGAGATCACACCAAGTACGCCGGAACAATATGCCGACTTCATCGACAAGGATGAGAAGAAGTGGTCGGAGCTCGCCAAGGCGAGTGGCGTCGAGCCGGAATAAGCAGGCCTTTTGGGACAAAGGCCGTTCCCATTTTCGCCCTTCAATGTTCTAGAATCGGGCCATGCCGCATCAAATGATTCGTCTTGGCACAGGACTGTTTGCACTCGCGCTGTCCATGAGCGCGTTGTCAGCGCAGGCCATCGATAGCGTGGCGTCGCCTGCCAGTAGCGCCATGGCGCAGGCCGCCTCGCCCTATGCGATCGCGGAATATCGAAGGCTACTGCAGCAATATCAGGAAGTGCACGGGGCGTTCGAAGAAGAGGCCGGCGCCTATTGGAGCTCGATCACGGAGAAGCGTCGCGGCCGCAACGCCAAGCGGCGTGAGCATCTCGCCATCACGCTTGACGACTATGTACTGACGCAGCCGCCGGTCTATACCGGACCCAAACGACCGGTGAATCCGGAGCCGGAGGAGCGGCCCGAGCGGCCGCCACGCCAGTACAAACCGATTCCTGTTGTGGGCGATCTGCTGCAGGCCGCGAACGAGCAGTTCCAGTGGACGCCGCAAAAGCCCGCAAGCGAGGTCGAGTTCAAACGCGCCTATGCGCGCTACGCGATGGCCGCCGGCCTGACGCGCGAGCAGGCGGTGCGGGTCTACTCGTTCGAAACCGGGGGCACCGGCAATTACGACGTGCAAGCGGGTATTGAACATGGCGGCAGGCGCGCGATTTCGACCGCAATGGGTTATAACCAGCTGCTCACCACCAACAGCGTCGAGTTGATGGCCGAGCAGGGCCAGGAATTCGTCAGAGACCTGACCGCGAGAGCAGCGGGCCTGTCGGGTCAGCCGCGCCAGGCGATCGACCGCAAGATCGCGGTGCTAAAAAAGATGGTGGCGTTTACGCGCACCGTGCCGGACGATTGGTCGGCGCATGAGAAACTCGCCGATACGCCGCAGGGCTGGGCCGTTCACGCCATGGTGCTCGATATCGACGTCGGGCCGATGCTGCAAACCCACAAGCTCCTGACTTCGGTCATCTTCGCGCGCGCCAAGGGGTACACCCGCCCGCTCTCTGCTGCCGAACTGGAGATGATGAACTTGACCGGCGACGGCACCGGCCTCGACATGGTGACCATGCCGCAGGCAATGCGCGAGCAGGTGCCGACCTCGAATTTCTTCCAGCGCTCAGGCTATGAGCGCAATCCGGTCGCGATCCGCCACAATACAGTCGCCAAGCTGCTCGCGATCACCGACAACCAGATGGACTCCAACAGCAACCTGCCCGGCGCCAGGGAGCTTGCCGCGGCGTTTTAGGCCGCGGCGGACTCGTGAGGATCAATTCGACCCGAACATGAACTTGCCGTCGCCCTCGAGATACGGGCCGGTCCTCATATAAAGCTGTCCGTTCTGTCCGATGAAGAACAGCGTGCCTTTCGGCACCTTCTTGGCGCCTTTGAGCAGCACGCCAGCATTGCTGGTCCCCATCTTGTAGACGAAGGTCTTGCCTTCCTTGTCGTAGCCATAGCCCATGTCCGGCTTCAACTCCCACGGCGTCGGTGTCTCGGCAAAGGCCGGCACCGACAGCGCAGCAAGCGCTGCCGCCACCATCAGGGGTTTTGTCGAAAATCGCGTCATCTCGTTTATCCTCCCAAGCAAG
>Ga0210390_10001213_pt1 | contig 25334 bp, 18 predicted proteins | sample IncBWH11OmetaG_FD_161050 | JGI IMG/M metagenome (GOLD analysis project Ga0210390, IMG submission 161050) | Forest soil microbial communities from Barre Woods Harvard Forest LTER site, Petersham, Massachusetts, United States - Inc-BW-H-11-O ... | reverse complement strand
TTTTGCTATCTCTCCAACTGCCGGGAACTTCCAGCATGTGACTGTCCGGACGTAGCGCGCATGCTCGATGATGGGCGCAGCCCGTCCTTGAGGTCCAGATTGCGAATCAGGCGGTGCAGGTAATTGACGTGCACTCCCAGGAACTGTGCCGCTTCGGTGTAATTGCCCTTGGTTTCTTTCAGCGCATTGAGGATCAGTTGTTTCTTCAATTCTCTTACTGCATTGTGATACTTGGCTCCTTCGGTGCTCGGAGTTAATCCTCTTTCCAGGATTGATTCCGGTAGATCCTCTGGTTGAATCACCTCTGATGAACTCAGCACCAGGGCACGCTCGATCGCGTTTTCCAGTTCGCGCACGTTCCCAGGCCAGTCATAATTCACCAGGCAGACCATCGCGTCGGGAGAAATCTTCTTGGCTCTGGTGTCGAATTTCTTGACGTACTTGGCGAGGAAATAGTTGGCCAGCATCGCTATATCTTCGCGCCTTTCGCGCAGCGGAGGCATGACCAGCGAGAGGACATTCAAGCGATAGAAGAGATCCTTGCGGAACGATCCAGCGTTCACCGCTTCTCCGAGATCCTTGTTGGTTGCGGCGATCAGGCGGATGTCCACGGAAATGGGACGAGTACCACCCACGCGCTCGAATTCGCGTTCCTGCAATACCCGCAGCAGCTTCACTTGCAGCGCGGATGCGAGTTCTCCGATTTCGTCCAGGAAAACCACTCCGCCGTTTGCGACTTCCAAACGGCCTTTTTTCTGTGCCACTGCTCCCGTAAACGCGCCTCTCTCGTGGCCGAATAGTTCGCTTTCCAGCAGACCTTCGGGAATGGCAGCGCAGTTGATGGCTACGAATGGCTTATTCGAACGCGGGCTATTGCGGTGGATAGCTCGGGCGGCCAATTCTTTTCCGGTCCCGCTTTCGCCTTGCAACAGTACGTTCGAGTCAGTGGGTGCGACTCGCGCCAGGAATTGATAAACCTCTTTCATCCGGGAGCTGTCGCCAATCAGATTGTGATCGAGACTGATTTCCGTGGAAAGCCGGAGGTTCTCGTGTTCCAGCCATTCGATTCGGCGTGCATTTTCCAACGCTACCGCGGAGGTACCTGCTATCGCTGCCACTAACTGGAGGTGATCTTCGTCGAAGCGGCTGGCTGGATCGCAGGTGTCCAGGTAAATGCAGCCTGTTACTTTCTGGAACATCGTCAGGGGCACGCACAGCAGCGAACGGACCTGGCAGTTCACCAGGCTCTCGACGTCAGCCAGATCGTTGGAGCCGGGGACGTCAGCTCCCAGAATCGCCAGTCCTTCTTTCATAACTTGACGGGAAATAGTGCGGCTGATCCGAAGTGGCAAGGCGGAGGTGGCGTTTCGGTGACGCGCGAAGGCGGATGCGAATGGTTCATCTCCCTGGCCGTCCAGCAGTATGGCGCCACGCTCGGCGGGCACTACGTCAAAAATCGAGGTAAGGATCTGCTCCTGCAATTCATCGAGACCGCGAATAGAATGGACGATGCGGCTGATCTTGAGCAATGCATTCAGATTTCGCGCCACTCGGGAGTTTGCTGGAAGCTCTTTAAGAATTCGCTCCGGTTGCAGGTAAAGCACGTCTTGGGGACGGAACTGAGCGGTCGCCTGAGTGAAGCTGTCTTCATATTCAACCCGGCCCGTGGTTGATTGCTCCTCGTCTTCGTGCAACCGCAGCACGAATACCGAATCTCCAACCGAGATCTGATCTCCGTCGCGCAGTCGCGCCTCTTTCACTGCGACTCCGTTCACCGATGTGCCATTGCGGCTATCGAGATCCCGTATCCGGTAACCGTCGCTGTCCCGGTTGAGCGCACAATGGCGGCGCGACAGGGAAGGGTCGCTGATGGAAAGCAGATTGGATGGGTCGCGTCCAATGTGAATCTCGCCGCTCGGAAGCGCAAAAGTCGAATCCTTTAGCGGACCAGCAATGACTAAAAGCCTTGGGTTCACTGCCACTCCTCATTCCACGCAATCCTCTGTAACACATTTTCGACCGGATTCGCAAAACTATCTGCTCTCGTTACACTATCCGAACAGATAGCGGGGCTATCCGTTCGGATAGGCGCTTCGCAGCGTGAAGGTGATGAGGTCACCTTTCCGAAGCGAACCCAAGGCAGTTAAATCAGTGATTTGGGCGGGACGGCGGACCCGGGACCGTGGCCGGAGCTGTGGTCCGATACGTGCATTAGCGAATGCAAGCCCTGACCTGGCGAAGCGATGGGGGAAGCGCTTTTGGCAGTCTTGCCGGGGAAAGGCCCGGATTGGGAGCCCGGAGACCCCCTCCTCAGGCTCCCGATTTTTTCTTGGATCCATTTGAATCTGGTCCGTCAGAATATGGACACCGTCTTCGTGGATGAAGCGCTCCAGGCGTATCGGGACAGGACTGGCGACATGCGTTCCTGGGATTCGCTCCCGGTCGCGGTTGCGAGTCAGATTCTGATCGATGCACAGCGGCTCAAGGGTTATCGACGGGGCAGATTCTCTCAGCCAGCAGCCACTGAGGGCATTGTCGACAGTTGAGAATCTGGTCGGACAACAGGAAGTCCGTCGCGAAAACTGACGGCGCGTCCAGAGATGGCTGGAACGCGCTCGCCTGGAACCAGGACGCCAACCAGGTTCAGGGGATCAGCCGCGGACAATGTAATGATTTCCCCGGACGGCGGCATCTTCCGCGTAGCCCGCAACGACTCAACCGCAACCGGCAAGGCGAATTGCTCGCCGAGGAATCCATCCACGAACCGGCCACCGCGAATTTCACCGCGATCTTCCAGCCGGCGAAACGCCATTTGCAATTCTCGCCACTTGGGCAGGTTGGTTTCCCTCGCCAGCACGTCGCGGAAGACGATTCCGTAACGCTTGAGCAACATCCAGCAGGTGGCTTCGACTGTGCGGTTGCGCTCGACGGTTCCGTCGGTGTAAAGGAGTGCCCATCGTCCGGAGCTGTGCCGCGGACGGGCGGTGCGCCCGCTGCCTTGTCCCGCTCGCCGTTTCGGATCGATCAGGGAACGCAGGTTATCGAAACCATCCGCAGTGACCACGCCACCGGCCACCAGTTCCCACAAAGCCGTTTCCACCTCGGCCTTCAGTTTGTCCGTGCCTCGAACGATGTCCGCGAAAAATGAAGCTCCACGCTGGCGCAGAAAATCCAGCACCTGCCGCGCCCCTTCACTGAGACCCCGCGCTTCGGGTTCATGGGCAGCGGGATTATGTGGAGTCATCCAGTCCGCCTCTTCGCGCACGAAAAAAGTAATGGGAGCTACGCTGGTAGGAATCACTCGCCGCTTACCTGCGGCGGAATCTTCTAGTGTCGCGGGATGCGGAGACAGGCGTCCCCAGCCTACCGCGCCGGTCAGGCAAAGTTGGTCAAGCCACTGGGGATCGTAGTTCGCAATGCGCCTCGCGAGGATATGCCGCTCCCATGCATTCGCCGGAATTTCGAATCCCTGGAGCTGCCGCAATACTTCCAGCGTGGCCCGTTCGCCCTGGACCTGTGTTCCCGGCGCCACGTGTTGCCAGCGGAGCAGCCAGCGCATGAACTGCGCTGCGGAGATGGGCTCAATTTGCTTTCGGAGGGTCGCAACGGTGAGCCGATGGATTCGCGCTAGCAGGCGCCGCTCGCACCACTCAGTCTCGTGTGGCTCGGAAGCACTTGCCCGCGTGATGTGATCAGTGAACTTCCCTCGCAAAATCGCACCACTAGCTTCCATGCGTAGCAACGCCTGTTCGATTTCGGAGGAAGAAAGCCCGAGCATCGATCCCAATTGCTCCGCCGTGGTTGGCCCCAAATGAGTTATCCAGCCGGTAACCAATGCGAGCACGGCGTCGTCGCGAGAGGGAACTGCGCTCTCGATTTCAACAATCGCTCGGTCGAAAGTAGAACCAGGGAAGAGCAAGGAAAAAATCTTGGCCCGTTCTGCTGCGACCCAGTACTGTGTACCCTCGTTGAAAGCGTTGATTGCTCGGCCGTGTTCGAACAATTGCCGGAAATATTCTTGCCAGCGGTGATTCCCACCGCTCTGAACGTAGCCCCGGCCGTCTTCGTCCGGGTGGACGAGGGTAATCTCGCCATCACCCACGGAGGAGCTTTGCTCCGCTGGACGGACGAGAGTGTCCGTCGCTACGTCGACTACGGGAAACGCGATCAGCGTGTGCAGGACGTCATGCAGTTCGTCTGCGTCGCGCACGTCTGGCCAAGCTTCTTCGCGAACCTGCGCAATCGCCGCGGGATCAAGCTTTCCGACTTCCTCGAGTACAGATTCCGGCAGGATCCTCCGCATCTCTACGGCACGAGCCCGCCTCTCTTCGAGAGGGGCGTCGTCGAGATAGGCATACGGATTCGCATTGAGGATCTCATGCGAGAACTGCGACGGCACCGGGGTGTCGACGGCGACGCAACGGATGCGGCCGTCAGCCATGCGGCTCAGCAAGCTCTTAAGCCCGTCCAGATCCATCGCCTCGGTCAACACGTCTTTCATCACTTCGTTCACCAGAGGATGGTTCGGAATCTGAATGTCTCCCGCAATATTTTCCTGGCACGCGGCGACGTCAGGGAAAACTGAGGCCAGGAGATCATCGGAACGCATGCGCTGAATTTGGGGCGGAACTTTCTTGCCGCCCTGAAAGCGCAGAAGAGCCAGTGCGCGGTTCGCGTCCCAGCGCCAGCGGGTGCCGAAGATAGGGGAAGCCAGCGCAGCTTGTTCAAGGATCGGCTGTACTGTGTCCGCATTCAGAAAATGAAAAACATCAGCCAAAGGGAAACTATGTTGCTCCGCCAGCGCGATGTTTAAACCGTTGTCAGTAGCCGCGGCTTGCAGCTCGAAATTAAAACTACGGCAGAATCGTTTTCGCAAAGCCAAGCCCCAGGCTTTGTTGATTCGTCCTCCGAAAGGTGCGTGGATCACCAGTTGCATCCCGCCGCCTTCATCGAAGAAACGTTCCGCGATGATTGTTTCCTGCGTGGGCACTGCTCCCAGCACCGCGCGTCCCTGCAAAATATACTCGATCATTTGCTCAGCGCCAGAATCGTCCAGACCGCATTCTTCTCTCAACCAAGTCACAGTGGCCGCAACTTCCGGCTGGCTGAAAGAAACCCCGATCGGCGAGGTGTTCGGCAGACGGTCGCTGATCTGTTGCCGCAGATCGGCAACATGCAAAGAGAGCTCTTCGGTTCGCGACGGAGCCTCGCCGCGCCAGAAGGGAACGCTCGGTGGCGCCCCGTGAGCGTCTTCCACCAGCACGCGCCCCGACTTGCCTTCGACCCGGCGAATCCGCCAGGAAGTGTTGCCCAGCAGCATGATGTCGCCCGCGTTGCTCTCTACCGCAAAGTCTTCGTCGAGCGTGCCCACGACGATTCCCTCGGGCTCGGCAACCACGGTAAACAACGCGGTCTCGGGAATTGCGCCGCCGCTGGTGATGGCCGCCAGCCGTGCGCCGCGCCGCGCCCGCAATTTGCGATTGATGCGATCGTGATGGATGTAAGCGCCGTAGCGTCCCCGCCGCGACGCAATGCCCTCGGAGAGCATTTCGAGAACTGCTTCGTAAGTTTCGCGCGAAAGATTGCGATACGGGTAGGCCCGACGGATCAGGGTGAACAGTTCGTCTTCATCCCAGCCAGAATCGTGTGGCGCGGCCACTCCGGTCCGCGTGTCGGCGGGTTCTAACGATTGTGCTTCAGGAGCGACATTTTCTTCACCGTTAGACTCGGGCAAGAGTGTCCCCGCCACACCACCATCGCCCCCTGCACAAATCGCCACGATCTGCTGGGCCAAGATGTCCAACGGCGAATCCGGAATCATGATGCGATCGAGGTCGCCGCTTCGGATGGCGCGCACTAGGGCTGCGCATTCCTGAAGTTCATCACGCGTGGTTACGAAAAAGCGTCCCTTGGGGACCGCGCCACGCCAGTGACCGGAGCGGCCGACACGTTGCAGAGCCACTGCGATCGCTCGCGGGGAACTGATCTGCACCACCAGGTCCACCGTGCCGACATCGATTCCTAACTCTAGGGAGGCCGTCGCGACCAATACTTTGACTTCGCCGTCTTTGAGCTTCTTCTCGGCAGCCAAGCGCAATTTGCGGGAGAGGCTGCCGTGATGGGCTGCAACGTGGTCCGCTCCGAGTTTTTCCGCAAGGTGGTGCGAGATTCGCTCCGAGAGCCGCCGAGTGTTCACAAAAACTAGAGTAGAGCGATGCTGTTCGACCAGTTCCACGAGGCGGTTGTAAATCTCGTCCCACATTTCGTTGGTGGCGATAGGACCGAGTTGGCTGGCGAGAACTTCGATCGCGAGATCGAGCTTGCGCTTATGGCCGACGTTGACGATGACCGGGTCTGGGCGCCCGCTACCCGTGAGGAAATGAGCTACGTCTTCAATTGGCTTCTGCGTAGCAGATAAGCCAATGCGCACCGGCGGACGATGGGTCCACGCTTCCAACCGCTCCAGCGAAAGAGTCAGATGAGCGCCGCGCTTGTCATCGGCGACGGCGTGAATTTCATCGACGATTACGGTCTCAACATCTCGCAGAATTGCCCGGCTCTTCTCCGCCGTTAACAGGATGTACAGCGACTCCGGCGTGGTCACCAGAATGTGCGGAGGCCGCTTCAGCATCGCTCGCCGCTCGTGCATCAGCGTGTCGCCGGTGCGGACGGCGGTGCGAATCTGCGGCATCAGGAAGCCGCGTTCACCCGCCATCTGCAAAATCTCGCCGAGCGGGACTTCGAGGTTCTTCTGAATGTCGTTGCCCAGAGCCTTCAGCGGAGAAACGTAGAGCACTTCCGTGCGATCCTGAAGATCGCCAGCCAGCGCCTTCCGCACCAGTCGGTCAATGCAGGCGAGGAACGCGGCGAGGGTCTTGCCCGAGCCAGTAGGCGCGGAAATCAGGGTTGTGTGACCTGCCAGAATGTGCGGCCATCCTTGCTCCTGCGGCTCAGTCGGCGTACCAAATCGCCGGACAAACCAATCCCTTACGAGTGGATGTGCCCAGGCGAGAGGTGACGCGGGGAAACACATTGAGAATATTGTATCCGGAGAACGTGCATTCGTAAAATGTTCGCCCTGCCACTCGTGCGGCTTATCAGTGGCACAACTGCGGAGCGTAAGTCACAAGTAGGATATACTGGTGATGTAGGATAAGATTGAGCTCTGTCTACTTATGTTATGATGTAAGACGTATGCGAACTCTTTTTACCGTAGCGAGTTCTAAGGGCCAGATAGTAATACCGGCTGCACTACGCGAAGAACTCGGCATTAAGGCGGGAACTCGCTTAGCCCTTACACCAGAGGAAGGTCGTCTGGTTTTGCAGCCGGTTACCGACGACTTCATTGACAGTGTTATGGGCAGCTGCAAGGGCGAGGACTCGTTGGTCGAGGCACTCGATCGCGAGCACCGGATTGAGAATGACAAAGACTTACGTTCTTGATGCAAATGCGACCCTGGACTTTCTTAACGCCGGTCCAGGAGCGCACCGTGTTAGGGAGATACTCCGAGAAAGCAGTCGACAGGACGTTTCGCTGCTAATTTCGGTGGTTAACTGGGGCGAGGTTTTCTACGTCCTATGGCAGAAGCGCGGTGAGGAAGTGGCCCGGAAGGCAATACAAAATCTTTCTCGACTCTCCGTCCAACCCGTCCCAGTAGATCTGGAGCAATCGCTCAAGGCGGGGGAAATCAAGACGCGTCATAAGATGTCTTACGTCGACTGCTTGGCGGCGGCTTTGGCTATGCTCCGCCAAGGTATTCTGGTTACCGGCGACCGCGATTTCGAAAAGCTAGGACGTCAAGCGAAGATCCTGTGGATCACGCGCCCGTGAGTTTGGGATGCTAAAATCCCCGCGATGGTCAAAAAGCAATCCGCCAAACTTCGCGCCAAGAAAATCAGACTGCTGCTTTTCGATGTCGACGGCGTCCTCACCGACGGCAAGCTGTATATCTTCCCCGCACCAGCCGGAATCGAGCAATCCACCCAGAATCATCCCGCCAAAGATAGTGGGCAGGGTGGTTTCGGCCTCGTTAGTCAGAGCTTGATCGAAGCCAAGGGCTTCCATGCGCACGACGGTACTGCCATTTCGTTTGCCCGCCTCGCGGGAGTCAAGACTGGGTTGATCACAAAGCGAGTCTCGGAAACTGTCGCCCTACGCGCTCGCGATCTGAGGCTGGAGTTTGTCTACCAAGGCATTCAGGACAAGCTGACGGCGTTCGAAGAAATATTGCGACAGGCCGGAATGGACGCCAGCGAGGCCGCCTTTGTCGGGGACGATGTTATCGATCTGCCGGTTATGCGGAATTGCGGATTAGGCATCGCCGTGGCGAATGCGCGCCCTGAAGTCAAAGCGGAGGCGCACTACATCACGCCCCACGCCGGGGGAGACGGCGCACTGCGCGACGCCACCGAGTACATCCTAAAGGCGCAAGGGAAATGGAAACGAGTAGTCGGCGAATACATCTGCGAGAGGAGTCCGACCAAAAGCGGCTCTTAGCCATGAGCCTCTTGGCTTGGACATCCAGCGGTTCTTGGTTTGGCCAAAAGCAAAAGGCCAGGAGCCAATGGCTTGCACAAAAAACCCACCGGTTGTCTGCTTGGGGCGTGCTCGGGTCGACAACCGATGGGCTACCGTTTCTCCTTACTCACCCTGTTTGCTTTCAGGAGTAATTACATAGTAGAAACCCGTTGCGGGGCGAAAGTTTCGGCGGTCGTTCGTAAAGTTATGTAAAAACTTAACCTCATGTATCAGCGAAGCTTACTCCGGTATACCAGGCGGACGCGCCGCCATCAGCTCGGTGAACCGGGCATCACCGCGCAACCCGGCAAACTCCGGATCCTTATATACCTCATCAATCCCCTTGTAGCCCTCTTCCATGGCTCGCCGCAGGTATTGCAGAGACCGGTCCCGATCACCTTGCTTGGCGCAGAGTTTCGCGATGAGATAGTCGTAACGCGCGCGGTCCTCAGGGGAGGGCAGCTGCGCGGATACTCCGTTGTGTGAGGTGTGCTCCAATATATCCGGATCAAGTTGCATGGCCTTGGAGTAGGCTTCAGCAGCCTTTTCGAACTCTTTCTTCCCAAAGTAAGCCGCGCCCATGTTGCTATAGAAGGAAGCTGCGTCCGGACGCAGCCGGATTGCCTTCTCGTATTGCTTGAGAGCTTTCCCGTATTTCTTTGCCTCGTAATCAATGACGCCAAGGTTGTTCACGGCATCGGCATACTGATGGTCGAAGTGAATGGCGCGCTCGAAGTCTTTCCCAGCCTCCTTGTAGCGCTGCATCATCAGCTCGGCGATCCCAGCCTTGTTATAAATCTGGGCACTTCCGGGCTTGTTGGCTAAAGCCGCGCGGTAGTAATCAAGGGCATCGAGGTATGCTTTGTCCCGACGGAGTTCATCGCCCCGTGCCTCCAGCTCATCGGCCGAGGCAGTTTTCGACGGAGGCTCCGCCCGCCGGAGGCTAGGCGGACTGATCTGCACCAGTTCCGAGTTAGAAGTCTGAGCTTGTACTGCAGACAGGGCGGAAATGATCAAAGCTAGAAGGCAAAACAAACAACGTTGATGGCGCACAGCTCACCTCCTGAAACGCCAGGGTAAAATCCCTACATCCATTGACACCTTCGGACCGCACAATGTTCCCTCACTGCGGCGCATTTCCGGTCTGCGCCGGCGGACTGGGCGGAGGGTTAGACGACTTGTCATCCTTAAAGATACCCGCTATTTTACCGAAGAATCCCTTTTTCTTTTTCCCATCCTGATTGGCTGCTTCTGCGTCCGGGGTCGCCCCGCCCACCTGGCCAGCCGAAGCCGGCGGCGGAAGCGGTTTCTCGCCTCCCATACCCAGCATGCGGGAGAAAAATCCCTTGACCCCAGTGGGCTGATCGCAGGTTTGGTTCGGCTCGGTTCCTGCAATGAAGGCCGCCGTATAGGACTCAGGACAGGATGGAGTCGCTAGCAGGTTTGTGGCTTTGTCCAGTTGCACATCTACTACTCCAGGGGGCTGGGCGAACGACTTCACATCCGAATACTGCGGAAGCGCCACCGCCTTCTTCATGAACTCCGCCCATATGGGTGCGGCGGTTTGCGCTCCACTTAGGTGAATGTCACTGTAATCATCAAAACCGACCCAGACAATGCACAGAAGATTGCTGGTGTAGCCAGCAAACCAGCCATCGTGGGAAGTCCCCGTCTTGCCCGCGGCGGGAGCGGTAAACCCTCTGGTTCGAACCTCGAATGCGGTACCGAAGTTCAGCACGCCTTCCATCATGTTCGTCATCACGGCTGCAACCCGAGGATCCAGAACCTGTCGCTTGTCCGGTTTGAAATCCATGACTACGTCGCCAGATGCGTTGCGAACCGAGTTGACCATCACGGACGAGAGACGCACGCCGGCATTGGCGAACACGGTATACGCCGCGGCCATATCCAAAGGAGTGGCGTCGTAGGAACCGAGCGCCATAGCCGGAGTGGCTTTCACCGAAGTGATCCCTGCAGCTTTTGCCAAGTCCGCTACCTTGTCGTAGCCGACTTCCTCCGCCAGTTTAACTGTCGCGTTGTTCAACGACATTGCCAGCGCGTAGCGCGCAGTCACGTCTCCGTGGTATTCCTCTTTGTAATTGCGCGGCTCGTAGATTTGGTCACCGTAAGCGAAGCTGCCCGGTTCATCCTTAACCATCGACGCGGGAGTAAGGACCGGGTTGGCTCCTTCCACTGCGGTGTTGATCGCCGCCGCGTAAACAAAGGGTTTGAAAATTGATCCCGTGGGACGGCGCGCGATCGCATGATCCAACTGGCTGAAGCCGTAGTTGCGTCCGCCGACCAAAGCCAGAACCTCTCCGGTATGAGGATTCAGAGCTACCAGCGCCACTTGGGCTTGCGGTCCAGGCTCAACTTTGGTTTCGAACTTGTTTTTACCTACCTTGATTTTCTTCGTGCGCCGCTTGGTCACCTGATCATCGACCAGCTTCATCCCCATATCGACCGCTTGCGCTGCGGCCCGCTGCAAGTCGGGATCGAGAGTGGTGTAGATGCGGTAGGACTGCTCGTTTAGTTCGCGTTCATTCAACCTACTGATTACGGTATCGCGAACCAGATCGATAAAATAAGGCGCATCGCTGGCCTCTACATTCGGAGGCGCAAGCTTAAGCGGCGCAGCTTTCGCCTTGTCCGCTTGCTCGCGGCTGATGGCGTGGGTCTCGACCATACTATCCAGTACGAGGTTACGACGCTCGGTGGCACGTTCCGGGTGCCGATAAGGGGATAAGGCGCTGGGTGCCTGAATCAGTCCCGCAATCAGCGCGGCCTCAGGCAGCGAGATGTCCTTCAAGTCTTTGTTGAAATATGCTTGCGAAGCCTCCGCAAAGCCGCTGATGGTGAAGGAACCGCGTTGCCCCAAGTCGACCCGGTTGGCGTAGAACTCGAAAATTTGCTGCTTACTGAACTTCTGTTCCAGTTCCATCGCAATCAGCATTTCCACGATTTTGCGCTTGACGGTTTTCTGCGGACTCAGAAAGAATGCGCGCGACAGTTGCATGGTGAGCGTGGAACCGCCCTGCTCATGCTTTTGATGAGTAATATCAACCCAAGCCGCCTCGCCCAAACGGACGAAATTCACCCCGCCATGCTGGAAAAAGCGCCGATCCTCGATGGCGAGCACTGCATCGACTAGGATTTTTGGAATGTCGTCATACTTCACCAATCGCCGTTTGGAACGCTGCTCCGCATCAAACAGCGCGGTAATCATATGGGGTTCGAGTTCGTATGCTGCAAGGTCGCCGGATCTTCCCGTGATGCTCGAAACCAGCCCGCTCTGCACGCGGATCGTCGCCGGCTCAGGGCTGTGGTAGGACTGGGGTCCAGGTTTGATCTCGATGCCATTATTTAGGGCGCGGAAGCTCCCCATCGGCGATGGGCCATCATTCTCCGCGTAGCCCGCCTGGCGAAGTTGAGCTGCAATCTCATGTAAATCAACCTTCTCGCCGACCTTGATAGCACGCGGTATGGCATAAATTGTCGCGGAACTGCTGAATACTGGCCCTTTGAAGCGCTGATCAATGATGCGGTCGTATTTGATGTAATAGTAAGAAAACCAGCCGCAGATGCCCAAGGACAGGATTATGAATACGGTCAGGGCGACTCGGATGACCGGGTCGCGAGAGAGAAGTCCCTTGCCGGCTTTAGCACCGTTCTTTCTTCTCGGGATCTTTAACTTAATGGCCACGGAAAATTGGTGGAGCCACCCCAAAGCCTCGCGAACGGCACCGTCTCATAATCCCACTAAGATGATGCGGCAGCCGAATGCGTTATCCCTATTCTAAATCACGCGCGAATCACAGCCGTTATCAGAAGGGGCTCTTGTTCTCGGTGGAGGCGTCGAAGCGCAGGTCTAAGGGATAGCCTGGCAGGTCCAGATGCACAGTGTAGGGGGCGCTGATCGTTAGTGATCCAGTGCCCATGGTGCCGTGACGCTGAACTTTGATCTGATCTTTGGTCAGCGGAATGTCGAGATTCTGCGCCTTCTTGTAGAGGCTGTCGCGAATCGCGTCCTCGGGCTTGCTGGTATAGGTCTCGAGAGTCGCCTCAGTCTTAACAACGTCCTGAAATTGGTAATTTTCGTAATAAACAGGAATCAGTTCGACCCCAAGATAGATTCCCGCGACAATCACGAAGATGCCAAACCCAAATTTAATCGTACCCATTGCGCGCTCCCGGCGTTTGGCCGAGCGCGCATACAATCAGCGCGCCGGCGTTGTAACTTTGAAATAATCCGTTATTCCCGCGATGCTAGCATCCTGCATTTCCCGTGTCGAGCGCCGAACGACCTCCACGGTACCTTCGGTAACCTTCTTCCCGACGGTGACACGAAAGGGTATGCCCACCAGGTCAGCGTCCTTGAACTTGACCCCCGGCCGTTCGTCTCTGTCATCAAGTATTACGTCGTAACCATCACTTTCCAAACGAGTTGCGATGTCGATAGCTGTCTTCAACAGAGCGTCATCTTTTACATTGGTTGGGCTAACCACGATCTCGAACGGCGCTATCGAAGGCGCCAGCCAGAAGCCGTTTTCGTCGTTACTCTGCTCGACTGCTGCCGTCAGAATGCGCTCGATTCCGATTCCGTAACAGCCCATAATCGGCATAACTTCCTTACCGTTGCGGTCGAGAACCCTCGCGCCCATGGACTCGGAATATTTGTAACCTAGCTTAAAGATGTGACCGACCTCGACCGCTGTGTCGATGCGAAGTGGTGCTCCGCAGTTTGGACAGGCTTCGCCCGCGGCCACACTGCGCAGATCGGCATAGGCTGTCGGTTCGAAGTTGACTTCAGGAGTCACATTCTTCAGGTGATAGTCTTCCTTGTTAGCGCCGGATATCAGGTTTTTGCGGCCTTCCAGGGCCTTGTCGACCAATAGAATCGGTTGGTCAATGTCCTTCAAGTTCTTAGCCCACGCGATGCCAATCGGCCCCAGAAATCCCGCCGGAGAGCGGAACAGACTCATGATCTCGTCCTCCTGCATAGGACGAGTTGGTTTCCCGGCCACTGCTGAGGAAAGCTTGGCCTCGTTCATTTGATGGTCGCCGCGCATCAGCAAAATGACTGGTCGCGGCTTCGTTTTCTTAGTCTTCGGGTCGGACTCCTCTGCCATAAAAGCCAATGTCTTGATCTTGTTCTTCGGCGAGACGCCAAGAAAACGCGCCACATCCTCAATCGTCTTCTGACCTGGCGTGTGGACTTCGAGCGGTTTGCCATCTCCTTCCGACGCAAGATCCTCCACGGCTGCCAGCTTCGAGGCTGCCTTCTCCATGTTGGCCGCGTAGTTGCATTTCTCGCAGCTCACGACTTGATCCTCGCCCGCCGGAGTGCGCACCATGAACTCCTGCGATTGCGAACCGCCCATCGCACCCGAGTCTGCCTCGATCACCATGTACTTCAGCCCGCAGCGATCGAAAATGCGGCAATAAGCGTCGTGATGTTTCCGATAGGAGACATCGAGACCCGCCGCATCAATGTCGAACGAGTACGAATCTTTCATGATGAATTGCCGCACTCGCAGAAGCCCGGACCTGGGACGCGGCTCATCGCGAAACTTCGACTGAATCTGATACCAGATTTGCGGCAACTGTTTGTAGCTGCGCAGTTCCTTGCTGGCAATCGAGGTCATGACCTCTTCGTGGGTCATGCCGAGACAAAGATCGGCCCCCTTACGGTCTTTCAGACGAAACAAATTCTCGCCCATCACCGACCAGCGCCCGCTCGCCTCCCAAAGCTCGCGCGGATGCAGTGCCGGCAAATAAAATTCCTGCCCGATCTTGTCCATCTCCTCGCGGACGATCCCCATGATCTTGTTGAACGACCGGTTCCCCAGAAAAAGATAGGAGTAAATCCCGGCAGCAAGCTGGCGAATGTAACCCGCCCGCACCAGAAACTTGTGGCTGGCGACTTCAGCGTCCGCAGGCGCCTCGCGCAGCGTAGGAATAAACAGTTCAGACCAGCGATGCATAGTTGAGAATCCTGAACAGCAGGGAATTGAATATTGTAAATGATGCAGAGACGAACCCGGTCACCGCGATGCTCACGTAGGGGCGGACGCCCTCGTCCGCCCAGCCGAGCAATGCTCAGCAGGAGTTGGCCAAGCGCTCAAGCTGCCTTCGGCTGTTCCGCTTTCAGATCGCGGAGCAAGTTCTTAAGCCCCTCCGCATATGGGTCGTGGTTCTTCCAGTCGCTGAAATCGGGGATGTAGTATTCGCGAATCTCGACCGCCAAATCCTTCCCTTCGTCGGCGTCGAAAAGCTCCCAGTCCTGAATCGCCTCAAAGGAAACCAGGCGGACGGGAAACAGCACGCGCTTCTTCTCGGTGCGCTCCCGCTTGCGAGCTTTCCTGATTTCCGTCTTCACCCACTCGCTGCTCATGCTGTTGGGAGACAGGATCAGGAGCAGCTTTTCGTGCGTTCGTATCGCCAAGTCGATCTGCTCATGGATCTTTTTTCCGGCCTGTATATCGTGCGGCGCGAACCAGCAGCGGACGCCTTTATCTTGCAGATCAGCGTGCAAGCGTTCGGCGAACCCCTGATCTTTGGTGGAGTAGCTGATGAAGCTAGAAAAGAACTGGTTGACGCCAAGAGCTAACAGGGACGGTATGGACTCAATGAAGTTCTCGGGAACTCCGGCCCCGCGCAAGAATGCCAGCGGAATGTTTCCGTGGGAGCGGTAAATGGTGTCGATGCCGATTGTCGACGGGCCGTCATGCTCCACGGTTTCAAGGCCCTTCACGACGCTCAGGTCGTTATCTCCGAAGGCGGTCTCGCCAATGTACGCCCCCGTGAGATTTGCCCCTCTGAGGTTAGCTCTATTGAAATGCGCCCAGTTGAGATGCGCCCCGCTGAGACCCGCTCTGGTGAGGTCCGCCTCGCTGAAGTCCGCCAGGTAGAGGTTCGCTTGGCGGAGATCCGCTCCGCCGAGGTACGCGCCGCAGAGGCTCGTTCCGCGCAGATTCGCGTCGCGGAAAGCCGCCCCGCCAAGATATGCCCCGCGGAGGCTTGCTCTGCGCAGATTCGCTTCGCTGAGGTTCGCCCTGCTGAGCTTCGCACGGTGCAGACACGCCCAGCTGAGATCCGGGACTATTTCGGTGTTCGCCTTCCTCCATTCATTCCAAGCCTCTACACCCTCCAGGATTTTTGCGAGATGTTCACTGTTCGCCACGGCTGCCAGCCTGGCGCTCCTAATTCGATGTTGCTGAATATCTTACATCCCGTAGTCACTGGCCGATTTTGAGTGCGAGGCCCGTTCTTCCTTGGACCAGGTATCGGCCCAACCAGGGGCGTTGGGCTGAGTTTGTTTGGGCGTGGGAAATAGGGTTTGGCTGGAGGCCAGAAGATAGACGATCATGGCCAGCAGCGCCATAACGATGGCTCCGCCAAACCCACCCGCATTGGCGGCGGCGCTGGCCATGGCTCCTTCCGAACTGCTGCCAAACACGCTCAAGAAGGCGAACAGGAAAAGCGTGGCCGCAAGCAGCGCAATGGCAATGACGATGCCAGCGAGAATTTTGCAGAAGCTAATCATAAGGAGCGTTCCCTTTCAACGCGAAGGTCATGATCCAACCTTGCTCCGGGTGGTGATGGGCGGTCAAGGCTCCGGGCCGGAAAAATCCGCGCTGCGTCCCAAAACGGGGCCGCGCTATTGCAAGAATCCAGATTGTCAGTGTTTGGGTTTCGGCTTTGCACGGACCGGGCGAATGATCTGCTGGAATTCGGTCCTCTCGGGCCGATCGCGGGTCAGTTCGACGTTTGCACCGCGTGGGAGATCGTCGAGGAGGAAGTAAGAGTCAGGCGCATCGGCAAAGGCACAAATTCTTCGCAACCTAAGGGCTCATCAGGACGACAAACCGAATAAGCTAGCGGGCGTCGCTAAGCCTTCCTTCCAAGATTGACGAGGACGCTTGCGGGCTTTGCCCGCCGGACAGCCGAGGGCGGCTCTCCCCACGTGTGCGGTGCAGCTTTACGCCGCCAACTGCTTCAGAATCTCTTTCCCCAACTTCTGGGTCTCACCGAAAAACTTCTGATATTCGACGAACATCCGATTGAGTTCCAGCGACTTGTCAGGCCCAGGATGCTTGCGCAGAATCATGTCGCGCACGTGGACCGGGTTGGGGAGGGTTGCGTCTTCCGTCAGTTCTTCCAGCGCCGTATTGGGATCGTAGTGATACATAGTTTCATGATTATTGCAGTTTACCGCCTCGAACTGAAAGCAGCCGAACTCATTTCCTGAAAATCAAAAGCCGCCCGAAGCGGCGGCTCTTGAGTGTAAAGCATGTATTCGGTTATCAACGCTGCGGCTGGATCATTATGCGTCGGCGCAGTGCCTGCGCGGCACACGTATCGCCAGCCTTCGTGGTGACGGGAACATTGAAAAGTGTGTTGGGTGTGCTGGTGTTGCCGCTGCCGTTGCCCAGCAGCACGCCTGCACACGCTTCGCTGATCGAGTTCCCGGTGACGGTGGTGTTGTTTCCGGTTGGTCCGCCGCTCTCCGTGCAAGTGCTGTCAATGTGGATGCCGGCGCCGTCGCTCGAAAACACGATGTTGTTTTGCGCCGTGTTTCCGTTACTGCAAAGATCGATGCCATCGTCCAGATGAGTGGCGGAAACGTGATTCCCGGTGATCTTGTTGTTGTCCGCTGGCAGCGCACCATCGGAATACACTACGATTCCAAACTGGGTGTCGCTAACCGTATTGGAGGATATGGTGAGCGAGCCGGAATCGAAGATGAGAATACCGGAGGCGCCGACGGATGCGGGCGAATAAATATCGTCCACAACTTCGTTGCCAGAGATCGTACCCGTAGCCCCATCGCTGACCTGAATGCCATTCTCCGCGGCCCCGGTGGTCGGTCCCTGCCCAACCACATAGTTATTGGAAATGGTAGCCAGGGTTGCGCTCCCATCCGCGGTGATTCCATTCTTCTGGTAAGAATGCACGCTGCTATTTTTGATAGTGACGTTCGCCGAGCCCCCAGATCCGTACCCGCTCTCGACAAAAATGCCCAATCCGCTCTGGCATCCGTTGAGGGCGGTGCTCAGCGCCTGATTGCGCGCCACGACACTACCGATGGTCCCGGAAGAATTCTGGTAGTAGATGCCGACCAGATCTGGACCGCACCCTGCAATCTGATTGTTGCTGCCATCCACAATGAGGTGATTGACGTTTACTACCGCCGCACCCTGAACGAAAATTTGCGCCGCGATTCCACTGCCGTCAGCCAAATCGGTGGCATTTTGCACAATGCCACCCGGCGGCGCCCCGATCACGGCAGCATCCGCCGTCCCCGCCGTGACGCCAGTCAGAGTGAGATTTTTGTTGATCGAGACTTGTTCGGGATAAGTCCCCGGGCAAATATCAATGACGGTGCTCGGCGGAGATTGATTGACCGCGGCTTGAATGGTTGGAAAACTCACAAGTTGAGGTCTGCACGTGCCGACCGCAACTGTAATTGCCGCGGCCACGCCTTGCGATCCTACCAGGATTGCTGCGATCGTCATGGTACACAGAGTCCTGCCCATTGCTTTTCCTTTCATTTGTGAGCCCTCTGATTAAGGGCCTCCGACGGTAGGTTTCGTTAGAGGACTGTCGTCACGGCATACCAACTGCTCCGTGCTCGCTCCCCTGAAGATTTGGAACACCCGGGGTCGCTTCATTCGGCGTGCGCAAACTCGTGCCGAAGAGCAGCCTTAGCATACTCTTGTCACGATAAATGTCAATTGAGATTCTCTTCGTAGACCTTCCGACCGTCAGCCGGCATCAGAAGTCTTTGGAGGAAGGATTACCGCCAAATTCACATCAGTTCGACGCCCCACAAATCATGCAGATGGACAATTCCCTCTAACTTCCCATTGCTGCTGACAACCGCCAACGACGTAATCTTCTTTTCTTCCATGACAGCCAGAGCCGTTGCTGCAAACTCGTTGCCCCCGATCGTCCGCGGATTTCTGGTCATGCACTCGCCGGCCGCAAGGTCGAGCGCATCTTTGCCGCGCTGTTCGAGCAGTCGCCGCAGATCGCCGTCGCTGATCACACCCACCAGCTTTTCTCCTTCGACCACGGCAGTTACGCCCAGCTTCTTACGCGACATTTCGTAGATCACCTCTGGCATCGTCGTGCTAGGCGCCACGCGGGGCAGAGCGTCGCCGGTGTGCATCAGCGATTCAACTCGTGCCAGACGCTTGCCCAGTTTGCCACCGGGATGCAGGTTGGCGAAGTCTTCTTCTTTAAAACCCCGCTTCTCAGCCAGAGCCATTGCCAGAGCATCCCCGAGAGCGAGCATGCAAGTCGTGGAAGCAGTCGGCGCCAATCCCAGGGAACATGCTTCCTTTGTCACCGAGCAATCAAGCGCAACCTCGGCCGCCGCCGCTAGGGTCGAAAGCCTCGCCGGTGTGGCGCGGGCGCCCTCGCCCGCGTTTCTCGCATAAATCTCGTCACAAGTCAGCGCGATCAGCGGCACCTGCAGACGCTTAAGCGTGGCCAGCAGCCGAAGAATTTCCTCGGTCTCGCCGCTGGCTGAAAGCGCCAGCACGGCATCGCCTCGCACTACCATCCCCAGATCTCCATGCACAGCCTCGACAGGATGCATGAATAAGGCCGGCGTTCCAGTCGAATTCAGCGTGGCCGCAATCTTGCGCGCGATGATGCCGCTTTTGCCCATGCCCGTCACCACGACCCGGCCGCTGCAACGGTAAATCAACTCCACCGCTCGGTTGAACGCGTCCGCCATGGGACCGGCAATGCGATCGGCCAGGACGCGCAGCGCCTCTGCCTCAATGCGCACTACGTTTTCGCCTACATGTTTCATGGAAGAAAGAGGATGTTAGCACGCCTGCCCGAGCTGTAAGCACGTTGCTTCGTAACGTCTCTCGGGTGCAGCACTGCATTCTTGGCTGTGGGGCGTGGCAAGCTACGTCTCTGTAGATCTACCACCGTTCAAAAGTGTTCGTCCTGACGTCGAATCCGCTCGTCCCTTTGCCCTAACCCCGCCAGGCTCATGGCTTGGATGGCGCGGTCCCACGGACCCGCTTCCCAGTTGTCTTTCTTCTTCTCGAGGTGGACCCACGGAGGCAGGGTGATGAACAAATTTCGCGCCATGGCAAGGGCGTACGGCTCATAAAGCGTACGCAAGTGCTTGAGTTTCTCATCAAACTCAACCGCCGCCCGAACGTGCAATCCCTGCTCGAGGAGTACCTGCTGAAGTTTTGCCATTTGTTCCGCGTCAAGCCGGTCCGGAGCTAGTGGATCGTAGCTCGCATGGATCAGTTGCGCCAGGTCCACCATGGCGTGGCGCGCCACCGCGAACGTTAACTTCGCCTGCTGGTCAGGGATGCCATCGATGCCCGCGGCGACGAGCGCGCTGGCATCGAGCATCATGGTGAGGGCACCCAGCCAGGATTGATTGTTATGCTGAGAACGAAAAAAACTCAGCGGCGGATAGGAAATGTGGCTCTCCAGCAATTCCGCGGCCCAGCGTTCCCAGTCGCGAAGGATATCATCCAGATGCGGGCAATTCCCGAATCGTGTCAGGAACTCCGCGGCAGTAGGCGGTGAACCTGCGCGCGCATCCAGCAAAGAGATCTCGACCTCTCGTCTGGAAAACGACGAGTAAATCGTCGGCAGATATCCAATAACGGTGCCCAGGAAGCCAAAGCCCATGCCGGCTTCCAGCATGGCTAGGGCACGGGCGAAGGTCGACGTCGGAATAATGTCGCCATAGCCCAAAGTGAAGAAAGTCGAACCACTCAAATAAATAACTCGTCCGAACGTGACGGGTTCATTGCCGAGCATGACGTGCTCTCCCGCCCCGTATTGCAACAACGCAAAACCGAAAATCAATCCGGAGGCCCAAAGGGCTAGCAGGAACAGGAGGGACAGCGGCCCGAAGTACCCGAGAAAATTCTCGCGTCGGCCCGGCGAGTTGATCAGGCTGGTAATTTTGCGCCACGGAATCCAGGTGTAGCGGTAGAACCAAACCGTTATGCGAAACTTACGCCGCACCCGGCGCGGCAGGACAACAGTTTCAAACGCGTCCAACAGAACCGCGAGGATGACGACGATGCCGGCGATGGTGGCAAAGAGAAGCATTCAGAAGTTTGGGGTGGAGAAATGGTAGCAGATTCAGAGCCCGGATCTACGGAATGGATCGCGCGGTTTGAAGTGCCCCATGCAGCGCCAGCAATTCCTTGAGCACTCCACGCAGCTGTGTGGACTCCAGCGCATTCGCGCCGTCGGATTTGGCTTCTTTGGGATTGTCGTGAACCTCAAGGAACACGCCATCCACGCCCGCTGCCACGGCGGCGCGAGCCAGCACTGGAATGAACTCGGGCTGCCCGCCGCTGGTCACCGCACCATCTCCGTCTCTGTGGGAGGCTGATGGCAACTGCACCGAGTGGGTCGCGTCAAAAACCACGGGCGCGAACTTCCGCATGATGGCGAGCGATCGCATATCCACCACCAGGTTGTTGTAGCCGAAGCTGGATCCGCGCTCGGTGACAAATATCCGATCGTTGCCAGCAGTGCGGCATTTCTCTACCGCATGCTTCATGTCCCATGGCGAGACGAACTGGCCCTTCTTGATATTTACCGCCCGCTCACTCATGGCTGCCGCAAGAATCAGATCGGTCTGGCGGCAGAGAAAAGCCGGAATCTGTAGCACGTCGGCGACTTCCGCGACCTTGGGGACATCCGCGGTTTCGTGTACGTCGGTCAGCACCGGAACGTGTACTTGATCTTTGACCTTCTTGAGAATGCGCAGGCCCTCCGTCAGCCCCGGTCCGCGAAAGCTGCGCATCGAAGTCCGATTGGCTTTGTCGTAAGACGCCTTAAAAATGAACGGAATATTGAGCGCTCGGGTGACTCCCTTGATCACTTCTGCCATGAACAAGGCGTGCTTCTCGCTCTCAATGACGCAAGGCCCTGCGATGAGAAACAGATTGCCGGAACCGATGCGAACGCCCTCGACTTGGAAAGAAATGCTCATAGACTCAGGAACTGGGGATCAAGAGGGGTTCCTTAGTGAACTTTCGTGTACTTTGTGGTGAATGCCTTTTCTTACCGCCTCCCGACTTTTTCAGGCCGATGGAACATCTCCACCTCAGCCGCCACTTTCTCGGCTCGCCGCTTCAATCCATGCTCGTAAGCTGCCCCCACGAAAGTCTTGAACAAAGGATGCGGCTCGAGCGGCTTCGACTTGAACTCGGGGTGAAACTGGCACCCGATAAAGTGCGGATGGTCTGGGAGTTCAATCATCTCGACATAAGTTCCATCCGGAGTCGAACCGGAAATTCGCAGTCCGCCCGCCGTCAGTGTCTCCTCATACTCGCGGTTGAACTCGTAACGATGCCGGTGGCGTTCGCTGATCTCAAGCTGGCCGTAGATCCTGTGCGCCAAAGTTCCAGGCTCGATTTTGCAGGTCCACGCGCCCAGCCGCATGGTGCCGCCAAGTTCCTCCACGCCGCGCAACTCGCGCAGTTTGTAAATTACGCGATGCGGGGTTGCGGGATCGAACTCGCTGGAATTCGCATCTGCCAATCCGCAAACGTTACGCGCAAACTCGATGCACGCAGTCTGCATCCCCAAACAGATTCCAAAGTACGGAACTTTCTTCTCCCGCGCATAACGAATCGCAATCAGCATCCCCTCGATGCCACGTTTGCCGAAACCGCCGGGCACCAGGATCCCGTCGTAATCCGCGAGTTGTTCGTCATTTGTCCGATCCCCAGCTTCGAGACCCTCAGCTTCAATCCAGTTCAAGTTGAGCTTTAAGTTGTGCGCCAAAGCCCCGTGCACCAGCGCCTCTTTCAGCGACTTGTAGGAATCCTCATACTCCACGTATTTTCCGACAATGCCAATCGTGACCTCAGCCTTCGGGTTATAGACGCGGTGCACAAGCTCTTCCCAACTCTTCAAATCGCGTTCTTTCGCGTCGATGCGCAAGTAGCGCAGCACCAGCGTGTCCACACCTTCATGCGAGAACACCACCGGCACTTCGTAGATGGAAGCAACATCCTTGGCGGTGATGACGGCCTCTTCCTCCACGTTGCAGAACAGCGCGATTTTCGATTTGATTTCCTTCGAAAGAAAGCGGTCAGTACGGCAGAGCAGAATGTCGGGCTGGATTCCGATGCTTAACAGCTCTTTCACCGAGTGCTGCGTGGGCTTGGTCTTAAGCTCCTGAGCCGCCGCAATGAACGGCACCAGCGTGACGTGCATAAACAAAGTGCGCTCGCGGCCCAGTTCCTGGCGCATCTGCCTAATCGCTTCCATAAACGGCAGCGACTCGATGTCGCCCACGGTTCCGCCAATTTCGACAATTGCGATGTCCACATCCTGTGCGACCTTCTTCATGGCCGCCTTGATTTCATTGGTCACATGGGGAATGACCTGCACGGTTTTGCCGAGATAGTCGCCGCGGCGCTCTTTGGCAATGATCTGCTCGTAGATGCGGCCGGTGGTCCAGTTGTTATCGCGAGAAAGTTTGGCGTGGGTAAAGCGTTCGTAGTGGCCAAGGTCGAGGTCGGTCTCGGCGCCGTCGTCGGTAACGAAAACCTCGCCGTGCTGGAAGGGCGACATCGTGCCCGGGTCCACGTTGAGGTAAGGATCGAACTTCATCAGGTTGACTTTCAGCCCACGGCTCTCCAGCAGGCAGCCAATCGAAGCCGCCGCCAGCCCTTTCCCGAGCGAAGACACAACTCCGCCAGTCACAAAGATGTACTTTGCCGACATCGCTTCCTCACCTTAACTTGTGTTTGAAATTTTGTGCAGGATGGGTGCACGAGTAATTATGCCAGAAACGGCAGCGCATGACTAGGTTGTTTTTTTGAGACCGGCTCGAACCTGCCCCATCCAACCACGACCACGCGAGTAGAGCAGAAGGCTATCCATCGATGACCCGGCACATGTCGGACGAGCACGGCTGTCTCGCAACGATTAAGCGAGAGTCTGCACGGAAGCTCCCAAAAGAATTGAGTTGACCACGTCCGAAAACGGCCAGTTTACATCCGTCGTGAGTGCAAAATCAGCACGAAAGGATCTCCATGCCTCTTTTTACCTCGCTAATCGTAATCTTCGTTTTCACGGTTTCCCTGGGTACGGCCGCCGCACCGGTTGATCAAAATGCGAGGACGCAAGATATGGATACTTCCGTCAAGCCAGGTGACGACTTCTACCGGTACGCCAACGGGGGCTGGCTCAGAACCGCAACGATACCCGCTGGCCAGTCGAGCTACGATACGCGCGCAATGCTAGTGGAGAAAACCAGCCAGAGAGTTCGCGATCTCATTCGAGACGCGGCCGCGGCCCAGCCCATCGGGGCAGTATGGCACAGAAGGTCGGCGACTACTGCGCCAGCTTCATGGAGGAGGATGGCATCGAGGCAAGGGGGCTGATACCATTGGCCGACGTGGCCAGGATCTCAGCGATCACCAACAAAGCGTCGCTGTCAGCCTATCTCGGCACCACCTTGAATACTGAGGTCGACGGACTCACCGCCAACGCTGACCATGTCTTCGGCGTATGGGTGAATCAGAGTTTTACAGACTCGGAGCACTACGTTTTCCACTTCTTGCAGGGCGCCCTGGGAATGCCCGATGGCGACGACTACATCGACCCGTCGCCTAAAATGTCCGCGTTGCGCGCTCAGTATCAGGGGCACATTGCAGCCATCCTGAAACTTGCAGATCTCGCAGACTCGGAGACCAGGGCGGCGCGCATAATGTCGCTTGAAATTCGGATAGCGCAGGCCCACGCCCCAGACGCCGATGCCGCTGACGTCTTCAAGCAGAACAACCCGTGGAAACCCGCCGACTTCGGCGTCAAGGCTCCCGGTATGGACTGGGGCGCTTACTTTACAGCGGCCGGAATTGCCGGGCAGCCGGAATTCATCGTTTGGCAGCCGTCGGCTGCGAGCGGAACTTCCGCCCTGGTCGGAAGTGAGGACATCGACCGGTGGAAGGACTATCTCAGGTTTCACCTGATCGAACATTATGCCAGCGTCTTGCCCAAGGCTGTGGCTGCCGAGGATTTCACCTTCTACGGCACGATCCTGACGGGAACGCGACAGGCGCCGGAACGCGGCAAGGCCGCCATCGCCGCCACAAAGGACGCCCTGGGCCAGGCGGTCGGCCAACTCTACAGGCAACGTTATTTCCCGCCTGAAGCTAAGGCGAGGGCGCAAGGCATGGTCGACGACCTGATCACCGCCTATCGCGCCCGTATTTCAAATCTCACCTGGATGTCACCGCAGACAAAGGAAAAGGCGTTGGCCAAGCTGGCCGCGCTTAGGATAGGCATCGGTTATCCCGACTCATGGATCGACTATTCGACGCTCGACGTTGTGCCCGGCGACGCCTTCGGCAATATGCGCCGGGCGGAAGCCTTCAACCGCTCGGGCAATCTGGCCAAGCTAAAACGACCAGCCGATGCGGACGAGTGGAGGATAGATCCGCAAATCGTCGGCGCAGTCATCGTGTTCACCCCCAATACGGAAACTTTCTCGGCTGGCATCCTGCAGTCGCCCTATTTCGATTACCAAGGCGACGCCGCGTCTAACTACGGCTCCGGCGGCGCCGGCGTCGCCCACGAAATCAGCCACACCTTCGACGAACTGGGCAATATTCACGACGCTCAGGGCCGCCTCGGCATGTGGTGGACTCCGGCAGACGTGGCCAAATACCACGCGGCGGTGGCGAAGCTGGTTGCCCAATTTGATAGCTATTGCCCGCTTCCCGATCTTTGCGTCCATGGCACGCAGGTCCTGCGTGAAAACATCGCCGACCTGGCGGGATGCACGTGGCGC
>Ga0210390_10001212_pt1 | contig 25337 bp, 20 predicted proteins | sample IncBWH11OmetaG_FD_161050 | JGI IMG/M metagenome (GOLD analysis project Ga0210390, IMG submission 161050) | Forest soil microbial communities from Barre Woods Harvard Forest LTER site, Petersham, Massachusetts, United States - Inc-BW-H-11-O ... | reverse complement strand
GGCTGCCGTTTTTATTTTTTGTGCGGGGGACGGCGATCGATTTTCTGCGGGGGTTGGCTGGCCGCGCGGGGCGCAGCGGATTTGGGAATCGTTCGATGCAAGAAACTTGGTGGGGGCGGGCGCTGGTGACTTCGCGTGGGAGTCGCGCGGCTTATGCAATTTTGAAGTGCGTGTGTTTTTGTTATCTGGGATTGCTGGTGCCGGTGGGACGTTGGCACGCGAGCTGGTTGGACGCTGACGTTCGCTATTCGCTCTTGCTGACCGGGCAGATTCTGGCTGGTGCGGCGGGAGTTTTCTGCATTGCGCGGGCTGTGCCGGTGGTGTGGGAGGGTCGGCGCTATCTTGAGCTTGCGGAGGTGGAACGGAAAATTCCGGCGCGGGCCGCGGCGGCTATTGAGGGGATAAGGTGATCTCGGCGGAGGCTGGTGTAGAAAGCGTGGGCGCGTTTTTTGATCTGGATGGGACGCTGCTGGCGGCGCCGTCGCTGGAGTGGCGGTTCATCGAATATTTGTTGGAGCGCGACGAGATTTCCGGACGCCATGTGGGGAGGTGGCTGGCGCGATTTGTTGCGGATTTCTGGCACGATCTGCACGGCGCTACGGTGGGAAACAAACGGTATCTGTGCGGAATCAGCGAGGCGGTGGCGGACGAGTGGGGAAAATCGCTTGCGATGGAATATTTTTGCGGGGATGCGCTGGCGTTCTTTGAGGAACCGCTGCAGCGGATTGTGTGGCACGGCGCTCAGGGTCATCGTTTGGTTATCGTGTCCGGGACTTTGGCGCCGTTGGCGCGCGTGGTGGCGCGGAGGGTTAGCACGTTTGTTTCCCAGAAGATCGAGGTGTGCGCCACGGAACTGGAAGTCGCGCCAGGTGCTGGGCGAAGCTGGAGTGGACGGATTGCCGGAGAACATATGAGCGGCGGCGCGAAATTGCGGGCGGTTATGGAGCTTGCTGCGCGTTGCGGGATTGATCTTGCGCGGAGCTATGCGTACGGGGACGGTTTTGGCGATGTGCAGATGCTGGAAGCTGTGGGACATGGCGTTGCGGTGAATCCTACGCGGCGGTTGGCGCGCGCGGCGCGGGAGCGCGGGTGGCAAACGCGCGTTTGGGAAAAGACGCTTGATGAGATTCCAAGCACAGCGGGGCCGCGGCTCGCTTCGAAGGCGGCGCGATGAAAATGGAGCGTGGCGGCGCGATTTGTAGGGGCGGGTCTGCGACCCGCCCCTACGGATCCATGACAAGCGGAGTGGAAGCGTTTGGGCCCGCGGCAGAGGGCGCGCCGTGGAGCGCCACGCGACGTTGGACGGCGGATGTGTGGCGGGCTTGCGGGGCGTTTGAGCGGGTGACGTTTGGTTACTTGGGTTGGATACTCGCGCTGCTGGCGGTATTCCACAGAAATATTCCTCATGCTGGGCGTTATTTTGGGGCGCACTGTGCAATTGCGGTGGGAATCTTGATGCTGGCGTGGGGGGCTGCGCGTTCCGAGAATCGAGTTTTGCAATTCGCGCGGTATTGGTATCCGCTGGCGATTTACATTTTCTTTTTTGAAGAGTTGCAGGGATTAGTGCATGCGATTTTTCCGGGATGGTTCGATTGGTGGCTCATTTTGTTCGATTACAACTTTGGCGGGGTACATCCGGCGGCGTGGCTTTCGCGGTTTGCGACGCCTGGGCTGAATGATTTCATGCAGTTTTCTTACATGACTTATTTTTTGTACCTGGTGATTCTGCCGGGGATGCTTTATGCGCAGGGGAAGCGCGCGGCCTTCTGGACGGTGATGGTGGCGACGGCGATCACGCATTATTCGGTGTATGTGATTGCAGTCCTGTTTCCGGTGGAGAGTCCTTATTTTGCGTTGGCGTCGTTGCATCTTGCGCCGCTTAAGGGTGGCGCGTTCACTTTTGCGATTGAGTTGATTGAGCGATTTGGGCGCGTGCATGGCGGGGCGTTTCCTTCGGCGCACGTGGCTGGGTCTATGGTGGCGCTGCTTGCGGCGCGGCGGTACAAGCCGTGGCTATTCTGGATTTGCTTGCCGTTTTTTTTGAGCATGTGCGTGGCTACGGTTTATGGGCGGTATCACTACATTGCGGATGTGATGGCGGGGATTGTGGTTGGGGCGATTGGCTGGAGTGCTGGGCAGTGGGTGATGGAAGGCGAGGGCGCCGTGCCGACTGAAATGTAAGGCAAGGCGATCGAACTCGCGCGGAGTCGTCTAGATGCCTGATGCCGCAGAGGAGGCGAAACGGTGGACGTGATCGTAGATTGGGCAGCGACTGTTCCGATCTTGGCTATTTGCGCGTTCCGAATGTGGCTGAACAGCAATCGTGCGGGACTCCCGCCATTAAGAAGCCTCGTTGGTCTCGTTTCGCTAGTGATTGTTCTCGCTAGTTGGATGCTATTTGGACTGTTGGTGTATTGCGGACGAATCGGGGGCTTCGGCACGCACTACATGACCCTGCGACGAGCAAGCACGTTTTTCGACATCACATTCTGCGCGGCGGCAAGTTGCGCGGCGTGGAAAGGCGAAAGCAGGATTTTCTCGATGATATCGGGATTTCTGATGGCGGCACTGTGGGCCGGATCCCTACTGGTTGCCTGAGCGCGCGCGCTGCTCAGCTCAGAATATTTTTTCTGGGCGGAGGAGGGTGCCTACGGAGCCTAGATTGGAGATGCGGAAGACCCAGAGATATTGATTTTCACTGCGGATGTTGCCGAAGGAAAATTTGCGGTAGCCGACGCCAACGCCGCAGCAGGAGCCGTTGTAGATGGCTTCGGCGACCTGGTTTTGAAATTGATGCTGAGTGAGGTCGTAGCTGGCGCCGAAAGTGACATTCAGCCCGCGGCGGGTGAGATCGCCGTAGCCAATGAGGGCGCGAACCTGATTGGAGCGCGGCTCAAAGTCAAAATCGGGCGGATTGAACTGCGGAGGAGTGGGCAGATTCACGACGGAAAAATGGGCGAGAGTGAGAAAGTATTCCCTGTAGGGCTTGAGTTTGAGCAGGGTGCCGACAGCGGTGAGTTGGCCATGGCGGGGATCGAAATTGACGATGAACTGGGTGTCGAAATGTTTGCCGGGCTCGAAGCGTATGTCGCTGACGATCGGTGAAAACTGGTAGGGCTGGCTGGCGAAGGCGAACGGCGTGAGGGCGTCGGTGGTTTGAAACACGTTGCGTTGGCCGGTGACCAGCGCGCCGCCGAAACTGGGATCGAGGAAATATTTCTGAGCCAGCTTCCAGCTGAGAATTTCCTCGGCGGTGCCGTCTTTCTTGCGGCGGTAGAGGCGTTGGGTTACTCCATATTCGAACTCGTTAGTGTTGCTGAGGGTTTCATCTTCGTCGAAGCGAACGATACGGCTGAAATCGGTGACGCCGTTGACGTAGCTGTAAACAATTTCCGGCTCGATGACGTGCTTCCATTTGGTTCCGGAGTCGGAAGAGCCCCAAACGCGCTCGATGGTGGGCGGGCGGATGTCCACGGAAAGCTCTTCGGTATTGCGGAAGAATCCCTGATTGACGAAAGAGCCATTCTGAATTTGGCCGCCGTAGTAAGTGGAGCGCAAGGTGAAGGTAGGAGTAACGTCCAGCCAGGCGCCCCAGTGCAGGGGCACGGTGACGGTGGGCGCGACCTCGCTGCGTTCGACGAAATTGCCGGTGCTGAAGCCGGTGACGGTGTCGGAGCGATGCGCGGCATCTGAAAATGCCTCAAAGGAAAAATAGAACGGCAGGTTTTTCCACGGAGCTTGATCGACCGAGCCGAAACGCACTTCGGGTGCCGTGCGCAGATAAACGTACTGCGAGGGCGTGGCATTGACATAGTTCTGATAGCTGAGGGCGGCAAAATTCAGGCTGAAGCCGCGGAAATTTTTGGTGAGGAAACCGCTGTTGCGCACTTCGGAGTTGACCGCTTGCACGTAAGTCTCGCTCCAGGCCAGGCGATAGGTGAGCGAGGACAAATTATCGAGGTCGGCGACGGCGCGCCAGCCGTCGGGCAGCAGCGACGTGAACAGAAAGCGCGCTTCGTGGCCACCCTGATTGATGGGAGGACCCGAGGGCTGCGGGAGGCCACGGTCTTCCACTCCGGAGTAGGAGACTTCCAGGACCGCATTTTCCCAAGGACGCATGCGCAATTCGCCGCGCTGGGCCCAGCCGCGGCGACTGTAGTAATAGGCGCCGATCGTGAGGTCCGCCCAGTCGGTGGGAGCCCAGTAGACGCCGTCGCCAAAAATATAGCCTTTGCTGGAACTCTCGCCTGAATCAGGAAGCAAGAAGCCGGAGGCGCGTTCCTTTTCCGCAGGGAATGTGGCGTAAGGCACATACAAGACGGGGACGGAAAGCAGGTGGAAGCTGCCGTTTTCCAGGCGAATAGAGGTCCTGAGGTAAACGGTGGCTTTGGGTGCATAGAATTTCCAAGTTGGTTTGTCGGGATCGCAGACCGTCATCCACGAGTGGTGGACGATGTAGGTGTTTTCATCAACGCGCTCGGCTTCTTCCGCTTCGAAATAAATTGGATTGGGGCTTAGGAGAAGTGTTTGCGCGGGCTGACGCTGCATGGCGTTGACTTCACGCGGAGGCGCGGGAGGGCGGCGCTGAACTGCGAAAGTGGCGCGCACATTGTGGAAGGTGCCACGTCCGGTGGCGAGTTCATAGCGGGCGTCGCTGGCTTCCAGGTGTTGCGTCAGGTAATCGAGTTGGACGTGGCCGCGCGCGATGACGACGCGGGTGTCCTCGTTGTACTCGACGTGATCGGCGCGCAGGCGGGTGTTCTGGTAGCGCACATCCACGTCGCCATCGGCGTAGTAGATTTGGCCGACCTGGCGCTGCTGTTTGGCTTCGAGGGTGGCTTCTTCGCCGGGAGTTCCGGGAGCGTCCTTGGCGACAGGCTTGGTAGGTTTTTTTTGTGGGGCTTGCGGCGTTCGCTGAGGCGCGGTTGCGGCAGTCTGCGCGCGCGCCAGGGACGGGTTTGCGAGCACGACCGGCAGCAGCAATGAGAGAAGAACGTATCTGCGAAAGGGTTGCAAGACCGTTGCTTTCGGCATGCCTCGTGAAAATTATATTCCTGTGATGAAAAAAGAAATTCGAGCCTAACACGCGTGCAGCAGGGCCGCAATCAGCGAGGCGCGGCGACGCGCGTGCTGGTGGGGCGGCCCGACGACGCTACGATGCGATGACGGGCGCTCTCCGGATAGCCGGCCGGGGCGTAGCTCAGGCATACGCGCGACGGGCGCATTTCCAATTCAATCAGAGCGAGGCGCAAGCTTGCGGGTTGCCTGATACGCAACACTCCGCAGGTAAGGCAGTGCGCAAGGGGCGCGGAGCTTGGGCCGCGTGCTAACATGGTCGTGTTCCGTCACTGGAATACCGCAGCGCAAAACGGACCAGTGATACAAATATGCTCGCATTGCGGCGCCCTCTTGCTCGAGGACGTCGAAAACTGCTCGTTCTGTGACGCACCGCTCGCCGAGCCTGCCGATAATTCAGAGCCCGTAGCCGTAAGTGTGTCCGCGCCAAAGGGATTTCATGGTGCGACCGACACGGACGACGATCTCGATGTTGCCAGTTCCGCTGAACCCGAATGGCGGCGAGAAGTTTCGCGGCGCCTGGAAGCGTATCGTGTGCGCCGCGGACGAGCGCGGCGGGACGATTCTCAAACCGGCCTGCCATTTTCGCGTGCAGCCACTGCATTGGAAGACGACGAGCGCGAAAGCGAAGAGATCGAGCTTTACGAACGGCAGCGGGCGCGCGCCGTACAGCGGCCGGCAGCAAGGAAGCTGCAGAACGAGCGCGTGGAGATCAACATCCAGCCCGAGCTGGACTTCACAAGTTTTCCGGACGATCGGGCCCATCCACAAACGGCTTTAGTGCCTGTAGCCAGTCTGGCTGAACGGCGGCGCTCGGGCGCTTTGGATCTTCTATTTCTGACGCTGACGTATGCGGGCTTTCTGGGATTGTTCAGATCGCTCGGCGGGCAATTGGTGCTGGAAAAAGTGGACGCGATTGTGTATCTCGCGGCATTCTATCTTTTCTACGCGCAATATTTTTTCCTATTCACTACCTTTGCGGGAGCTACGCCTGGAATGCAACTCTGCGGCCTGACGATCGTGCGGCTGGACGGCAGCTTGCCGGATACGCGGCAGCTGTTGTGGCGCAGTTTTGGGTACTTGCTTTCGGGCGCGACGTTGATGCTGGGGTTTTTGTGGTCGCTGTGGGACGAAGATCGCTTCACTTGGCAGGACCGGATTTCGCAGACATACGTGACGGCGGCAGCTCCGGTAATGGAAGCGAGCGAGTTCCAGGTGCAGCCCGCGCAACGCCAGCGTTTCGCGCACAAATAACCGCGAAAAGCGCGAGGCTCGTTTCGATTGACCCGCCCGGGTGGTCTGGTCTAAAGTGGTTAATAGCTGATGTAAAAACGTGGTGCCGCGATTGTCTGCGATGCCTAGATTGCGCAGGGCGGCGTACCATTTCTCTCGCAGGTTTGCCAGCGGCGACTTTTGCACGGCGCGTGATGGATAGCGCACTTCGACCAGCGCGAACGCGTGATTATTCTCATGAAAGAGATCATCGAAAAATTTATCGGCTATCTGCGTTACGAGCGCAACGCGTCGCCGGAGACCGTGGACGACTACGGTGGGGACGTGCGGTTGTTCGAGGAATTTCTGACTCCGCCGGGCGGAACGACGCTGCCGCTGGAGGAAGTGGACCACCGGGTGATACGCGAATTCGTGAGCTGGCTGTACGACCGGAAACTGCAGAAGGTGACGGTGGCGAGGAAGCTTTCGGCGCTGCGGACGTTTTTCAAGTTTTGCGTTCGAGAAAAATACACGCGGACGAATCCGGCGGCGCTGGTGAGCACGCCGAAACTTCCGAAGCTGGTACCGCGCGTGCAAACGGCGGAGGAGATCAACAATTTTCTGGATGGCCTGCCTGGTGGCGCGGCTGCCCGGGCTCTGCCGGCGCGCAAGAAAAACGGAAAGACCAGGACGCGTAGAGCCACCGCCAAAGAGCAGCTGATGCCGCGGCGCGACCGGGCCATGATTGAATTGCTGTACGCGTGCGGGCTGCGCGTGAGCGAACTGGTGGGGCTGAACCTGGGAAGTTTCGACAGGGCCGGGCAAATGCTCCGAGTACTCGGAAAGGGGCGCAAGGAGCGCGTCGTGCCGTACGGCGGGAAGGCACAGGAAGCGCTGGAGGCTTATTGGCCGGTGCGTGACCGTATTCTGGGCGAAGCGCGCGGCACGCCGAATGCGGAAGCGGTATTTTTGAATCCTGCGGGAGGGCGCCTGAGCGACCGCGCCGTTCGTTACATTCTGAAAAAATATTGTTTGCTGGCGGGGAGCAATCTGGATTTGCATCCGCATTCGTTGCGACATGCGTTCGCCACGCACTTGCTTAATGATGGAGCCGACCTGCGCGCGATTCAGGAACTTCTGGGACACGCTTCCCTTTCGACGACGCAACGCTATACGCAGACGAGCATCCGGCAATTGATGGCGGTTTACGATAAGTCCCACCCGCACGCCTGACGCGGAGTAGGCGGCGGCGATGGTATTTAATGCACGCGGCGCGGCGTTGCGTCGAGGCTCTCGCGAACTTTCTGCAGAAATTGCTGCGGGGTGTAGGGCTTGCGAATGAAGGCGGAGTTTTCGGGCAAGCCTTGGCGGACCAGCACGGCATCGTCGGTGTAGCCGGACATATATAAGATGCGCATTTCGCCGCGGGCGCGGCGGAGAGTGTTGGCGAGTTCGGGGCCGCTCATTTCCGGCATGACTACATCGGTGATGAGCAGGTCAATCGATTTGATGTGTTCGGCGGTGATCTTCATGGCGTCGGTCCCGGAGTTTGCGGAGAGGACGACGTATCCACTTTCCCTCAGAATTTCGCAAACCAAATCTCGCACGACCGCTTCATCCTCGACGAGCAGGATAGTTTCCGTCCCAGTGCTGGATGCGGCGCCCGGCAGCGCGGGAATTCTGCGTTCGGGGAGATCGCTGGCACGTGGCAAGTAGATTCCGAACGCGGCGCCCTGGCCTGGCTGGCTGGAAACCGTGACGCAGCCTCCACTTTGTTTTACAACGCCGTAAACGGTGGAGAGGCCGAGGCCACTGCCCTTGCCGATTTCCTTGGTGGTGAAGAACGGCTCGAAAATCCGTGGCATTACATCGGGGGTGATGCCGTGGCCGGTGTCTGTGACTGACAAGCGGACGTAGTGGCCGGGAATCAGTCCGGGGTGCTGGCGCGCGAGCGCGGCATCCACTTGGATGTTGCAGGTTTCCATCGAAAGGGTTCCGGACCCAGGCATCGCGTCGCGGGCGTTGAGCGCGAGATTGAGGATGACTTGTTCGAGCTGCGCGGGATCCGCTTTCACATGCGCGGTTTTTGGATCGAGGCGCAGGGTTACATGCACGTCCTCACCGATGATGGGGCGCAACAGCCTCTCGCATTGCCGAACAAGGACATTCAAATCCAGAACGGCGGGCCGCAATACCTGGCGGTGGCTGAGGGCGAGGAGCCGCGAAGTTAGATCGCGCGCGCGCATGGCGGCGAAATTGATTTCGTTGGCCATGCGCAGCAGCGGAGGTTGCGCGGCAAGTTTTTTCTTGAGTAGTTCGCTGTAGCCGAGAATTCCGACCAATAAATTGTTGAAATCGTGGGCCACGCCGCCGGCGAGGCGGCCGACTGCTTCCATCTTCTGCGCCTGGCGGAGCTGAATTTCCAGAGCGCGGCGTTCGGTGACATCGCGGATTATGGCGATCATGCAGGCTTGGCCGGACAATTCGATGGTATGGGCGGACAGCTGCACGGTGCGCACTTCGCCGGATTTTATGGACATGCGGATTTCGAGATCGCGGGCTTCGCCGGAACGTTTTAGAAGCGCGACGATATGGTGGCGATCCTTGGGATTGGCCCAGAACCCTAATTCCACGGAGGAGCGGCCGAGGATTTCGTCGCGGGTAAAGCCGGTCAAGTGGAGAAAATTGTCGTTCACTTCGAGGAAGCGGCCGTCTGCGATGGAGGTAATGGTAACCGCGTCTGGCCCAAGGTGAAAGGCTTTGGAGAATTTTTCTTCGGAGACGAGCAATTTTTCTTCGGCGTGCTTGCGGTCGGTAATGTCGCGCACGGCTAGACACAGCGTGTATTGGTCCTTGTCGGCGGAAGGGACACGGTTCATGCGCGCGAGAAACCAGCGCTTGCCAGCGGGGACATCGAGGGAATATTCGAGTTCTTCGCCGCGACCGGTGATGAGGACTCTGTCAAAAATCAGGGAGAACGGGCGGAAAAAATCTTCGCCGATAACGTCGGAGACGCGTTTACCTTTTAGTTCGTGGCGGGGACGATAGAGAAGCTCGTCGTTGGTGGTCCAGATGTTGATGAAGGTGCCATCGCGCGCGAGTTCGAACACGATTTCGTCAATTGAACCGATGAGGGCTTCGAGGCGCGATTCGTTTTCGGTGGGACTGGTGCGTTCGGGAGTCTGGGCAGACGCGCGTGTGGCGGCGGGTTCTTTTTCTGCGGCGCCGGGGTCTGGCGGTCTCGGAACGCTTTCCACGGGGCTCCGAAGGTTACGCACCATGATGGAGAAATCTAGAGGTTGAGGCTTAGAGATGTTTCGGGAATGAAACCGTCGGTGCGGCCCGGCGAAACACGCGGGGGCGGCATGGGATTTTTAACGCGGTCCACGGGATTGTACAGGGTGTCGCGTTCAACCGGGACGCGGCCAGCGGCGCGAATGAGGCGCTCGAGTTCGGCGCGAGTCATGAACTCCGGGGTGGTGGCGCCGGCATCGTGATAAATTTTTTCCTCGACCACGGTGCCGTCGAGGTCATTGGCGCCGAAGCGCAGTGCCACTTGCGCGATGCGCGGCGTGAGCATGATCCAGTAAGCTTTGATGTGATCGAAATTGTCGAGCAGCAGGCGCGAGACGGCTATGGCCTTCAGGTCGTCCATTCCAGTGGGCCCGGGAAGATGGGCAAGGCCGGTGTTCGCCGGGTGAAATGCCAGCGGAATGAAGGTGACGAAGCCGTGGGTGATATCTTGCGTCGCGCGAAGCTGGAGCAAGTGATCGACGCGCTCTTCGTCTGTTTCGATGTGGCCGTAGAGCATGGTGGCGTTGGAGCGCAGGCCGAGTTCATGGGCGGTGCGCGCGATTTCCAGCCAGCGCTGGCCGCTGACTTTGTGATCGCAAATGATTTTGCGGACGCGCGGATGGAAAATTTCGGCGCCGCCGCCGGGGAGCGAATCCACACCGGCATTTTTCATGGCGAGGAGCGTATCGCGGATGGAGAGCTTGGAAATGCGGGAGTAGTAGCCGACTTCGACCATGGTGAAGGCTTTCAGGTGCACTTGAGGGAAGCGCTCTTTCAAGCCGCGGATGAGAGTGAGGTAATAGTCGAAAGACAGGTCGGGATGCAGGCCTCCGACGATGTGAAATTCGGTGGCGCCTTCGGCGACGCCGTCACCGGCGCGCTTGTAAATTTCCTCGAGAGCGAAATTGTAGGCGCCGGGAGAATCGGGCGAGCGGCCAAAGGCGCAGAGTTTGCAGTGCGCGACGCAGACGTTGGTGGGATTGATGTGGCGATTGACGTTGAAATAGGTGACATTGCCGTGCTTTTTCTCACGGACGAAGTTCGCGAGCCAGCCGACCGCCAGGAGGTCGTGCGATTCATAGAGCGCGAGGCCGTCTTCGGCGTTGAGACGTTCGCCAGCCACGACTTTCCCGGCTACCGGCTTGAGGCGAGCGTCGTTTACTTGCAGGGTGTGTAGTTGCAGATTCATGTACGTTTCACGATTCCTTCGCCGCGCTTTCAGGGGCGATTTACGAACGTGGCAGCGCCCCAGAAGAGCAGGAACAACAAACTAATATAGCCATTCACGGTGAAAAACGCAGCATTCATTTTACTGAGGTCGTTGGGATGGACGAGCGAGTGTTCGTAGCCTAGCAGCACGGCTACTACGGCAATACCCACCCAGGCGGGCCAGGCTAGATTGAAACTGACGGCCAGCCAAATGAGAAGCGCGACCATTATTAAGTGCATGGCGCGTGCGATTAGGAGGGCGCGGGCAACGCCGAATTTTTTTGGGATGGAATGGAGGCCGGCGACTTGATCGAATTCAACGTCCTGGCAGGCGTAGAGCACGTCGAACCCGCCGACCCAGAGCGTGACGGCGGCGCAGAGGATGAGCATGCGCGGGTCGAGCGAGCCGCGGATTGCGATCCATGCGGCTGCGGGCGAAATGCCTAGAGCGAAACCCAGGACAAAGTGGGACGAGGCCGTGAAACGTTTTGTGAAGGAATAGAAGAAGAGGACGGCGAGGGCCACGGGAGAAAGTTTGAGCGCAAGCGGATTCAACTGCCATGCGGCGAAGACCAGCACGGCGGAGGCGAGGACGGTGAAGGCGGCCGCGAAGCCGACGGAGAGTTCGCCTTTGGGGAGGGCGCGATTGGCGGTGCGGGGATTGCGGCGATCGAATTCGAGGTCAGCGATGCGGTTCATGGTCATGGCGGCGGAACGTGCTCCTACCATGGCGACGATGATCCAGAGAAATTGGCGCCAGGTGGGGAAAGCGCCGGCGGAGCGAGCGGCCAGCAGCGCGCCTACTAGTGCGAAAGGTAGGGCGAAAATGGAGTGCTCGAATTTGATCATTTCGAGCACGATGCGGATGCGGTTCTTGGTCACGAGTTCATTGGCCACAGAGTCACGGATGCACGGGGATAGGATAGCAGAGGACTAATCCCTCCCGCCTTTCCAGCGATATTGTTTTTCTTGCGGCAGGCCTAGCTGCGCCAGGACGCGGAATGCGAATTGTTCGATCAGGTCGTCTATCTTTTTGGGCGCGTAGTAGAAAGCTGGCATAGCGGGCATCACAGTGGCGCCGGCGTCATGTACGCGCAGCATATTTTCCAAGTGGATACGATTCAGAGGGGTTTCGCGCAGACAAAGGATGAGCGGGCGGCGTTCTTTGAGGCAGACGTCGGCGGCGCGAGTGAGTAGATCGTTCGCGATTCCTGTGGCGATTGCACCTAGCGCGCCGGCGGAGCACGGGATTATCACCATGGCGTCAACGATGGCGCTTCCGGAGGCGATGCTGGCGCCGATGTCTTTGTTGGGGAGATATTCGATTTTTTTTGCTGAGGTGCCGGTGAGAAGCGCTGGAAGTTTTTTGGGGTCGGTGGGTACGGCACCGAGTTCGGTTGCGAGGAGGCGCATCCCTGCATCGCTCGCGACGAGAAAGACGCTTTGTACACGCGAGTCGGCGTCGAGGAGGCGGAGGACGGATTGGGCGTAGGCCGCGCCGCTGGCACCGGTGATGCCAACTGTGATGATTTTGCCGCTGGATTTTGGCATGGGTGGTTGATGAATTAATGAGTTTAGGTGGCGGGTTGCTGCGGAGTCAAGGCGAGGAGTGGCGGGTTTCGGCTGCAGGGGGAAAAACGGACTGCGGGCGCGGCGGCTTGGGCAACAACTATCTAAACCGGTCAGTTTGCGTCATATCGTGTAAAGGTGGAGAATACCTGCCGCTATTGGGAGGCTTCGAAATGAATGTTATGGGGAAGATGCGCGCGGCCGCGATTGTGGGGCTGGGAGTCGCGCTGACGTTCGGCGGTGTGTTGAGCGCGGCGCCGGGCCAAGAGCAGGCAGCGAGCGCCGGTGTGAGAGTGCCGAAGCTGGAATTTCGCGACGTGAAGCTGGACAACGGATTGCGAGTGATTCTGGTGCCGGACCATTCGGCGCCGGTCTACGGAATTGATGTTTGCTACAACGTGGGCAGCCGCAACGAACGGCCGGGGCGTACGGGATTCGCGCACTTGTTCGAGCACATGATGTTTGAAGGCTCGGAAAATGTGGGCAAGGGGGAGCACTTCATTCAGGTCTTCAACAACGGCGGCGGAATGAACGGCACGACGAACGAAGACCGCACCACTTATTTCGAAGAGCTGCCAAAGAACCAGCTGGATCTGGGATTGTTTCTGGAGGCGGATCGCATGCGCGCGTTGAACGTGACGCAGGCGAACCTGGACAACCAGCGGAACGCGGTGCAGGAAGAGCGGCGGCAAGGGATTGACAATCAGCCGTATGGACGGGCGGGGCTGGATTTGGACAATCTGGCGTATGACAATTTCGCTTACAAACATTCGACGATCGGGTCGATGGCTGATTTGAACGCGGCGAGCATTGATGATGTGAAGGATTTTTTCCGGATTTACTATGCACCGAATAACGCGGTGCTGACTTTGGTGGGCGATTTCGATCCGGATGAAGCGCTGGCCAAGGTGAAGAAATATTTCGGAGCGATCCCGGCGCAGCCCGCACCGCCGAAAGTGGATTTGAGCGAGGAGCCGCATTACGGCGAGCGGCGCGAAGTGATTTACGATCCGCTAGCGCGTTTGCCGGAGATTGACATGGCGTATCACATTCCAGCGGGTAACACGCCGGAGAATTACGCGGCGCAGCAGCTGACGTACGTGCTGGGGCAGGGAGAGAGTTCGCGTTTCTACCAGCGCCTGGTGAAGGAAAAGCAACTGGCTTCGGAGGTGAGTGTACAGGCGGACACACGGATTGGGGTCAGCGAGCTGTACATTTCGGCGAATCCGCGGCCGGGCGTGAAGGTGGAAGACCTGGAGAAAGCGATTGATGAGGAAATCGCCGCGGTAGTGAAGAGCGGAGTGACGCCGGAAGAACTGGCGAAGGCGAAATCGCAATTGCTGCGGCAATTCATCGAGCGGCGGCGGTCGGCGTTGTTCACGGCGATTTTGATCGGCAATTACACGGTGTATTTCAACGATCCGAACTTGATCAATACGGTCGTCGACAAGGAACACGCGGTGACGGTGGAGGAAGTGAACGCGGTGGCGAAAAAATACCTGGTGCGAGATCAGCGCGCGGTGGTGATCACCTATCCGGCGGCGGATGAGAAGGCGTCGTCGAAGGGGGCGCAATGAGAGGGAGCGCGATGAGGAATTTCACGGGAATTTGCAGTGTTGCGGGGGCCGGCTTGGCGTTGGGAGTCATCGCGGGACTTTTGCTGCCGAATGCGGCGTTCGCGCAGGCGCAGGACAAGAGCGCGCCGGCGAGCTCGGTGAAGAAGCTAGGCAGGGCGCCGGTGAACAAGGAAATTTTGCGCGTGCAGCTGCCGCGGCCGACGGTGGTGAAGCTGAAGAATGGATTGACGATTGTGCTGGAAGAAGATCACAAGCTGCCGACGATCGCGTTCACGATGTGGATTCGGCCGGGACAGCTGGCGGATCCGAGCGACTTGCCGGGACTGGCGTCGTTTACGGCGGGGATGCTGCGCGAGGGGACGGAGAAGCGGACGAGCGAGCAGATCGCGAGTGAGGTGGATTCGCTGGGAGCTACGCTGGAGGCGAGCTCGCGGTTTGGGGTGAGTTATACGTCGGTGAATGCTTCGGGGTTGATCACCGACACGGCGAAAATCCTGGATTTGATGAGTGATGTGGTGCTGCATCCGAGTTTTCCGGCGAGCGAGCTGGCGAAGTACAAGCAGAGCGAGGGAGCGAGCCTGGAGCAGCGGCTTTCAAATCCGCAATTTCTGGGGCAGCAAGGATTCAAGCGGGTGGTTTATGGCGATACGCCGATGGCGCTAGCTTCCGCGACGAAAGATTCTATCGAGAAGATCAGCGTGGAGGATTTGAAGCGATTTCACGAGAAGCATTACGTGCCGGGGAACGCGATTTTGGGCGTGACCGGGGATTTCACCGGGACCGAGATGCGCGCGACGATTGAGAAATACCTCGGGCCATGGACTGGTGCGGCGGAGGCTCCGGAGAAATTCGCTGGGGCGGTGACGCCTCAGGCCACGAAGATTACGTTGGTGGATCGTCCAGCTTCGGTGCAGACATATATTATTGCGGGTGACCGAGCGATTCGCCGGACTGATCCAGAATATTATGGGCTGGATGTGATGAATCAGGTGCTGGGAGGGGGCCCGCAGGCGCGACTATTCCTGGACCTGCGCGAAGAGCACAGCTTGACGTATGGGTCCTTCAGTCGGTTCAACACGGAAATTTATCCTGGTGACTGGCTGGCATTTGCGCCGGTGCGGACGCCGGTGACGGGCGACGCGATGGACCGGTTCCTATACCAGTTCAAGAAAATCAACAACGAGCCGGTGCCCCAGGACGAAATGGACGATGCGCACCGGGCGATCATCGCGGGCTTCGCGATTTCGCTGGAGCAGCCGAGAGAAATTCTGAACGACTGGCTGACCGTGCAGTATTACGGGCTGCCGGTGGATTATTGGGACAAGTATCCGGATCACATCGCGGGGATTGATGCGGCTGGGGTGCAGGCGGCGGCGAAGAAGTTTGTGGATCTGGATCACCTGCAGTGGATTTGCGTGGGGGACCGCAAGGAGATTGAAAGCGTGCTGAAGAAATATGGGACTGTGAATGTGGTGGACGTTACGGGAAAGGCCGAGAACTAGAATTGAGTGACGCAAGCTGAATGTTCAAGGGGCGGGTCCCGAACGACGCCCCGCCCCTCCGATGGCGAATCGGGTGGCGTTCAGCCTCTTTTGATCGCGCGGACGATGAGCAACAGGAGGATGGCGCCTACGGTGGCCATCACGAGTTGGCCGATCAGGCCGTATGCCGCCAGTCCCAACAAACCGAAAACCCAACCGCCCAAGATCGATCCCACGATTCCGACGATGAGGTCCATCAGGATACCCATGCCGGAACCCTTCACGATTTTCCCCGCGAGAAAGCCGGCGAGGATGCCGATGATAATCTCCCAAATTAAGTAGCTCATGTGTGTACCTCCGAAGAGTCAGGCTGAGATTCGCGCGCGGCGTGAAAAATGGGTGTGGGTGGCGCGATCGGGCTGCACTGTAGCACGAATGGGCGGAGAACGATGCAGGTCAGGTGGACAGCGTGGGAGCGGTGCTAGAATGCGGAGTTTGCCGAGGGCACATCATGGATGAAGGGGACGCGCGGAAATTTCTGGAGGCGGTGAAGCGCGGGAGTTTGCCGGTGGAACGCGCGGTGGAAAAGCTGCGCCAATGGCCTTACCAGGATTTGGGGTTCGCGAAGATTGACCACCATCGCGCGTTGCGGCAGGGATTTCCGGAAGTGATTTTTGCGCGGAAGAAAACGGCGAAGCAGGTGGCGGAGATTGCGCGGGGGATGCTGCGCGCGAAGGCTTCGCACAATATCTTGATCACGCACGGGGACGAGAAGATTTTTGCGGCGGTGAAGAGGGTGGCGCGGGCAGCGCGATTTCACGAGCTATCGGGCGCGATTACTATTACTCGTAGCAAGGCGAATCACGGGAAGGGTTTGATTTTGGTGGTGACCGCCGGGACGAGCGATATTCCCGTGGCGGAAGAGGCGTTGGTGACGGCGCAAGTCATGGGAAATCGCGCGGAGGCGATTTACGACGTGGGCGTCGCGGGATTGCACCGGTTGCTGGAGCACCGGAAAAAATTGACGGCGGCGCGGGTGATTATTTGCGTGGCGGGAATGGAAGGAGCGCTGCCTAGCGTGGTGGCGGGTTTGGTGGCGGCTCCGGTGATTGCGGTGCCGACGAGTACCGGTTACGGATCGAGTTTTGGGGGATTAACGGCGCTGCTGGCGATGTTGAATAGCTGCGCTTCGAATGTGAGCGTGGTGAATATTGATAATGGGTTTGGGGCTGGGTGCGTGGCTAGCGTGATTAATCGGCTTTAGGTTGCTGGCTTGCCACGGACGGCGAAAAGATTCAACGCAGAGGACGCAGCGGTCGGAGCGCAGAGGTCGCAGAGAAACACGGGAACTCTTTAGGCCAGGGCGGCTACTAACGCGGAGGCGATTTCGCTTTCTTCTTCGGGGTTCACCGAGCGGAGGTCGAGGATTAGGTGATCGTCTTCGATGCGCGCTATGACTGGCGTTGCGGTGGGTGATGTTGCACTGGCTGGGTTGGAAGTTCGTGGGTTGCGCAGGCGGTCTTCTAGTTGTGCGGCGGAGTGGCGGGGCGTCGAGATGGCAATCAGCGTCGTGGGGAGTTGTTGATCGGGAGTGGAGCCGCCGCCGATTACGGAAAAGCCGGGGTGGATTTCCAGTTTTACATAAGTAGGCAGCACGGGCCGAAACTTTTCGCAGAAACTTTGCGCGCGTTTGGCGATTTCTTCCGGCGACAGGCGGATCATGCGTAGGGTGGGAATTTCGTCAAACGCGCCGCGCAAGTAGGATTGCAGGGTGGCTTCCAGAGCCGCGATGGTTAGCTTGTCCACGCGGAGCGCGCGGAAGAGCGGATTTGCACGGATGCGCTCCACGAATTCTTTTTTGCCTGCGATGATTCCCGCCTGAGGACCGCCCAGCAATTTATCGCCGCTGAAAGTAATGATTGATGCGCCGGCTTCGCAGCTGGCGCGAGCGACAGGTTCCGCGATTCCGCTCGCCGAGAGGTCGGCGATGCAGCCGGAGCCGAGATCTTCATAGACCGGGAGATGGAAGCGCTCGCCGAGCGCGACTAGTTCTGGGAGCGAAGGGCGCTCGGTAAATCCGGTGATGCGAAAATTCGAAGGATGCACGCGAAGGAGCAGACGAGTGTGATCGGTGATGGCGCGCTCGTAATCGCGCAGGCGGGTGCGATTGGTGGTGCCGACTTCGCGGAGCAACGCGCCGCTCTCGGCCATGATGTCTGGAATGCGGAAGCCGTCACCGATTTCGATCAGCTCGCCGCGGGAGACGACGACCTCGGCGGCTTTCGCGAGCGTGTTGAGGACGAGAAAAACGGCGGCGGCGTTGTTGTTGACGACGATGGCGGATTCGGCACCCACCAGGTCCGCGAGAAGTTTGGCCGTGTGGACATCGCGCTTGCCGCGCTCACCGCGCGCCGTGTCGTATTCGAGATTCGAGTAGCCGGCGGCGGTTGCGGCGATTTGCGCGACGGCGGCTTGTGAAAGCGGGGCGCGGCCGAGATTGGTGTGCAGAACTACGCCGGTGGCGTTGATGACGCGGCGGAGAGATGGGGCCAGGGCCGTTTCGACTTTCCCGACGACTCCGACAACGACTTCGGCGATGATTTCGGCGACGATGCGAGCTTCCAGTTGAGCCTCCTCGAGTGCTTCCGGATTTGGAACAGCGGAGGGCGATGGCTCGTTTTTCAGACGCGCGCGGAACTCGGCGAGGACCTGACGGACGGTTTGGGTGACGAGGGCGCGGCCGGATATTTCGGCCAGGGCGACTAGACGCGGTTGGGACAGGAGTTGGTCTACCGAAGGGATGGCGCGGAGGCGTGCGGCTGAATCCTTCTGCAATTTGGCGGCGGATTCTGGAGCGGGGTTCATCGCTAAGGCATTTGAGCACAATGTGATAAGAGCTGGCAATCGAAGGGTTGTGGAGAGGCATTTCCCTTTGCGACATATAGGCGGAGGGTCACATTGACGCGGTCGATTGCGCACTCTAGGCTGGAGTTACAGGCGGCTGGGAGTTAGCCTTCGGCGCAGGCCGCGAGAAGGCTTGCGCTGTGGCAAAGGCGCCGCGTCTCGGCTAGGCTTGAAAAATTATGGCGACTATTGACGAAGAACTCGGACAAATAGAGCGGGACATCCGCACGCTGAAAATTGAGTTTGAGCAGTATTTCGGCGGCGGGCGCTCGAGGCCTCCAACGGATACGCAGTGGCGGCTTGAGACAAATTTGAAACGTTACGGGGACCGGTCGGGCGATCTTTCCTCGGGACAGCGATTTCGGTACAGCAATCTGGCCTCGACATACGCGAAGTATCAGGACATGTGGCGGAAGAAGCTGATCCAGAAGGAATCTGGAACGACGCAACATCATTACGGCGCCGCCGCGAAGGCCATCGAAGGCGAACGGCAGCGCAAAGCCGCGGAAGACGCGATGCGCACGCGGATCGCGGCGGAGGCTGCGGTGAAGGTGGCAGCAGAGGACACGGGGGTGTCTTCAGCGACGGCGATCGCGCACGCGGCTGCGGATGCGGCGACGCGTGCTGCGGAAGTGCGGCACGCTGCTGATTTTGCTTTGGCGCTATCTGATCCGGAACACGAGATGGAAAAGGTGGAGAAGCTTTATCAACGGCTGGTGGAAGCGCGAACGGAGACTGGTGAGAAGGCTGGAGTGCCTAGTCTGAAGGATTTCGAGCGGTTCGTGCGGCAGAAGACGAAGGACTTGAAGGAAAAGGGCGGGCGAGAGATTGAGTACACCGTCAGTATTGAGGGCGGGCATGTGAAATTGAAGGCGAGAGTTTCGAGTTGACGCAACTGTCAGTTTCCGAGTACGCGACCTGCCGGGAGTTGGCCGCCGTATTCGCGTGAGAGTACCGAGTAGCCGACCATCCGGGTTCTGCGCTACGCTCCTCCCGTGAACAACGAGCGTTCATTCATCGCGGCGTTCGTGAAGCGCAACAAACGCGATCGTTACCGCGAGTTCCTCTCCGACCCACGCCTACGCCACAAATTCATCAATAAACTTGCGCACTTCGCGGACTTCGACCCCAAGTACCGCTTGTCCGTTCCCAGCAACAAACTCTTCGTTGATAACATCGCCATCGAGTTGCAGAAACGACGATCTCCCGAGATCGTATTTGCCATCTCCGAAGATCCGGCGCTCGATCAGAAAGAACTCCCACTTGTCGAGGCGCTGAAGCAAATCGTCGGTCGCGGCATGGGTACCGTTCTCTCCTGCATTCCCGGATGCCTCGCATTCGTCGAGACAGAGGACGAACGCTTTATTCTTGAGCGTCACGATCCACTAGAAGACAGCGAATATGTCCGCTTCGTCATCGTCGGCAAAGACGACGAGAGCCATTCCGAGCGGGGAATCTTTCAGGCAGCAGCGCAGGCTTTGGAGTCGCACGACGTCGCGGGCTCCGACGCCGACGAACTGAATGAGGCGCTATCGTGGTTCAGCGAGCACCTTGAGAAGCCAACCTCGTTGGGACGGGACAAGCTTCGCCGCGGCATTTGCTGGTTCAAGGACGGCTCAACCGAGCATATCGCCCGCATTTGGGAGATGGTCTACATCCTCGAACGCAACGGCAGCTACGTAAAGAAAATCAGAACAAATAAACCGGGCTACGTGCTTTACGAAGACGAATGGCAGCTAGTAGCCGAACCCATCATCAAAGGCGCGATGCCGCGAAGTTAGGATTCGCAACGACTGCCGCCACGGAAATCGATTGTTTTGGATCAAGCAGTACTCTGAGGGACTCCGTAAGCCTGAACCGATTCTTGTTGGCGGAGCCATGCCCTTCCGAATTTTTGAGCAAACGCATACACTGGCGAGGCTTTCTTGACTGGAGGAATTATCGTGGCAGGAGAACGTGGGGCGGAACGTGGGGTGGCGCGGGCGCTGATCAGCGTGTTCGATAAGACTGGAGTGGTGGAATTTGCGCGGGAGCTGGCGTCGCTGGGCGTGGAGATTGTTTCGACTGGGGGCACGGCACGACTGTTGCGCGAGGGCGGCGTCGGGGTGCGCGACGTAGCGGAGTTGACCGGGTGGCCGGAAATGCTCGGTGGACGCGTGAAGACGTTGCATCCGAAAGTGCATGGCGGGATTTTATTTCAGCGCGGGAAGGCGGAGGATCGAAAGCAGGTGGGCGAGCATGGGATCGTGCCGATTGATCTGGTGGTGGTGAATTTGTATCCGTTTTCGGCGACGGCGGCGAAGCCGGGAGTGACGCCAGAGGAATTGATCGAGAATATTGATATTGGCGGGCCGGCGATGGTGCGTTCGGCGGCGAAAAATTTTCAGAGCGTGGGAGTGGTGACTGATCCGGGCGATTATGCTGCGGTTGCGGCGGAGTTGCGCGATAAAGGTGAGTTGAGCCTGGGGACGCGGCTGAATCTGGCGCGGAAAGCTTATGCGCGGACGGCCCGTTACGATGGAGAAATTGCTACCGAGCTCGAGAGGCTCAGCGTGAGCGAGGGAGCGGCGGGCGGCATTGGCATTGTGATTGGCGCGCTGGAGAAACTGCCACAGCGGATGCATATCGCGCTGGAGCGGCGACAGTCCATGCGGTACGGCGAGAATCCGCACCAGGCCGCGGCGCTGTACATCCCGGCGGGATATCCGGCGGCGGGGCTGGCGGGCGCGAAGCAGCTGCAGGGCAAGGAACTTTCGTACAACAATCTGGTGGATCTGGATTCGGCTTGGGCGCTGGCCAAGGAATTTCACCGGCCGGCGGTGGCGATCATCAAGCACAACAATCCGTGCGGTGCGGCGGAGCAGGAGTCGCTAGTCGAGGCGTACGTGAAGGCGCTGGAGTGCGATCCGGTGTCGGCGTTTGGCGGGGTGCTGGCGTTCAATCGCGCATTGGATGTGGCTACGGCAGAGGAAGTAGCGAAGTTGTTCGTGGAGTGCATCGTGGCGCCGGGATATGCGGCGGCGGCGCTGGAAAAACTGGGCGCGAAGAAAAATTTGCGGCTGCTCGAAATGCAGAGCGGCGAAGCGGTCGAGGAGCTCGATCTGAAACGCATTTCGGGCGGCATGCTGGCGCAGGAACCGGACCGGCACGAATTGGCGGAAACGGATCTAAAGGTCGTGACGGAACGCGCGCCGACGCCGGCGGAAACGCGCGCGCTGCTGTTTGGCTGGAAGGTTTGCAAGCACGTGAAATCGAACGCGATAGTTTTTGCGCGCGAGGGGCAAACGGTGGGCGTCGGCGCGGGGCAGATGAGCCGCGTGGATTCGGTGAAGATTGCGGTGATCAAGGCGGCTACGAACGGGCTGGAGCTGAAGGGCAGCGTGGTGGCGTCGGATGCTTTTTTTCCATTTCCGGATGGCGTGGAAGAAGCGGGACGAGCGGGTGCGACTGCCGCAATCCAGCCGGGAGGATCGATGCGCGACGCCGACGTGATCGCGGCGGCGAACAAGCTGGGAATGGCGATGGTCTTTTCGGGCGTGCGGCATTTCCGGCATTAGAGGGACCTGCGGAAATACTCTGCCGCGATCGCAGAGCTATTTTTTCTTGCCGGCGCCAGGGTTGGGCGTGGCGGCGGCGAGCGGCTGGCGATGATAGGTGATTTCTACGATTTGCGGATCGCCAGTTTCGGGAATTATTTCGGAGCGCCAAGTGTAAGTGTCAGCGTCAATTTTGATGAAGCCGACATGTTTGGGTTTGCCGTTCGCGGGATTTTCAAAGTCGAACTTCTTCGGTTCGACGGCGGTGAGTTTCAGAAGCGTGGCGTCTGATTTTTCCCAGGGCACGAGTTCCGGCGTGAAATGGCGGAAATAGAAATTGACGCCGCCGTTTTTTTCCAGCAGCGTGAAAAACTCGATTACCAATACTTTATCGTTTTCGATCAGGCGAAAATCACCGATCATCGTACCGGCTTTGGGTGCCGTCCAGATCTGCTCAGCGACACGTGGGCCCCAATCGCCGCGCCAGCGGCCTTCGAGCCAGGCGAAGTCTGATAGCTTGGGAGCGGAGACCGGTAGCGGCGAAGTTGACGGAGCGGCCGCATCGGGACCAGCGACCGCGGCGGCCTGCGATGGCGAACCTGCTCCGGCGGATTGTTGCGCGGAGTTCGCGGGCGAAGAGGCAGAGAAAGCGACCGCCGCTCCGAACACGACCAGAACACCGATTCTGATCCGCAACACCCTTAGCCTCCGAGCGATACGACGATGGGATTTTCCCACAGGTCTGCGCCGGCGTTGTTTAGTTTGTGACGATTCGAGCCATTTCTGTAAAAACTGTATCACGGAGGTATCCTAACGCGGTTAGTTCGCGTCCAAATGGTGTGCGGTGACGGGACGAAAAGGCGCCACGTATTACTTTGACCGTTTTGGGCCACTATACGATAATGGAGTTTTGCGACGGACGCATGAAAACAATAATAGGAATCGCACTTTCGTCATTCATCTGGCTTTTCGCGGCGGCACCGGCCGCGCGCGCGCAGAATGCCTCGCCTGTAACGCCGGCGAACACTGGGGATCAAGGGACGCGCGGCGACATCTATTATTACTTCACGATCGGGCATGTGGACGAGCAGCAGTATGAACTGACCGGCCGCGCGGAGCTGGCGACCCAAGCAATCGATGCTTACAAGAAGGCGCTGGAACTGGCGCCCGATTCGCCGGTGATCCGGGAACGGCTGGCGGAGATCTACGCCAAATCGCAGCGGATGCACGAAGCCGTGGAGCAAGCGCAGGCGGCTCTGAAGTCCGATCCAAATAATGTGGATGCGCACCGGCTGCTGGCGCGCATTTACGTGCGGGAGCTGGGAGACCTAGGCGCGGGGGAAGTACAGAAGGAAACCCTGGAAAAGGCGATCGCGCAATTTCAGGAAATTTTGAAAATTCAGCCGGACGATGTTTATTCGGGATTGTGGCTGGCGCGACTGTATCGTTTTGAAAACAAGCACACCGAAGCGGAAACGGTGCTGCGCCGATTGCTGGCACGGGATGCGAGTAACGGCCCGGCACTGGAACAATTGAGCCAGTTGCTGATGGATGAAGGCCGGTCGCAGGAGGCGGTGAAGCTGTTATCGGACACGGCAGGGGAATCTTCTTCGCCGGAAGTTTACGATCTGCTGGGCGACGCGTATTCGCAGGCGAAGGATTATCCGAAGGCCGAGGATGCGTACCGCAAAGCCGTGGAAGCGGATCCAGACGATCCCGGCCATCTGCACGGGCTGGCGCAAGCGTTGATGGCAGAAGATAAGTACGCGGAAGCGCTGGAACAGTTCAAGCGGTTGACGGAAATCGAGCCGGGCACTTCGGACAATTTTTTGCGGATGGCGCAGTTATACCGGCGGCTGGGGAAGTTCGATCAGGCTGAGGCGAGCTTGCTGCGCGCGAAGCAACTGGCGCCGGGCAGCCTGGAAGTTTTGTACAACGAAGCATTGCTGTACGAGGACCAGGGGCGTTATGACGACGCGGTGAAAGTATTGAGCGACGCGATCGCCGGGATAAGGAGCCAATCGAGCAGCGCGCGGAATCCGGGAGGCGCTGTTGCGGGGAGCGACCCTGAGAATCCGGCCGGCACGGAGGCGAGTCCGAACGCACTGGCGATTCTGTACGAGCAGCTGGGACACGCGTACCGCGAAGAGGAAGACTATACGGCGGCGATTCAGACTTATCAGGAGATGGGCAAGTTGGGAGCCGACGCGCAAAAACGCGCGGAAATGCTGCTGATTGATACTTATCGTGAAAGCCGCGATTTGGACCACGCGATCGCCGAGACCAAGAAGGTGCTGGAAGCAGCGCCGAATGATCCGGGCCTGACCGTAACGCTAGCGATGCTGTACGGCGAGAAATCGGACGCGGAAGCGGCGACGAAACTACTGGACGGTTTGCTGAAAGGAAACGACAGCGACCAGGAAATTTATTTGAATCTGGCGCAAGTGCAGGAGCGCGGCAGAAAGTACGCGGAGGCGGAGCAATCGGCGCAGAAGGCCGAGCAGATGGCGCGAGGGAATGACGATAAAGAAACCGCGTGGTTCATGCTGGGCGCGATTTACGAGCGGCAGAAGAAATTCGATCAGGCGGAGCAGGAATTCCGCAAAGCGCTGGAAGTGAATCCCGGCAATGCTTCGGTGCTGAATTATTACGGCTACATGCTGGCGGACCGCGGCGTGCGATTGGAAGAAGCGACGGCGATGATCAAGCAGGCGGTCACGCAGGAGCCGAGCAACGGAGCCTATCTGGATAGCTTGGGCTGGGCGTATTACAAGCAGAACAAGTTGACCGAAGCAGAAGAAAATTTGCGCAAGGCGAACGAGCGGCAGAAGCACGATCCAACGATTCTGGGGCATCTGGGTGATGTGTATGCCAAGCTGGGAGAGAGCGACCAAGCCGTCATTTATTGGCAGCGCGCACTGGCGGAATGGCAGAAAGCCGTGCCCGCGGACTACGAATTGGACAAAGTGAACGAGCTGGATGCACAGCTGAAGAATCTGAAACGGCGCACGGCGCAAAAAACCACGCCGGATTCGGCGAAACCGCAGTAAGCTCCCCCGCATGACTCGCGCGAAAATCAAGAAAAAATCCGTGCGGCTGCCGGCGTTTGCGAAGATTAATTTGTGTTTGCACGTGATGGGTAAGCGGCCGGATGGTTACCACGAACTGCGTACGATTTTTCAGGTTATTTCTTTGCGCGACACTCTGAAGCTTTCTTTTGAGCCCGGTTCGTCGGGATTTCATTTTTTTCTAACATCGAACGACGAAACGCTATTGGGGCCGGATAATCTTGTTGCGCGCGCGGTGGCGGCGATGCAGCGCGAGATCGGGTTTCTCGGGAATGTGAGCGCGCATTTGGAAAAGAAGATTCCGGTGGCGCGCGGGATGGGCGGCGGGTCGAGCGACGCGGCTGCTGGGATGATCGGGATGCTGCGATTGACCGGAGCGGAGGTGCCGCTGGCACGGTTGATGGAAATTGC
>Ga0210390_10001211_pt1 | contig 25337 bp, 22 predicted proteins | sample IncBWH11OmetaG_FD_161050 | JGI IMG/M metagenome (GOLD analysis project Ga0210390, IMG submission 161050) | Forest soil microbial communities from Barre Woods Harvard Forest LTER site, Petersham, Massachusetts, United States - Inc-BW-H-11-O ... | reverse complement strand
TCCAGAGCATAGCTGGCGTCGTAGCGATACATGCTGAACGGCGAGACTAATACCGCACCGTCGACGCCGACGGTGTCCATGGCGGCCACCATCTGATTGCCGGTTACCTCCGCCGGCCCGTAGAGAGTGCCGACCCAGGGGCGGCCCGGGTGGTTGCGTTCGTAGGCGTGAACCTGGGAATCGAATGTCGGCATGACTTCCATCCTCCGCGGAACCGATGTTGTTCAGGAAAGGCGTGTCCCTGCTTCCTGGTGCAAATCAAGCCTACATGCCGGATCGGACACTATTGCATGGATCTGGGGTTCAAGAGAGTTCGATAATGGCATACCTGAGGTTATGAATCGACTATTCGCGGTCACAGCGCGGGCAAGGAAGTCTGCTTCACTCACTGCCCGACAGCGCTCTCGGCTTCTATCCCTCAAGAGGTTAGCGCCGATCTCTGAATTAGATAAACGGCCAAAAATCAAAACGTTTGGCAGCGTGAATCCAAACTGCCTTGCTGCTCTCGGACCCAGAACGCCCCGTGATGCGCTTTCAGGTAAAACACTGAAGGTGGTCGAGCCAATCTCGGGCTAGACACGACCACTTGCCTCAGTACTCAAGTCAGGAAACAAATGCCGTCCGTCCGGGCTAAGACGCAATGGCTTCGCCCATCGCACCGCGGCTAATGCGAGATCGCTGTAGAGGTGGGGAAAGAGAGCCCCGTCTCGTGCCGGCTCCCATTTGAGCGCGGGACCAAGAACCGACTCGTCGACCGCGACCAAAATGAGCCCATCCTGGCCGGCAAAATGCCGCGCAGCGGTTTCTCGAAGCTGAACCGCGGTAGAGAAGTGGATGTAGCCATCGCGCTGGTCGATCCCGGCACCCGAGAACGAGCCCTGGCACTCCGCCTCACGCCAGTTCGACAGCGGACATATCTTGTAGATCATTGAGTTATTCAGCTGATAAAGGCCGCAAAGATTGTAGAATCGCTGAGCGCGCATTCAATAGTTGATGGGCCCGAATCGTCCCGCCGCCCCCGGCGCTTCGGCGAATATATCACAAGCGAAGCAGGCTCATTGCCGCGCAACCTGCGGCAACACTCAAACCATGCACCATCAAGGCCGTGTCGGTGATCGGCGTCGCGAGGTCCACGAGTGGTCGTGGACGGTACATCGGCGAATCGCCGTCGAGGCGCCGGCGCCGGACAATCGAGGCCGGTGGTGTTATGTCGGTTTTTGGCGGTGATAGAGACGGGGTGGTCGACCTCGGTCATGCGATTTCGCATGCGGGCATTTCGCGCCGCACCTCGGCGCCCGGCTTGTCCTCGCGCAGACCGTCATACACGACCAGCCGCAGCAGGGTATCCCCGGTCCAGGTTAAATCCCTCTGGACCCCGTGTGATGCCGTGGGGGCAAATCAGTCTTGTTGCGTGGTTTCCAAAAGCAGATTGTTGTGCCGAGCGGCGTCGCTCTCCACGGCCTGCTTTGTTACGTCGTTATTCAGGTCAAGTGACTTTCGTTCTCGACCATGCTCAGGAAAATAAGTTGGATTTGGCCAAAGGGCGCCACGACTTCTTTGTCAGCTCGAATGGAGACACAGACATGAGCAATTCTCACGGCCGTTTCGTCTGGTACGAGCTGGTGACGACGGACATGAAAACCGCCAAGCACTTCTACGCCAATGTCGTGGGCTGGGGCGCCCGAGACGTCTCCGCGCCCGGTTTGGGCTATAGTCTGTTTACTGTCGCTGACCTCCCCGTCGCCGGGTTCATGAACATGCCGGAGGACGGGCAGAAAACGGGGGCGGCGCCGCGCTGGATTGGATATGTCAGGGTCGACGATGTGGACTCTGTGGTCGACCGGGTCAAGCAGCTTGGGGGAGCGGTGCACGTCCCGCCAACGGACGTCCCCGGCATCAGCCGCTTTTCCATCGTCGCCGATCCGCAAATGGCGACGCTTGCTTTGGTCAAAGGGCTGAAGCCCGGCCAAGCGCAGTCCACCGAACTGGGCGCGCCCTGCCGCGTTGGCTGGCATGAGTTGCTCGCCGCCGACTGGGAAAAGGCGTTCGCTTTTTATGGCGAGCTATTCGGCTGGCAAAAAGCAGGCGCCCACGCTGGTGCGCTCGGCACGTATCAGCAGTTTTCCGTCGATGGGGAGACGCTCGGCGGCATGTTGACAAAGCCTCCGGCATTGCCGTTTCCGTTCTGGCTGTACTATTTCAACGTTGACGACGTCGAGACGACGGCGCAGCGCGTGGAGGCCGGCGGCGGCCAAATCCTCTATGGCCCAACGGCCGTGCCGGGCGGCGCCTGGATCGTTCATTGCACCGACCCGCAGGGCGCCATATTTGGCCTGCTGGACAGGCGCAAGCGCAACGCCATCGGATATTTTATTTCGAGCGCATCACGCGATCCCTCGGACGAGCGGGGCTGCCGAGGGTCTTGCTAAACGAGAACTCCCGGTTATTCGCTATCGCCGGTTGCATTATCGCCATTTGACAACCGTTGCCCAGCCGGGGCCGCGCGGTCGTCAGTCGGAAGCCCCCGATTTGGCGCCGCGGCCGAGCGCAAATTGACCGACCGGGCCCTCTACGTGAAACTCGATCCCGGTCATCTTCGCGAACAGATCGATGTTCGTGATCCCGATCGCACATCCGGCGAGCCGCATGTCGGTGGCCATAAGGTAGAATGTTTGAATTAATACGCCGACGTCCTTCAAAATGAGCGAATAGGCGATCGAGCTGTACTTCCATGAAATCCGGCCAAAGCGCGCTGCGATCGTGATCAAGATCTGGGGCGCAGCGGTCGAACCCATTGAATACCCGGCTCCCGTCAATTGCGCTTCGAGTTCTTGCATGGGAACGCGGATCGGCGCCAACGCGTGAGCGTTGGCGTCGTAATGATAGAAGCCTCGCGCAAGTCCCTCGCATGTGTCGACCGCCAAATAGAGCTCGAGCTCGTAGCCGGCGCCCGCCGACGGATACGGCCTGACGGCGTGCCCGCCGTCATCGAGGTCGAACTCGGCATTCGATATCGATACGACGCGCGCGGCGCCGTCGAGGAATTGCGAAAGTTCGGCGAGCGTGATCGGTTCCCGGTTATCGAAGCCTCGGGTTGAATGACTTTGCCGCAGGAGCTTCGCGACCGGGGAGATTGCCGCCGGATCCGCGGCCGAGAACTTGCGCAGATTGATTTTTTTTCCAGGCCAGCGGGGCCGCACCGCCGGCAGCGGCGAAATGGCGCCGGCATGGGGACAAACTCCGCCCAGCGGGTTGGCGTGCCGGCCTTCCGTGCTGCGCGTGTGGAACAAAAGATCGTGAAAATCCCAAAGAACGAGATTGTGATCGCCCTCGGCCGGTCGAAGGCCGCTGCCGCCAGCAGCAGCGTCGACCTTGAAAAGGATTTGGCAATCGAGGAGCAGGGCGAGAAGCTCGAGCCCCGGAAAATCGTCCTGCCGGCGCAGCTGTTTGATGTGTTGCGGCGTAGACAGCATGGCCAAGACGGCGGCAATCTTCGGATTGCAGATTTTGAACAACGCGCCGGCGCGCGGCGATTCGAGGATCATCTCGTTACCGCGCCGTCGCATATATGCGAAGCGAGATAAGACAACAGCATCCGCGTTGCCGAGCTGTGGCGTACGCGGCCAATAATCAGGCATCTGCGTTTCGATGACGACCTGGTCTTCGCCGATGCCCGAGCCCCCGAGGCGATACTCCAATAAACCGCGCCTCGCCAATCGCCGGACCAGTAGATCGATCTCTTTGTCGATGTCGCGCCTGCTGGACGCGAACGCGGCGAGCGGCAGGCCTATGCGCAGGTTTTGCGCGCGATGCGCGGCGCCCGCGCTGAATCGTCCCAAGCCGACCGAATAACCCTCGAAGCAAACGGCGATTTCTCCCTCCGCCTGCGTTTCGAGCGTGACGTTGCTGAGGAGTCGGGCAGAAACATTTGCTGGCGCGGCTCCTCGCACTCTCTTTGGTCCGGGAGCGCGCAAGCGAGGGCCTTCAGGTGTGTGGGTGAATCGGGTTGAACTCGTTTTCCTTGAGCCGCCTGTCGCGCAATCCGAGCTTTATCGGCACATCGTAAAGCCGGCCACGCCCGAAGCGGCGATAGAAATGCCGCAATCCGGGAACGATGACTCTGACGACCGGCACCTCAATGTCCGGACGAGTCTGATCGAGGACCAGGAAGTCCAGGCCGGCTTCCTTGGCGAGGCGCACGCAGGCGCTCACCTGCTCGCTCGTGTTGAGATCGCCGAACTTCGAGCCGAAGTCCGCAAGGACCAATGGCTTTCCGCTTGGCGTCAAATACGGATAATCATCCAGGCGCAATGGAGTGGCGCCGTCGAGGCTCGATTTCTCCCCGGTCCCGCCGCCCATGAGACCCAAGGACAGAAATTGGTTGAGCTCCGTCAGCGCACGCAACAAGGCTATTTTTCTATCGAAGTGCGCGCCGGATCCGAATTCGATATTTTCCCGCCCGTTTTGCATCCAGTGCGTTACCGCCACAAAGGTCGGAACCCCGAGATCGCTGGTGACATCGAGCACCCAAAGCTTGCGGCCGCTTTCGGCCAGCTGCCTTTGCAGATCGCGGACGTAGGAGTCATCAAACTGGCTGAGGTCTAATTGCGGCCGTTGCAATCGATTGTACCACCAAATCGCGTATGCGTCCCTTTCCACCAGCTCGAGGAATCCCTGGACGATGGCTTCCTCGAGGGTATTGCCGGCCGCGCAGCCATTGGAATCCGCTGCAAAGTTGGCGGGACCCTTGTAAAAGAAATACAACAGGCTGGTCGGAAGATGTTTGAAGCGCCTGTCGCGCAAGGACCAGACGGGTGACCACTCCATCTCGGCCGATCGATCGAATAACGCCGGGATCGCATCAAAATCGTCCGAGCCGGGCGTCGGCATCGGGCTTCGCCGCAACTGCGCGTTGCTGAACAGCAGGACTTTGTTTGGGGCGATGGCCTGGCCTGCCGGGAAATCGGCAAAGCGCCGCTTTGCTCTGATCTCGTCGCCCTGGAAAATCCCGGAATAGCGCTCGATCGCCTCCATGAGCGCGCTGGCTTCGCCCTGTTCGGAAGTGCTGCCCTTGCCGAAACTGCCGCTGCTCAACCCCATCCTGAGCTCATTGATCGACTCGGACGGTCCTGAAAAATTGTGCGCGGCATGGTAGTTGGTGTTCAAGGGCAAATCGGCTTGAATGCGCTCGAGACGCGAGACAACGCCGGTGAGCGGGCTCACGTGCCTGCGAAAACGGGCAACCGTGGCCGACGGCGAAACACTGCGGTACCCGCCGCTCGTCATGACCAGCTTGTTGCCCGCGCCAAGCTCGATCGCCGCTGGCTCACGGCGGGGATCACGCAGCTTCTCGCGGCCGCAGCTCGGACATTGCGGACGGAGCGCCACATAATGCTTCACGATGGTCGAGCCCAGCAGGTCGAGGCTGATGATGTGATCGCTCAATTGAGTGCGAAAACCCGTGGCGATCGCTTTGGCGATCTCGACGGCCGCAAGCTGGATGGCGCTCTGTCCGAACGTGTTCCGGGCCAATGGCGAAACGGCGACGCAGCGGGCCTGTCTGCGGTCGAGGAGCGCCTTGACCTCCCGGTTCCTTTTCATCCGCTCGGCAAGACAACTCCAGCAGGCGCTTTCGCCTGGGCGGAACACCGGCCCCACCAGGGGGAAAATGCCGGAAGGCTGGACGAGCACCCAGGGAGTGCGGTCCGACAAATGCCGCCCATTCAATTCGGCCAATTGCGCTTCGAGATAATCGTTCACCAACGTGACTGTCAGGCCGGGGGAGCGCTTGACGACGCTAACGCCGAGCCCGCTCAGGGCGGCCCCGAGTTCCGTTGCTCCCTCCACATTGATCGATTGAACGCGCACACGACATTTCTGGAGATTTCTCTCCGCAGTCTCCGGCGATAGCCCAAGGCTCGCCCAATAGGCGGCCGCGGCGCCATTCGAACTGCGCGACGTCGGGATGACATAGTGGCGGTCGAGCAGCCGCGTTAAGGCCTCGCGGATTTTGTCGGACGGAAAATCCGGCTCCAGCTCGCGAACGAGCTCCCGAAAAGTTTTTCCGCCCTTGGCTATCGCGGAGGCGAGCGCACAATAGAGCGCGCCGTGAAGCAAAAACTTCCGGTCCTCCGAATAGAGGCACACGACATCGGGCGGCAGCACATAGACGGTGAAATTCGGCGCGAACTGCGGAATGCCCTTGCCGTTTTGTTGGGTAAAGCTGTTTCCCTGATTGCCTGTCATGAGGTCAGTGTACGTACCTTCGCCCACGGCTCCGGACGTGCGCGCCAGACGCATTCTTCGATTGCCAGCGCTCCATTACCGGGCTCGCCCACCAGCTTTTCTGAAGCTAGAATTTCTCGATAAAACTGGCCGCCCAACCGGCGGCCTCGCACACACCTGACGTGCGCGCCACCTTCGCAGCTCTGCAAATACGACGTCGTTGCCGAACCGAACGTAGTCAAATTCGGCTCTCACGACCTGCGCATGTCTACGTGATCGGGAGGCAGCCCGGTCAGCAGTACAAGCACCCTCCCCATGACAAGCAGCAGCCGCCCCAACCACAACCCCAACCCCAAGCACAGCCGCCGCAGCCTCCAAAGCCACAGCCCCTCCCGCAGCCTCTAAAGCCGGCGCAGCCTCTAAAGCCGGCGCAGCCTCTAAAACCGGCGCAGCCGCCGTGTGCGCAACCGCCGCAGCCTCTAAAACCGCCGCAGCCGCCGCCGCGTCCGCCGCAGCCGCCGCAGCCGCCGCCGCAGCCTCCTCGAGCGAGTTGTACCCTTGGCAGCGGCGTTTCCGGGCTTTCTCCGTCGACGAAATGGAAAGTCGCAAGGGTGACGTCCGAGATTTCCTCCTCACCCAGGTTGAGGACCTCTAACGGCGCCATACTTTGCGGCAATACATTCGCCACCGATCGGCTGGTCGATGACGCCAAAAAGGCGCCGGCGATTCCGGCCACGGATACAACTTTGCTTGGACGCTTTACCTTTAAGTTGCGTTTCGCTTGCGGCATAGCAGAGTTCCTCCTCGCTGCTGTTCTTCGAACAAATGCGGCGGCTTATCCCTCTGCATCCGGCGGCTCAATTATTTGTGATGAAGAGCACCGGTCGGTGTTAAGAACACTGCCGAAACTCGACCAGGGAGCGGGGAAACGCTGTAACGCCAGCCTTGTCGTCGCATGCGTTCGTTTTCCACATGAGGCGGCCTGCGTCGGGTACCGGTTTCAAGCGCGCTGGCACAATGGCTTTGTGTGCCCCGGCTGCGGCACCCGCCGAGCCTGGGAGTTGCACACCAAGCCGTGAACCTGGGACTGCGCCGGCTGCCATCAGCAGACCTCGATGAACCGGCACCATCTTACACCATTCCAAGCTGCCGCAGGCCACCTGGTTCTGGGCGGCCTATCTATCCGCATCTGCTGCGTCACACAGTGGCGACCCGCCTGCTGGCGCTCGGTATGGACATCACCGATCTGCAGCGCTTCCTCGGCCACGGGAGTATCGCCACCACCCGCCTCCACGCGGAGACGACAGCCGCCACGCTGCATCGCCGGTTCGATCAGCTGACCGACTCTGCCGCGCGCTGGTCTCCGGGATCCGGCAACGGCAAGGGGATGAAGCAGCGCTGCTGGCTGCTGATCTGCTGGCGCAGCGCCGGGCGGAGCGCGTCAGTACCGCTGGTGCATAAGGTCGTGGTGCTCGCCGCACCGAAGGCGCTCGTTCACCCTGCGTCGTGAAAAGGGCCGCCCTCGAGCGCGCTCGCGCTCCTGGCTGTGCTCGACGGCCTGCTCCAGCCGCCATCCGTCTCCTCGTTGTCGCGGACTTCCGGCCGGCGCTCGAGCGCAACCTCGCCGATGATTTCGGCCATGGCACTGAGGTCCTCGAGAGCCTCCAGCAACAGCATGTCGTCGCGGCGCCTCATGAAATCAGCTGGCCCACCGCAATCCTCGGGCGGGCAGGCGCCCGAACCGCCGGGGCAAGCGGGATAGGCCTTGCCGACTCCCGGCTTCCGCCGATCCTCGATGCGGATTTCGTGGCGCCAGGGGATGTTCAGGTCATACTCGTAGACAAATCGTGCGCCCGTGCGGAACCGCAGCGCCGCCAGCGTGACGCGCCGCCGCCGACAGCTCCCACGAGCCATAGCGCGCGGCGCGCAGACGGAATTGGTAGAGGTGGAGGCCCTCCCACCCCATCGCGACCTGGATTACGCCGTGCAACTCACGGAGCGTAAGGTTGATGGGGACCAGAACACGCCGCCATACCATCGGGCTGACCCCAAGCAGCCAAAACTTGATCTGGACGATCGCATCGACGCCCTCCGCAGGCGCGTGATTATCCCTCGGAGGGGACTGCTTCCGACCTCGCTTCATCCGACCAGATTACAGCCTCTCCCCCCGATCCGCCCCAGCACCCAGAAATCCTGATGCTCTCCCTCCTCCATAGGCCTGAAGTAACGGGACGCTTAGAATCTACGCATAAGCGGACATAGGCGGAACGGCCGAAGCCGGGGAGCCCAAAGCGATGAATGGGGTCGCCATCGTCATCCCCATGCTGAACGAGGCGGCGGGACTGCCGCGGCTATTGCGGTCGCTCGCCGCGCTCGAGCCGCCGCCGGCGGAGGTGCTGGCGGTGGATGGCGGCAGCACCGACGCCTCCGTCGCCATCGCGGAGGCGGCCGGGCTGCTTGTCGTCCGGCACGAGACCCGTGGCCGGGCGGCGGCGATCAACCGTGGCGTGCGGGAAGCCACGGCACCGGTCATCTGCGTGCTGCACGCCGACACCTTGCTGCCCGACGACGCGGTTGCCGTGATGCGCAGGGTGCTCGCGGATCCTGGGACCGCCCTCGCCGGCTTCACCGCCCTGCTCAGCGGGCCGGATCGGGTCCGTTGGGGGACCAGCTTCCACAACTGGATCAAGACCTGGTACGCGCCACTGCTGTTCCGGCCGCAACTCTTCCTGCGCGGCGTGCGGCTGCTATTCGGCGACCACGCCATGTTCTTCCGCCGAGCCGATTTCCTGGCCGTCGGCGGCTGCGACCCCACGCTGCTGGTCATGGAGGAGGCGGATTTGTGCTTCCGCTTCCACCGGCTCGGCCGAACCCGCCTCGTCAACCGTGTGGTGATCACCTCCGATCGCCGGGTCGCCGCCTGGGGCGCGCTGCGGGCGAACTGGATCTACCTTAAGGTCGGAGCACGCTGGGGGCTCGGCTTTCGCAAAGGGCTGGAGCGGCACTACCCCGACGTGCGCTGAACCGTTCGCCCGCGCAGGGAGCTTGTGGCGATGCCGTAGTCGATCAGCCGTTGCAAGAAGGCCTGATCGGGGCGCGGACATCTGCGTCCGCTCAGCGTCCGCAGATTCGCGTCCTGGCAGGCGGCGGGTGAGATAGATCGCTCACTGGACTGCGCTACGGCAGCTTCGTTCATCCAAATGACGATGCAAAGCATCCAACTCGCGGCTCGTGGCGGCTTCGACGCTACGTCGCTTTGGGCTCAAGCACGATTTGTCGTCGAACGCCTGAAATCTCGCTGACCCTTTGAAAATGGCCATCCGCCCTTTTGCGCGGACTGTTATGGACCGATCGATCAATAATGGAGCCAGGAATGAGTGAAAATCGTAAACTGACCGGGAAAGTCGCAATTGTGTTCGGCGGGTCGCGTGGCATCGGTGCCGCCGCTGCCCGGCGTCTGGCGAGAGACGGCGCCCACGTCGGTTTGACTTATGTGTCGGCGCCGGACAAAGCGGCCGACACGGTTCGAGCGATCGAGGAGGAAGGCAGAACCGGCTTCGCGATCAAGGCAGACAGCGCGGATCCAACCGCGATCCGCGACGCCGTCACCCAGGCGGTGAACCAGCTTGGTCGCCTCGACATCGTTGTCGTCAACGCGGGCATCCTGCGTCTGGGCGATCTTCAAGCCGTCAGCTTGCAGGAACTCGACCTCATGCTGAACGTCAACGTGCGGGGCGTTTTCTTGGCCATCCAGGCGGCCGCGGCACATCTCTCCGAAGGCGGCCGCGTGATAACCATCGGCAGCAACACCGCAGTTCGGAGCGGCTATCCTGGATCCAGCGTCTACGCGATGACCAAGGCCGCGGTGGCCGTCATGGTCAAGGGAATGGCGGTGGACCTCGCCCCGCGCGGCAATACCGTGAACAACATCCAGCCGGGGCCAACGCTCACCGACATGACGGCAGGCCACATCGATAGCATAACGTCGGCGATCCCGCTGAAGCGGGTCGGCGATCCTGACGAGATTGCCGGCCTCGTCGCCTACTTGGCCAGCGGAGAGTCCGGATACATGACGGGCTCCAGCCTGACGATTGACGGCGGGATGGCACTTTGAGCACCTCGCGGATTTGCGTTAGGGCGGCGACCGCGAATGGCTCGGCGTGGTGTGGAGCCGGGCTCGGTGTCTTGAGGATTCCAATTCTCGTTTTTGCCTCGTGTCGGAAACCTGTGGCGCTCTCTCCGCCTGGAGAGGCTGAGCCCTGCCGATCGAGAGCGAGACGCGGGAATGTAAGCGAAGCCCGAGGCGCTTCTTCCTCGGCTAATACCGACCTGATTAAGTGCTAACCCGTGCGAGCCAGGGATAGGAGCATAGCGAACGGATGCGGCCGGTTTCGCCGAGCAGTCAATTCCAGGCGGCACAGCAACCATCAACGATCTCGTCGGTGGTGCGAAAGACGCGGTGCGACAGGCGATTGTCCCTCAGAGACAGCCACAGCCGCTCGATCGGGTTGAGTTCGGGCGAGTAGGACGGCAGAAAGACGAGGCTGAGGTTGTCTGGCACCACCAGATCGTCGGCGGTGTGCCCAGCCGGCTTTGTCCATCAGCACGACGCCATGCGCGCCGGCGGCCACGGCCTGGGAGAGTTCGGCGAGAAACAGGTTCATCGCTTCGGTGTCGAGCCGGGTCAGCACCAGCGCTACCCCAGTGTCGCGCGCAGGGGTGCACGGCCACGTCGCATAGACGCTCTTTGGACCGCACCGCATCCTGTCCCCGGGGTCGTCATCATTCGACCAAGGCGTGATCCGCGGTGTCGCCGCGGGGCGGCTTCTTGAAGAAGAAGACCAGCGGGAAGGCGAGGAGCGTCAAAATCATCAGCAGTTTGAAGTCGTCGATGTAAGCAATGATTTGCGCCTGCAGCGTGATGGTCGCGTCGAGCGCGGCGCGCCCGGCGGCGGTGAACGGATTCCACAAATGCGCCATGGTTGCGTTTTCGAACAGGCGGTTGACCGCGGATACGTAACCGCCGATTTCGGCGTGATTTTCCTGGGTGTTACTGACGAGCAGGGCCGAGGTGGCTGAAGCACCCATACTCTGACCGATATTGCGAGCCAGCGTAAAGAAACCGGCGCCCGCGGTTCGCTGCTCCGGTGCCAATGTTCCAAGAGCCGTCACGCTGAGTGGCACGAACAAAAAGCCCATCCCGGCGCCTTGGACTATGCCGTTGAGGCCGACTGTCCACGCCGACACGTCCGGTGTCCAACTGGTCATATCCCACATCGCCCACGCGCTCAGCCCGAGGCCGATTGCGAGCAGGATGCGCGTATCGAGGCGCCCGACGAGCTTGCCTACTATCATCATCGCGATGAGCGTGCCGAAACCCCGCGGCGCCAGGGCAAAACCCGCCGTCAGGATCGGATAGCCCATCAGATCCTGCAGATAGAGCGGCAAGAGGGCCAACGGGGCGAAATAGGTGAGGCCGACGATAAAGCCAAAGACCGTCCCGGCGGCGAAGTTTCGGTCGCGGAACAGAGCCGGGTTCACGAACGGCGCTTTGGCCGTGCAGGTTTGCACCAGGAACAGCCACAAGGCCGAGCCGCTAACGATCGCGTAAATGAGGATTTCCCCGGAGCCGAACCAATCGAGTTCCTCGCCGCGATCGGAGCAAGATCTGCAATGCGCCGATCGCCACGCTCAACGTAGCGAAACCGAACCAGTCGAGTTTTCCAGGATGTTTGGTCGTTTCTGGTAGGAACGCCATCATCCCCAGAAATGCGAGAATGCCGATCGGCACATTGATATAGAATACCCAACGCCAACTGTAATTATAGGTTAGCCAACCGCCGAGAACCGGGCCGATGATCGGGCCGATCATGATGGCCATGCCCCAGTACGCCATGGCCTGGCCCTGGCGCTCCTTCGGATAGATGTTCATCAGCACCGCTTGTGAGAGCGGCACCAATCCCGCCCCGAAGGCACCCTGGATCAGCCGGAAAAGCACGATTTCGACCAGCGAATGGGCCATGCCGCACAGCATCGAGGCGATCGTGAAGCCGACGATCGAGGTCAGGAACAGGGGCTTGACGCCAAATCGTGCAGCGAGAAATCCGGTCGGCTGCGTCATGATCGCCGCCGCGACGAGGTAGGAGGTCAGCACCCACTCGATCTCGTCCTGGTTGGCCGCGACGCTCCCCTGGATATAGGGCAACGACACATTGGCGATCGTCGTGTCGAGCGCTTGCATGACGGTCGCGAGCACAACGCAGGCGGTGATTGCAAGGCGATTGGGCTCCGCCGTCGGCGCGCTCGACTTGCCGTTCGCCGCCATCAGCCGTTCGTCCCTTCGCCGAACAACGAGGTCAGAAAATGCGGCAATCCGCGTTTGTGACCGGTGTAGACCGAGACCTCGACGCTCATCCCGGCGCTCAATGGCGGCATGCTCTTATCGGTCGTGTCGATCTGCACCCGTACCGGGATGCGCTGGACGACCTTGACCCAGTTGCCGCTGGTGTTCTGCGCCGGTAGCAGCGAGAACTCCGACTGCGCAGCCGGGCTGATGCTGGCGACGGTGCCGCGCCACTGCCGCCCCGGATAGGTGTCGACGGTGATCGTCGCCGGCTCGCCGGGGCGGACATCGGTCAGCTCGGTTTCCTTGGGTTGCGCCTCGACCCAAAACTGGTCCGTGTCCACGAGATTAAAGGCGGCTGTCGAGGTCGGCAGAAACATCCCTGGTTCCAAGGCGGGGACGTTGGTGACGGTGCCGTTGTACGGTGCCCTGACTACGCTATCGCGTAGCTCCCGGGCCACTTCGTCGCGCCGCGCCAAAGCTTGGCGGTATTGCGGATGCTGTTCTATCGGAATTTCGGGGTTCCCATCGAGGTTCGCGCCTATTGACGCCAACTGCGCCTTGTCTGAAACCAGAGTTTGCTGCGAAGTCAGCAAGTTGAGTCGCGCCTGGTCCAATGACATTTGCGGGGTAAACTGTTGCCGTGCCAGGGTTTCCTGTCGCTGGTACTGAAGTTGGTTATATCCAATTTGGTCTTCGGCTTGCTTTATCTGAGCCTGCACATTTTGGTAATTGGCCTTGAGGGCGTTCAGATTGTCGCGGACAACACCGAGCTGGGATTGCGCCTGGTCCAGTTTCAGTTGAAAGGGCAACGGGTCGAGCCGAAACAGGACCTGCCCTGCCGTGACGTGCTCATTGTCCCGGACCTCGATCGCCTCGACCATGCCGGACACATCGGTCGAAAGGCCAACCTTATCGGCTTCGATCAAGGCGTCGTCGGTGGACGTGTAGGCGCCTCCCTCGAAATAAGAATAGGCGCCGACGATCAGCGCAATCGGCAGCAGCAGAAACAGCGCCCAGCGCAGCCAGCGCCGGCGTGACGCTCGTGACCACCCCTCGGGCACGGACGAGCTTTCGGGCGGCAGTTCCCATTTTTTTGGGTGAACGGTGCGTCTCGCCGCCGGTGCTCCCGACGCATCGTCGCGCAGTGAAACCGCCTCCGTATCGGCGAGCATCCGGCTTTGGCCGGGCGTCATCATCTCCACCGATCCCCTGTGTCGACGTGCACGACCTTGTAGGCCGCGCCGGCAGGCTGCGGTCCGAAGACGTTGACCTCCGGCGGTGTGTCACTGTCGGGCGCCAGCGCTACACTAGCGGAGGAACGAGCGACGATTTGGCGGCCCGGCCTCCGGCGGGGACCGATAGGGATGCGGCACAGCGGATCCGCACGTGCCGCGATAGCGGCCCCGGCAAAAAACGCCGCACCCAGGACCATGGATTTGCGAAGAGTAAACATATGACGCCTTCCAGCGTTGCCTAAGCCTTGGCAAAATGGACTCATTAAGTGAGTTTTATAATCCTTAGCATAGTGAATACACTATTCGGAATAGCTCAATTATCGACCGGATGGATCGCTTCTGACAGCATGAGGGTCTTCGTGAAAGTCGTAGAAAGGAAACTCAGTGCTTTTATTTACTTTCGACCGTGCGACGCTCGTAGGGTGTATAAATCCCGGCGAAATTATCTTGAACCTCTGGCATGGCGTGCTGCTTCAAAATAGTCGGCAACGAGACGACGCGCGAGGAGAGCGGCTTCGACAGAGCGAGCGAATTTTTCTTAGCTTGGGACCGGCGCCGCAGTGGAAGGTGGGAGAGCCGCGAGACCACTCACGCCGTTGGCGACCGTCCCCGCCGCACTGGTACCGGCAGGATCTGCATTTGCCGTGATTTACGATTTCTGCCCAAAAAACGCCGCGGTCAGAACCGTGGATTTGCAAAGAATGAGCATATGACACCTTCTAGCGTTTCCTCCGCCTGATAGAGTGGACTCTGCATGGTCCTTTGATAATATCGTACGGATCGAATAGACTATTCTATGTTGATCAATGATCGGAGAGCCCAGTGGACCGCTTCGACAGCATGCGGGTCTTCGCGAAAGTCGTGGAAAACAGCAGCTTCGCCGGTGCCGCAGCCCGGCTCGATATTTCTGCGAGCATGGTCACCCTGCATGTAAAGGAGCTCGAGGAACGGTTGGGAGTGCGGTTGCTGAACCGCACGACGCGCAAGGTCAGCCTCACCGAGACGGGCCGCGCCTATTACGAGCGCTGCACCCGGCTGCTGGCCGATCTCGAGGAAACCGAGCAAGCCGTTAGCGACATGCACGCGGCCCCGCGCGGGGAGCTGCGCGTCAATGCAACGGAGACTTTCGGCATACTGCAGCTGGCCCCTGCCATCGCTGACTTCACCACATGCTTTCCCGCTATCTCGGTCGAATTGATGTTGAGCAAGCATACCGTCGACCTGATCGAGGAGGGCTTTGACGTCGCCGTTCGCGTCGGGGAGCTTCCGGACTCGAGCCTTATCGCTCACCAGCTCGCGCCCTGCCGCATGGTCGTCTGCGGCGCACCGAGCTACTTCGAGAAGCACGGCAAGCCGCGGACGCCCGCGGATCTGACAGCCCACAATTGCCTTACGGTGGCTGAAACTGGGTCATCCTACTACCGCGCCTGGCATCTCATAGCGGCAGACGGTACCGCTCTGAACATCTCGCCTACTGGAAATCTGCGCACCAACAGCGGGGCGGTGCTGATCGTCGCTGCGATCGCCGGACACGGTCTGGCCTATCTGCCGACTTATCTCGTCGGAGATGCGCTGCAGTCGGGGCGGCTGGTGACGGTGCTCGACGATTACATGGCGCCGCCGCTACCGTTGCGCGCCCTTTATCCGCACAATCGCTATTTATCGGCTAAGGTACGCGCCTTCGTCGACTTTCTCGCGGCACGCTTCGGGAAGGAGCCGCCATGGGACAGCTGGCGCCGACCTCCTGGCGAGCAATCTGCGTTGTCCTCTTCTACCGAGGAGAGATGAGCGGAAGCTCAACCAAACCTCGTCGTTCGAAAACTCGAGCAGACGCTGCATGACCGCACCCCTCGGTCCGAAAGGCGCGTCAGTGGTCGATGGCGTCGATCTTGCCGGCATTGGCCCAGGCGCTCAGTCGCCCGCTCGACAGCGGGCGACTTCAGTGGTTCTGGCCAGTATTGTCAGGCGGCCTGGTTTTCGACTAAGCGCTCCTCGCTGTAGCCGTAGCGGAGCTTGCTCAATGTGCCGTTCCAAAGCCGGATGCGAGCCTCGATGCTGCTGCACGCGGCTTGCAGTGCCCGCTCGCCCCTATCCGGCGAGTTCGCGATCAGGTCGTTCAGCAATTCGCGCCCCATGGGGCCATGACTGTCGCCGTCGAGTTCGATGTGTCGATCGATGTAGTAGATGAAATGGCGCAAGCGATCGTCGCTGTTCTTGGCGCCGTAGAGCGTATTGAGAAGCCTGTCGAACATGTCCGGGATGATGTCTTCGCGCCCGTAGAAGAAGGCCGCTAAAACCTCTTCCGTCGAGCCCGAATTGGCGAGCGCCATCGTATGCGTAACAAAGGCCTGCACGTGGCGTGGTGCACCGGTCCGCGCCAGGGCTACTTCGACGGGGACGCCGACCAGCGCCAGCGAACGGAACTTCTCGAACTGGCGGGTGCTGGCGCCGATGTCGCGCATGGCGCGGAGGTAGAGATCGAGGTGGCTGACATAGGAGCCGTCGGGGTCAACATCGGTCTCCTCACCGATCACGATGTCATTGATCAGGCGCGCGGCCTTCGCATTGTTCACCGGGAACCACGGCACTCTGATGCACGTCACGTCCTGCTGCAGCCGCTTCAGCAACGACATGAAATCCCAGACCGCAAAGACATGATCTTCCATGAAGCTTCTGAGATCGGCGACAGAAGTGACCTGCGTATAAATGGGATGGTCCAGCAGCTCCGCACGAAGGTTGCAAAGATGGTCATTGTCGTATTCCGACATGTCTAAATGCTCCGGATATAGGAGTGACCTCCGGGTTGACCACCGAGAGTTTTGGTGACCCGGTCTTCGAGTTCGCGAGCCTGAGATGCGGGCGGAACGGTGATTTTACAATTGTTCCAAATTTGATTTGGCGATGAGATACATTCATGAATAGCCCGCGCCGGCAGGCGTTGGCAGCCGGGGACGCCCAGCTGCGGCGGTGCTGAGCGCGTTCACTCGGCCGCGAAAGGTATCTCGATCAGGCCTTTGGCCGGCGCCGGTCCGCGGGTGGCGCGGAACAGGTCGATCAGGGCGCGTAGCACGACTGGCACCTGCCGGTGGCCGGGATAGTAAAGAAAGAGACCCTCAGAGAAGGGCGACCAATCTTGCAGCACGCGTACCAGCTGCCCAGTGCGCAAGAACGGGTCGGCCAGAGCTTCGATCGTGTACGCGATTCCCAACCCGTCGACTGCTGCGCGAACCACCAAATCGGGGTCGTTGAGCATCACCCGGCCGTCCAGCGCGATCTGCCATTCCGTTCGAATGGCCACTCGAACACGGATCCCCCCACCCGGCGATATTGAACGCAGCTATGCTGGGCGAGATCATTGGGCGTGCGCGGTGGACGACGTCCTGCGAAGTACGTTGGCGCCCCTACCACGGCCACCCTCATCGGTCCCATTACCCGAACGGCGATCATGTCCGCAGCGGCCCAGTCTTTTGGACCGATGCCGGCATCAAAGCCCTTCGCGACGATATCGACCGGCGCCTCGGCAGTGTGGATTTCGAGCTGGACATCCGGAAAGGTCGATAAAAAGCGCGCCCAGACGGGAGCGATGACCGCCGCACCGGCGAGGTGGGTCACATAGAGGCGCAAGCGCCCGAAGGGATGCCCCTGCTCGCCCTTGAGGTCCTCCAATCCCTGGGAGATCTGCTCGACCGCCGGTCGCAGCCGGTCGAGCAGGCGCAGGCCGGCATCGGTGAGCGAGACGCTGCGGGTCGTGCGGTTCAACAATCGGACCCGAGACTCTGCTCGAAGTGCCGGATCGTGTGGCTGAGCGCCGAAGGCGTGACGCTTAAACGCGAGGCCGCCGCCCGGAAGCTCAGATTGTCGGCGATGGCAACGAACGCTGTCAGATCCGCCAGATCAGCGCGGCGCATTGCTGATTTCCTCTCAGTTCCCAATGAAACAGATATGGGGCCTGATTTGGGCCGCCAGTCCACACATTGAAGGTGTGAAAACCGCGTCCGCGTTCACAGAAGCGTGACAGGCGGCCGGTTCAAATGGAGTGGTTGATGAAACGGTTAATCGAACGCAGACCCCGCTTCCGGATAGGAAGGACTCTAGCAATCGCAGCGGCTATGCTGTGCGTTACGGCGCTGAGCCAGCCAAATCCCGCCTACGCCGGAGGTTTCCACGGTGGCGGCGGTGGCTTTCACGGGGGCGGGTTCGACGGGGGCGGGTTCGACGGTGGCCGGTTCCACGGTGGCCGGTTCCACGATAACAGGGTTTTCTTTGGTGGAGGGTTCGGATTTCCCTGGTTGGGCTATTATCAGTATTACGATTACAGCCAACCTTACGCCTCGCAGACTTGGTACTACTGCTCCGATCCTGCCGGCTATTACCCGAATGTGACGCAGTGCAATACCGGCTGGCAAGCGGTTCCAGCTGGTTGATTGCCCAGTAGAATGTTCCTGCGGCCGCCGAAGACGCTGAGACGATGTCATTAGAGATTTTAATTGTTCTATGCGCGACGTCGTGCAGACCGTAACAACCCCCAGTTGACGCGGGCCCAGTGCGCGATGCAGTGGCCGCGTATGAGCTATTGACGACGGTTGCGCCCAAGCGTCGCACCCTGAGGACGGGTCTCCGATTAAGATCCCATATTGCTGCTGTGGCTACCACTTTAGAACCGTCCCAGAAACCGATCCACAGGCGGCGCTGGTACCTGCTTGTCGGCCTAGCAATCTTGGCGGCCTTGTTGGCCGGCTATGTCGGGCGGCAACATCATGCGACAGCCGACGTTGCTGCGGAGACGGCACCGACGCCCGCGCCGGCAATTCCGGTGGCGGTAGCCACGGCGGAGCGACGGGATGTGCCGGTTTACGTCACCGGTCTGGGCACGGTGCAGGCGTTCAATACGGTTACGGTCAAGACGCGGGTCGATGGCGAATTGATAAAGGTCGCTTTCACCGAGGGTCAGGACGTCAAGGCGGGCGATCTCTTGGCGCAAATCGATCCGCGTCCCTTTCAGGCCGCGTATGATCAGGCGGTCGCCAAAAAGGTGCAGGACGAGGCCAATCTCGCCAACGCAAAACTCGACCTGCAACGCTTCAGCGATCTGGCGACGCGCAACTTTGCCCCGATACAGCAAGTCGATACGCAACGCGCCATGGTAGCGCAGCTCGATGCGCAGATTCAGGGCGATCAAGCGGCGATCGATAGCGCAAAGACCCAGCTCGACTACACGACGATTACCTCCCCGATCACCGGCCGGACCGGCATCCGACTGGTCGATCAGGGCAACATCGTGCATGCCACCGATGCGACGGGCCTCGTCGTCGTCACGCAGCTCCAGCCGATCTCGGTCATCTTCACTTTGCCGGAGAGTGAGCTCACTGCCGTCCAGTCGGCGCTGAAAGCGGGTCCCGTGCACATCTTCGCGATGAGCCGCGACGACAACCGGCAATTGGCCGAGGGCACCTTGGCGGTTCTCGACAACGAGATCTCTCAGACTACGGGGACGATGCGTCTCAAGGGGACTTTCCCCAACCAAGATGGCAGCCTGTGGCCGGGCGAGTTTCTCAACATTCGGCTGTTGGCGCGGACTGAGCCGAACGTGGTGACGGTGCCGGCGGGAGCGCTCCAGCGCGGGCCAGACGGCTACTACGCTTATGTGGTTAAGCCCGACAAGAAGGCGGAGACTCGGCCACTTAAAGTCGGCCGGGTCAGCAACGGCGTTGCAATTGTTGATGATGGCTTGACCGCTGGCGAACAGGTCGTGACGGCCGGGCAATACCGCCTGCAGCCCGGCGTTCGCGTCGAAGTAGAGAGCCCCGCAGCAAAAGGCTGATCGGCGGCGTTCTTCCCCGCGCGTAAGAGGAAATTAAGATGAACCTTTCCAGCGCTTTTATCGCGCGGCCGATCGCGACATCCTTGCTGATGGCGGGGATTCTTTTGGTCGGAGCGGCTGCCTATCCGCTGCTTCCGGTGGCCCCGCTGCCGCAAGTCGACTTCCCGACGATCCAGGTAACGGCTCAGCTCCCCGGAGCCAGCCCTGAGATCATGGCCGCTTCGGTTACGCAGCCGCTGGAGCGCCAATTCGGCCAGATCCCGGGCATCACGCAGATGACGTCGAGCAGCGTACTCGGCAACAGCGCAATCACAGTCCAGTTCGACCTCTCGCGCAACATCGACGGCGCAGCACAGGATATCCAGACGGCGATTAACGCAGCGAGCGGGCAGCTTCCGAACAACCTGCCGTCGCCGCCGACCTATCGTAAGATCAACCCGGCCGACGCACCGATTCTGGTCCTCGCCTTGACCTCCGACCTGGTGCCGCTGACCGAGGTCGACGATTACGCCGAAAATATCCTTGTCGAGCATCTCAGCCAGATCTCCGGCGTCGCCCAGGTCAATATTGGCGGCCAGCAGAAGCCGGCGGTACGCATCCAGGTCGACCCGCTAAAGATGGCCTCGCTCGGACTCTCGCTCGAGGATCTGCGCGGGGTGATCGTCAACGCGACCACGGTCAGCCCAACGGGAACTATCGATGGGAAGACCCGGACTTTCACGATCTACGACAACGGCCAGATGCTCAATGCGGCGCCCTGGAACGACGTCATCGTCGCCTACAAGAACGGCGCTCCGGTGCGCATCCGTGACATCGGCCGCGCGATAGACGCACCGGAAAACACTCGCCTCGCGGCCTTTGCAAACGGCAAGCCGGCAATCCTGCTGCCGGTGTATAAATTGCCGGGCGCCAATGTGATCCAGACCGTGGACAGCATCAAGGCCGCCTTGCCGCAGCTGCAGGCGGCGATCCCACCGACCGTCAAGATCGAGGTCCTGAGCGACCGCACACAGACGATCCGCGCCTCGGTCGCCGACGTTCAGTTCACCTTGTTGCTCACTATCGCACTTGTTGTGATGGTCATTTTCATTTTCCTGCGCAGCCTGTGGGCGACGATAATCCCGAGCGTTGCCGTGCCGCTGGCGCTTGTCGGTACCTTCGCCGTGATGTACGTGCTCGGCTACAGCCTCGACAATCTGTCGCTGATGGCGCTGACGATCGCGGTCGGCTTTGTCGTCGACGATGCGATCGTCATGCTCGAAAATATCGACCGCCATATCGAGGATGGGCTCAGCCCGATGGAGGCTGCGGTCAAGGGCGCCGGTGAGATCGGCTTTACCATCGTGTCGATCAGCCTCTCGCTCGTTGCCGTCTTTATCCCGCTATTTCTGATGGGCGGGATCGTCGGCCGCCTGTTCCGCGAGTTCGGTATCACCGTGTCGGTGACGATCCTCGTCTCGATGCTGGTTTCGCTGACCCTGACGCCGATGATGTGCTCGCGCTTCATGCGCGGCAAACGGCAGGGTCGGCATGGACGCCTCTATGTTTTGTCGGAGCGTGGTTTCGAGCTGCTGCTCGCCGGCTATCGCAAGAGCCTCGATGTCGCGCTGCGCCATCATCGGACGACCTTTGCCGTGTTCGTCGCGACATTGGTAGCGACCGGTTATCTCTTCGCGGTCATCCCGAAGGGGTTCTTCCCGCAGCAGGATACCGGCCTGATCTTTGGCACTTCCGAGACAGCGCAAGACATCTCGTTTCCCGACGCGGTGCGCCGCCAACGGGCCCTCGCCGAGATCGTCGGCAAGGACCCCGCAGTCGCCACCGTCGGGATCAGCCTCGGCGCCAATGGCACGCAGACGCAAAACAATGGCCGGCTCTTCATCACCCTGAAGCCGCGCGACCAGCGCGATGTCTCGGCTGACGAAGTCATTCGGCGGCTGCGTCCGCAGCTTGCCAAGGTCGAAGGCGCGGCACTCTTTCTGCAGGTTGCTCAGGATATTAATGTCGGCGGCCGCCTCGCACGGACGCAGTATCAATACACCTTGCAGGACCCCAATCTCGACGAGCTGAACCAATGGTCGACGAAGATTTTCGCTAAGCTGAAGACCCTTCCCGAGCTGCGCGACGTCGCGACCGACCAGCAGACCGGCGGCACGACCTATACATTGACCATCGACCGCGACCAGGCGGCGCGCTTTGGCATCCAGCCGCAGCTGATCGACGACACCCTCTATGATGCGTTTGGGCAACGGCAAGTGACGCAATACTTCACCCAGCTCAACAGCTATCACGTGGTGCTCGAGGTTCTGCCTGCATTGCAGCACCCGACCGAGGCGCTCAGCAGCATTTACGTGAACTCACCGAGCACCGGCGGCCAAGTGCCGCTCAGCACCTTCGTCAAATGGACGAATGAACCGACAAATTTCCTGTCGATCAATCACCAGAGCATGTTCCCGTCGGTCACCCTGTCCTTCAACCTCGCATCCGGTGTCGCGCTGGGTCAGGCCACGACAGCGATCCAAAATGCCGAAGCGCAACTCGGGGCTCCAGCCACCCTGATCGGCAATTTCCAGGGCAACGCGCAGGCATTCCAGGCGTCGCTGGCCAGCGAGCCTTACCTTGTCGCCGCCGCGATCATCGTTATCTACATCATTCTGGGCGTGCTCTATGAGAGCTACGTTCATCCGCTGACGATCCTCTCGACCCTGCCCTCGGCGGGCCTCGGCGCGCTTGTGACATTGATGGCCTTCGGCTTTGATTTCAGCCTGATCGCGCTGATCGGCATCATTCTGCTGATCGGGATCGTCAAGAAGAACGGCATCATGCTCGTCGATTTCGCGATCGAGGCGCAGCGCAATCGCGGCCGGGCACCCGTCGACGCGATCCGCGAGGCGTGTCTCCTACGCTTCCGGCCAATCATGATGACGACGATGGCGGCACTCCTGGGCGGTGTTCCGTTGATGCTCGGCACGGGCACCGGGTCGGAAATCCGGCAGCCGCTTGGCTATGCCATCGTCGGAGGGCTAATCGTCAGCCAGGCGCTGACGCTCTATACAACGCCCGTCGTCTTTCTCTACCTCGACCGTCTGAACGCGTGGTTCACCGGAGCCTCTCGCCCAAAGCCGGCCCGGATGGCGGGCGGATTGCCCGATTTGCGAATCCACCCGGCTGCCATCCGGAACTCGGGGGATTGACGGTAGCAGGACCAGACGGCCCCAGTGCGCGAAAGCCTAAAGCGATTACGGCTCAACTTGCTCTTTGAGGGTCCGGGCGCGTCGTAGGCGCACGTCGATCTTTTACCTGTATATGGCATCGACGGCGGAACATACGGTTACACAAAGCGATACAAAACGTTACCAAAAAAGGCTTGTGCACGGGCGACCTGGGCGGGAGGTTCAAATTTAACTAAAATCTCGAAACTAAATCGGAGGGGGACGACGATGAGGCGCTTTGAAGGCATTCTGCCGGTTGCCTTGGTTGCACTTGGCGTGTCGGTGTCGATAGCCAGCACCGGTTCAGCCTCACCCTACGTGCAGACGGATCTCGTTTCGGACATCCCGGGACTGGCTACCATCACCGAGCCGACTTTGGTGAACCCGTGGGGTATCTCGCACACCACCACGAGCCCGTTTTGGATCTCGGACCAAGGGACAAATTTTACCAACCTTTGGTCGGTGACCGGCGAAACAAATGTCACTAAGGTGACAGCCGTCAACCCGCCGACCGGCAATATCGCGATTCCGACATCCGGTGGTGGACCCGCCCAAGGACCCACCGGCCAGGTCGCCAATCAAAACCCCAGCCCCTCGAGCTTCCCGGTGGGAAATGGGGGGAACGGCGGTTCCGCGCATTTCATCTTTGCCAACCTGAACGGCACGATCTCCGCCTGGGACACGGGCGCCACGGCCCATATCCAAGTGACGACGCCGGGGGCCAATTACAGCGGCCTTGCCATTAACCAGGCTCAGACCCAATTGTACGCCGCCAACCAAGCCGGGACCGGCAGCATCAACGTTTTCAACACCTCCTTCGCCCCGGTGAGCCTTGCTGCCGGCGCATTTGCGACCCCTACGGCCGTTGCGGCCCTCGGGCTCGTGCCGTTCAACGTGCAGGACATCAATGGCAAGATCTACGTCGAGTATGCGCCGTCCGGGCTAACAGCCCAGCGGAATGCTGCGCTCGGACAAGGAGCGGTGGTGGTGTTTAACGAGGATGGGAGCTCGCCTCAAATCCTGACTCTCGGCAGCCAACTGGCGGCACCCTGGGGCGTCGCGCCGGCCCCGGCCGGTTTTGGCCCGTTTGGCGGCGACCTGCTGGTTGGCAATTTCAGCTTTCTCAATAGTGAAATCAACGCTTTCGACCCCACGACCGGAGCGTTACTCGGTACGATTCCGGTCGACCCCGGAATTGGCAACACTCCGGGTGGCCTCTGGGCCCTCAATTTCGGGATCGGCGGTATGAACGGCGACCCCAACACCCTCTATATCACGGACGGGATCGACGGTGAGACGCACGGGCTGTTTGCTGCCGTGACCGCCACCCCTGAGCCGAGCACCTTGGCTCTCCTGGGCGCCGGCGTATTGAGCCTTTGCGCTTTGCGCCGGCGGCGACGTTCCGCGAGGCGTCTTGGGGGCTCCTCAAGGGCTAGCGCGACGCGGGCGGGCTTCGTTTCCCGCTAAAGGACGTAATTAGGGAGGACAGATTATGCTAGCCAGGTATTGGTTACTGCCCCTGTTCGCCCTCGCGCTGTTGGCCTTTCCGGCACATGGGCGGGCTCAAGCTGACGCAGAGCAGTTCGTTGTGACCTATGTAGAGTTCCTGCCGGCCGAGCAAGACCGTGGCGGGGAGCTCGTTGAGCAGCTGGCGGCTCTCGGCCGAAGGAACGGAGCGATCAGCTTCACCGCCAATGAAGAAATTCAGCGACCAAACTTTTTTGTGCTGCTCGAGATCTGGCAGAACGCGAACGCTCGTCAGGTCTTTGAAAATCTGGCTCAGACACAGGCCCTGTTGGCTCGGATACAGCCGTTGCTTGAGGTCGCGTTCGCCGAGCGACCCGGCACGCTGATCGAATAGTGTCGGTTTCGAGGATAGTCGCCATTGCGGTGCACCTGACTAGAGCGCACCCCAGGCATCCAAACATGTGGAAGGAAGGTCTAATGCGTGAGTTCCACCGGACATTGCCACTGATTGTGGCAGCGTGCTTGATGGGCGGCGCACCCGCCCACGCCGGCGGGTTTGACGAAGTCGTTGTGGTCACGCATGTCGACGTGGATCCGCAAAACGTGCCTGTAGCGGAGCCGTTGCTCGTGACCTTCGTCGAGGATAGTCGCAACGATCGCGGGGTCAAGTCCTTCACCCTGATCACCCAGGACCCGACAACCAATCACTTTCAACTGATCGAAGTCTTCCGGGACATGCGTGCGTTCGATGACCATGTCAGCGCGCAGCACACGATACAATTTCGCACCAATCTGCAGCCATTGCTCGGTGCTCCCTACGATGAGCGCCTCTATCAGGTCGACTAGTACGTCGTTTCCAAATTACTGCTGCTATGGATCAGGCGGCAGCGTCGATTTGATAATGCCATCGATGGATCACCGGGTCGCGGTTGAGGTCGTCGATGAATTCGAGAATGCGTTGCTTGAGCTCGTGCTTGGAGGCGCCGCGGATGTGACGGAGTACGGAGCGGGCGGCTTTGGCAAAGAAGCCC
>Ga0210390_10001209_pt1 | contig 25369 bp, 18 predicted proteins | sample IncBWH11OmetaG_FD_161050 | JGI IMG/M metagenome (GOLD analysis project Ga0210390, IMG submission 161050) | Forest soil microbial communities from Barre Woods Harvard Forest LTER site, Petersham, Massachusetts, United States - Inc-BW-H-11-O ... | reverse complement strand
CCTGGCCTCCTCGATCATCCGGGGGCTCAGGTCGATTCCGATCACGTCAGCGCCCTGATCGAGCAGCCACTCGGCTTGCGCGCCTGAGCCACAGCCGGCGTCGAGGACGACCGCGCCGGCCAGGTTCGAGGGCACCAGGGACCGCAGCGCCGGCCGCTCCAGCAGGCCGTTGAACGGACCGTCGTCGGTGGTGACCGTCCAGACCGCCGCGAGCCGGTCGTAAGCGTCTCGCGTCTGGCGGTTGTGCTCGGCTTGGTTATCAGGGGACGTCGTCACCGTACGACCTTAGCGCCCATCGATGATCACGTCGAAAGTGATTGGTGGGAAGCCTTGACACTATATAGATCATTGGCGTTAAGTCATAGGCGTCTTCTCTAGATGGATGGTCACAGTGGACGGGTCTAGAAGGTGGACGTCGGCGGCGCGCGTCTTCAGCGCGATCGCCGTGATCGTGGCGATGGCGATTCCCATCGCGGAGAGTTCCGCGTCAGCGGGCACAGCGCAGCCGGTAAAGGCAGCGCAGCCGGTAAAGGCAGCAGGTTCTCACAGGCCCACGGGGATGGACGCGTCGTGCCCAGCGGCCTCGACGGCGAAGGCGGCCAGCGCGACGGTCACCGCGCCGGCCGACGCGCGGGCGATCGGCGGAGAGAGTTCGGCCACGGTCGTGTGGTGCCCGTCGGCCAGCGGCGCCGGGTCGGTGATCAGCTACACGGTCACCGCCCAGCCCGGGGGCGAGCAGGTCGTCGCGGACGTCCCTAACGACTGGGTCATCGTCGACGGGCTCACCAACGGCACCAGCTACACGTTCACCGTCACCGCCGACACGTCCAACAGCAGCCCAGCGAGCCCGGCCGCGACCACGAACGCCGTCACGCCCGAGCCCATCGCGCAGCCGAAGCACGTGCTGCTCGGCACGCCGCAGACGGTTTCCTATGACCAGTACTCCATGCTGATCAACGGCAAGCGGGTCTTCATCACCGCGGGGGAGTTCGACCCGTGGCGCACGCCGTCACCGGGCCTGTGGCTCGATGACCTGCAGAAGATGCGGGCCGACGGGTACAACGCGGTCACGGTCTACTTCGACTGGGACTACAGTTCGCCGTCCCCGGGGCGCTACGACTTCAGCGGCGTCAGGGACATGAACGAGTTCCTCAACATGGCGCAGCAGGCCGGGCTGTACGTGATCGCGCGGCCGGGACCGTATATCAACGCGGAAACCGACGGAGGCGGCATCCCGTCGTGGGTGCTTACGTCGGAGAACGGCTACCGCAGCGATGTCGAGCCGTACCTGTCGGCGGCGCTGCAGTGGTTCTCGCAGATCGACGCGATCATCGCGCCGCACCAGGTGTCGCGAGGCGGGGACGTCATCGCCTATCAGATCGAGAATGAATACACCGGTCAGGGCGCCTCGGCCGACCAGTACATGGCCGACCTGGAGCAACAGGCAGTTGCAGATGGCATCACGGTGCCGTTCACGTTCAACCAGTGCTGCGGGGCGCAGACCTTCACGTCCGGCCTCGGCGCGGTGAACATCAGCGGCACCGACAACTACCCGGTCGGGTTCAACTGCTCGAACACGTCCAACTTCGGCAACCCGTACGGCTACCCGAGTTACCAAGGAGAACCGGTCTACCTGCCCGAGTTCCAGGGCGGGTCGTTCGACGGCTGGGGCGGGTCCGGGTACGCCGACTGCTACACGATGACCGGCCCGGACTTCGAGAACGTCTACTACAAGAGCAACATCGCCCAGGGCGTGACCATGCAGTCCAACTACATGGGCGTGGGCGGAACGAACTGGGGGTGGCTGCCGGACCCGGACGTGTACAGCAGCTACGACTACGGCGCCGCGATCAGCGAGACCGGGGAGATAGGCACGCCGTCGGACCCGAACGACATCGCCGGTTCCAAGTACGGCGAGAACAAGCTCATCAACGACTTCGAGACGTCCGTCGCGCCGCTGGCACAGACGACCGTGGCGGCCGCCCCGACGCCGGACAACCCCGCGATCTCCGCGATGGCCCGAGTCAACCCGAGCGACGGGACCGAGTTCGTCTACATCCGGCAGTCGAACGCGTCCTCGACCGCCACCACGAGCACACACATCGCGCTCAACACCTATACGGGCGGATACACCTACGACGACGCGAACACGGCGCTTGTGTACAGCGGCACCTGGACGCACGCCGGCCCGAGCGCCGGGTACACCAACGGTGACTACGACAGCACCGAGTCGTTCTCCACGCAGACGGGCGCGTCCATGACGGTGACGTTCACCGGGACGGCCGTGCAGTGGATCGGGCCGAAGAACACCAACGGCGGCATCGCGGCGGTCTCCGTCGACGGCGGCACCCCCGTCGACGTCGACACCTACGCGCCGGGCGGCAAGCAGTTCCAGCAGGTCCTGTTCAGCGACACGGGGCTGTCGGCCGGCACGCACACGCTGGCGATCACCGTTACGGGTGAGAAGGACGCCGCGTCAAGCGCCGACACGGTAGTCGTCGACGCGATCAACGTGCCGACCAGCGCGCAGCTCGCGGACTACTTCCCCGTCGTCCCGCAGAGCGGCGCGATCACGCTGGACGGGCGGGACTCCCGGATGCTCGTCGCCAACTACGCCTTCGGCGGGCAGCAGCTTGTCTACTCGACCTCCGAGCTGATGACGCAGGCGACCATCGGCGGGCACGACACCGCCGTGCTGTACGACCCGGCGGGAACCGACGGCGAGACCGTGCTGAATTACACCAGCCAGCCAACCGTGAACGTGCTGTCCGGCAACGTCACGCAGACCTGGGACGCAAGCACCGGCGACCTGCGGCTGGACTACACGCACAACGGCCTGCAGGAGGTTGAGGTGGAGGGCGGCGGCCGCGCGCCGCTGCTGCTGCTGATCGCGGACACCAACACCGCCGAGGACTTCTGGCCGGAACAGACGAGCGCGGGACCGGTACTTATAGAAGGCGCCTACCTCGTCCGCACTGCCTCTTCACGTGGCGGAACACTGCGCCTGACCGGCGACACGACTACTAACGGAAACATCACGGTCTGGGCGGGAAGCACCATTCGTTCGGTCAACTGGAACGGAAGCCCGGTAGCGGTTACTCGGGACACGGACGGATCCCTAAGCGGGACAGTCCCCGGACCCGCGCCAGTGAGCCTGCCTGCCTTGACTGGGTGGAAGTTCTGGTACGAGACGCCGGAAGCGCAGCCAGGCTTCGACGACAGCGGCTGGACGCTGGCCGACCACCCGACATCCAACGCGAACTCGCCGTCGACGCCGGTGCTTTACGCGTCCGACTACGGCTACGACCACGGGTTCGTGTGGTACCGCGGGCACTTTGTTGCCACTGGGAACGAGACCGGGGTCACGCTCACCGTCGACGGTATCGCGCCGACCGGGGCCTACTCGGTCTGGCTCAACGGCGCGTTCCTCGGCTCCGGCGGCGCGGCGGGCCCGTCCACGCAGACGTTCGCGTTCCCGGCCGGGGCCGTGTCGGCGGGCAACGACAACGTCATCGCCATCCTCGTGGAGAACACGGGCAACCCGGAGGGGCCGTCGGGGGAGAAGGTCGGCCTGTACAACGCGTCCCTCGTCGGGTCGACCGCTTCCATCACCTGGCGGCTGAGCGGCGCCGACCCCAACCTGCAAGACCCGGTACGCGGGATCATGAACGCGGCGGGGCTGTACGGGTCTGATAATGGGTGGGACCTGCCCGGCTACCCGGACGCCGACTGGACGTCCGTGACGCTGCCGGACAGCTGGGCGTCCCGCGGCGTCCCGGCCGGCGTGGGCTGGTACCGGACGACGTTCAGCCTGCACCTGCCGGCCCGCCAGTACGTGCCGATCGACGTGCAGATCGGGGGGCCAGGGCCGGGCGCAGGCACGGCCGACTACCGGGCGTTCATCTACGTCAACGGCTGGCTGGTCGGGCGGTACGTGAACAATGTCGGTCCGCAGCACCAGTTCTACGTCCCCGCCGGGATCCTCGACACCGACGGCCAGAACACGATCGCGATCGCGGACTGGGGCCTGGACTCCACGACCGGCGGGCTTGACCAGGTGTCCCTGGTCGCCATGGGGAACCAGGCTTCTAGTGTGAGGGTGCCGACGGTCGCCAGCCCCGGTTACAACGCCAGGGTGTACGGACCGCCCACCGCGCCGGCACCGACGCTCGGCGTAGTGCCGTCGACGATGCTGGCGTCAGGGACGTTCACGGTGACGGCGACGCTGAGCAACCCGACGTTCCGGCCGCTGAGGGACGCGGCGGTCGCGCTGAACGTGCCGTCGGGCTGGACCGTCACGCCCTCTCAATCGCTGGGCAGCGTGGCCGCGCGGTCGACGGGCTCGGTGACGTTCACCGTGACCGCGCCGTCGACGGGGCTGACGCCCGGCACACTCGCGCTGCTCGCGACCGCCTCGTTCTCCGGCGGGAGTTTGCAGAACGCCGCGACCGTGCAGGTCCCGTACCCCAACCTCGCCGCGACGTTCAACAACACCGGGATCACCGACGACGCCAACCCGAACCCATCGTCGTCCTTCATCGGGTTCGACGGCATCGGCACCTCGTGGTCCGCGGAGGGCCTTAGCGCGGAGGGCATCACGCCCGGCGGGACCGTGTCGGCGGGCGGGCTGAGCTTCACCTGGCCGTCCGCGGCGGTGGCGACGCCGGACAACACGATGGCGGAGGGGCAGACGATCGCGATCTCTGGTTCGGGGTCGTCGCTGGGGTTCCTGGCCTCGGCGAACAACTCGGTGGAGTCCGGCACCGGGACGATCTACTACACGGACGGGAGCACGCAGTCGTTCACGCTGGATGTGGGCAACTTCTGGTACCCGTCGGGGTCCAACGGCAACCCATCGAACACCCAGGTCGCCTCGGTGAACTACGCGAACTACCCGAGCGGCTCGTCCGGCCACACGATCTACCTGTTCGAGCAGTCGGTGCCGCTCGCCACGGGCAAGACGGTCGAGGCGGTGCAACTGCCGAGCCTGGGCAACGTGGCCGGCTACAACGCTGCCCTGCACATCTTCGCGATGGCGATCGGCTGAGGACCGCGGAGCCCCCGGCCGAGTGGTCCTAACCGCGCGGGCCGTAGGCGGCGGCGATGTCCTGGGAGGTGGCCCAGCGGTTGCCGGCGGGCTCCCTCGGCCAGCCGTTGGGGGAGTCCTGCCAGTCCTCGCGCCGACCGTAGGGGAGCAGGTCGATGAGGCCGAAGGAGTAGGAGAGCTGCTCGGTGCCACGGCCGTCGGTGTGCCAGGTGCGGTAAACGGTGTCGCCGTCGCGCAGGAACACGTTCACCGCAAACCCGCCGCCGGGCGGGGCGCCGACATCGGTGCCGAACGGGCTGTTGGCAGTGGAGTACCAGGTCATGGTATTGCCAACCTTGAGCTTGTAGGCGAGCGCCTCGTCGATCGGCCCCTGGGTGACAATGACGAACCGGGCGTCGTAGTCCTCGAGGAACTCCAGCCGGGTGAACTCGGCGGTGTACCCGGTGCAGCCGTGGCACTGCCACTCTTGGCCCTCGAACCACATGTGGCTGTACACGATCAGCTGCGACATGCCGTCGAAGACGTCGGCTAGCCGGACCGGCCCCTCTTCGCCCTCCAGCGTGTAGTCGGGCATCTTCACCATCGGCAGCCGCCGCCGCTGCGCGGCGATCGCGTCAAGCTCGCGGGTCGCGGCCTTCTCCCGGACGCGCAGCTCATCCAGCTGACGCTGCCACGTTTGCGCGTCCACGACGGGTGGGAGCGGCATGTCACTCACGGATGCCTCCTCGGTCTTCGCTGGGTACCAAGGTAGACGCGCCCGAGGCCGCGCAATCATCGGTGGGCCGGCTATGGATGTCCGTGGCAGACTCAGGTCGCATGCGACGGTTTCGCTCCTGGGACGGTACGGAGCTGGCATATCGCCCGGCTGGGTCCGGGCCGCCGCTCGTGTGCATCCCCGGCGGGCCGGGCCAGGCTGTCGAGTATCTCGGAGAGCTGGGCGGTCTTACCAGTCACCGGACGTTGATCCTGCTGGACAACCGTGGCACGGGCGCGTCGCAGGCACCGCGAGATCCGGCGACGTACCGGGTCGACCGGCTTGTGCTGGATGTCGAGGCGCTGCGCGAGCACCTCGGGCTGGACCGGATGGACCTGTTCGGGCACTCGGCCAGCGGCGGGATCTGTCTGCTGTACGCGGCCGGGCACCCGCACCGGCTCGACCATCTTGTGCTGGTCGCTCCGTCCCTTCGCATCGTCGGCATCCCGTCTGACCTGGGCGTAGACGACGTGCTGGCCTTGCGGGAGCGGGAGCCCTGGTACGCCGACGCGGTCGCCGCACTGTACGCCGAGGCCACGTCCGCGCGAGAACTGGAGCGGTACAAGTGGCTGGCGGCGCCCCTGCTGTATAGGCAATGGAACGCCGCGGCGCAGGCGCAGACGGCCGCCGAGCCCGCGCAGTTCGCCCAGCCGGCTACGGAGGGGTTCTACAACAGCTTCGAGCCAGATCAAGAGTTGCCCGAACGGCTCGCGGCGCTGACGGCGCCGGTGCTGATAGTTGCCGGTGAGTACGACATCTGGCCAACGTCCACCGCCGTCCGCCGGCTGGCTGCCCTGTTCGGCAACGCCGACCTGGCGGTCCTGCCGCGAATCGGGCACTTCCCCTGGGTAGACGACCCAGGCTCGTTCGTGGCAACCGTGAATGAGTTCCTCGCGCGCGGTTCGGCGCCGCCGTAGGCGCGGCGCGAAACTAAGGCTCGGCCAGTCAACCTCCATCGGTCGCCGACCGTACTTGGTGGGTGTAAGCGACGAGAGGAGCCGGATGGACGGCGAACAACCCATCGCGGTGCTCGAGCAACTGCTCGCGGACAAGGGCGAGCAATTGTTGCGTACCGCGATCCTGCTGGCTGGCAGTCGGTCCGACGGAGAGGATCTCCTGCAGAACGGGCTGGAGCGGGTGATCCAGCGCTGGCGGACCATCCGCGGCGAGCCCGAAGGTTACCTGCGGCGAACGCTCTACCACCTGGCGGTCGATGGCTGGCGTCGCAAGAAGGCCTGGCGGGCGCGCCTTGGCCTGCTGGCCGCGCCAGATGCGGTTCCGGACGGCGCCGACGCCGTGGACCAGCGTGATCGGATCGTCCGGCTGCTGCATTCGCTGCCGCCGCGGCAGCGCACCGCGATCGTGCTCCGGTACTGGGAAGAACTCTCCGAAGCCGAGGCCGCCAACGCGATGGGCTGTTCCGTCGGCACGGTCAAATCCGCCGTCTCACGCGGTCTGGGTCGGCTTCGTGAGCTCAGTGAACCCGCACACACCGCAGGGAGAACAGCATGAACACCGAATTCGAGGATCGGCTCCGGGCGGAGATGGGACGAGTCGAGGTGCGACTCCGTCCTGACCTGGTGCGGGAGGCGTACCACCACCAGCGTCAGCGCCGGACGGCACGCCGCCGCGCTGCCTTCGCCGCCACCGGCGGCGTCGCCGCCGTCGCGGCGGCCGCGACCGCGATCGTCCTGCCCTCGCACCCGGGGGCGCGCCCGCTGGCGGCGGACCCGTCCGCGAAGCCAGTGGTGCGGGCGAGGCCCGGCAGGACCGCCTCTGTGCCAGCGCTCCCCACGTCGGTTCCAACGTCGGCCCCCGGGGTCACCTACTCGATCAGGCCCGCCGCCGCCAATGTCACGGTTCTCGACGTCCTCACGAAGGCCGCGACAGCGGTCGGCTCGCAGGCCAGCCCCGGCACCGGCTGGCCGGCTGGCGCCTACTGGCACACGGAGCAGGAGGTGATGTCCGGAGCCAAGCTCGTCTCCACGGACAACATCTGGACGGATGCCTCCGGCAACGGGGTCGGCGAGGGGACCGTCGACCCGCCCTACGCGATCACCAATCCCGGGCAGCCGCTCGCCGACATTGGCGGGAAGAGCTACACGTGGGCGCAGCTGGACGCGCTCCCGACCGATCCGGCGAAGCTCTGGCCCATCGTGAAGGCCGACGAGCAGCTCCCGTTCTCCGAAGATCCGGCACTGCCCAAGTCCGGCCAGTCCGATCTCTTCCAGTCGATCTGGAACTTGGTCACCAGCGAGCCGGTTCCCGCCCCGCTGCGGAAGGCGCTGTACGAGGTAGCCGCGAAGATTCCCGGCGTCACCGTCGCGGGCCAGTACACCGACTCGCTCGGCCGGACCGGGACGGCCCTGCACATCGGCATGTGGACGATGGTCGTTGATCCTGACACCGGTCAGATCCTGGCGATGATGCAGGCCGCCGGCCCTCCGGTCACGGTGTGCGGCGCGACGGGATGCATCCAGCAACAGACGGCTGGCGCCTCGACGAACGTGTACATCACGGCAGGCTGGGCCTCGGCCGCGAGCATGCCGAAGGTTCCGGTTGGCAATGGCGGCGCCGCCGCCAGCGGCTCAAGTGGTAGCGGTACGCCTAACCCCGCCTCGGTTCCGACCCAGCGAGGCTAGCCCCGCTACGTCCCGTATGGCTGGTAGGGCATGGTGGCGGGCAGCGTCGGCGGCGGGATGAGGCCGTGGCCGGGCCAGAACCGTGGTTCGCCGGTGGCTTCGGGCAGTTCGCTGGTGAGCCACGCGATGAGCCGTTTCCGCTCGGTGGTGCCTAGCACCGTATAGGGTCCCGCGGCAAGCAGGGTGGCGTCGGTATGGCCGAGGGCGAGCAGGATCGCCTCGCAGAATCCAGGCGTCCTGGTGCAGTGGACAAGCTCGCGGGTGACGTACTGCCAATCGGCGACCTGCGGCCACAGGCGGCCGTCGTCGAGTTCGTAGTTCAGCGTGGACAGCGGGACCACGCAGCCCGGGACACGGCCAGGGAACTCGGTCAGGCACCGGTAGATCCGTCCGCTGTCCGGTTGCGGCAGCCGGGGGTGCAGCAGGGTACGGGCGTGCACGAGGAGCCCGTTGACGGGGGCGGGGGCACCGAGGTCTTCCAGGGGGCTGTGCACTGTCAGGAAGTAGACGTCCTGGACGGACCTGTACACCGAGGTGATCGACGATAGTCGACTATACATGAGAGAGACAATAGCGGAATCACAGGCACATGGACACCGTTCGGACTAATAAAAGACGGTTACTGCCGCCCGGCCCGCAGCGCAAGCGGACATCACGATACGGTTACCAAGATGAGCGATCCGGGGACGAACAGGCCCGTTGTGGCCGTGGCTAACCGGCTTCCCGTTCAGCAGGGGGAGGACGGGTGGGAGCTGTCGCCCGGTGGCCTTGTCACGGCACTGCGGCCGGTGATGGCCACGCGTCCCGGCGCTTGGGTCGGCTGGGACGGCGGTACCAAGGGGATGCCGGCGACGCTGCCGGACTCCGATGTCCGGTTGCTGCCGGTCGGGCTGTCCGCCGCGCAGGTGCGCGGCTATTACCACGGCTTCGCCAACGCGACGCTATGGCCACTGCTGCACGAGGCGATCGAGAAGCCCCGCTTCGAGCGACCCTGGTGGTACAGCTACCGGGACGTCAACGCGATCTTCGCCGAGCGCGCCATGGCCGCGCTCGCCGGTCTTGACACAAGGCCGGAAGCGATCGCGTGGGTACACGACTACCACCTCATGCTCGTCCCTCAGCTCATCAGGAACCGTCGGCCAAGGCAGCCGATCGGGTTCTTTCTGCACGTGCCGTGGCCCTCGCCGGACATCTTCGCCCGGCTGCCCTGGCGCGAGCAGATACTGATGGGCCTGCTCGGCGCGGACGCGGTCGCCTTTCACACCGACGAGTACCGCGGCAACTTCCTCCGTGCGTGCGCCAGGCTGCTGGCCGAGTCGGGAATCGAAGTGCGGGACTCAACCGTGGTCCTGCCCGACGGCAGGGCCGTGACCGCCCTGACCGCACCCATCTCCATCGACACAGAAGACTTCGCCCGGCTCGCCACCGACGCGGAAACCAGCGCGGAGATCGCGGCGCTGGCCGAGCAGTTCAGCGGGCGCACCCTGTTGCTTGGCGTCGACCGGCTCGACTACACCAAGGGCATCGTCGAGCGCCTGCTGGCGGTGGATCAGCTGCTGGAGCGCGACCCGCAGATCAGGACCAGGATCGCTTTCTTGCAGATCGCGGTGCCCAGCCGGGATAACGTGCGGGAGTACCGCCAGCTGCGCGGCATCGTCGAACAGCACATCGGGCGGATCAACGGCCTGTACACCGAGCCCGGTAACGACGTCCCCGTGCACTACCTGTACCGCGGGCTGTCCCGGCAACAGCTCGCCGCTTATTACGCGGCCGCCGACGCGCTGCTGGTCACGCCGCTGATCGACGGCATGAACCTGGTCTGCAAGGAGTACGTCACCGTGCAGGAGGCCCGCGGCGGCAGCGGGGCGCTTGTGCTCAGCGAGTTCACCGGCGCCGCGGTGGAGCTGCCGCAGGCGGTGTTGTGCAACCCGTTCGACATCGAGGGGCTGTCATACCGGATCGAGCACGCGCTCCGGCTGACGACGCAGGCCCGGCAGGACGCCTTGAAGGCGATGGCCGGGCAAGTGCGCGCCCACGACGTGCACCATTGGGTAGACAGCCAGCTCACCGCGATCGCCGCGGCGGGTAGAAGCAGGTGAGCGATCGGTTCGAACCACACCCGCTGCTGCCGCCGCGTGGCACGCTACCGATGCCTGCCGTCGAGAACGCCTAGCTCAGCCGCGCGGGCAGCGGCCTCACGTCGGCTGGCCGCGCCGAGCTTGTCGAGCACGGCGGCGACGTGGCTGTCCACCGTGCGCACAGAGATCACGAGTTCGCTCGCGATTTCGGCGTTCGTGCGGCCCTCGCCGAGCAGTCGCAGTACGTCCATCTGCCGGGAGGTCAGTCCCGCCGGGTTGACCCGCGTCTCGGTCAGTGGCCCGCGCGGGATGCGGCTGACGCCGAGGGCGCGCAGCCGCCGGCGAACCTCGGTGGCCAGCGGCCTGGCGCCAAGCTCATCGAGTGCCTCCAACGCGGTCAGCAGGTGCCGCGGGTCCTGGCTGTCGGTGAGCGCGGCGGCGTGCTCGTACCGACATCCGGCGGATTCCCACAGCGCGGCGGCCTCCCGCCAGCGACCGGCCGCCTGCACCGCGTACGGATGGTCGCCGCTGAGCTGGACTTGTTGCCCCGCCTTGGTCAGCCAGTAACCCAGCTCGGCCTGATGTACCAGGTCGCCAAGGCGCTGCGCCTCGGCGTAGACCGGGGCCGCGATGTGGCGGGCGGCGAAGTGGTCGCCGTGAAGCACGGCGGCCTCGGCGCGCGCGACCGCGACCGGGCCGGTTCGTTGCAGCTCGCCGAGCGCTTCCGCCAGCTCCCGGGCCGACTCAAGCCGGCCGTCCGCGTCAGGTTGGCCCCGCCTGACGTAGATCCGGGCGAGCAGGGTCAGCGCCGTGCACCGCGTGGGCACGTGGGCGTCCAGGCCGACCTCGGCCAATCGCTCGGCCTCGTCCCATCCGCCGCGGTAGAACTCCAGCCGCGCCCGCATGATGTACATGTAGGACAGGAAGCCGAGGAACTCGCTGTTCTCGGCCAGGCTGATCGCCGGGGACAGGTACGCGTCGGCCTCGTCGAGGCGGTACCATTCGAGCAGGTTCCAGCTGGTATTGACGTAGGCGCGGCAGGCGTCCTCGACGTCGTCGGCGGCAAGCGCCACCCGGAGGGCTTCGCCGAGCGTGCGCTCACCCGCCGGGTCGCCCCGGAACCACTGGGCAGTCCCGATGTTCGTCAGCGCGTGCGAGGTGATCGCCGCGTCGTTCACCTGGCGCGCCAGCGACACGGCACGCTCACCGTGGGAGATGCTCTCGGCGGGGCGGTGCGCGAGCATAGCCAGCTGTGACTGGTTGCTCAGCGCCAGGGCGAGCAGCCGGGCATCGCCCGCCGTCTCAAGCGACTCGACCGCCTCCTGGCCGGCGCGCTCGGCGGCGGCGCGTTCGCCCGCCCACCATCGCATCCGGGACAGCCACCGCAGGCTGGCACCGAGCAGGCGCGAGTCACGCAGCGATCGGAACAGGGCGACAGCCCGCTCCTGCGCGGCCGCCGCCCGCTGGTCCGCGCCGATGGTGTAGCACTCGATGGCGAAACGCTCGAGCAGTTCGGCTTGCTCGCGCGGGGTGAACCTGTCGGCATGCTCGAGCACCAGTCCGAAATGCGCGACCGCGGCGCGATGAGCGCCTGCGTCGGCGGCATCCGTGCCGGCGGCCGGCCCGTAGCGGACGATCGCGTCGACGTCGCCCGCCTGGGCCGCGTGATGGACGATACGCGCCACGTCTTGTGCTTCATGGCTCAGCAAGGCGGCGAGCACCCGCTGGTTCAGCTCGATCAGCCGCGCCGCCGGCAGCGAGTTCTCGATAGCGCGGCGGGTCAGCTCATGCCGGAACGAGATCCCGCGGGTGGACACGGTCAGCAGGCCCGCTCGCTCCGCGGCGGCGAGGGCCGCTCCCGGGCTGGGCCGGTCATTGGGCAGCAGCGCGTCCACGAGCCAGCGCTCGAGCGCCGACGGGACGACAGCCAGCTGCTCGACCATGTCCTGAACGTCCGGGTCCAGGCGCCTGACCCTGGCCAGCACGGCGTCCACGATGGTACGCGGAACGTGCTTGTCATCCGCCGAGGCCAGCAGCTCCTGCACGAAGAACGGGTTCCCCGCGGTGAGCGCGAACAGGTCGTCCGCGGCCACCGGGCCGTCGGCGCTGAGCTGCCGCACGGCGTCCGGTGACAGCCGGCGCAGCGGCAGGTGCCGAACCCGCTCACTGCGCGAGGCCTGGCCGAGCAGGCCGTGCAGCGGATGCTCGCGCTCCAGTTCCTCGTCACGGTAGGTGAGGACCAGGACGGCCGTGAGGTCCGCGATCCTGCGTATCAGGTACCGCAACGCGTCCAGCGTGGCGTCATCGGCCCAGTGGACGTCCTCGATGACCAGCACCGTCGGATGCGCGGTCCAGGTGAGCTCGGCCCGCAGCGCGGCGAGCATCCGGTCGCGGTCGCCGCCCTCGGCGACGGCACGGCTGAACTCTTCTCCCATGCTGCCCACAAGGTCGCGGAACGGGCCAAGCGTCCGTGGTGTCGCCAGGTCGTCGCAATAGCCGACGATCATCCTGCCCTCGGCGGGCAGCCGCCCGCGGACGGACTCGACCAGGCTTGACTTGCCTATTCCCGCCTCGCCGTACACGAGCACGGCGGAGCCTTCGGCCCGGGTCGCCGCCCGCACGGCATCGGACAGCACGGCAAGTTCGGTGTCGCGCTCCAGGATTCCCGGCCTCACAGCTCCATCGTAGAGTCCGGCGATGGCTACGGCGCTGGTCAGTCGCCCACGGCGTGCCGTCTCCCGGCGACGGCACGGATCCTCAGACGAGCGCCCGAGGCCTGCCGGGCGCCGCGATCGACGCGATCGGCGCGATCGGCGCGATCGGCTCGTTCGCGCCGTCGTAGCTTCCTGAATTCGCGGACCAGGCGAGCGGCCTCGGCCTGGTCGATGATGGTCTTCTGCCTGTCGGCCGCCAGCGCGGCCTGAATGGGGTAACTGAACATACCGTCAGCCTGGTCCGCGGGGTGCTGCCAGACATCGGCAGTCACTACCGATCCCGCAGATTCCGCTACGGATACCACCGGGGCAGCCACGCCAAGCCCGTCTGAACCGACGGCAGGGGGCTTCGCATAGAAGCCGTCGTCCCATACCGGAACATTCCGGACAGGAAAGTTGCTGCCTCCTATGCGAAGTGGTCGCCGCCTATGCGAAGTGAGGCGGGAACCCGAGCCGAAACCTGGTGAAGCTTCCGCGAGGGTGCGTGAGTTCTCGGGCGGTTTACGATATATACCGGAGGGTCTGCGGCTAGGAGGTCAGCTTGCCGGGTGACACCTTGACCAGCCGAGTCACTCTCAAGGACATGCGGCGCGGTAATCGCTCCGCGGTTCTGCGGCCACTGTTGCTCGACGGGACGCTGAACCGGATCGCCCTGGGCAGGCTGACCGGCCTGAGCAGCGCGAGCGTTACCAACGTCATCACCGAGTTGCTGGAAGAACACCTCGTCGTCGAGGCAGGCACGGAGGAGTCGGAGGGCGGCCGCCCCCGCGTGCAGCTCAGCATGAACCCGGACTTCGGTGTCGTCGTCGGCGTGGACATCGGTGAGACCGGCGTGCGGATCGAGGCCTTCGACCTGACCCGTCGCATGCTGGGCGGTGAAGTCGTTCCGATCGACCCCAACCGGCCGAACGTCACCGACGTCGTCGCGGACATCACCAGGACCGTCAACAAGATCGTCGGCGAAGTCGCCGCCGCCACGCCGGTCATCGGTGTCGGAGTCGGCGTGCCCGGGATCGTGACCGGCGCCGCCGACCAGGCTTCGGTCAACGCGCCCAACATCGGCTGGGTCGACGTACCGCTGGCCAGATTGCTGTCCGAGGCGCTGGCCAAGCCGGTGTTCGTGGACAACTGCGCTAAGACACTCGGGCTCGCGGAGATGTGGTTCGGAGCCGGGCGCGGCGCGAGCGACGCGATCGTCGTGCTGCTCGGAACCGGTGTCGGCTCCGCCATCTTCTGCCGCGGCCAGCTTTTCAGGGGCGTGAGCTCGAGTGCCGGCGAATGGGGCCACACCTGCATCGCCATGAACGGGCGGCGGTGCCGATGCGGACGCTCCGGGTGCGTCGAGGCGTACATCGGCGCGTACGCCATCGTCGACCAATGGACGGTCGACGAGCACGACGAAGACGAGGAAGCCGTCATCGAGGACCTGATCCACGCCGTCGGCCGACAGGCCGCGGCCAAAAAGCTCCTCGATGAGGTGGCACAGGCGGCGGGCGTCGCGTTGGCGAGCCTGGTCAACCTGTTCAACCCGGAGCGGATCGTCATCGGCGGCTGGCTGGGCCTGCGCCTCGGCCCGTTGCTGCTGCAAAGGATCAACGACGTGCTGTCAGAACAGGCGCTCGCATACCCGGCCGCGCGCGTCTCGGTTCAGCTTGGTGAGCTCGGCAGGGACGCCGTTGCGCTCGGGGCCAGCACTCTCGTACTCGACGACTTGGTCTCCCGCGGCGGAAAGCCGCGGCCGTTCGACGGCTCACTGCCGCGCCCGCGAATCTGAGTGCCAATCGCAGGATTAAGCAAGCTCACGTAAGCCCACGAAAGGCATTCCAGCATGCGAATTGAAACGCTGCCCGCTGATTTCCGGTGGGGCGTCGCCACGTCCGCGTTCCAGATCGAGGGCGCGCCGTCCGCGGACGGCCGCGGCCCGTCCATCTGGGACGACTTCTGCCGAACCCCGCTCGCGATCAGCGACGGCGACGACGGCAGGATCGCGACCGATTCCTATCGCCGGTGGCACGAGGACCTGGACTTGCTCCGCTACCTGCAGGCGACAAGTTACCGGTTTTCGATCGCGTGGCCGCGCATCCAGCCTGTTGGCGCGGGAAAGGTCAACACCAAGGGCCTTGACCACTACGACCGGATGGTCGACGACCTGCTCGCGGCCGGGATCACCCCGTTCGTGACGCTGTACCACTGGGACCTGCCGTCGGCGTTGCAGGAGACCGGAGGCTGGGTCTGCCGTGACACGGCCTTCCGGTTCGCCGACTACGCGGGCATCGTCGCGGACCGCCTCGGCGACCGCGTCACCGACTGGTGCACGGTCAACGAGCCGTTGTGCTGCGCCTGGATCGGCCACCTCGAAGGAACGATGGCGCCAGGCCGCCGCGACCTGCGAAGCGCCGTGCGCGCCTCGCACCACGTGCTGCTCGGGCACGGCCTGGCGGTTCGCAGCGTGCGTGCTAGCGCGCGCAAGCCGGCCTCACTCGGAATCGTCCTCAACCTGAGCCCGTGCGAACCGGCGACCGCGTCCGAGGCGGACGCCGAGGCGGCCAGGCGCGCCGACGGTCACACAAACCGCTGGTGGCTTGACCCGCTGCACGGCAGGGGTTACCCGGCGGACATGGCCGCACTGTACGGAGTCGACGTGCCCATCGAAGGCGGCGACATGCAAACCATCGCGGAGCGCTGCGACTTCGTCGGCGTCAACTACTACTTCCGCATGCGCGTCGTCGCCGACGAGAAGGTCGCCACTCTCGGTTTCCGGCAGGTCCCCGTTGAGGGCGCAGCCGTCACCGCCATGGACTGGGAGATCCATCCAAACGGCCTTCGTGACGCGCTCATCCGCGTGGCGGAAGAGTACGGCGCGCCCGCCCTGTACGTCACCGAGAGCGGAGCCGCGTTCGACGACGAGCCGGACGCGGGGGGATTCGTCCACGACCCGCAGCGAGCCGAGTACCTGAGCAGGCACATCGAGGCGACCATCGAGGCGGTCGAAAGCGGCGCACCAGTACGCGGCTACTACTGCTGGTCCCTGCTCGATAACTTCGAATGGGCGTACGGGTACGGGCCGCGCTTCGGGCTCAGCTACGTCGACTACGCGACGCAGCGCCGGGCCGTCAAGCACAGCGGCATGCGGTTCCGGGAGATCATCCGCCGGCACCAAGGACTCGACGGCAACACACGGTTCGCCGATCTGCGCGAGTCGCTTGACCCTGACATGGTGTGAGGGTTTAAGCATAGAGATGCCATGTTCGCCATCGGAGAGTTCGCCAGGCACGGCCGGGTGTCGGTGCGGATGCTGCGTCACTACGACGAGATCGGGCTGCTCGAGCCCGTCCGCGTCGACCCCGCGACTGGCTACCGCTCGTACGACGCCAGTCAGCTGTCCCGGCTGAACCGGATCGTCGTGCTCAAGGACCTGGGTTTCACCTTGCCGCAGGTGGCCTCGATCCTGAACGAGCGTATCGGCACGGCCGAACTACGCGGCATGCTGATGCTGCGCCGCGCCGAACTGCACCAGCAGATCGCGATCGACGCCGCCCGCCTGACACAGGTCGAGGTGAGGATGGCGGCCATCGAGAGCGAAGGCAGCGAACCGCCGTCCGTCGTGGTCAAGCCGATCGAGGCGGTACGGGTGGCCGAGCTCACCGCCTTGGCGGCCGGCTACGAGCCGCGGTTCATCACGCCGGTCATCCAGCCCCTGTACGGCGAGCTGGCCGGGCTGCTCTGCGAGGCGGCCATCGACGTCACGGGTCCGGGGATCGCCTACTACGAAGACGCTGGCGACGACGTGAAGGTGCACGCCGCCCTGCCGATCGCTGACCGCGCGCCCGGTCGCGGGCACGGCTTCGATGTCGTCGAACTGGGCGACATCCGCGCGGCCGCGACCTTGGTCCACTGCGGTTCCATGGACCGCGTGCTGCCTGCCATCCAGGCACTAGCCCGCTGGATCGACGCCAGCGGGTACACCTCACTCGGTTACGCCCGCGAGGTCACGCTCACGCTGAGCGGCAACAGGGACGACTGGGTGACCGAACTCGCCGAACCAATCACTAACTGAGGAGGGCTCCGTGGACGAAGCACCGGAGATCACACAGCGACCGGCCCAGCCCTACGCGGGCATCCGCGCCTGGGTCACGATGGCGGCCGTCGGCTCGGTAGCCGACCGCATTCCGGAGATCTTCGGCTGGCTTGGCGCTCGCGGAATCACGCCCGTCGGCCCGCCATTCTTCCGGTACCACGTCATCGACATGGAGGGGCAACTCGAGGTCGAGGCCGGCGTTCCCGTCGCGTCGGCGATCGACGACGACGGCGACATCCGCGCCGGGACGCTGCCCGCGGGCCGGTTCGCCGTCACGACGCACACCGGCGCCCCCGACACGCTGGTGGCCCCCACCGCCGAGCTGCTCGCCTGGGCCCAGGAGCGCGGGCTGACCTGGGACATGTCGCGCACCGACGCGGGCGAGCGGTGGGGCTGCCGCGTCGAGTTCTACCTGACCAACCCGGCGGAGCAACCCGACCTCACCAAGTGGCAAACGCAGCTAGCATTCCGCCTCGCGGATTAAGGAGATCAAGACCTTTATCCCGAACGGAACCGTAGCGACTCTCTACGGGTACAGTGCCCTGAACTTGGCGTAGTCGCCTACCAGCATGTCGGAGTAGACCTCACCGTACGCGGCATCGAACACATTGGCGCCCGGTCCTGGCTGCCGCTGCTCTCGCTGGGCGGGTGTGGTCTGGTCGCTGATCTGGATAAGTTCCGCACGGTAAACGCCTTGGATGTTGATCTCCCGGGTGGACTCGACCCTGATGTACAAGTTGACCATCCTGTCAAAGTTCGCCCAGGTCGGAGCGTTCATGTAACCGCCGAGATCGGCGACGAATTGCGCATGCTCCATCAAATAGTTCGTGCGCGCGTAGTCAAGGTAGGCGTTCCACCACGCCGGGATGACGATCGCTTCGAGCAAGGTTGCCGGCGCCGGCCCGGTCGGCGCGCCCACGCCCGGCTGGGCCATGGCCTGTGACTGCGCGGCCAGTTGGGATAGATGAGGTTCCGGGGCGAGTTCTGACGGGACGCCAGCTCGCGTGCGTCGGTGACCCCCGGTGTCGAGCTCAGCGGGCCACGGCGGCGGGTCCGGCGCCACCTCGTCCTGCGCCTGGAGGTCGACGTCTTCGGCCGCTTCGTCCCACGGCGGTGGGGCAGGCACGATATCTTCCACCCGGTGGATGGTCCTGAACCACACCTCGCCTTCCGCGTTGGGCGGGATATACGTGATCTGCGTCAGTATCTGATTACCTGAGCCGTGGGCGTCCATTTCGTAGCCGATCTCGAACGTGCCACGATTCTCCGCAGGGATCTCATCACACCAATCGCGGATGTTGTCCTCGTCGTAGTCCGCGGGTTCCACATAGTAGGCTTCTATCGACGCGAGGAGCTGGTCAAACGCGACTCCCTGGGACGGCATTGGCTACTCCCTCGCTCACACGGGCCGGCGTGCCGATGCGTTGAGTGTGCAGCGGCCAGGGGCGGGGGTGGCGAGAGATCCGCGCGGACTTTATGGCAGGCTTCTCGTAGCCTTTGAGCACCCCCAATCACTGGGGCAGCTCGCGGCGCCGCTGGATATGTCGCTCGCCGCCGCCGCCAAGCACGTCCACGTGCTGGAACGGGCGGGCCTGCTCCAACGGACCATCGACGGACGCAGGCACATCTGCCGCCTTGAGCCGGGGCCGCTCGCGTCCGCGCATGCCTGGCTCGCCTTCTACGAGCGGCACTGGAGCGAGCGGCTCGACGCCCTCGAAGACCTATTGAGGAGGACCCTAGTGACCGATGAGCGCTTGGTTGTCCGGCTGGAACGCACCATTGCGGCACCGCCTGAGCGGGTCTACCGGGCATGGCTTGACCCGGAACTGCTGGCCCAGTGGATGGCGCCGGGACCCTTCACCGTCACCCGGGCCGAGGTCGACGAGCGGCCCGGCGGGCGCTTCCGGATCTGGCACGCGTGTGCCGGGTGGCAGGTCGGCGGGTTCGACTGCGAGCTGGCCGAGCTGGTGCCCGGCCACCGCATCGTGTTCCGCTGGGGTTTCGTGGGACCCGAGGGCAGGGACGGGCCGGCCTTCGATTCGCTGCTCACGGTCACGTTCCGGGAGGCGCCCGGCGAGGCAACGGTGCTCACCCTCGTGCACGAACGGCTCGATGACCTGGCTGCCGCCAGGCCCGACGTCGCGGCCAACGTCAGCACCGGCTGGGAAGACGTCGTGGGCAAGCTGTCCGGCACCATCGCCGGCGCCGCCTTGACGCCAGACGCGACGATCGCGGACCTCACCCATCCGGACGCCGTCGAACTGCTCGAACGCCAGTCGCTGGCCCGGATGGCCTATGCCGGCCCTGACGGCTTCCCCCGGGTGATCCCGGTCGGGTTCCTCTGGAAGGGCGGACGGATCATCGTGTGCACGGCGCCGACCTCGCCCAAGTTCCGTGCCCTGTCGGCCCGCCCGCACGTCGCGCTGACGATCGACTCCGACGACGGCGCACTCAAAACCCTTTCCGTGCGGGGCGTGGCGGCCATCGACGTCGTCGACGGCATCCCCGACGAGTACCTCGAGGCGTCGACCAAGACGATGAGCGGCGAGCAAGCCAGCCAGTTCGAAGCGAACGTCAGGCAGGTCTACAAGCAGATGGCGCGTATCGCGATCGAGCCGACCTGGGTGCGGTACTACGACTTCTCCGCGGGGCGGGTTCCCGAGTTCCTTCTCCGGCTGGTCAACGAGAGCGCGGGCGCCACCGGCGTCTTACAGCCCGGCGGCCCTGGCGGTCATCGCGACCTGCCCGATGTCCGGGGTGCACGGGAACAGGACCAGCTCGTCGCAGCCGGCCTCGCTGAACGCCTCCAGCGCCTGGACGACCTTCTGCGGGCTGGTCAGCGCGCTGTCCGCGACCCGCGCGGCGTACGGGCCGGCGAATGCGTAGTAGTCGCTCAGGTAGCTCCGCGCGTTCTCCTCGGCGTTCTCGCCCAGACTGACGTACGACAGGGCGGCCAGCCGGGGTTGCCCGGCGCGGCCCGCCTCATCCCAGACCGCCCTGGCCTTCTGCGCGCCCGCGGCGAACGCTTCTGGCCCGCCGCCGCCCATGATCCAGCCGTCGCCGAACTCGACCATCCGGCGCAGCGCCGCGTCCGCGTTCCCGCCGAACAGCATCGGCGGCCCGCCCGCCCGCACCGGCACCGGCCCGATCGCCCCGGCGAAGCCGCGCGGCTCCTGCGCCCACACCGCCCGCATCTCGGCGAGCTGGGCGTCGAAGTCGCGTCCCCTCGTACCGAAAGGCGACCCGGTCGCCTCGAAGTCGTCGGGGCGCCCGCCGACCGCGATGCCGAGCTGCAGCCGGCCCTCGGCGATCCTGTCCACCGTGGCCAGCTGCTTGGCCAGCAGCGCGCCGTTGCCGCGGTAGGGGCCGATGAGGATCGCGGTCGTGAGCCCGATCCGTTCGGTCGCCGCGGCCGCGGCCGCCAGCACGGGCACCGTCTCCATGTTGCCGTAGACGACGCGGTCGAGCGTTCCCAGGGAGGAGAAGCCGGCCTCTTCGGCGGCGCTGGCCCACTGCATGATCAGCCGGCCGGGAATTCCGGGGATCGTGGACGGAAGACCGATACCGATATCCATGGGCCCCATCTTGCCAGACCGCCTAACCGGTTAAAGAGTCACAACGGTCCGTTCAGGAAAATCAAAATCTTTATCCAGAACGGATCGTGGCTTCCCACCAGCACCGGACCCTTGCTCTGGAGTGAATTCGAGCACGCGGGGGAGTGGTCGTCCCGTCTCATCACTCGTACAGGGAGGACGGGCAACGATGCGTAGTCCCCTACTGCGCTCACATGTCGCACAGATCGCCACCGGAGCCGCGGCGCTGGCGGCCGCCGTGGCGCTGGTCGTCGCGCCAGCCGCCGGCCGCGCACCAGCGACCCAGAAGGCGCCGAGCAACAACGACGCGGCTCTCACCTCAGCCCAGCAGCAGGAGGCGGGGATGTCACCCGCGATGCGCCAGCAGCTGGCGTCGATCACGAGCCAGGTCAACTCGCTGATCGGCAAGATGACGCTCGCGGAGAAGATCGGGCAGCTGGAGATGTCCGGGCCCACCGGGGCCAACGGCACGCCCGGGCAGACGCTGCTGAACGAGGTCCGCAGCGGAGAGGTCGGCTCCGTGCTTGACCTCACCGGCGTGAACTACATCAACCAGGTCCAGCGGGCCGCGCTGCAGTCGCGCCTGAAGATCCCGGTGATCTTCGGGCTTGACGTGATCCACGGGTACAAGACGATCTTCCCGGTGCCGCTCGGTGAGGCGGCGAGCTGGGATCCTACGACCATAGAGAATGACGCCTCGATCTCCGCCAGCGAAGCCACCGCCGACGGGATCAAGTGGACGTTCAACCCCATGGTCGACGTCAGCCGGGACCCGCGCTGGGGCCGGGTGGTCGAAGGGTCGGGGGAGGACCCGTTCCTCGGGTCCGCGATGGCCGTCGCCAAGGTGCGCGGCTACCAGGGCACCAACTTCAGCGTGCCAGACAAGATGGCCGCCACCGTCAAGCACTTCGGCGGGTACGGCGCGGTGCAGGCCGGCCGCGAGTACAACACGACCGACATGTCCGAGCAGCAGCTCGCGAACATCTACCTGCCGCCCTACAAGGCCGCGATCGACGCGGGCGCGGCGACCGTGATGAGCGCGTTCACCTCGCTCGACGGAGTGCCGGACACCGCGAACCCGTACCTGCTCACCACGATCTTGCGCAACGAGTGGGGGTTCGGCGGCACGGTGGTCAGCGACTACCAGGCCGTGCAGGAACTCGAGGCGTTCGGCTACGCGACCAGCGGCGCGGATGCCGCGAAGCTCGCGCTGACCGCCGGTGTGACGATCGAGATGGGCGTGACGGTGCCGAGCGAGTACTCCACCTACACCCTCTACCTCCCGCAGCTCGTGAAGAGCGGCCAGGTCAGCATCGCGACGATTAACAACGACGTGCGGCACGTGCTGGACCTGAAGTTTCTCGCCGGGCTGTTCGCCCACCCGCTCACCGACCCGAACCGGGTGAAGACGGCCGAGCTCACCCCCGCGAACCTGGCCGCCGCGCGCACCTCGGCCGACGAGTCCATGGTGCTGCTGAACAACCAGAACCACGCGCTGCCGCTGAGCACATCCGTGGCGTCGATCGCGGTGGTCGGCCCGCTCGCCGACGACCCGTCGGACCAGCTCGGCCCGGACGTGCCCATCGGGTACTCCGCCTCTGACCTGACGTCGGTCGTGCCGGTCCTCGACGGGATCAAGGCGGCGGCGCCGGGCGCGACGATCACCTATGCGGAAGGCTGCGACGCCTACTGCACCTCGACGTCCGGGTTCGCCGCCGCGGTGAGCGCCGCCAAGGCGTCCGCGGTGACCGTGATCGTGGCCGGCGAGCCGGCCGCCTACTCGGGCGAGGCGTCGTCGCGCAGTAACATCGACCTGCCCGGGCAGCAGACCGCGCTCATCCAGGCGATCGCCGCGACCGGCAAGCCGTACGTCGTCGTGCTGATGAACGGCCGCCCGCTCACGCTCGGCTGGGTCGCGAACAACGCGCCCGGGCTGATCGAGGCCTGGTACCCGGGCACCGAGGGCGGCAACGCGGTGGCCGACGTGCTGTTCGGCAAGGTCGACCCGGGCGGCAAGCTGCCGATGACGTTCCCCGTGAACGTCGGCCAGATCCCGATCTCCTACAACGAGCTGCCGACCGGCCGCCCGTACGACCCGAACAACAAGTACACGTCCAAGTACCTCGACGTGCCCAACGCGCCGCAGTACCCCTTCGGGTACGGCCTGTCGTACACCACGTTCTCGCTATCCAACCTGCACCTGTCGGACAGCAGCATCTCGACGTCCGGCACGGTTACGGTCAGCGCGGACATCACCAACACCGGAAGCGTGGCGGGAGCCGACGTCGGCCAGCTCTACATCCATGAGGACGGCACGACCATCTTGCAGCCGGTCCGTCGTTTGGAGGGATTCCAGCGCGTGACGCTCGCGCCCGGGCAGACGAAGACGGTCACGTTCACTCTTTCTCCGAGCCAGTTCGGCTTCTACAACAACTCCGGGCAGTTCGAGGTCGACCCTGGCACCGTCGACGTCTGGGTCGGCGACAGTTCGACCGGCGGCCTGCCGGGCTCATTCACGGTGCACTGAAAGGACAGGCACATGAGAATCGTTAGATCGCGGGTAATGCGCTGGTCGGCGGTGCTCGCCGCCGTCGGCTTCCTGCTGCTGCCGACGCAGGCTGGGGCGTCGGCTTCCCCGGCGGCGGCCGGCGCGGCCAGCGTCGCCAACTACAGCGGCCTGACCGGTGGGGAAAGGGCAGCCCTGATGGGCATCGCCCGGGACACCTGGAAGTTCTACGCCGTCGACGTGGATCCCGGCACGCATCTGCCGATGGACAACCTCACGTTCGCGGGCGGCTCGGCCACGCCGACCAGCTACGGCCGGTACACCTCCGCCGCCAACATCGGCGTGTACCTGTGGGCGGTGGTCGCCGCCCGCGACCTCGGGCTGGTGAGCAACGCGAAGGCGCGCGGCCTGGTATCCGCCACGCTGCACGAGGTGGCGCACCTTAAGCGGTACGACGGGTTCCTGTACCAGTGGTACGACACGACCACCGGCGACGTGATCAGGAATCCCGGTGACATCGACTGCTCGGCGGAAACCACACCGACGTTCGATAACTGTTTCTTCATCTCCAACGTCGACAACGGGTGGTACGCCTCAGGCCTGATCGTCGTCCGCGAGGCCATGCCCCAGCTGCGCGGCCTGGCCGACAGCCTGCTCGCGCCGATGAACTTCGGCATCTTCTACGACAACGGGCCGGAGACGCACTGCAACACCAACCCGGCGGTGCCGGGGAACCAGCCGACCGGCCAGATGTTCGGTGGCTACTACGTCGGCCTGCCCCCGTACCAAGGTGACGACTTGACGCACTACTACCACAACGGCGCGTTCTACAGCGACCCCAGGATCTCCGCCTACATCGGCATGGGCCTGCACCAGATGCCGGGCAACGTGTGGTGGCGTAGCTGGCGGGAACTGCCGCCGAAGGCGCCGTTCGCCGACTGCCAGGCGACCGATCCCGACTTCTCCTGGCAGGGCCAGTGGCCGATGGCGGGTTCGTGGGAAACCTATACGGACCCGCAGTCGGGCCAGCAGTTCACCGTCTGGGAGGGCCACTACACCTACCCGGGTAGCAACCTGACGTTCATCCCGACGTACGCGGGCGGGATGTTCGAAGGCTTGATGCCCAACCTGGTCGTCCCGGAGACGAGCTGGGGAACGCACAGCTTCGGCTTGGCGGACGCCCGCACCGTCCAGGTGCAGATCAAGTACGCCACCCAGCAGCTGCACGACCCGGTGTGGGGCATGTCGCCGTCCAGCACGCCGGACGACACCGGCGATTACTCCGGCTACGGCGTCGAGGGCCTGGAGTTCCCGTACTACGGCACCGGAGCCACGGCCGCCCACCCGAACGAGGGCTTGTCACAGTGCAACGGCTGCGCGACCGAAGACGTCGTCACGCCGCACGCGTCGTTCCTGGCGCTGGACGTCGCCCCGCAGCAGGCGTTCGCCAACATCGAGGCGCTGCGCACGCTGTACCCCGGGGTCTACGGCCCGGTCGGCTTCTTCGACGCGGTGGATCCGTCCACCGGAGCGGTCGGCCAGCGCGACCTGGTGCTCGACCAGTCCATGATCCTGGCCGCCCTGGACAACGCCTTGCGCGACCGCGCCATCCAGCGCGACTTCGCCCGCGACCCGGTGTCCTGGGCGGCGCGCACCTACCTGGGATTGGAGAAGATGTCGATCTGAGCCTGTCCGGCTCCCGCGCATACGCCGGCTACGTGGCCGGTGTATGCGCGGCCGGCGGTCCAGCCAGAATCGTCGGAACGTAGTCGAGCAGCTGGATGCGTCCATCGAAGGTGCGGCTGCTGATCATGTCTAGCGCGACATCGGGATAGCCGTCGTAGATCCGTTCCCGGCCGCTGCTTCCGGTGATAACGGGAAAGACAACCACGCGGAAGCGGTCCACGAGACCGGCCTTCAGCAGGGAGCGGCACAGGGTGAGGCTGCCTATGGTGCG